>Ga0079037_100000979_pt1 | contig 14137 bp, 16 predicted proteins | sample Mud3Dept4metaG_FD_71479 | JGI IMG/M metagenome (GOLD analysis project Ga0079037, IMG submission 71479) | Freshwater wetland microbial communities from Ohio, USA, analyzing the effect of biotic and abiotic controls - Mud 3 Core 4 Depth 4 metaG | ecosystem: Environmental > Aquatic > Freshwater >... | reverse complement strand
TAGTTATACCTATTGATAACATATGACGGAACGAACAGAACGAAGACAAAATCCGCCATTAACCCCAGCTCAAATAGAGCAAATTATTGAGGATATTGGTGAACAAATTGCAGAAAAGGCTGCAGAGAAAGCATTAGCAAAAATGGAGGAAAAACTTTATCAACAGGTTGGCAAACATTTCGTTTCTAAACTTTTACAATTTACTGGATTAGTATTGCTATCAATAGCGTACTACCTTAATAGTAAAGGTTTATTTAAAATAGGATAATCGATGAGTGGTGTAAATCTATCTATGAGTAAAGAGTCTACTGGAGATTTTCGGTATGCTCGTTGTGACGAAGCAGGAAATCTATGTGTAGTTAATCCCGTAGATGGATTTCCTATTCAACAATTTTTAACCCCTACTGGCACTACTTACTATTATAACGGTAATGTAAATTCGTCAGTAACCCCTATTAACATATACCATGAGGTTGCCTCTCCCTATACTCGTTTTGAAGTGACTAGTATTTTAGTTAATATTTCAGATAATGCTAACTTTAATCAAACAGACTTTGGAGCTATAGCTGGAGGTCTTACTAATGGTATTAAGTTTTATTGGATAACAAGTGAGTTTGGAACTAGACAACTTTTCTCTCAACTTGCAGTAAAACAAAATTATCAATGGTCTAGTATTACTTTTCATAATAATTTAACTACTTTTGCTGGTCTCGCACAAACCATGACAGCAGATATACAGACTATTAATGAATATGGTAAGCCATTGACCTTACATCGTGGTGATTCATTCAGAGCAACACTTAATGATGATTTAAGTACACTGGTTGCATTCACTGTACAATTACGCGGAATTGGATACGTATGAATCTATTAGAAAAAATGTTTGCAGCAGGTAATGCACTTCGCGCAGGTGAATCATTAAAAGATCCTGCTAGATGGAAAAACGTTCAGAACTCAATGAACGCTTTAGTTATTATTATTGGAGTTGGAGCACAGTTTGCAGGTTTTCCAATTGATGAGTCTCAAACGAATGCTATTGCTTATGGTATTGCTACCATTCTTGCTCTCGTGTCAAATGTTTACCTTACCACTGCAACCACAGACAAAATTGGTTTGCCTGCTAAAAAGTAAACCACTAGAAATAGATGATAGCGAAGTTCTCCTAAATAACTACGCTATCCTCCTTTATATGGATTGTAATGAAGAAAGTAAGTAATCTACGAATAGACTCAATAGCAGCAGTATGCAGAGTATATCCAGATAAAATAGATACCTCCATCCCTTTACAAGATGAGCATCAACCTTATTCTGGTTCTTTTGTTCTTCTTTTTTCAGATAATGGAAAAGTAAGAATACAAGGCTTAAACACAGAGATCTCCCTCTCCAATCAAAGAGATCTTTTTAAACAACTAAAAGAAGCTGGTTATTCAGAGATTGAATGGCGGCATAAAGGAAAATCAATTAACAGGAAATTATGAGTGTAATAACTATACCCTATAAATTTACTCCTCGTTCTTATCAGAAGGAGCTATTGGCAGCACGAGATGCTGGTTTTAAGCGCATGCTAGCGATCTACCATCGTAGGGCAGGCAAAGATAAGACTATGTTTAATTTGATCGTTAGAGAGGCTCTCAAGCGGCGTGGGGTATATTATTATTTCTTTCCTGAATATGCTCAAGGAAGACGGGTTATTTGGGATGGTATGGATGGTTCTGGATTTAAGTTTCTAGACCACATACCTCCTTCCCTTCTTCAATCTAAGAATAGTACAGACATGAAGTTGGAGTTGACCACTGGTTCCATCATTCAGATACTGGGTACAGATAAATTTGATAAAGTACGTGGTTCCAATCCAGTTGGTTGTGTATTCTCAGAATTTGCTTTCCAGAACCCAAAAGCCTGGAATATTATTAGACCTATCCTCTCTGAAAATGGTGGGTGGGCAGCTTTCAATTCCTCTGTAAATGGTAAAAACCATTTTTATGAGATGTATAATTTAGCTCTTCGTAATCCAAATTGGTTTGTACAGAATTATAATGTAATGGAGACCTTGGATGAGAACGGAGAAAGATATATTAAGGATGATGTAATTGAAGAAGAAAGACAGTCAGGAATGTCAGAAGAATTAATTCAGCAAGAATATTTTAATAACTGGACTGCTAACTCCAATGGCTTTTATTATCTTGCTTATATTGAAGACTTAGAAAAGGAAGGACGAATAGGTAATGTACCCTTTGATCCTTCAGTTCCTGTAGAAACTTGGTGGGATATTGGTACTGGCGACTACACTTGCATTTGGTTTACTCAAATTATAAATAAAGAAATTAATGTAATTGATTACTATACTTCTAATAATAAGGGAGTAGATCACTATGCTAAAATCCTTCAAAACAAACCATACGTCTATCGTTCTATCAATTTCCCTTGGGATATTGGTCATTCTGAATGGGGCACTGGTCGTACTAGAATGGAAGTAGCAGAAGAACTGTTTAGAGGTACTCGTATCAATGCCATTCAGAAGTTATCTAAAGCAGAAGGTATAAATGCAGTTCGTATGATCTTGCCTAGATGTAATTTTGATAAATCGAAATGTATGGTTGGCTTAGATGGTCTACGTAACTACAGAAAGAAATGGGATGATAAAGGTCAAATCTTTAAAGATGAACCAGTCCATGATTGGGCCAGTGATCCTGCAGATGCGTTTAGAACGCTTGCCGTAGGAATAACTATACCTCGTACTAAATCATATAATGACGGATATAAAAGCGTATCCACAGCAATTAGAACTAAGAATTGGAGAATCGCGTAACAATGGCGAATATATTAAAAGAAAGAGAGTTAGCTGAAAAACAGTGGATGCGATACCAATCTGCAATTACTCGTGGACACGCTAACTACCAAGAACAAGCGAAACTTTGTGAGAATTTCTATTTAGGTGGCGGTAGACAATGGTCTGATGAAGATAAGGAAGCTCTTGATGAAATGGGTAGACCATATCTCGAAGAGAATATTATTTTTTCTACTGTGAATACCGTCCTTGGGTATCAGACTCAAAGTCGAATGGATATCGCATTCAGACCGAGAGAGATAGATGATCAAGATGTGAGCGATGTGCTTACTAAGCTCTCCATGTTTCTTACAGATCAAAATAAGTATCCTTGGAAAGAAAGCCAAGTATTTGCTGATGGTCTTATTCAACAACGTGGCTTTTTTGAAATTAAAATGAATTTTAACGAGAATGTCTATGGAGATATAGATATTCAAGTATTAGATCCACTTGATGTTATTCCAGATCCTGATGCCAAGTCATACGATCCCGATGATTGGGCGGACGTAATGGTTACCTCTTGGATGTCCTTTGATGATATCAAGGAAACTTATGGTCTTGGTAAGTGGAGACAATTACAAAGTCAATTAGAAAAAGAACCTGATTTTGGTAGTGATGGTCTTGAACAACCACGTAATAAGTTCTCTGATCAAGAGAATATGTCCTTCTATTACTTGGATGATAGCGATGAACCACATGCCCGCCTAATCTCTAGACAATATTGGAAATTACAGAATAGAGAGTTCTTCTTTAGTCCTGCTACTGGAGATCTGTATCCAGTTCCAGATACAATGAAACCTAGAGAAAAGAAGGCATATGCTAAATCTAAATCTTTTGAAATTATTAAAAAAATAACTAAGAGAGTTAGATGGACTGTTTCCACTGGAAACGTAGTTCTTCATGATGCTTGGTCTCCCTACAAACATTTTACCATTGTTCCCTATTTCCCTTATTTTAGAAGAGGTGTTACCGTAGGTCTTGTAGATAATCTTATCAAGACTCAGGAAATGCTTAACAAAGTTTATTCTCAGATATTGCATGTAGTCAATACTACAGCTAACTCTGGTTGGCTTGTTGAAGAGAATTCTATTGTAAATATGGATGTAGAAGATCTAGAAAGCGTTGGAGCACAGACGGGTCTTGTTCTCGAGTATAAAGCAGGTAGAACTCCTCCACAAAAGATTGAAGCTAATCAGGTGCCCACAGGCTTAAAAGATTTAGTCACTTCTGGTGTAGATTTAATTAGATTGATTAGTGGTGTGAGTGAATCTTTCCAAGGTGGAAAAAGTAATGAAGTAAGTGGTCTTGCAATTCAATCAAGAGTTCATCAATCAGCAATACAGCTAGCTGCTGCCATCGATAGTCTTTTTAGAACTCGTAATATGATTGCAGAAAGAGTATTAGAATTAATTCAATCATTCTATACGCAAGAACGTACATTTGTTATTACTGGTCCAAATAGCGATGGTAAAGATGAACAACAACGCCTCACTATTAACCAAGAAAGTGAAGATGGTTCTGCATTAATTAATGATGTTACCGTTGGCAAGTATGATGTTGTTATTGCTGATGTTCCAACTCAAATTACATTCCAAAATGCTCAGTTCGCTCAAGCGATTGAAATGCGTAAGTTTGGTGTAGCAATCCCTGATGATGAAATGGTTAGAATGTCTACTCTTTCTCGTAAGAATGAAATCGCTAAGAAACTAGAGAAAGAGCCTTCTCCTGAACAACAACAAATGGCTAATCAACAAGCTGAACTTCAGATTGAAGCATTGAAGAAACAGAATGAAGAGCTTGAATCTAAAGCTAAAGAGAATAATGCAGACACTTTGAAGAAAGTAGCTGAAATAGCTCAGCTAGTTGCCACCACGCCTAAACTAGCACCAATCATGGATGCACTATTGGCTACCATAAATAATGAGCTAGAAACGGATGAGAAAGAGGATTCTGAAGATCAAGAAGATCAGATGGAACTAAATCAAAATTCTGTTGTCAAAGGACAACAATCACAACTAGGGATGATATAAAATGGTTACAAGTAAAGATTGTCTAAATAAATACGGCAACCCTGAACTTGAGAAGTATATGGTACTTTGGGATATTCCACCTGCTTTAGAAGTTGGTGCTATCCCTAAGCGCCTTTATTGTAATAAAGATTTAGTAGGTCCACTAAGTAAAGCTCTTCAATCTTTAATTGATAGAGGCTTAGTAGATCAACTGAAAACGTGGGATGGTTGTTTTAATATCCGTAAGAAAAGAGGACAATCAACCTCCTCTCTTCATTCTTGGGGTATTGCAATAGATGTAAATGCTGCTTGGAATAGATTTGGAAGTAAACCTACATTATCTCCTGAATTTGTAAAATGTTTTACAGATAATGGATTTGATTGGGGTGGAGTCTGGTCTAAGCCAGATGGTATGCATTTTCAATTAAGTAAAATATAATTCGTATCACTAAACGTATTAGTGTATTAGTTACCAAACGTAAAAGGCAAAAATGGCTGAACAATTTGATGATTTTGATGAAGATGAAGTTTTAGATCGTGGCGATGACTTCGAATCTGAAGACGAAGAAGAAAACGAAGAAGATGAAGAAACAGACGAGGAATCTGATGAAGAAGAAGACGAGGAAGAGGTATCTGGAGAGGATTCTGAAGAAGATGGAGAAGACGAAGAACCCCGAAGAGAACAAAGAGTACCAATCTCGCGATTAAATGAAGTTATTGCTCAGAGAGAATCTGAACGTGAACGTACTAAATGGTTAGAAGAACAGTTAGCACGTTTAATCGAAAAAGATACTCGCGCACAGGCAGCAGCAAAAGAAGCTGAACCTTCGTTTGATTTTGATCAAGCAGAAGAAAGTTATGCAACCTTCCTTATTGAAGGCGATATAGCTAAGGCAGCAGCTCTTCGTAAGACTATTGATAAAGAGCGACAAAAAGAAACTACTAGACTTATTAAAGAAGTCAGAGATTCTGTAGAAAAAGATGTTAAAACTAAATCAAGTCAAGTATCAGAAGAAATCGAATTTAAGACTCTTGTAGCTAATTTCGAAAATAAATATAAGTTCTTGAATGCTAAGAATTCAGCATTTAATGAGGAAGCGGTGGACACCGTGAACACATTGATGGCTGGCTTTGTAGCTGCAGGGAAGAGTAAAGGAGAAGCATTAACACTTGCTGTTAAGAAAGCAGCTCCTCTCTATGCTAAAGAAGTTCCTTCTGTCTCTAAACAGAGAAAGGTGGAAGCAGGTAAGAAAGCAGCTAAGGCAGCTAACGCTCAACCTGGAAAAACAACTAGCTCAGGTAAAACAACTATTGATGCTACTAAACTAAGTGCATCAAAGTTGAGTGATCGTGATTTAGATAAATTAACTCTTAAAGAATTAAAAATGTTAAGAGGTGATTAATTATCGTGAAAGCGATGAGCGGTTGTAGGTGATCGCTATAGTGAAATACCACCTTCCAAATTTTCGTTTGTGTGAACGTAAGAACACCGGCAAGGACTCCGTATTGTCTAACTTAACTATTAATTATAAATCTTAAAAAGGAAAACAAAACATGGCATTGACGAATTTCGCTGCTTTGACTGCAGATCAGAAATTAGTATGGTCTAAACTCTTGTGGAAGCAAGCTCGTGATATGACCTTTATTAATAAGTTTGTAGGCGGTCCGGAAGCTGTTATCCAGCGTATTACTGAACTGACTAAAACTGAAAAAGGTGAACAGGTTATCATGCATCTGTTGGCTGATTTGGTTGAAGACGGTGTTGTTGGTGATAACCAACGTGAAGGCTTTGAAGAAGAAATGAAATCTTACAATGATAAGATTACCATTGATTTGATTTCTCATGGTCTGCGTCAAAAAGGTAAACTGGCTGAACAAAAAACTGTAATTGCATTCCGTGAAAATGCTCGTGATCGATTGGCATACTGGCTTGCAAACCGTATGGATCAGTTGGCGTTCTTGACATTGTCTGGTGTTGCTTATACTAAGAATAACGACGGTTCTACTCGTACTTCTGGTGCGTTTAATAACTTGGCATTTGCTACTGATGTCTCTGCTCCTACTTCCAAACGTCATCGTAGATGGGATGCAACTTCTGGCTTGATTGCTGGTGATACCACTGCTGTTGCTGCTGACGACGTATTGACTTACAAGGCAATGGTTGATATTAATACCTATGCTAAAACTCATTACATTAAACCATTGATTTCTGGTGGTAAAGAGTATTATGTAGTCTTCCTGCGTCCAGAAGGCTTGGCTCAATTGAAGAAAGATGCTGACTACCAACGTGCAGTTGTAACTGGTGCAGATCGTGGTAAAGAGAATCCATTCTTCACTGGCGGTATTACTACTGTTGATGGTCTGGTATTCCATGAACACCGTCTGGTCTACAATACTTTGGGTGCTACCTCTGGTGTTGATAAATGGGGTGCTGGCAACTTGGTTGATGGTTCTCGTTTGTTGGTTTGTGGTGCTCAAGCATTGGGCTTTGCAGATCTGGGTGCTCCAGAATGGTCAGAAAAATGGTTTGAATACGATTCTTCTCCTGGCATTAACGTAGATAAGATGTTTGGTTTCTTGAAACCTAAATTCTATAGCATCTACGATAAGTCTATAGAAGATTTCGGTGTTCTGGCTGTAGATCATGCTATCTAAATTGAACTTATAGACAACCTATTTGTCTAAACCCGTAACACGGCCCCTCTCACTCTTCAGGGAGTGCTGAGGGGTTTTTTAATATCTAGGAGACTAAAATGCCTAAAATGATGGTTGCTGGAAAGAAAGTTGAAAAGAAGATGCCGCCTAAATCTGCACCTGCTTTCATGAAAAAGAATATGGCTAAATCAGCTAAAAAAGGTAAATGTTAAGAACCTATTGATGGTTCGATGGGAGAAAGGACATTGATGATGAGTCCTTTCTTTTCTTTTAACATCATCACATAGGAGAAAAATATGGCTATTACAAAAGATTCCGGTCGTCAAGAAGTTATTGCAGCTCGTGTAGTTGTTACCTTGGGTACTGGTAATGATGTTGCTGTTCAAGGTACTTATGGAGCTATTGATGTTCCCGAAGGTGCGATTATAGTTGGTGGTTTCTTGAATGTAAGTGATGCAACCACGGCTACCGTTGACCTTAATATCGGAGATGGTGGAAGCTCTACTCGTTACGCATCTGCTGTTGACGGTGCTGCTACTGGTCTTACTGCATTGACTTTGACTGGTTATAAATATACTGCTGCTGATACTATTGATTTGACAGTTACCGTTGCTGATCCTGCCGCTGCTGGTCAATTTGAATTGGTTGTCCTGTATGTTGTCGATGGTCGTGCTGCCTTCGCACAAGGTTAAGGATAAGTCATGGCGATTACTAAAAAATCAGATCGACAAGAAGTAATCAGTGCAATCAAGAACTTTACGTATGATGAACTGCCTACTTTGGTAGGTGCAGCAGCAGCTACAACTAGTGAGATGCTTGATCTACCAGAAAAGGCAATTATCACTGGTGGTTCGCTTACCATTACTACTGCATTCAATACTGAAGGTGTACGAGCAACTGGTGTACTTACTTCCTCTGCAGCTCCTGCAGATACTAATACAGTTACCATTGGTACTACAGTCTATACGTTTAAAACTGCATTGTCTGCTGGTCCAACGGTAGCCTATGAAGTTTTGATTGGTGCTAGTGAGGCAACTTCCCTTGATAACTTAGCTGCTGCCATTAACGGTGGTGCTGGTATTGGTACTACTTACTCTACAGGCACTGCAGCTCATCCAGATGTAACTGCAGTTTCTAACGGTGTACATACAGTTACTGTAACTGCTAAAGTTGGTGGTACTGCTGGCAATTCGATTGCTACTACTGAAACTCATGCCAATGCAACTTGGGGTGCAGCTACGTTGACAGGTGGACTTGCTGGTGCTGATACCATCGCAGTTAAGATTGGAAGTGAAACTTACAAGACTGCTGCTGATGTAACAACTACAGGCACTTTTGCTCTTACACCTACTGGTACTAAACTTTCTGCACAAGATACGGTAGACTTTCTACATGATGTTGCAGATACATCCATTACCACAGCAAGCGCTGGAGCTGGCTACTTAATCGTTAACTATATTGTTGACGGTAGAGCAGCTTTCTCAGAAGGTTAACAAACGACCCTATAGTTTCTACATTCCTCTAAGGAGTTTAGAGGCTATAGGGTTTTTTCATTTGTACTAAATAAAAATATGAAAAAATTTAAAAGTTTAAAAGGCCCACTATACATCTCATCTACTGCTGGTCATGCTGCATGGCTTGATGATAAAGAATTTAAATGGATACCTGAACATTTGTGGGGTGAAGCATATAGGTATGGAGCTATCTCCGATGATATGATTCTTCCAGAACAAAAGGTAGCCACCTATATTGAAGAAAAGAAAGCTGAACAGGAAGCTGAAGAAATTGCTGATCGTGAAGAGATGAAGAACATTCTTCGTGAACTCTATAAAAACCCACAAGGCAATGTAGATAAACAAGGTAATATTAAATATCAATCTGCAGTTAAAGCTTTAAAGAAAGTAGTTAAGAAAGATATACTGGATTCAATTTGGAAAGAATTAGCAGAGGAATCTGAATAATATGGCTTACACAATATTAGATCTAGTCACTCACCTTAGACGAAATATCTTACATGATACCGGAGGTCAGGGAGTTGATTGGGCTGCTATCTCAGACAGCGATTATGACACCATACAACTTCGATGGAGTAATGAAGAACTAGTTTCTAATATTAACGAAGCCATTAGAAAAGCTAGTCGCTCTATCAATCCAATTAAAGATATTGTTAAATTAAATTTAAGACCAACTAAAAATCTTTATACTCTTGATCCTTCCATCAAGAAAGTTATTTCTGTAAGACGAAGTGATGGACGATCTATAGAAGAAAAGAGTTTAGATGATTATTTTGAAATAGATGATTTTGATACTGCTGAAGGAGATGTGGAAGCTTATATCTGTGATGACACTTCCTCTTTCAGAATTTATAAAACTCCAAGTACAGCAGACTACCTCAACTTGAAGGTATATCGTCTTCCTAAAAATGATTATACTTGGTCTGATCAAAATGAAGAGCTAGAAGTACCGGACGACTACTGTTTTCCTTTATTGAATTATGCAGTGCATCTAGCCTACTTAAAAGATGAAGCAAATACATTCGATCCACAAAAGGCTTCTGGCTTCCTTACTCTATTCCTTCAAGATTTCCCAAATACTTCCGTCTATTCTTCGTTACGTAAACAAAGAACATCTAATAGACCAGTTAAGTATGGAGGTTTGTAATGGCCTCGCATCCTAGAACAGTTCCTATAGATGCTTTTAAAGGTCTAAATAATATTCTTAGACCTGAAAACACTCCAACTCAATATCTTAAGAAAGCAGAAAATATCAATATAGATAATGCTGGAAAGATACATAAACGAAAAGGATATACAAAGGTAATTAATGGGAATTGGACTTCCCTCTGGGCTAGTGAGAATGGGAATGGATGTTATGGTGTGCTAGATGGAAATTTAGTTCAAGTAAACACAGATTATTCAACTACTCTCTTACGAAGTAATGTTGGATCATATAAACTTGATTTTGAGGAGATAGATGATAAAGTCTATTATATCTCTCCTTTAGTTAAAGGAGTTATTCAATATGGCACAAATCGTTCTTGGGGTGTTACTAGCAATACCCTTGCTCCTACTCTTACTGCAGGTACAGGAACCTTACATGAAGGAACATATCAAGTATCTTTTACATACGTGTCCTCATCGGGCTTGGAAGGTGGAACTTCTATATCTTCTAGCATCACTGTTGGAAATGGGAGCAGTATTTCTTTTGCTATCCCTGCTATCTCAGACCCTGAGATTATAGGGGTACGGATTTATTGTTCCACTGCTAATGGAATAGAATTATATTATCATGGATTTAGTTTAGGCGGACTTACTTATACAATAAGTTCGATCTCTTCTTCCATTAATATTCTAAGATTCTTTAATCTAGCAGAACCTCCTCTTGGTCAATCTGTTAATTTCTATAAAGGAAGATTGTTTATAGCTCAAGATAATGTGCTATGGTATAGTGAACCTTATCAATATGAACATTTTAATCTAGCTAAATCTTTTATTGAATATCCAGAAAGAATAAAGGAAGTAATGCCTGTAGAAGATGGCATATGGATAGGAAGTGATAAACTCTATTACATAACTGGCTCCAAACCAGATGAGTTTAGAAGCGATGCCAAGGAGCATATTAAGATTGTAGAGGGAACTGCACAGAAAATCAGTGGATCTTATCTTTTCATGGAGAATACACCAATTGGATATAAATATTTGGCCACTTTTGATATTGGTATCTTTGTATTATTTAATAATGGTTTGGTAATTAACTTAACCTCTAAACAAGTATCTTTAGAAAGAGCGGATAGCGGTTCTTCGATCTTCTTACAAGATGAAGGAATGAATCAATATCTGTCTATTTTAAAAACAAATGAAAACCCAAATAATTCAGTTATTGGGGATTTTGTAGAAGCAACTATTGTCAGAAATGGCGTAATTATAACTTAGGAAATATAAATAAATGAATAACGAACAAACTAAAATCGGCGGATATTTCACCTTCGAACATATTCGTGATGGCAAGGTTATTGATAAATGGGATGAAAAGAATATCGTAGTTGACGAAGGTTTGAATTACATTCTGGACACTGCTTTGTCTGGTGCTTCTGCAAACACTACTCACTATGTTGGTCTCTTCAAAAATAACTATACGCCAATCTCTACTAATGTCATGGCAACCTTTCCAGGTGCAGGTGTAGCTAATGAAGCTAATACTGAGTATAACGAAGCTAATAGACCTACTTGGACTGAAGCTGGTGTATCTGCCAAGACTATTACCAATTCAGCAAGTCCTGCTGTTTTTACCTTTAATGGTAGTGTAACGATCTACGGTGCTTTCCTTTCATCTAATTCAGTGAAAGCTGGTACTACTGGAGTCTTGGTATCTGCTAGCAAATTTGCAGCAGCTCGCTCTATGCTTGCAGCAGACCAATTGAATATTACTTACACTTTATCTGCATCGTCTACCTAATTATGAATTTTATTCCTCCCTCTTTTGACTTTAAAGGTGATCGAAAGACAGCTATATCTTTAAAAGGTCCAGCACTCTCCTTCTATAATCATGTATCACGACAAGCAGAGAGGGAGGGATTACCTTTTATAAAAAGGTCTCAAGCATTACCAGATGGTAGTATTATTTCGATCTTTTCTAAAAAAGAAAGTAGCTATAATAATCGAGTAGGAAAGATAACTATAGTTTCCCCTTATACTGCTGTTTCCACTATACCAACTTCAGGAAGTTCTGTCTATATTACTATAGGATCTACAATAACTTCTACCCCAACTTCAGCTATTTTCAGTTTTGCTTCAGTAAACCCTATAACACTAAGCACTATAGATACAACTGGTGTATTTAAAAATAGATTTAATCAACCGTATGTAAGCCTAACTCCAGTCATCTTCAATGCACCTGAATATACAGATCCATCTGCAGGATTACCACCAGTAAATCGCATCTGTAATTCTATTCAGTATACAAGTACTGGAGAACCTATAGTATATACAGGTCTTCTAAATCCACAAATTGTTCCTACACTTGTTAGGGGAACTTCTCAAGTATCTTATAGGAATATAAGATATGTAGGTTCAGATTCAAAAGATATTGTTGTATTTGATGTATTTGCAGATGATACCAAGTTATATGTATTAACTGGTAATAACGATGAACATGATCGTTATGGAAAATTAAATTGTTTTATTATTGATACCACTAAAGGTAGAATAGGTGTTAACAACAGATATACAGATGTTGGCTACTACCTCTTTACACTAACTCCTTTCTCTAATCGCTATACGCTTAACTATACAGCAGATGGTGGTTATCAAACTAGTGACTATACTAATACTTCCCCATCTTATAATTCAAGAATTATAGATGCTAAGTTTTCTCCTGAATTTCTTAATAATGGAGAGATTACAATCCTTTGTAAATCTAAAAAGGTATGGTATGAAAATGCTCATATTGTATATGAATTCACATTAAATATAGTCAAGGATGTTGATAGGGGTGATCCTATAATCGATTATTTATTTCCAGATAATGTAGTTAAAACAGAACACACTGCGGATCTTCCTTTTAATTGGGAAGAGGTAACTTGTCCTTATTTTAAGAAGGATAAAGCTAGACAAGTTTCCAGTGAAACTGTAACTTGGTTTAATATAATGGGGTATCAAACTAGTCGTACTTTAAGTTATGTCTCCGGTACTCCTACTTCTGCTTCCCCACAATTCTTTGCTCGTTTTAATGCTGGTAAACAGGTTATAGATGAGAGACAAAATATATTTTATTTCTCTGATGATGTTGCTGATGCTATGTGTATTCAAGTGCAATATTCTACTGGGCCTGATCCTGAAAACGGAGAATTAACTTATACTGTTCCACAAAAAGTATTAGTTGGAGAGACATTTACTGCAACAGCCTATTCTCATTACTCTTCTTATGAAGGATATGTCTATAGAGATTTTACTATTAATAATATAACCAGTACTCTTGTAGGAGATGTTTTGCATGTGGAATGGGATGTAACAGTACAGATAACACCAACTGCGAGTACTACTTGGCATGAGGCAGTATTGACTCAAGGTTATAAGCCCTCAGCATACTACTATTCTCTAGAATATCAAACTATAAGAAAATTATGGATAGATGAAGACCAATCGTATATTTGTGGTTTTTACTATATAACTGATAAACTTTCTCCCGAATATGCAACTAAGTCTTATTTATTTTTTGGTATAAAAAAGGATGAAGCTAAATCTATTGAAATAACTACTGATTATAAATATAATGAGGATGTAACCTACAGTCTTATCAATACTCACTATGCACATAGTCCTACTGAATTTGCTACTAGATTTCCAGAGTTTAGCGATCATTTCGTAAATCCAAAAGCAGAGATAATCACTAAACCGACTAAGTTTGGCAATCTTACTAGAGGCATATATGCTGGTAAAACTTTTGCTGATTCAGTTAGATTAGCTGATTTTACTAGAAGTAATTCACTAGCAATAATTGAGGAAGGGAAGACTTGGAAAACTACAGCCAGACATGAACATGATTGGCTCCCAGTAAATCAACCTTGGCAAGATATTAATTATCCTATTAAATTTAAGCAACTATATGGATATACTTTGGTCAGATCATATCAATTAATAGAAAGCAC
>Ga0079037_100000978_pt1 | contig 14139 bp, 12 predicted proteins | sample Mud3Dept4metaG_FD_71479 | JGI IMG/M metagenome (GOLD analysis project Ga0079037, IMG submission 71479) | Freshwater wetland microbial communities from Ohio, USA, analyzing the effect of biotic and abiotic controls - Mud 3 Core 4 Depth 4 metaG | ecosystem: Environmental > Aquatic > Freshwater >... | reverse complement strand
ATAGCAAAAGTCAAGACTGATATTGTTCTGAATAATCAGGTTGGAAACACCTGGAAAAGAGTCTTAAGGGGATTCAAGAACAAATACAGGATGTGGGCTGATTTTCCGGAGTCGCCGGATATGAATTAAAAATATATTCTGCCATTGCACCGTTGAACCGTTGTACCATTGCCCCCTTATATATGCAATATCTTATACACCAGCTCTTTAAGCAGATCTCCCGGTTCGCTGCTCAGATCGCCATAACCTTTCGATTTCATGTCATATGTCCTTAAGAGGCTTATGACGTGCACCGTTTTTGAAACATTGTATTTAGACGCTGACATCTCAAAATCCCTTACAAAATACGGATTGATCTTAAGAGCGGCAGCAACATTGTTCTTCGACTTGTCAGGAAGGTAATGGTATGTGAGCAGCTTGGTGAAATAGCTGAACAATGATGCGATAGTCAGGGTGATGGGATTATCTTTCGGGTTGCCGGTAAAATATTTGACAATCATATTTGCCTTAAGTACATTCTTTTCACCGATAGCCTTCTGTAGCTCGAAGTTGTTATAATCCTTGCTTATGCCGATATTCTTTTCGATAAGAGAGGCAGTTATCAGTGGTTTTCCTGCCGGGAGCGTGATTATCAGCTTGTTAAGCTCATTAACTATCTTATGGAGGTCGGTGCCGAGGTATTCAGTAAGCATGGCGCTTGCCTGCGGATCCGTCCTTATGCCCTGAGTCATAAGATACCTTTCTATCCATGCCGGGACCTGGTAATCGCGAAGCCTTGCAGACTCAAAATATTCTGCATGAGTTTCAAGCGCTTTATAAAGCTTTGTTCTCTTATCAATTACCTTATATTTATAATTGAAGACAAGAATTGTTGACCGGAGAGGTTTTTCGAGGTAAACAATAAGATCTTCGATCTTCTTCAGTGACTGTGCTTCCTTTACGATCACAACCTGATGGCTCGCCATCATGGGAAACCTCCTGGAGGTCTCAATTATTGAGAGAATTGTAGTCTCCTCGCCGTAAAGGATCAGCTGATTGAAAGGTTTTTCAGCTTCCGTCAGGACATTCTGTTCAATATATTCTGTGATAAGATCAATATAATATGGTTCTTCTCCGGCAAGGAAATAGACCGGTTTGAAGATCCGTTTTTTAAGATCAGAGATTATTTCTTCGTAACTGGCTGCCATATTAAAACCTTAGGTGTTTCACTGAAATGCCATTATCCTTTATTTCCCTGAGCGCATCAATACCTATCTTAAGGTGTGTTTCAACATATCTGCTGGTTACCCTCCGGTCGCTTGCTGCGGTTTTTATGCCGGCTGATATCATAGGCTGATCTGAAACCAGGAGTAAAGCACCGGTTGGTATTTCATTGGCAAAGCCCACAGTGAATATTGTTGCAGTTTCCATATCAATTGCCATTGCACGTGTCTTGACAAGGTATTTCTTGAACCTGTCGTCATATTCCCAAACCCTTCTGTTGGTTGTGTATACGGTGCCTGTCCAGTATTCCTTTTTGTAGCGGATTATTGTTGCCGAGATTGCGCTTTGAAGCTTAAATGCCGGCAAGGCCGGAACCTCCATGGGAAGATAATCATTCGATGTACCATCGCTTCTGATGGCAGCGATTGGAAGGATCAGGTCGCCTACCATATTCTTCTTCTTAAGTCCCCCGCACTTCCCGAGAAAAAGTACCGCATTGGGATTCACGGCACTTAAAAGATCCATCACGGTGGCAGCATTTGGACTCCCCATACCAAAATTTATGATCGTGATCCCGTCAGATGTTGCACTTGGCATGTTCTTGTCCTTGCCTTCGACTTCCACATTGTTCCATTTCGCAAAAAGCTCAACATAGTACAGGAAGTTTGTAAGCAGGAAATACTTGCCGAATGTCTCGATGCTTTTACCTGTATATCTCGGAAGCCAGTTATTAACAATTTCCTCTTTGGTTTTCATAATTGTCTTTATTTCATTTTGTGACTCCTTTGATGGTCTTCACCTCTACCCCCGAATCCCCTCATCCCAGGAGAGAGGGAGACTTTTTCTATATCTTTTAAGTCCCTCTCCCCTGGGAGAGGGATTTAGGGAGAGGTCGATAAGCTGACAGTTATTTAAAAATATTAAGTCTATTAATTTATCTCAATATATTTGTAATGACTTAAAAATACTAATTATTCAAGTCTTCAAAAATACAAAACTAAGTTGAGACAGTTAAATCTGCCTGAATATTCATTCCGGTTTGTGGAGAAAGATGGCATCAAAATGATCCTGGATACCATAAGACGGAAGTATGTCAGACTCACTCCCGAGGAATGGGTGCGGCAGAATTTTGTCAGGTATCTGGTCCATGAAGGAAAGTATCCTCCGGGGCTGATTCGTATTGAGGCGATGTTTAAATATAATAAACTGAGAAGAAGAGCAGATATTCTGGTTCATAACAGAAAAGGTGAACCGGTGCTGATTGTCGAGTGCAAATCCCCTGATATTGAGATCGATGAAGGTAAAATACTTGACCAGATCACAACCTATAATCTGAAATACCGGGTTCCTTATGTGGTTGTTACAAATGGCCTGTATCATTATGCCTGTAAATTTGATAAGGAGAAGAACAATTACGATTATGTGCTGGTAATTCCCCAATATGAAGACCTTCTTAAAATGAATCCATGATCAAAGTGACCTGCGCTATAATCAGGAATGAGGAGAATGAAGTGCTTGTTGTGCAGAGAGGTGAAAAGGAAGATCATCCCTTAAGGTGGGAATTCCCAGGGGGCAAGCTGAAGGAAGGTGAGACAGAGGAAGAGTGTATAATCCGGGAAATAAAAGAGGAGTTATCTATGGAAATAGTCATCTGCAGACAGCTGGATCCTGTGGAACATGATTATGGCCATATAAAGATCACCCTGATACCGTTCGTCTGTGATACCCTCGACGAATTGCCTGTATTGTCGGAGCATACGGATTTCAGATGGATGCCTGCGGAAAAGCTTGATTCAGTTGATTTTACAGAAGCAGATCTGACAGTCGTCAATCAATATATTAATACTGTCACTAAATTAACAGAAAAGGAGGAAAAGGTCCCGGAACCTGATCAATGGTCAGCTATTGATATTGAGCTGCAGAAAATGATCAACAGCATGATGAGCATCCAGGAAGCTGATTGGATTGCAGCATCGGCCATTGATAATCCGGCAATTTTTCTCAAGCTTCTCGAATACTCTTACAAATCTGATAAAAAACTTGCTTTCCGTGCCTCCTGGACTCTTTCAAAAGTGTGTGATAAATTTCCGGAACTGATCCATCCCCATTTGTCGGGGATCATTGAAAGATTAAATCAGCTGGATAATGAAAGCACTCAGCGTTCCTTCCTCAGGATCCTTTCACTGAGCGACCTCGGGCTGGTCAGTGAGAGGCACCACGGGATCCTTGCTGACCATTGTTTCAAGGCTCTTAACTCCGGCTTCTCTGCAATTGCTATCAAAGCCTACTCCATGGAGATAATATACAGGCTTGCTCTTATCTATCCGGAACTTGCCAACGAACTATCCGCTTCAATTATCATGCTTGAGGGTGATAGCCCGGCAGGTGTCATCGCAAGGGGCAGGATAATTCTGAAAAAACTTGCAGAGATCAGTTCAGATAAGGGACCTGTTCCGGAATAATTACTGTTGAATATGCTTCCTGGCTTTAATAAAATCAACAATCTGATTGATCAGCCCGGATTTAAGTGGCAGTTCAGGATCAGAGTATGTAGCCAGGTTCTTCTGCCTGTCCGCATCTGATTCCTTTAGTACATGATTCATGTTATCAATTATTAAAAGTCTGGCATCAGGTCTGGCTGCGGAAAGAAGTTTTAAATCATCTGTAGTAATCTGCAGGTCAGTAGTCCCCTGGATTATTAAAACAGGAATTCTGAGTTTTCTGATTTCAACCGAAGGATCATATTTCATCCATGAAATCAAATATGGTTGAACGCTTGGACGGTATAGTGATATAAACAACGGATTTACTTTGGAAACAGATTTACCTGTTCGAAGGCTGTCCAGAATCTTATTCGATTCTTCAAGCAGCTGGGCTGGCAGTTGTTTTTTTAATTGCTCCTGTAAAATCATATCTGCTGAGCGGCCGGCACCGGCAACAGAGATATATTTTGAAACTTCCTGCTTCTCAGCCGCAACCATCCCGATCAGGGAACCTTCACTATGGCCCAAAAGAATAATTTTTGAGAATCTTCTGTCATGTTTCAGCAAGGTTATCCAGTCAATAACATCATTTATATATGTTTCAAATCTCAGTTCACTTTCACTGACCATAGCTGCGCTGCTTTTTCCAATTCCTCTTTTATCATATCTTAATGTCGAAATTCCGTTATTGGCAAACCCTTCAGCAAGCATTTTATACGTATCTGTCCTGACACCCAGCGGGGAATTACCATCCCTGTCTGTCGGACCCGATCCGGCAATAATAATGACCACAGGGGATTTTTTGATTTTTTCAGGAAGGGTAAGAGTACCTGAGATATCTCCAGTTGTGGTTTTTAATACAATATCGGATTCTGTAAAAAGGGAACCGGTATTTTTCTGAGCATCCAAATGGCCAGGGCTCAGAAGCAGGATTAAAATTGTCAGGTTTGCAAATTTCTTTCTCATAACAGGCTGAAATAAAATCTAAAAATAATCCTTTTAATGCCATTTTTGTACTTTTACACCGATAATCTAGAAGAAGTGAGAATCGTTGATACTAAAGGGCAGCAGTGCCCGGTACCTATCATTGCGACAAAGAAGGCGCTGAAAGAAGCAAAGACCGGCGAGACATTCAAGGTGCTGACCGACAATCAGACATCCCTTAATAACCTTGCACGTTTCTTAAAGGACAATAGCACAGAATTTTCCTTCATGAAGGAAGGAAGAGTCTGGACACTTACTGTTACTAAGAAAGCAGCTGAGGTTCTGAAGGTAAAGCCAGAAGAGTATTCTACCCCCGATGTTCCGCATTTTTCGCAGGGAAATTTCATAATTGCATTTACCTCAGATAAAATGGGCGAGGGTGATGAGGACCTTGGACGTCTCCTGATGGTAAATTTTATTAAGGCCATAAAGGACCTGGAAAAGCTTCCGGAGAAAATGGTCTTTTACAACAATGGCGTAAAACTTGGATCGGTTGACTCGCCTGTGATTGAACATCTTAAGGAGATTGAAAGGATGGGCGTCGGTATTCTGGTTTGTGCAACATGTGCAAAATATTACTCACTCGAAAGTAAAATCAAGACAGGTACGCTTAGCAATATGTATGAGATTGCACAGGTAATGGCTTCTTCAGGTAATATAATAAAGCCCTGAAATATAGTTGGCTATGAAAATTGATCTCCTTCAGATGGTTGAAAGCGGCGGATGTTCTGCCAAGATACCGCCGAAACAGCTCGAGGAGGTCCTTAAATACCTTCCTTTACCTGAGGATCCGAATATTCTGGTAAATATTGATACTTCTGATGATGCAGGGGTTTACAGAATCAATAGCGAACTGGCGCTGGTTTTCACCATCGATTTTTTTCCGCCGGTATGCAGCGATCCGTATGAATTCGGACAGATAGCCGCCGCTAATTCGATAAGCGATGTATATGCTATGGGAGGGGATCCGGTTATCGCCCTGAATATAATGATGTTTCCGGCTGCCAGACTTCCGTTTGAGGCTTACGCTGAAATACTCAAAGGTGGATCTGATGTGGCTTCTGAAGCAGGAGTAAGGATCATCGGCGGACATACCATTGATGATTTTCCCCCGAAGTACGGACTGGCTGTTGTGGGGTATGTACATCCGGACAGGATCATCGCAAACACAGGTGCCCGGCCAGGTGATTCCCTGATACTTACCAAACCGGTCGGGACAGGAATAATACTTGCCGGACAAAGACTGGGATTGGCAACCGATAATGATGTCTCAGAAGCCAAGAGATATATGAAGCTCCTGAACAGGTCCGGTGCAGAAGTGATGAAGAAGCATAACATTAAAGGAGCTACCGATGTAACAGGATTCGGCCTCGCGGGACATGCTTTAAAAATGGCGAAAGCGAGCCATGTTTCAATAGAATTGAACATGAAACAGGTACCGCTGATCGGAAACACTTTTAAAATCATTGATGAAGGATGTATCCCGGGAGCTTCATTCAGAAACCTCGACTATGCAGAACCGGAAACCGGTTTTGCTTCAGACCTTGATTATAACCTGAAGATGGTTGCATTCGATGCCCAGACTTCCGGTGGATTACTTATGAGCGTCCCGGGAAAAACAGCGGATGCTGTACTGGAAGAACTTCATGCGGTTGGATTAAGTGATTCTTCTTTGATTGGGGAAGTCACCATGAAACGTGAAAAAATTCTGTATCTTTATAAATAACGGTGCAACGGTGCAAAGGTGCAAAGGTGCAATGGCGTAACGGAACCCAAACCATCGAACCTTTCATCCTCCGAAGCCTTCTTTGACCGATGTAGCTTTAGCGTAGTCGGTGGTGAAGGAGGGATCGAACCATCGAACCACCGAACCATCGAACCATCGAACCATCGAACCGTCAAACCATCAAACCATTAAATAATAATATTTCCAATGAAAACACAAAAGCTCTTCTCAGGTTTCATGATTTTCCTGTTTCTCAACTTTGTTTGCTGCGGACAGGAGTACAGGTATCTTAAGGATCAATCCGGACTTACCGGGATCACCGCTGATAACGGTATTGAAAAGCCGGTGACTGTAAAAGTTATCTATGACAATTATGTCAAAGTAGAAGGATTGCAGTCTGACTGGGGATATGCGATTGTTGTTGAGGGACTTGACAAGGAAATTCTATTTGACACAGGGACAAAGCCCGAAATTTTTGAGTCGAATTTCAAGAAAATGGGTATTAATGCCGGAGAGATTGATTTTATTGTATTATCACATGAGCATAATGATCATACGGAAGGTATACCTGCTTTTATCAGTATGAAAACAGATATTCCGGTGATAATTCCGTATTCGTTCTCCGGAGCATTTAAAAAGAAGATGTCGGGGTACGGACTGGAACCAGTTCTAGTAAGAGATCCGGCCAGGATATGTGATAATCTTTACACATCAGGTGAATTTGATTACAAGATCCCGGAACAGACCCTGGTTCTGAATACAAAACAAGGATTAGTTGTGATGACCGGTTGTTCCCATCCTGGTATAGTTGAAATGCTGAAACAGATAAAATCAAATTTTAAGAAGAACATCTATATGGTGTTAGGGGGATTTCACCTATTGGAGAAATCTGAGGAAGAAATGAATTCAATAATATCTGAAATGAAAGCCCTGGGAGTTGTGAAATGCGGAGCCAGTCACTGTACCGGTGAAAAACAGATACAGATGTTCAAAGAATCATTCGGCGATAACTATATTGAGCTTGGTGTTGGCAACAGCATTGTACTCAACTAATATGTACCGGTAAGTATCTGTAATTCCGACAGGGCTATCCTGTAATTGAGCCTGGCCGCAAAATAATCTGATTCGGCTTTTGCCAGGGCTGCTCTGGCAGCAAGCAGATCAGACTCCAGGTTTAACCCCGAATTGCGCCTGTCAATCTGTAATTTAAGATCTTCCCGGCGGTAATCTACGATCTTCTCAGCAACCCTGATCAGGGCCTCAGACTGTTTCAGCTTGCGCGACGCTTTTTCTATGTCTTTGGTAACCTGCTCCATGGTGTTTGCCAGGTTCTCTTCAGCCTGTTTCCTGGCAAAGTTCCGTTGTCGCTGAATGCTCCTGTTTAAAAATGCGTCCTGGATGTTCCACTTAAGGGAAGCCCCAATGAAGGCATTATTCCTCGGATAAATATCGGTGCCCTCCTGGTAAGTATAGCCGCCCAGGATCCCGAGATCGGGCAGATAGCTGAATTTGCTGGCTTTTATCGAATAATCGGCTTTGTCACTGTATAATGAAGCGATCCTGAGATCCTTATTATTTGCAGTGGCGCCATTGACAGAGGAATCTGCATCTGCAAAACCTGCCGGCAATATCTCAGGAGGATCTTTTTCAAGTATTAAGTTCCCCGAAGGATCAAGCCCGGTAATATGTTTCAGGTCGTCAGAATAATCGTCATACTGGATCTTCAGTTTCAGCAGCTCCTGCTCCTCACCGGCAGCGCTTGCAGAAAGTCCGTATCTGTTCGACTCGGTTGTCTTTCCGGCAGATACAGCATTCTCAACATCAGAAAGCTTTGTTTTGGCAAGCGCCACTCTTATCTCTGCCTCTTCGACCTGCTTTTGTAGTATAAGCAGTCCAAAATAGAGCTTCTCCACGGCCTGTTTAACCTGCAGGACAGCTTTCGATTCCTCTGCCTCTGCAATAAGCAGGTCGGTTTTTGAGACCTGCACTCCTGCATTTATTTTCCCGATCTGTGTAATTGGCTGATAAACAGTCACACCTGCATTATACACGTTATGTCTGCCCACTTCAATGACCTCATCAACAGGGGGAAGCGGGTAGTACATACCGCCGAAAGGCAAAGCGCCGAATCTGCCCTCTTCAATTGTTATACTGGGCAGGTTTGTGTTGTACTGGTATGATCCTCCGATTGCAACAACAGGGTAGTATTTGACCTTGTCTTCATTTACTTTCTGCTGTTTTTCTTCAACCTGGTATTTTTTCACATTCAGCAGATGGTTATTCTGCATAGCCAGATCAACGGCATTCTCAAGGGTCAGTGCCCTGTTATCCTGTGCTGTAGTTTGAATTTCTGCAATAAGTGTTATTATAGCTGCACCTGTAAATATTTTAAACAGAATTCTGGTTTCCACTTTGTTCAGGTTTGTTTATTGAAACTAAATCTCTTTTGTCCTTTGGTTTAATGGTTACAGTGTAGAGCACCGGGATTGAAAGGGTTGATATGACCATTGACCAGATAACCCCGAATGCAATCACACTGGCAAGCGGACTCCACAGGGGTGAGCCTGATAGTATCATGGGAAACACGCCTATAGCGGCTGCCATGGCTGTAAGGAAGATAGGCCTCAACCTTCGTTTACCTGCTTCATAGGCTGCTGTTGGAATGTCTTTTCCATTTTCAATCAGTTCATTTGTATGATCGATCAGTATAATTGCATTTCGAACCACAATTCCTGACAAACTGATCAGGCCGCAAAAAGCCATGAATCCGAAATCATTGCCGGTGATCAGCAAGCCAAATATGGCTCCGAAAAGGCTTAAAGGTATTGTGAGCATTACAAGACCGACTTCTTTCAGGTTCCTGAACTGAAAGAGAAGTACAAGAAATATCGCTACCAGGCTGATTACCAGCGCCATGGCAAGATAACCATAAGTCTCCATCTTATTGGCGTGCTCCCCTCCGAAAAAAATCCTGTATCCCGGAGGGAGCTCCAGCTTATCAAGTTCAGGCCGGATAGCCTTTAGCAGCTCTGACGGCAGAATGCCATCCTTCGTATTGCTCTGGACCGTCAGGGTCCGGATGCCGGTCCTGCGCAGGATCCTTCCGGGCTGCCATTCCGGCTTTAATTCTGCAATCTGGCGGAGGGGAACAGATGCTCCCGTTACAGGTGATTGCACGTACGTATTTTCAAGGTCGATTGCATTCTGCCGGTGCTTTTCATCAAGTCTCAGAACAATTTTCAGTGGATTGCTTCCTTCATACATGGTTGAAACAGGGTATCCCTTGAACCCCGTATAGATCATCTGCGAAATTGCTGAAGAGGTAAAGCCGAGACGGCTTGCTTCATCCTTAAGGTGGATTTTTATGCCATAGAAATCCTCCCTTGAATCGGTCCTGACCATGCTGCTTCCGCCGGATCTCCTCAAAATATCCTGTACTTCGCCTCCGATCTGTTTTAATCTCTTAATATCATCTCCTGAAATTCTCACTTCGACAGGTGCTGACATGGGTTGTCCCTGCTGCATCAGCTTTACCTCAGTCCTTCCCCGGGGAATAAGGGCGCCGGTCACACCTTTAAGCTCATTGTATAACGATTCTGTTTCTTTCTTTCCGGTGGTGTTTATTAGCAGCTGTGCATAATTGCTTACCGGCACTTCGGGTGAATAGTTATAATAAAAACGGGGTGCGCTTCTGCCGATGAAGGTTGCAAACGACCTGACCCGTGCATCATTCCTTACCAGTTCCTGGATTTTGAGGATTTCCTCTTCGGTCTTTTCAAGCTTTGTTCCTGTTGGCATCCGGAGCTCCACAGTAAACTGGTCGCGCTCAGCTTCCGGAAAGAATTTCTGTTTGATCCCGGTCAGGAAGAGTATGACTGCCAGGAGAATGGTGGCAAGGCTTCCGGTTATAGTGATCCGGGGATGTTGAAGGCACCATGCAATTGATTTATTATATGTGTTTTGCATTATATTCAACAGCGAAGGTCTCTTTTTGACCTGAAGCTCATCACTATCACGCAGCCCTTTTCCGATGAAAATATAACAGATGAGCGGTGTTAGCACCATTGCCACAATAAATGATGAAGAAAGCGCAATTGTTACAGTGATTGGAAGTGCCCTGATAAATTCGCCGATCGCACCGGTAAGAACTACCAGGGGGAGGAACGATGCGATTATCGTGATTGTTGCAGTCAGTACCGGGACCACCAGGTCAGTTGCCGAGCGCCATGCCGCAGTCCACCTGTCATTGCCACGGTCGAGAAGCTCAACATAGTTATCGGCTATGATAATTGCATCATCCACTACAAGACCCAGCACTGCGATCAGAGTAGCCAGTGAGACCTGATGAAGCTCCAGTCCGAATATGTCCATGATTGCAAATGTGACTGAAACAGTCATTGGAATAGCGGTTGCAGCAACTGCAGCAATCCGGAACGGCAGCAACAGGAACACAACCAGAATAACCGCACATATTGCAAGCAGGAATTCGCGAAGGAACTGTGAAATATTTTTCCTGACGATCTCCGGCTGGTTCACAATGGTTGAAAGAACAATATTTCCGGGCAGCTGTTCAGCAAATTCATCCAGGTTTTTCTCAACCTCCCTGCCGGCTTTCACAATATTCATGCCTTCATGCATCTGGATAGCCAGCAGAACAGCTTTCTTCCCGTTGACCGTGATTTTGCTGTCCGGTTCAGCATAATCCCTGCTGATCTTCGCAATGTCGGATAATCTGACCACTGCACCTGTCTTTGATGCACCGACTATCTGGTTACTGATATCGTCAATATTAATGAAGTACCCGCTTGCATACAAAGGAGCGGTTGTGTTTTCTGTCCTGATTTCACCGGCAGGATAGATTTTATTCTGGGATTGAAGGATCTTAACCGCCTGGAGCACACTGATATCATACTGAGCCAGTTTTTCGGAGCTGAAAGTTATGGTCACCTGTTCTTCCTGTTCGCCTATCCTCTTTAATTTTGATATTGCGGATATTGTCCGCAACCGGTCTTCGAGCCTTGATATATTCTCCTTCATTAAATTATACCCGGCATTGTCACTTCCGAGACCAATTATCATCGACTCGGTATCCCCAAAGTCCGAATTGACAAATGGCCCCACCACTCCCTCAGGCAGATCGAGAGCTTTAACGACAAGCAGCTGATGACGAAGCTTGTTCCAGAATATATCCGGTTTCCTTACATTGTCCTGCAGCCAGAGATGAATTACAACCATGCCGTCGGATGTAACAGAATAGGTCTTTCCCTTATGGACCTCTTCATACTGAAAGAGATATTCTTCCAGCCTGCGGGTGACCTGATCCTCAACCATGGCCGGATCAGCGCCGGGGAAATATGCTATGACGAGTCCCCCGGGTATTGTGATCCTGGGATCCTCCCTGCGGGGCATATTTATCAGGGAGTTGATTCCGAAGGCGAACATCAGCAGTAACACCGAAAATGTGACCTGCCTGTATTTCAGGGAAGCTTTGACCAGGTTCATAAGCAGGTTCTTTATTTAATGATTACCTCAGATCCATCCACCAGGTTCTGTTGTCCCCCGGTTACAATTATCTCATTCTCAACAAGACCTGTGGTAATTTCTATTTTATCATTTATCAGCTGTCCCGGAATCACGTTTCTCCTGAAGGCTTTTCCCAGTGAGCTATCTACAACATACACATAGCTCTGATCATTGAAATCATGCAACAATGCTTCGGCAGGGATGGCCAGGACTTTCTTGTTCTCAGCGGAACCGATCTTTACCTCTGCGATCATTCCGGGGCGTACCATCAACCCGGGATTGTCGATCTCTATCCTGAGTAAAAAGGCCCTTGATGCAGGATCGGCGGCAGATCCTGCCTCAGCTATTCTGCCATCAAACACTTTACTCAGCGCGGAGACAGTTACGCTTGCAGATTGTCCGATTTTGATTTTATGTAACTCATTTTCGGGTATGTAGGTACTGACTTTAATTTTACGTATATCAGAAACGACAAATAACGGGATGCCAACTCCGGTGATCTCTCCGACTTCGCACAGCTTTTTCAGCAACATTCCGTCAAAGGGTGAATAGAGCTTCGTTTCCTCAAGGTTTTTTGTGTGCAGTTTTTGCTGGGCTTTTGCCTGCTGCAATCCGAAGCTTATTTTTGCGAAATCGCTCTCGCTAAGACTGTTGTTGTCGTGCATCAACTTCAGCCGGTTGAATTCATCCTGCACCTGGTTTACCTGGATGTCGGCAAGCTCTTTTGCGACTGCATAACTTGCAGGATCCAGGCTTGACAGCAACTGACCCCTGGATATCCTCTGCCCTTCATTTACAGCAATGAAATCGATCCTTCCGGCAACCATAAAACCGAGCCTGACTGTTTTGAAACCTTCAATATTGCCGCTTAATGAAATCTCTTTCCCGGTTTCGATTATTTTTGCAGACTCTGTGGTAACCGGTATGGCTGAATTGAAAGCTTCAGGGTTGCTTTTTCGTGCCTGACATCCGGTCAGGAGAATAATTATAAGTGCAACGGAATAAATATTCTTGTTTGTCATGCTGTTCTTTCATTTTGTCAAATGTAAATTTCGGAAATTTGTAATAAAAAAGCAGCATGTTATTTGCATTGTTAATATCAAAAGAACTATATTGCTAACGTATTGTGCGGTTTACAATTTTAAAAGAATTACTGCAGTTTTTACAGAGATCAACAGTTTGATAAACAATATAATAATGATTTCTTTGTGTAACTTTGTGCCTTGGTGTCTTAGTGGCAAAAAAAAATGCCACAAAGGCACTAAGACACTAAGGTTCACTAAGTCAATGTATTAAGATTTTAACAACACAAAAGGTTATTGCTATTTTTTAGTGTTGATGATAATTACCAATTAATATGTGAGCTTATGAAGACAATAAATTTCAAATGGCTGGCAATTATACTTGCCATGTTTGTACTAGTTACCGATTGTAAAAAGGACAAAGAGGAAGTTTCAAAATTTGTTGGGAATTTTGTTATCAGTAATGCTGAACTGGATAAAGCATTTACCGTACCTACCAACGAATCAGGAGATTTTACTATCCAGGCAGGTACAAATCTTACGCAAGCTATTCAGGCAGCATTACTGAGTGCGGTAAGCTGTTCTTCTCCTGATAAATCATATGTTGAGCTACGGGAAGACAATTCAATGTATTTTAGTTGCGAGGGGTCAAATCCGTTAAATGCCGGCACATGGGACGAAGTATCTGCCACATCATTAAAACTGAATATGAATAGTACAGCCGTTCCTCCGATCGGATTTGTATTAATGGTAACAGATATTGTGGAAGAGGCAACCGGATTATCCGGAATGACCAAGGTGCCATTGACAAAGACAATGGTTGCAGGTATGATTGCTCCCTTGCAATTAACCTTAAAATCTTCTGCTCCTGAAATGTTTTTAGTAGAAATCTCGATAGAATTCGAGGAGAAATAATGCAGGAAAGACTCTCTTTCTGAATAAAATAGTTATCGCCGAGGATTTACAAGGAGGTAAAAGTTGAATTAATTTTTATCTCGTTTTGTGCGGTTGAAATCTAAATATATTTGAAATTAAGTTGTTTATCCCAAAATAACTTTCATGAATCCGCCCCCTTATTTTCCCCTTTCGATCACACGTACTCACCCCCTTGCGTCCCCCTCTCTGCTAGCGCAAAGAGGGGGAAGGTTTTGTAATATAATTAGTTGAATTTTATATATTTACATTTATTTCATTTAAA
>Ga0079037_100000977_pt1 | contig 14159 bp, 5 predicted proteins | sample Mud3Dept4metaG_FD_71479 | JGI IMG/M metagenome (GOLD analysis project Ga0079037, IMG submission 71479) | Freshwater wetland microbial communities from Ohio, USA, analyzing the effect of biotic and abiotic controls - Mud 3 Core 4 Depth 4 metaG | ecosystem: Environmental > Aquatic > Freshwater >... | reverse complement strand
GGCTTCTACGAGGTGCTCCGGGAGAAGGCGCTCGCCGAGTTCCACGACGAGGCCCGCTACTGGCTGGCCAAGTCCCTGGCCAAGCTCAAGCTCGACCACGCGGCGCTGGCCCGCTTCCAGGAGATCGTCGCCAAGGGCCCGCAGGGATCCAAGTACTTCCACAACGCCCTGGAGTGGATGTTCTGCCTCGGCAGCGAGCAGGAGATCCTCTCGCAGGTGGCCCGCCTCCCCACCGAGAACTTCCCGCCGGCCTACCAGGACAAGCTCCATTACCTGCTGGCCCGCTACAGCTTCGAGCGCGGGCGCGCGCTCGGCGAGGCCGGACAGGTCAGCGAGGCGGCCAAGGCCTACGCCGAGGCGCGGCGCCTGGCCGGGCTGGTCCGGGCCACCAGCGCCGGCGCCGTCCCGGGCGGCGAGGTGACCTGCACCCGGACCGAGGGCGACCTCTACGCCCGGGCGCGCTTCATCGACGGGGTGGTCCAGTACGCCCAGGGCAACCCGCCCGGAGCGCTGGAGGCCCTCAAGGACGTGATCCGCCGGACCAACCCCCGCAAGGTGAAGGGCCCCGACGTCCGGGTCCGCGAGGCGGCCTTCCTGCAGCTGGCCCGCATTCACTACCAGTTCCGGCAGAACCGGTACGCCATCTTCTACTACGGCAAGATGCCGTGGGGAGAGGAGCTCTGGCTCGAGGGGCTGTGGGAGTCCTCCTACGCGTACTACCGCATCGGCGACTACGAGAAGTCGCTCGGCAACCTGCTCACGCTGCACTCCCCGTACTTCCAGGACGACTACTTCCCCGAGTCCTACGTCCTCAAGGCCATCATCTACTTCGAGAACTGCCGCTACCCGGAGGCGCGCGCCATCCTCGAGGACTTCAACGCGCGTTACGAGCCGGTCTACGTCGAGCTCAAGGGCCTGACCGCCCGCGGCGGCTCCCCCGCCTCGTTCTACGAATCCATCGAGGTGGCCGGCGGCTCGCAGAACCCGAGCACGCTGCGCAAGGTCCTGAAGATCGCCCTCACCGACAAGCGCATCAAGGCGCTCGACGGGGCCATCCGCGAGATCGAGACCGAGATGGACGAGAACCTCGGCCGGCGCCGCCAAGAGTTCAAGGGCTCCCAGCTGGGCGCCGAGACGCTGGCGGTCCTCAAGGCGGAGCGGGCCCGGCTGATGGAGGAGGCCGGGGCGCGCGCCCGGCAGAAGCTGGAGTTCGAGCGGGACGGGCTGCGCGAGCTCCTGGAGCAGGGCCTGCGCATCAAGATCGAGGTGTCCCGCAAGGAGCGCGAGGCGCTGGAGATCTCCCTCGCCAAGGGCGTGCCGGTGGACGTGGTGCGGCCCTACCGGTACTCGGCGGCGGTGTCCGACGAGCACGAGTACTGGCCCTACCAGGGAGAGTTCTGGCGCGACGAGCTCGGGACCTTCTCCTACACGTTGACCAAGGGCTGCCGCGAAGGCCCGGCCGGCAAGCCGGCGGCGGACCGCTAGGCGGCCGAGGGCCGCCGAGGGAGTGAACCGTTGAGAACCGCGCCGAGAGCCCTGCTCGCACTGGCGGCGCTGGCCCTCCACCCCGGGCCGGCCTGGGCCGCCGAACGCAAGCCGTCGCGGGAGGCCGACCTGGGCAAGAAGCGCTCGGCCACTCCCGACGCCTCGCTGGCGGGGACGCTGGAGTCCAAGGCGCGCAAGGCCGAGGAGAAGGGCCCGGCGCTCGACTTCGAGACCTTCCGCTACCAGATCGAGTTCCAGGTCTCCGGCAAGCGCCGCGAGGAGATCGCGGACCTGCGCAAGCTCATCGCCCTGGGCGGGGCGCCGGCCGAGATGCCGGGGTGGCTGTTCCGGCTGGCCGAGCTCTACTGGGAGGAGTCGCAGTACTTCTTCTTCGAGGCCAACCGCCGGGACGACCAGATCTTCAAGCTCGGCCGCGGCGCGCAGCCCGGCGAGGTGGAGCGCCTCCGGGCGGAGAAGAAGCAGCTCGAGGAGCGGTCGCGGGCCGTCCAGCTGGAGGCGATCGCCCAGTACCGCGAGATCATCCGCCGCTTCCCGCGCTACCCGCGCATGGACGAGGTGCTCTTCTTCCTCGGCGAGAACCTCAGCAAGCAGGGCAAGCTGCAGGACGCGCTCTCGGCCTACAAGGTCCTGGTCACGCGCTACCCCAAGTCGAAGTACGTGCCCGACGCCTGGATGGCGTTCGGCGAGTACTACTTCAACAACGCGGAGCGCGGGAACCGCAACGACAACCTGAACCGGGCCCTCAAGGCCTACGAGCGGGCGGCCACCTACACCGAGAGCTCGGTGTACGGCTACGCCATCTACAAGCAGGCCTGGGTCCACTACAACCTCGCGCACTGGGGCAAGGCGCTGGACCTGTTCCGCGCCGTCATCTTCTTCGGCGACCTGCCCACCTCCACCATCGCCTCGGACAAGAAGCTGGCCCTGGTCCGCGAGGCCCGCAAGGACTACGTGCGGACCTACAGCCACGTGGGGTCGCCGGAGGCCGCCCGGGAGGAGTTCCGCAAGGTCGGCGGCCAGGCCGGCTGGTTCGACATGCTCAAGGGCCTGGCCAACCTCTATTACGACGAGGGCAAGGACCGCGAGGCCATCTACGTCTTCCACCAGCTCATCAAGGAGAAGCCGCTCTCGCCCGAGTCGCCGCTGTTCCAGTCGCGGATCGTCACCTGCGCCGGCCGCCTGGGGAAGAAGGAGCTGGCGGTCCAGCAGGCGCGGGTGTTCGTGAAGATGCTGAAGGAGATCGAGGAGTCGAACACCGTCACCGACGAGAAGGGCAAGAAGCTGCTGGAGGACGCGCGGGTCTCCGCCGAGAACACGCTGCGGACCCTGGCGGTCCAGTACCACAACGAGTTCAAGAAGACGCGCGACGAGCCGGTGGCGGCCCTGGCGGCCGAGGTCTACGAGGACTACCTCGTCGTCTTCCCGGCCACCAAGTACTCCTACGAGATGCGCTTCTTCTTCGCCGAGCTCCTCTTCGCGCTCGAGAAGTACGAGCGCGCCGGCGAGGAGTACACGCGGGTGGCGCTGGTCGACGTCAAGGCCATCGAGGCCAAGCAGAAGCCCGGCAAGTACCTGCAGGACTCGCTGGAGAACGCGGTCTTCGCCACCGACCTGGTGGCCAAGAAGTTCGACGAGACCGAGAAGCGCCCCGCGGCCGACCCCAGGCAGCGCCTGCCCATCCCCAAGCCCAAGCAGCAGCTGCTGGAGGCCTGCGAGCGCTACATGAAGTGGCAGCCCAAGGGCGAGAAGTACGTGGAGGTCGCCTACAAGGCGGCCAACATCTACTACCGGTACAACCGGCTCGGCGAGGCCTCCAACCTCTTCACCCAGATCGCCCTCGACCACCCGCGCCACGAGCTGGCCGGCTACGCCACCAACCTGGTCCTCGACACCTACAACCTGCTCGGCGACTGGAAGAACGTGAGCGGCTGGGCCAAGCGCTTCTACGCCAACCAGGAGCTGCTGAAGGCCCACCCCCAGCTGCGGGAGGACCTGGCCCGCGTCATCGAGCAGAGCTCCTTCAAGGTCATCGAGGAGCTGGAGAAGCAGAAGGACCACCGCCGGGCCGCCGAGGCCTACCTGGCCTTCGTGCGCGACTGGCCGGGTTCGCGACTCGCGCCCACCGCCCTCTACAACGCCTCGGTGGCCCTGTCGGCTTCCCACCAGCCCGAGCGGGCGGTGGAGGTGCGCGAGCAGCTGGTGGCCCGCTACCCCGGCGACCCGCTGGTGGCCAAGTGCACCTGGGCCAACGGCGCCGACGCCGAGGCCATCGGGGACTTCGAGAAGGCCGCCGGCTACTACGAGCGCTACTTCGAGGAGTGGCGCAAGTCCCGCGAGGCGACCGCACCCCGGGCCCAGAAGGGCAAGAAGGGGAAGGGCAGGGGACAGGCGGCCAAGGCCGCCCCGGCGGCGCCGGCCGGCAACTACGAGGAGCAGAAGGCGCAGGACGCCCTCTACAACGCCGGCGTCTTCCGCGAGGGCCTGCGCGACTGGAAGCGGGCCGAGGCCGACCGCCTGGCCTGGATCGAGACCTGGCCGAACGCCAAGGAGGCCGCCAAGGTCTTCCTCTCGCTGGCCGACCTGTACGCGAAGGAGAAGGCCTTCCACAAGGAGCGCAAGCAGCTCGAGGAGTACCAGCGGCTCCACGCCAAGGACCCCACCGAGTGGCTGGTGGTGCAGGGGCGCATCGCCCGGGCCCTGGAGCGCACCGGCAACGTGCACGGGACTCGGCTCGCCTACCTGGAGGCGCTCGCCTACTACCGCGGCCACTCGAGCAAGGTTCAGGAGCGCGGCATGGCCCCGGTGGCCCAGGGCATGCTGCTCGAGATCGATCCGGAGTTCGAGCGCTACGACCGCATCACCCTCGACGTGAAGCCCAAGTACCTGAAGGGCCAGCTCGAGGTGAAGGGCAAGCGGCTGGTCGAGCTGCAGCAGAAGTACACCGCGGTGGTGAACCTCAAGCAGGCCGAGCCGGCGGTGTGCGCGCTCTACCGGATCGGGCTCGCCTACAAGCGCTTCGCCCAGGCCCTGTACAACGCCCCCGTCCCGCAGGAGCTCCGCGCCCTGAAGCGCCAGGACGTGATCGAGGAGTACCGCGGGCAGCTCGCCCAGCTCGCGGCCGCCCCGGAGCAGAAGGCGGTGGAGGGCCTCGAGTACGCCATGACCAAGGCCCGCGAGTACGGGATCCAGAACGACTGCTCGCGCAAGGCCACCGAGATCCTGGTGAAGTACAAGCCGGAGCAGTACGGTCCGGCGCTGGAGGTCCTGCCCCAGATCGCCGCGCCCGCCCCGCAGGTGCGCGAGAGCCACGGCCTGCTGGGCGCGCTGCTGCCCCCGGACTCCCCCCCGCTGGCGCGAGAGGACGCCGTCGCCACCGCGCTGCCGCCGCTCGCCTCGGCCCGGCCCGAGTCCCGCCCCGAGGGCCGGCCAGAGGCGCGCCGCGCCGAGGCACCGGTGCGAGACCCCGATCTCCCCGCGCGGCCCCGCGCCGTCGCGCGGCCGCCGTCCGCGCCGCAGGCCGCGCCGCCCCCGGCGCCGGGCGAGAAGGACGAGGACCTCCTGGAATGAACACCCGCCGACTCGACCTCCTCGCCGTCGCCGCCGCGCTGGCCCTGTTGCTCGGCGCCTGCGCCGGCGCCGGCACGGGCCCCTCGACGGCCGCCGCCTCCCAGCCGGTCCGCGAGGCCGGCGCGGCGTCGGGCGCTCCCGCGCCGGCGGCCGCGACCTCCCCGGCCGCGCCCGGGGCTCCCCAGGCCGGCGCCCTCTCCCCGCGCGCCCAGCGCCTCTTCGACGAGGCGGTCGCCACGCTGGAGGAGCAGCGCAAGCTCAAGGTCCCGGTCGACTGGCAGGTTCTGGAGCGGCGCTGGCGGGCGGTGATCGAGGCGCAGGAGATCCCCGAGGCCTGGTTCAACCTGGGCGTGGCGCTGGAGCGGCAGGGAAAGGGTGCCGAGGCCCGCGCCGCCTACGAGCGGGCGCTGGCCCTGCGGCCCGGGTTCCAGGAGGCCGCCGTCAACCTGGCGCTCCTCGGAGAGCCGGCCGGCGACCCGCGCCGGGCGGCTGCCGACTACGCCGCGCTGCTCAAGAAGTACCCCGGCGACGCCCCCGCGCGGGTGCGGCTGGCCGCGCTCTACCGGGAGGCCGGCCAGCTGGACGAGGCCTGGCGGCTGGCCCGCGAGGCGCTGCGGCGCGACCCGGGCTCGGTGGGGGCCTACAAGGTGATGATGCGGGTGGCGCTGGAGCGCGGCAATCCCGACCTGGCCGAGCTCATCGCGGTGCGGGCCCAGAAGCTCTCCCCCGACGATCCCGAGCTCACCGTCTTCACCGGCGACGTCCTGGCGAGGCGGGGCGAGGAGGCGCTGGCGCGAGCCCAGTATCGCAAGGCGCTGGAGCAGCGCCCGGACTTCGCGGCGGCCCGCTACCAGCTCCTGCGGCTGGCGCTCCAGAACCAGTCGTGGGAAGGAGTGGTGGAGCAAGGGAAGGCCATCCTGCAGCGCGACCCCGGGGAGTCCCGCGTGTGGCTGGCCCTGGGGGTGGCGCACCGCTACCTGAACCAGCCGGACCAGGCGCTGGCGGCGTTCGAGAAGGCCGAGTCGCTCTCCGCCGGAAAGCTGCCCGAGATCCACCTGGCGCGCGCCCTCACCCACATGAAGGTCCGCAACGCCTGCGAGCCGGCGGTCGCCGAGCTGCAGCGCTACCAGACGGCGGTCGGCCCGGCGGCGGCGTCGGGCGGGCCCGCGCCGCGGCTGCAGCGGGAGTGCGAGCAGATGCTGGTGGCCGCCCGGCAGGCCGAGGAGGCGGCGAAGCAGATGCAGCGGGACGCGGAGCGGAAGGCCGCCGAGGAAGCTGCGCGCAAGGCCGCCCCGGCGGCGGCGCCGGCCGCGACTCCGGCCGCGGCCGCCCCTGCCGCGGCGAAGCCGGTGGGAGCGGGGAAGTGACTGTGGGTGCGTGTGTGCCAGAGCCACGTTTTTCCGGGCCTTCGGGCGCGGTGGTAAGCTCGACCGAGATGAGGAGAGGCGGCCGATGCGAAAGCTGATGTTCCTCCTGGCGGCGGTGCTTCCCTTCGCCGCGACCGCCCAGGCCAAGAAGGAAGCCGCTCCGGCTCCCAAGGTGGAGTACGAGAAGAAGACCGTCATCAACTTCGAGGACGACACCATCCAGGGCGACCTCACCCGCCCGGACGGCGAGTACGTCGAGGCGCGCAAGCGAGTGGTCCACTCCAACCTGATCAAGATCCGCGAGGACTGGCGCGAGAAGGTGATGCACGCGCCCGACGACCTCTAGCCCGATGGCGACTCCTCTCACGCTCAAGGTCTTCCGCGGCGACGAGCTCGTCCGGACGGAGCAGTTCGCCCGCGACATCATCAAGATCGGGCGGCTCTCCTCGGCCCACCTGAGCCTCGACGACGAGAAGATCTCCCGCATCCACTCGGTGATCGAGGTGGCCAACGACGGGTCCATCTCGGTGATCGACATGGGCAGCGCCGAGGGGACCTACGTCAACGGCCGGCGCGTCAACCGCGGCCCGCTCCACTCGGGCGACCAGATCGGCCTCGGAGGGCTGCGCATCCTGGTGGAGGCGCCGAACGGATCGGCCAACGGGTCCAACGGAACGTCCCATGAGCCGGGGAACGGGTCGGCCAACGGACACGCCGCGCCGCCGGCGGTCGAGGTGGCCGCTGCGCCCACGGCCCGTCCGCCGCCCGAGCCCAGGATCGACGAGACCACCGGAGCAGAGCCCATTCCGCGCGAGGCGGCGCCTGCGGTCGATCCGCAGCCGCCGCCTCCCGCCGCGGCGCGGGCCGCCCCGGCCCCGGCGCCCGTCCGGCGCGAGGTGCCCGTGGCCCGGCTCCGGTCGAGCCGCCTCCCCGCCACGGCGGCTCCGCCGGTCCAGAAGCCGGTCCGGGCCGAGGCCGCGGCGGAGCCCGAGGTCGAGGCCGGGACGGAGCTCGGCGTGGAGCTGCGCCTGCTGTGGGGCGACACCCTGCTCGACGCCGCCACCTTCGTGCAGCCGGGCCGTCCGGTGCTGGTCGGAGACGGCAAGGGCTGCGACTTCCACCTCTCCGGGCCGGAGCTCCCGGTCAACCCGTTCCCCATCCTCCGCTACGAGGAGAGCGAGTATCGCGTGCTCTTCGCGCGCGGGATGACCGGGGAGGTGGTGGACGGCGGCTCGCGGACCCCGCTGGCCCACCTCGCCAAGGAGCGCAAGGCCCACCCCGACGGCGCCATCGAGGGCGCCTACTCGGTGGCGGTGCCGCTCCAGGGCTCGGTGCGGGTGGAGCTCGGCTCCGGGCTGCGCTTCGAGTGCCGCTTCCGGCGGCCGCCCAAGCCGGCGGTGGTGCCCTGGTGGGAGCGGGTCAACTACCAGTTCCTGAACCTCTTCCTGCTGCTGTTCTTCCTGCAGGCCGGATTCATCGTCGCCGCCGGCAACTACCCCTACGACACCGACACGGTCGCCGACGACCTCTTCAAGAACCCCTCCCGGATGGCGAAGTTCATCATCAAGCCGCCGGACCAGCAGCCCAAGTCGAACCCGTACCTCGAGAAGCTCCAGCGCGAGCTCGCGCGAGAGCAGTCCGGCGAGGCGGCCGAGCGCCACAAGGGGGTCGAGGGCCAGATGGGCAAGAAGGACGCGCCCAGGACCAACGCCCGCAGCGCCCCCAAGGCCATCGACCCGAACGCCAAGGACATCGTGAAGAACTCGGGCCTGGTGGGCCTGCTCGGGCGCGGTCGGGGCGCCGGCGGCCTCTCCACCATCTTCGGGCAGGGCGGCCTGGGCGGCGACCTCAAGGGCGCCATCGGCAACATGTTCGGGCCGGTGGTGGGCGACAGCCAGGGCATCGGCGGCCTGGGCCTCAAGGGCTCCGGCACCGGCGGCGGCGGCTCCGGCGAGACCATCGGCATCGGCGGGGTGGGGACCAAGGGCCGCGGCGGCGGGCTCGGCAGCTACGGCACCGGGGTGGGCGGGCTCGGCAAGAAGAGCGACCGGGACGTGAGCATCCAGACCGGCGCCGTGGCGGTGCTGGGCGCCATCGACAAGGAGCTCATCCGCAAGGTCATCCAGGAGCACGCCAGCCAGATCCGCTACTGCTACGAGCAGGAGCTGACGCGCGATCCCAAGCTGGAGGGCAAGGTCGCCATCCGCTGGGTCATCAACGCCGACGGCCGCGTCTCCAGCCCGCAGGTGGACACCGGGGCCACCACCCTCATGAACGACAAGGTCCACCACTGCATGATGGAGCGCATCGCCAGCTGGGAGTTCCCCAAGCCCAAGGGCGGTGGCATCGCGGTCATCACCTACCCGTGGATCCTCCGCGCCTCCGGCGGCGCGGGCGGCTAGCGAGGCTCGAACGTGAAGAGGCTCCTGCTCATCCTCGCCGCCCTCGTCCCCCTCGCCGCCACGGCCCAGGAGGCGGCGCCCATGCTGCCCGACGACCCCCGCGCCCCCAAGTTCCGGGAGGTGGAGCGGGGGTTCTTCGCGGGGCTGGAGGTCGGCTACGCCGGGCTGCTCAAGACGCCGGTCGCCGACACGATCAAGTTCCCCTACGCCGGGACCGGCGGCGGCTACGGCGGCGGCCTGCTCATCGCCGTGAACGCCGGGTACGACGTCACCCCGCGCTTCGCCGTGTCCCTCGTCGGCGAGTTCCTGAACATGACGGCCAGCCCGGCCTACGGCGCCTTCAGCATCATGGCCGTCGGCGCCGACCTCCGCTACGCCTTCGTCGGCACCCGGGATTCGAACGGAGTGGAGCGCTTCTACGTCTACGCCCACGCCCGCGGGGCCTACTCCTGGATCTACCCGGCCGGCCTCTTCGGGACCAACGACCTCCTGGTGCAGGGCGGCCTCGGCATCGAGTACTACACCAAGCTCCGCCACTTCTCGGTGGGCCTCATGGCGGACGCCCTCTACTTCTTCGACGCGAAGTCGTTCGGCTTCGCCGTCGTCCCCACCCTCCGCTACAGCTTCTAGGCGTCAAGCGCCTGGAATCGCTGCGCTTCCGTGCCCGGCGTGAGCCACATCCGGCTCCGGGGTAGGGAAAAGTGACATAAGGTGCCGAAACATTTCATTTTTTCCTGGGTCACAAGTTTGACCCCCCTCGGAGGCGAGCCCTATACTCATGGCAAACTTTGCCAGTAGTTCCAGACACCTTGAGCACTCCGAGCCTGGAAAACCTGATCCAGCGCCACGCCGAGACCCTGGCGGCCGCCCCCGGCGACGCCGAGGCCTTCGAGGCGCTCGAGTCCCTTTACCGCGAGAACGGGCGGTTCGAGGAGCTGCTGCGCCTCTACCAGGAGCGGGCGCGACTCTCGGCCGGGCCCTCCGCCGCCTCGGGGCTGCTGGCCAAGGCCGCCGAGCTGGCGCAGGGGCGCCTCTCCGACCCGGCCCGGGCCGAGGAGCTGTACGGCCGCGCCCTGGGCCTCGACCCTCGCCACCCCGGTGCCCGGCGGGCCCTGGCCGAGATCCGCTCCCAGCGCGGCGACCTCGCCGGCCTGGCCGAGTCGCTCGAGGAGGAGGCGGACCTCACCGCCGAGCCCCGCGCCGCCGCCGCGCGCTACCTCGAGCTCGGCCGGTTCCAGGAGGAGCGCCTTTCGCGCCGCGATCGCGCGGCGCTCTTCTACACCCGCGCCTGGCGGCTCGACCCGCAGCTCGACGAGGCGCGGCGCCGGGCCATGGACTGCACGGTGGCGCTGCGACGGTTCCTGCACGCCAAGCGCCTGCTCGACACCGCGCGCGCCGCCGGACTGAACGGCGCCGGTCTCGCCGCCGAGTACGCCCGCCTCGGGAACGTCCTGGCCGGGGAGCCGCTCGAGCACGGCCTGGCGGTGGAGTCCCTCGCCGAGGCGCTGGCGCTCGACCGGGGCGTCCCGGGCGCCGCGGAGGCGCTCTCCAGGCTCAAGTCCATCCCGCGCACCTGGCGCGCCGAGGCCCGTGCGCTCGCCGAGGAGGGCCAGAAGGCCCGCGACCGGCGCGAGGGGGCGCGGCTCCTGCTCCGCGCGGCCGAGCTGCACGCCGCCTACGACGCCGACGCGGCGCCGCGGATCCAGGAGCTGCTCGACCGGACCATGGCCGCCTGGCCGGGGATGCCGGAGGCGCTCGACTTCGTGGAGCGCTGGTACGGCGAGCGCGAGGACCACGCCGGGCTGCGCGACGAGCTGCGGCGGCTCGCCGGCTCGGTCCGCGACCGGTCGGCCCTGGCGGCGCTGCAGCTGCGCCTCTCCCAGGTGGAGCTGGTGCGCTTCGGGGACGGCGGGCGGGCGCTGGCGGCGCTGGAGCGGGCGCTCGACCTCGACCCCTCCTGCGAGCCGGCGGCGCTGCAGGCCTTCGAGATGCACGTGGACGCCGGGCGCACGGCCGAGGCGCTCTCGGTGCTCGACCGGCACCTGGCCGCCGCCCCGCAGAAGCCGCAGCACGCGCCGCTGCGCCTGCGCGCCGCCGAGATGACCCTGTCCGGGCGCGGCGATCGCGAACGGGCCCGCCGGCACCTCGAGGCGGCGCTGCGCGTGGCCCCGGGCTACGCGCCGGCGGCCGCGGCGCTGGCGCCGCTCCTGCGGGAGGCCGGCGATTGGCGGCGCCTGGTGGAGGTGCTGGAGCTGTGCGCCGGCGCCGAGCCCGAGCCCTCGGAGCGGGCGCGCCTGCTGGAGCAGGTCGCCGAGGTGCAGCGGGAGCGGCTCGGCAACCCGCGCGAGGCCATGCACCTGCTGGCCGCGGCCCTGCAGCTGGACCCGCGCCGGGCGGTGGCCCGCAAGGGCCTGGAGGCCGTCGCCGCCGCCACCGGGGCCTTCCTGGACCTGGCGCGCGTCTACCGCGCCGCCGCAGCCTCCGCGCCGGACGTGAAGACCCGCAAGACCCTGCTCCGCCGCGTCGCCGAGATCTTCGAGCGCGACCTGGCCCAGCCCGAGGAGGCGGTGCGCGCCTATCGCGCCCTGGCGGAGCTCGACCCCGACGACCGCGGCGCGGCCTCCGCCCTGGAGGCCTGCCTGGCCAGGGCCGGCCAGCACCAGCAGCTGGTGGTGGACCTGGAGCGCCGGCTCGAGGCCGCCCCGGCTCCGGAACGGCGCGAGCTGTGGGTCAAGCTGGCCCGCATCCACCTGGAGGCGGGGGAGCCCGAGCGCGCGGCCTCCGCCTGGCAGGAGGTTCTGTCCCTGTCCCCCGAGGATCCCGAGGCGCTCCGCGGGCTGGTCGCGTCGCTCGAGGCCCAGGGGGAGCGCCGCGCCGCCGACCTGGCGCCGGCGCTGGCCCGCCTCTCCGCCGTGGGCGGGCCGGATCGCGCCGACCTCGCGCTCCGGCGCGCCGCCCTGCTGGTGACGCCGCTCGACCGGCCGGCCGAGGCCGCCGCCGCCTACCTGGCGCTGCTGCGCGCCGGCGGGCTGGGGCCGGCCCAGCTGGCGCAGGTGGCCGCGGCGCTGGAGCGGCTCCTCTCCCGCGGCGTCGAGCCGGTGCGAATCGCCCAGGCGCTGGCCCCGCTGTACGCCGCCGCGGGCGACCCGGCCAAGCACGTGGCCATGCTGGAGCTCCTGTCGCGCAAGAGCCCGCCCGACGCCGACGGACGGGAGCGGGCGCGCCTGCTGCTCGACTCCGCCTCGCTGCGCGCCGACCGCCTCGGCGACCCGCGCGGCGCCCTCGACGCCGCCGCGGCGGCCCTGCGCGCCTGCCCCACCCACGCCGAGGCGCGGCGCCGCGCCGAGGAGCTGGCCGGCAAGGTGGGCGCCCACGCCGAGCTCTACGCCCTGCTGGTCGAGACGGCCGGGCGGCTCGAGGGCCGCCCCGACGACGAGCGCGCCGTGCGGATGCGGGCCGCCCTGCTGGCCGAGCAGGAGCTGGGCAAGGCCGACGACGCGGCGGCCCAGCTGGCCCGCTGCCTGCAGCTCTCCCCGACCGACCTCGAGGCGCTGGCGGCCTCGACCCGGGTGGCGCTGGCCGCCGAGCGCTGGGAGGAGGCCGCCGACCGCCTGCTGGAGCGCACCCGCCTGGCGCAGCCCGCGGAGAAGGTGGCGCTGCTGGCCCAGCTGGGCGAGGTCCTGCTGGAGCGCCTCCACAGCCCGGCGGCCGCCGCCGACGTCTTCCGACAGGCGCTGGACCTGGCCCCGGCGGAGCGCCAGCCGTCGCTGCTCGCCGGGCTGGCGGCGGCGCTGGAGCAGGCCGGCGACCCGGCCGGCCAGGCCCGGGCGCTCTCCGACCTCGCCGCTCTGGCGCGCGACCCGATCGAGGCGGCCCGCGCCTGGGCGCAGCTGGCCCGCGTCCGCGAGCAGCGGCTCGGGGACCGGCTCGGCGCCGTCGACGCCTACCGGGCCGCGCTGGAGAAGAACCCCGCCGACCAGGCGCCCCAGCGGGCCCTGGAGGCCCTGCTCGACCAGTCGGACGGCGAGGCGGCCCTGGCGGCGGCGCGGGCCCTCGGGCCCGTCTACCAGCGCCAGCCCGACCCGCGCCGGCGGCTCATCGCCCTCGAGGTCGAAGCCCGCGCCCTGAAGATCCCCGCCGAGCGGGCGGCCGCCTTCCGGAGAATCGCCGCGGTGCACGACCAGGAGCTGGGGCAACCCTCCCAGGCGTTCACGGCCGCCCGCGAGGCCTTCCGCGCCACGCCCGCCGACCCGGTGGTGCGCCACGAGCTGCGCCGACTGGCCGAGCACAGCCACATGCGCGAGGAGTGCGCCCGCGCCTACGAGGAGGCCCTGGGCGCCCTGCGCGGAGAGGCCGGCGTGCCGCTGCTCCGGGAGCTGGCCGAGTGGTGCGAGCAGCAGCTGGGCGCCCGCGACCGAGCCGCCGCCTGCCTGGAGCGCCTGCGCGCCGCCGCACCGGGGGATCCCCAGGCGCTCTCCGGGCTGCGCCGCCTTCACCGCGCCACGGAGCGCTGGCAGCAGCTGAACGAGGTGTGCGCCGAGATGGCCCGGCGCTCCGCCGAGCCCGCCGAGCGCCTGGAGCTGTGGCGCGAGGCGGCGGCGGTGGCCGAGTCCAAGCTCGGCGACCCCGCCCGCGCCGCGGAGGCCTGGCGGCAGGTGGCCGAGCTCGACCCGGCCGACGCCGGCGCGCTGGTCGCCCTGGAGCGACTCTACGAGCGGCTGGACCGCCCGGCCGACCTGGCCTGGACCCTGGAGCGCCGCCGCGCCGGAGGCGCGCGGGACGCCGCCCTGCTCTTCCGGCTCGCCGAGCTGGGCCGCACCCGCCTCGAGGACCCGGCCGGCGCGCTGGCCCTGTACGCGGAGGTGCTGCGCTCCGAGCCCGGTCACGCCGGCGCCCGCGACGCGCTGGTGGCCCTGGCCCGCGTCCCCGGCCCCATCGGGCGGGAGGCGCTGGCCCTGGCCGACGCCCTGCTGCGGTCGGCGGCCGACCACGGCCGCAGGGTGGAGGCGCTCGAGGGCCGTCTCGCCAACGTCGACGAGCCCAACGAGCGGGCGCGGCTGCACGCCGAGATCCGCGCGCTGCTGGAGTCGGAGCTGAAGCAGCCGGAGCGGGCCCTGGCGGCGGCGCGGCGCGCCTGCGCCGAGGGCGGCCGGGCGCGCGCCGAGGCCGTCCTCGAGTTGCCACGGCTGGCCGAGGTGGCGCGGAGGCCGGACGAGCTGGCGGCGGCCTACCAGGAGCTGGCGGAGGCGACGGAGGGCGAGGAGCGCCTGGAGATGCTGCGCCGGGCCGCGCGGGTGCGCGAGCAGTCGCTGGCGGA
>Ga0079037_100000975_pt1 | contig 14175 bp, 16 predicted proteins | sample Mud3Dept4metaG_FD_71479 | JGI IMG/M metagenome (GOLD analysis project Ga0079037, IMG submission 71479) | Freshwater wetland microbial communities from Ohio, USA, analyzing the effect of biotic and abiotic controls - Mud 3 Core 4 Depth 4 metaG | ecosystem: Environmental > Aquatic > Freshwater >... | reverse complement strand
AGGTTTGTGCTGACGCCTCCCATGATATAGTGGGCCGCTGGGCACACCGGAATCATATCTTCAGTTATATCAACATCATACTGGAGACATGTCGAATAAATTTGTGGGAAACGGTTCTTCACAAAATCCTTGTCAAGGTGCGTGAGGTCCAGATAGACGTGCTTTGCTTTTGTCCGGACCATCTCAGATACTATGGCCCTTGTCACGGTGTCTCTGGAGGCAAGCTCCGCCATCTCATGATATTCGGGCATGAACCTCTTGCCATGAATGTTCTTCAGAACAGCGCCTTCCCCTCTCATCGCCTCGCTGAGCAGAAACTGGGGGGCCCCGCGGGAATAAAGTGTTGTGGGGTGAAATTGTATAAACTCCATGTCAACGATCAGCGCCCCGGCCCGATAGGCTATTGCTATGCCGTCTCCCGTTGAGATCATGGGGTTTGTGGTCCGTGAATAGAGCTGTCCTGCACCGCCGGTCGCAAGGATTACCGCTTTGGCAAAGATGTTGATGACCGAATCGCCCCGGAGCACCTTCGCGCCGATACACCTGTTATCCTCGATGATCAGATCCAGGGTGAAGGCGAAATCATATCGTGAAATGGAGGAGTAAGTCCGGGCCTTCTTTATGAGCGCCCTCTCGACTTCCTTCCCGGTTGAGTCTCCGTGGGAGTGCAGTATCCTTCTCCTCGTATGCGCCGCTTCCATGGTAAAGGAGAGCCTGCTCCCCTCCCTGTCGAATTCAGCCCCCCATGATATGAGCTCAAGGATATAACCGGGGCCTTCTTCGACCATGGCCCTTACCGCATCTTCCCTGCACAGACCGTCCCCGGCCTTGATCGTGTCTTCAAAGTGAATGCAGACCTCATCTTCATCACTAAGTGCCACGGCAATCCCCCCCTGGGCATAACCGGTCGAGCTTTCAGAGATGGTGTCTTTTGTAAGGACGAGCACACTGCCTTTTGAAGCGAGTTCAATGGCGGCCCTCAGGCCCGCAACGCCGCCGCCGATTACAAGAAAGTCCACGGTCTTGAAGGATGGCCCCATAATGGTAAGAATATTAAAGCATTTAGACGGGTAAGTCAATTTAGGGTTTATTGCTTTTTATCTGCTGATATGATATAAAATTAGACTCTTTGCTCTTACCCCATCGGGGTGAGGGCTTCTCTTTCCCCTGTGGAAAGAACAAATCCAGAAGGAGGCATTTAATGAATTATTACGAAGATATTGTCATCATTGATTCCAACCTCGATGACACTGCAGTAGAAGAAACAATCCAGAGAATCAAAGACGTCATCGTCAAGCAGGGCGGAGAGATAATTAAAAGCGAAAACTGGGGCCGCCGGAAATTAGCTTACGAGCTAAATAAACACCAGAAGGGCAATTACGTTTACCTTCTTTTTAAAACCCCCTCGGCAACCATTACCGAGCTTGAGAATTTAAGCAAAGTGCTCGACCCCATTATCAAGTTTATGGTCGTCAAGCTCACAAAGAAAAAACAGATTGAGGCCGCGACAGCAGCGCCTCAAAAAGCAGCGGTCAAGGAAGTCCCGGTCGAAACAAAGGCTGCAGAAGCACCGGAGGCCGAGCCACAGCCGGAGGAAAAAGAGAATGTTCAATAAAGTTATCCTTATCGGCAATCTCACGAGAGACCCGGAGATGAGATATACCCCGCAGGGTACATCGGTCTGTAATTTCGGTATAGCGGTCAATCGCAAGTTCAAGCAGGGGGATGACGTGAAGGAAGAGGTCACCTTTATCAATGTGGTCGTATTCGGGAAGCAGGCTGATACATGCGGGCAGTATCTGAATAAGGGGAGCGCGGTACTGATTGAAGGCCGTCTGCAGGAGAGACGCTGGGAGACGGAAGACGGTCAGAAAAGGAGCAAACACGAGGTCGTTGCCCAGAGCGTACGATTTCTTTCAAAGAAACAGGGCGCTGGTGATGTGGAAGGCCCTGGCGGCGGATTTAATGCCGCACCGGAAGAAACAACTGATATAGAGCCTTTTTAAGAAAGATAGAATAATAATAAAATAAGGAGTTAATACATTGCGTTATAACAAAAGATTTCAGAGAAGAAAATTCTGCAGATTCTGTGTAGACAAGGTAGATTTCATCGACTATAAAGATATCAAGGTCCTGAGAGGTTTTATTACTGACAGGGGCAAGATGCTGGCCGGCAGAATGACCGGCAACTGCGCCAAACACCAGAGAGAACTGACAAGGGCCATTAAAAGGGCAAGAAATATCGCCCTTCTGCCGTTTATAGAACAATAATGAGAGTCCCTAAAGGCTGGGCGCCTGTTTTATCAAAAGAGATTATTGAGGAGCTCCTGAAGAGGGAGCAGATCAGTCTGGTGGTCCCCAGAGAACAGGCTACGGCGCTCCTTTCAGAGCTGATCCTTGAAGAACTCATGGTAGAGGACAGGCTGAATGCGGAAGTGAGAGAGATGCTGAAGAAATATGATTCTGAGATAGAGAAGGGGCGGCTTGACTACCGCAGGTTATTTGAAATGACCAAGCAGAAACTCGTTAAGGAACGGAATATCGTTTTATGAAGCTTACCGATGACAAGATAAGCCATCTGACACATGTAATACTCAAGGGACTGCTCGAAAAGGGCGCTGTCACCGCTCTTGACGAGGAAGGTCATATCAGACGTGAAATCAAAAGGGTCATCATTAAAGAACTGAAGATCGCGGAAGGCATTGACGAGTCGGTCAGAAAGAAACTGCAATCCTACTCAAAGAAGATCCATGAGGGCGGTTCGGAATGGGAAGTCATGTATAACAAGCTCTATGAGGAAGAAGCCGCCAAAAAGGGGAGAGGGTAGCATCCCGTTTACAAGCCTGAATGATATGTGCCTGTCATGAGGCACATATCATTTCTCATTTAAACAATTATCGCAAAGAAACCCTTATTGCCTCCGGTAGTGAGAAAAGGGGTGGGGTGATTCAGCCTTTTTAGGTGCTCTGCATTTTCACTAATCAATAGACAGACCTGGTCCCGCATGGACATAATGAAAAAGTGGAATGAGCTATATAACACGGATTGGTTCCCGAGGGCAATGCCTTTTGCCGTCTTCATGCTCTTTGTCGTGCTGGAGTCATTTTTTCAGTCTGCTGTCTACCTGATTTATATTGTTAAAACTATTACCGTCGGTCTCATATTACTGCACTTCCGGGACAGATATACCGAAATTGCGCGTACTGCGTCACTGAAAGATATCTTTGTTGCCGCCGTCATTGGGATTATTGTCTTCGTTCTATGGATAAATATAACATGGGACTTTGCCATGATCGGGAAGCCGAGTGCCAATAATCCTTATGCCCTGCCGGGCAAAGAAATCCTTTATCCCGTGATATTCTTCCGTATATTCGGCTCAGCGATTGTGGTCCCGGTCATGGAAGAGATTTTCTGGAGATCGTTTTTTATAAGATGGATTGACCACCATGATTTCATGAAAACGCCTCTCGGGACCTTCACCCTGCGATCTTTTATCATCAGCGTTCTTCTCTTTGGTTCGGAACACAGCCTGTGGCTTGCAGGCATCATGGCCGGTATATTTTATAATCTCCTTCTCTACTACAGAAAAAATATTTTCCTGTGCATCATCTCTCACGCTGTCACAAATTTTATTCTTGCGCTCTATGTCCTTGCAACGAACAGGTGGATGTTCTGGTAAGAAGGATGTCCGCTGATTGTCCAACCCTGCTTTCGGAAGAAGCCGGCTATGGGATATAATGAAAAGTCTGCTCCGGACAAAAACTTAACAGGTGTTAAAGGAGGCAACCGATGCATATGCTGAAACGATGGCTGATATCAAGTCTTTCCCTCTTTGCGGCTGCATGGCTTGTGCCGGGTATAAGGGCTGAAGAGAATGCGCTGGCCGTCTATTTTGTGATGGCCGTCATCCTGGGGCTCATCAATCTGACCATTAAACCGATACTCACCCTGCTCTCCCTGCCGATTACCATTCTCACCCTGGGGCTGTTCCTGCTTGTCCTCAATGCGCTCATGCTCTGGTTTGCCTCTGCCGTGGCGGTCAAACTGTTTAATATAGGCTTCTATGTCGACGGGTTCTGGCCTGCGTTTCTGGGGGCCCTTATCGTAAGCGTTGTTTCCATGGTCCTGTCATCATTTATAAAGGACTGACACAGACATCAAATAATATACTTCACATAAATTTACTTTATTCCCTTCAGGGTCCAAGGCGCGACCTCCCATCAAATTTAAAATATTGAAACAGGACAAAATGTGTGATATGTTTAACTTACCATTAAATAACATCTAATCCAGGAGGAGAGTATGAAGCGTACATTGCTGTTCATGTCTTTTCTTTTTCTTGCAGGTATTATCACTACCCCGCTTTTTGCCGCAGACACCTTTGATCTTGTAATCCCGCTGCCGCTGACCGGCAAGCAGGCAAAGTTCGGCGAAATGATGAAAAAGTCCTATGAAATGGCCGCAGAGGAGATCAATGCCGGGGGCGGCATCAGGAAGACCAGGCTCGTCCTTTCATTTGAGGACTCCGGCGCGAAACCCGAGACTGCCCGCGCGATTGTTGAAAAACTGATCGACACCAGGAAACAGCCGCTTATCGTCGGCGAATATACCTCGGCGTGCGCAAAGGCCGTAGCAGCTGTTGCCGAGGAACGCAAGACGCCTTACCTTGTTGTTGCCAGTGCTGATGACGACATAACCCAGAAGAACTACAAGTATGTCTTTCGTCAGAATGCAGTGAATGCGCATTATGCAGATGGATTGGTCGATTTTATGAAAAATGTGGTGAAGCCGAAGACGATCGCCATTCTCTATGAAAGCTCTGCATTCGGCACATCAGGCTCTGACGCGATGGAAAAGGAAGCCCAGAAAATAGGAGTGCAGGTTGTACTGAAGGAAAAGTACGAAGCAGGATCGGTAGATTTTAAGCCGCTGCTTTCCAAGGTCAAGGCTGCCCAGCCTGACGTTATCTATATGGTGTCATATGTCATGGACGCCTCGCTTTTGATGAAACAGATCAAGGAGCTGAGGATAGATGCGAAGCTTTTTGCAGGCGGGGCTGCCGGGTTTGCAATCCCTGAATTCATTGACAACGCGAAGGACGCTGCAGAAAACGTTGTGACAGCTTCGCTCTGGTGCTTTAAGATGAAACAGCCGGGGGCAAAGGAATATGCCGAAAAGTACAAAAAGCTTTATGGCGATTACCCGTCCTACCATGGAGTCTCGGCCTATTCTGCTGTTTATGTTGTCAAAGATGCCCTCGAACGGGCAAAGACCTGGACACCTGACGACATCCGTAATGCCCTCAAGGCAACAAATGTTTCCACCGCCTTCGGTCCGATCAAGTTTGAGGACAGGGAGGGTTACCAGAACCAGAATTTTATGGACACCATTCTCCTGCAGGTCATCAACGGCGAGCATGAATGCGTATATCCCGATAGCGTTGCCAGCAAAAAATACGTCTTTCCGATCCCTACCTGGAGAGAGAGAAGATAGCAGGGCCGGAGGGAAGGAAACGATCGGTCGAGGTGAACAGTGACATCAGTTCAGCTTGAAGTACTGCTGCAGACACTTATATCAGGCCTCCTCCTGGGGGGCCTGTATGCCCTTATCGGCATAGGCATGACCCTGATCATGGGCGTCATGAAGATCATCAATCTCGCCCATGGTGAACTGATGATGGTCGGCATGTATGTAGCGTACGTGCTCTTCTCGTCGTTCCATATTGATCCATATCTTTCTATTCTGATAGCGGCTCCGGTCCTTTTTGTCCTCGGGGTCCTGATTCAGAAGTATCTCATAAATCCGGTGCTGAAGGTAGAGGCGATCATACCGGAAAACCAGGTCATCCTTACCGTAGGGATAGGCATGGTGCTCGCCAATATCGCAACGATCATCTTTTCTTCAGATTACAAAACAACACCGGTAGACTACGCGACAAAAGCATGGTATCTCTCGGATTACTGGAAGGCATCACCTATTGAGCTTTCGCTTTCGATGCCGTGGTCGGTCTCATTCTGCGTTGCCCTTATCATTACGGCTTCCCTCTGGTTCTTCCTCACCAGGACCGATATGGGCAGGTCGATCCGGGCGACTTCCCAGGACAAGGAGGCCGCCCTTCTCATGGGCGTCAATGTTGAAAGGATGCGGGTCTTTACGTTTGGTCTCGGCTCCGCGCTTGTGGGTTCGGCAGGATGCCTCTTCATCCCGATCTACTACCTCTATCCGGACCTTGGGGGCCAGTTTACGCTTATCGCCTTTGTCATTACGATCCTCGGCGGCCTTGGCTCGACAGTCGGAGCTATTGTCGGGGGTCTTATCCTCGGCGTATTCGAATCCCTGACCGCCACCTATGCAGGGATGGGATGGGCGCCTGTGGGGAGATTTATGATCTTTGTGGCGGTCCTTATCTTTGTGCCGGGAGGCATCATGTCGCTCTTCAAGAAGAAGAGGTCCGGAAAATGAAGAAGGCACTTCCTCTCATTATTTCCGGACTTCTTGCTATGCTTCCCCTTATTGGCTTGAGCTCCTACTGGATGCATATCCTGATCCTCGTGATTATGTGGTCGGTCATCGGCATGGCATGGAACCTCCTTGGCGGCTACTGCGGCCAGGTGTCATTCGGTCATGCAGCATTTTTTGGTGTCGGCGCATACACAGCCGGGATACTCTACAACAAGCTCGGCATATCGGCCTGGTGGGGACTGCCGGTCAGTATCTTCATTGTCACAGTCTTTGCCCTTATCATAGGCTACATCTGCCTGAGGCTGAAAGGGCCGTTCTTTGCCCTCGGTACCCTTGCAATGGGCGTAATCCTGAGGGTCATGGCAGAGAACCTTACGACGATTACAGAAGGCGACCTCGGCATCATGATCAGGGAAAGGACCTGGATTGAGAAGACGTGGTATTTCTACATCATCCTGATCCTCGGCGTACTTTCGTTCTTCCTCGTGAAGAAAGTGATCGAATCCAAGCTCGGATATTATTTTGTGGCGATCCGGGAAGACCAGGACGCCGCTGAATCCCTCGGCATTAATACAACGCTCTATAAGACCATGGCGCTCTGTCTAAGCGCTGTTATCACAGGGCTTGCAGGAGCATTTTATACGAATTACATGGGATACATTGACCCCAAAATCGTCTTTGCCCTCCATGACATCTCTATTGTAACGATCATGGTCGTGATGGTCGGCGGAGTGGCAACTTTTTGGGGGCCGTTCGTTGGCTCCATCATCATGGTCTTTCTTGCGGAGCTCATCCGGACCATCCCCAAGCTCGGTGCCGCTCACCATACCTTCTTCGGCATACTGTTAATTGTGATCATTATTTTTCTTCCTAATGGCGTGGTCGGGGACTGGCCTAAACTTAAGAAGGCCTTCAGAGGCAGGAGGGCCGGCTGATGGCGATGCTTGAGGTCAAAGGCGTTTCACGCTTCTTCGGCGGTCTTGCAGCCCTGACCGATATTACATTCAGCGTCGAAAAGGGAGAGATCCTCGGCCTGATCGGTCCGAACGGCGCCGGAAAGACCACCATGTTCAATGTGGTGAACGGGTTCTACGCGCCTTCCCGGGGTGAGGTCTATTTCAACCAGAAGAAGATATCCGGCCTCAAACCTCACCAGATCTGCAAGATGGGAATCGCCAGGACTTTCCAGGTAGTAAAGCCTCTCCAGAGGATGTCTGTCCTTGACAATGTGATAGCCTCGGCCTTCCTGCGCGTGAAGAGCAGGGCGCAGGCCGAGGAAACAGCATGGGATACGATAAAGTTTACCGGTCTTTTCGATGACAGGGACGTAATTTCAAAGGGGCTCCCGCTGGGAAAAAGAAAAAAGCTTGAGATAGCCCGGGCGCTCGCTACGCAGCCGGAGATGATTCTCCTTGATGAGTCCTTTGCAGGTCTTAACCCTGCAGAACTGGATGAGTCCATCGGGATCATAAGAAAGATAAAGGAAAAAGGCATCACCATTATGATTATTGAACATCATATGAAGGTCATTATGGCGATCTCAGACAGGATCGTTGTTTTAAGCTACGGACAGAAATTAGCCGAAGGAACACCGCATGAGATCGGCCACAACCCCCTTGTGGTAGAGGCGTATCTTGGAGAGGCAGAGAGTGTTTGAAGTAATAACAGCAGACGACAGAACACAGAATTTCAGAGCACAGACAAGAAAGGACGATCGTGCTTGAAATTAGAAAAATAGACGTCTTTTATGGTGATGTCCAGGTTATATGGGATGTTGCCTTTGAGGTAAAAAAGGGTGAAGTGGTTGCCCTGATCGGGGCCAATGGAGCAGGGAAGTCCACCACCCTGAAGACAATCTCAGGGATACTGAGGCCAGGGAAAGGTGAAATCATCTTTGACGGCATTCAGATTAATAAAATCGAACCCTATAAACTTATAGAGAAGGGATTGGCACTTTGTCCTGAGGCGAGGAGACTTTTTGTGGAGATGACGGTGGAAGAAAACCTGGACATGGGTTCGTTGAAGGGTGAGGCGAAAAAACAGAGAGAGAAGACGAAGGAGATGGTATTTGGACTCTTTCCCCGGCTCAAGGAACGCAGAAGGCAGCTCGCCGGGACGTTGAGCGGTGGTGAGCAGCAGATGGTTGCCATAGGGAGAGGGTTGATGGCATTGCCTAAATTGCTAATGTTCGATGAACCCTCCCTTGGGCTTGCCCCGATACTCGTCCGTGAGATATTCGATATTATCAGGAAAATAAGGGAAGAGGGCACTACTGTCCTTATAGTTGAACAGAACACAAAGCAGACCCTTTCCATCGCTGACAGAGCATATGTGCTGGAGACAGGCAGAATAATACTCCAGGGCACCGGACAGGCGCTGCTCAATGACGAGCATGTGAAGAAGGCGTATTTAGGAGTCTAACATAAGGGTTCAAGGATTAAGGATTCAAGTGGCCAGAGTGTCAGTGAACAGTGACAGTGTCAGTGAAAAAATAACTGACATTAAACACTGACACTAACAACTGACACTGACACGAAACAGATTCCTCGAATCCTCGGACCTTTTTTAAGGAGGTAATTATGTTTGTATCCGACTGGATGACAAAAAAAGTGATAACCGTCAGTCCTGATGACAGTGTGACTGATGCGATCAGGCTGATGAAGGAAAAAGAGATAAAACATATCCCTGTTATGAAGGATGACAAACTCAAAGGCATCGTGTCTGACAGGGACATAAAGAAGTTTTCCCCGTCCGGGGCAACAACACTTGATGTCTATGAATTGCATTATCTCTTTGCAAAGACCAGGGTAAAGGAGGTAATGATAAGCAGGGTCATATCCACCACCCCTGATACCCCTGTTGAAGAGGCGGCTATGGTCATGCACGACAGGGAGATAGGCTGTTTGCCGGTCATGGAGGGCGGCAGGCTTGCCGGCATCATATCAGATATGGATATTTACCGGGTCCTTATCGACATTACAGGGGTCAGGCATGGCGGTAACAGAATATTCCTTACCATTGAGGACAAACCCGGTTCCATCAAAGAGGTGGCTGATATCATAAGGAAGCACGGCTTCCATCTCCAGAGCATTCTTACATCCTATGAAGGGGTAAAGCAGGGGCACAGGGACATTGTCCTGAGGACAAAAGGGGCAGGGGACTTCAGAAACCTCAGGGCTGAACTGGAAGGGACGTTCAATCATGTCAGGATAAAAAAGGGTTGACCCGATGGCACGCAATCCGAGTCCGAGCTACAGCATAACGGTCCGCGCGGAAATTGAGAACCGCATCGGCATGTTTTCCCTGCTGGCAAATGCGGTCAGCCAGGCCGGAGGGGACATGGGCGCGATCGATATTGTACGGGTCGAAAAGGGAAAGATCGTCCGGGACATAACGGTCAACGCGCGCGACGAAAAGCACGAGCATGCGATAGTCGGCTCCATCAGAAAAATTGACGGAGTAAAGATCCTCAGGGTTATGGACAGGACCTTCTCGGTACATGAGGGGGGAAAGATAGAGATCCATAACAGGATATCAATTAGGAACAGTGATGACCTTTCCAAGGTATATACACCCGGTGTCGCGAGGATCTGCAATGATATCTTGAGAAACAAAGAGCACGCGTACCGTTATACCATCAAAGGGAATGCTGTCGCGGTCATAACCGACGGGACCGCCGTATTAGGCCTTGGAGACATAGGGCCTGAGGCTGCCATGCCGGTAATGGAAGGCAAGGCCATGATCTTCAAAGAGTTCGCCGGGATCGATGCGTTTCCTATAGCGCTTGCCACCAAAGATACCGAAGAGATAATAAATGTCGTGAAGAATATCGCAACACCGTTCGGCGGGATAAACCTCGAAGACATTTCAGCTCCAAGGTGTTTTGAGATAGAGCTCCGGCTGAGAAAGCTCCTCGATATCCCGGTCATTCACGATGATCAGCACGGCACTGCCGTCGTAGCGCTTGCCGCTCTTATCAATGCAGGCCGGCTGCTGAATAAGGATATTAAGAAATGCAGGGTCGTTGTCGCGGGTGCAGGGGCCGCAGGTTCGGGTACGGCCCGAATGCTTTCGTCATACGGAATAAAAGACATAACGCTCTGCGACAGGGCGGGGGCCGTTTATTCAGGCAGGAAAACTGATATGGACAAGAATAAAAAAATGATCGCAAAAATGACCAACCCGCGCAGGACAAAGGGCAGTATTTCTGAAGCGCTCAAAGGAGCAAATGTATTCATTGGCCTTTCCGCGCCGAACATCATAACACCGGATGACATACGAAGGATGTCAAAGGACCCTATCGTATTCGCCCTTGCCAATCCGGACCCGGAGATAGCCCCTGAAGACGCCTTGCCGCTTGTGAAGATACTCGCAACGGGAAGGTCGGACTATCCTAATCAGATAAACAACATGCTCAGCTATCCCGGAATATTCAGGGGACTGCTGGATGTTAAGGCAAAAGGCGTCAATGAGGAGATAAAGTTTGCGGCTGCAAAGGCAATTGCCTATACTATTAAGGACGACGAACTTCATGAGGACTACATTATCCCCAGTGGTTTTGACAGGAAGGTGGTTTCAGCCGTTGCCCACGCCGTGGCCGAGGCGGCAAGGAAGACCGGTATTGCGGGGATATAGCGATTAAGCAACGGCATCTCTGGATTGATTTTAATTTTTATATTAAAATTACCTCTGTACACGCTTTGTTCTTGTAATCAGTTTCAGGGAGTCTGATGCGGTTTCTTGAAAATAGTGTAGGCAGAAAAATAGTAATGGCCGTTACTGGTCAGTTGATGGCTGTATTTGTTGTATTCCATCTGCTGGGGAATTACTTTAATCCCTATTCAATGAGGTTTCCCGAAATAGGATCGTTTATCTGGACAGTGCGTCTTTCCATGCTGTTGTCATTTGTCCTTCACATATTCTTCGGGATAAAGCTCGAACTTGAAATCCATAGGGCAAGGTCAGGACCATATGCTGTTCAGAAGAGGCCTGAAACTACCTTTGCAGCGAGGACCATGATCTGGAGCGGCATACTGTCCGGGGTTTTTATAATTTTTCATCTCCTGAATTTTACGTTTTCGGTCATTGAGGAGAGTTTTCAGGACAACTATGCCGTTGCTCTGTGTTATATAATCGGGCTGTCCGCTGTATGTCTGCATCTGTACCACGGCATCGCAAGTTTTTTCCAGACAATGGGCTGGAACAGTGAAAAGAGTTTGTCTTTTATTACAAATGCCGGCAAATGCATGGCGCTGCTTCTCTTTGGAGGGTTTATTTGCATGGTGATACTGAACAGGCTTTAGAGTGTGGTTTAATCCGAACAATGCAGTCATTCCGACGCCTGCATTATTGCAAAGGCATCGTCGGGTTTTAATAAATAAAATGTGTGGAAGCTATTTATGATATTAGACGGAAAATGTCCATCAGGCCCTCTCTCAGAAAAATGGGACAGGCATCGGCAGGAACTGAAACTGGTAAATCCTGCCAACAAGAGAAAATATAAGATCATCGTGGTCGGCACCGGTCTGGCCGGTGCGTCCGCTGCCGCTACACTCGGGGAACTCGGATATAATGTTGATGCATTCTGCTATCAGGACAGCCCGCGGCGGGGACACAGCATTGCAGCGCAGGGCGGTATTAACGCTGCGAAAAATTATCCGAATGACGGAGACAGCGTCTTCCGCCTTTTCCATGACACCATTAAAGGGGGCGACTTCCGGGCAAGGGAGGCGAATGTGTACCGTCTGGCGATGCTGAGTAATCATATTATCGATCAGTGCGTAGCGCAGGGTGTGCCGTTTGCGCGGGATTATGCCGGGTATCTTGATAACCGCTCATTTGGAGGTGCCCAGGTGTCCCGGACTTTTTACGCGAGAGGACAGACCGGACAGCAGTTGCTGCTCGGGGCTTACGGGGCGCTTTCCCGACAGGTCAGGGCAGGTTCTGTCAGACTTTATCCGCGCACCGAGATGGTGGACATTGTATTGGTAGATGGTGAGGCAAAAGGGATCACGGTGCGGGACCTTGTAACCGGCAGGACCGACTGTTACGCTGCAGATGCGGTCTGCCTCTGCACCGGAGGTTACGCGAATGTATTTTACCTCTCGACCAATGCGATGGGGTCAAATGTCACGGCAACATACCGTGCCTATAAAAAAGGTGCGTTTTTCGCGAATCCCTGTTATACCCAGATCCATCCGACATGCATTCCTGTGTCAGGTGATCACCAGTCAAAACTTACGCTTATGTCAGAGTCTTTAAGAAATGACGGCAGGGTATGGGTCCCGAAGTTGAAGGGCGACAAAAGGCCTGCACATGAGATACCGGATGTGGAAAGGGACTATTTCCTTGAGCGCAAGTACCCGGGGTTTGGGAACCTCGCCCCGCGGGACATAGCGTCACGCGCGGCAAAAGAGGTTTGTGATGCAGGGTTCGGCGCAGGGAGCAGCGGCAGGGGCGTTTACCTTGATTTTGCCGATGCCCTGAAACGTCTGGGGGCGGAGAAGATCAGGGAGCGTTACGGCAATCTCTTTGAGATGTATGAAAAGATTACCGGAGAGGATGCCTGTAAAGAGCCGATGCGCATCTATCCCGCGCCTCATTACACGATGGGGGGGCTCTGGGTCGACTACGACCTGCAGAGCAATATCCCAGGATTGTTTGTGCTGGGTGAGGCCAACTTCTCTGATCACGGGGCCAACCGGCTTGGCGCGAGTGCGCTCATGCAGGGACTGGCGGACGGTTATTTTATAATTCCTTATACAATTGCAAATTATCTTGCCCGGACAATCCCTGGTAAAGTGAATGCGGACCATAATGAGTTCAGAAAGTCGAGAGAGGATGCGGAGGCGTTCACAAAAAACCTCCTTTCCATAAACGGGAAAAGGACCGTGAATGAATTTCAACATGCACTCGGCAGAATAATGTGGAACAATGTTGGCATGGCACGCAGTGAGGAGGGCCTGAAGGAAGCGTTGAGACTGATCCCGGAACTCCGTTCGGAATTTCTGGAGAATGTGAAGGTGCCGGGCAGCGGAACGGAGCTGAATCAGGAACTTGAAAAGGCAGGCCGTGTGGCTGACTTTCTTGAATTCGCTGAGCTTATGGCGCGCGATGCGCTCCACCGGAATGAATCCTGCGGCGGCCATTTCCGGACAGAATACCAGATGCCTGACGGAGAAGCAAAACGGGACGATGAGAATTTCTGCTATGTGGCAGCATGGGAGTTCAGGGGAGTAGGCAATGGACCTGAGCTTCATAAGGAACCGTTGAAGTTCGAACATGTTGAACTTGCGGTACGGAGTTATAAATGAAGCTTACGCTCTTTGTATGGAGACAGAAAGGCCCGGAAGAAAAGGGCAGCCTCAAGCAGTATGAGGCTGGAGAAATCAGCCCTGAGATGTCTTTTCTTGAGATGCTGGATACAGTAAATGAGCGCCTCATCAAAGACGGTAAAGAACCGATAGCCTTTGATCATGACTGCCGCGAGGGGATCTGCGGCATGTGTTCGCAGGTGATAAATGGTGTCCCCCACGGACCGCAGCAAAAGACGACTGTCTGCCAGCTTCACATGAGGAATTTCAGAGATGGCGATTCCATTTATATTGAGCCGTTGAGGGCAAGGGCCTTTCCGGTCATAAAAGACCTGATCGTGGACAGGGGCGCCCTGGACCGTATCATTCAGGCGGGCGGTTATATATCAGTGCATACCGG
>Ga0079037_100000971_pt1 | contig 14199 bp, 13 predicted proteins | sample Mud3Dept4metaG_FD_71479 | JGI IMG/M metagenome (GOLD analysis project Ga0079037, IMG submission 71479) | Freshwater wetland microbial communities from Ohio, USA, analyzing the effect of biotic and abiotic controls - Mud 3 Core 4 Depth 4 metaG | ecosystem: Environmental > Aquatic > Freshwater >... | reverse complement strand
AGCCAGGCCATCTGGATGGCCTCGAGGACCTTCTCGTTCGACCGGCCCGGGTCGTCGGCGAAGCCGGGCAGCTCCCGCACCCAGCGGTGCAGGTCGGTGAAGCGCACCGTGAGCGGCGCCACGCCGGGGTGGCGCTCGGCCAGGGCGGCGGCGATCTCGCGGACGTCGATCCACCTCACGGCCGATCCTCCCGGCGCAGCTTCCTGCCGCCGGCGGCCACCGGGCGCCCCGCTCCGGAGCACCGCGGGCGGGTGGAGCGGCCGCCCGGCCCGGAGGTGGGACGAGGCACGGGTTACCCCTCCTTCGGCGGCACCGGCCGCGGAGCGGCCTCGCCGGCGAGCTCCTCGAGGCGGTGCCCGGCCAGGGCCCGGGCGACGTGCTCGTTCATCCGCCTCTCGGCGAACTCCCGGGAGGCGGCGTCGAGAGAATCCATCCAGGCCTTGATGGCCAGGTGGTCGTCCCCCGCCACCGCCTGCCGCAGCCCGGCCATGCGCTGGGCGATGGGCTCCCGCTCCGCCGGCGAGAGCAGCTCCCCGTCGAGCCGGAGGCCCGACTCCAGGGAGGCCAGCATCCGGTCGGCCTCGACCCGCCACTCCCGCAGGAACCGCTCGGAGACGTCCTCGGCGGCATGCTCGATGCTCTCGATCAGCATCCGCTCCACCTCCTCCTCCGAGAGGCCGTAGGTGGGCTTCACCTGGATCGACTGCTCGACGCCGGTGTGGACCTCGCGCGCCGACACCTGGAGGATGCCGTCGGCGTCCACCGCGTAGCGGATCTCCACCCGGGCCAGCCCGGCCGGCAGCGGCGGGATGCCGCGGAGCGTGAAGCGGGCCAGCGAGCGGCAGTCCCGCGCCAGCTCCCGCTCGCCCTGCACCACGTGCACCACCATCCCGGTCTGGCCGTCGGCGTAGGTGGTGAACTGCTGGGTGGCGCTGGCGGGGATGGTGGAGTTGCGCTGGACGATCTTCTCCACCACCCCGCCCATCATCTCCACCCCCAGGGAGAGCGGGATGACGTCGAGGAGCAGGAGGTCCTCCCGCCCTCCGCGGTCCAGGGCGTCGGCCTGCAGCGCCGCCCCCAGGGCCACCACCGTGTCGGGATCGAGGTCGCAGAGCGGCTCCTGGCCGAAGAGGGCGCGCACGTGCCGCTTCACCAGCGGCGTCCGCGTCGCCCCTCCCACCAGCACCACGCCGTCGACGCGCCGCCCCTCGCCCACGCCGGCGTCGGCGAGGGCTCGCAGGCACGGGGCGGTGGTGCGCTCCACCAGCGGCCGGATGAGCTCCTCCAGCTCGGCGCGGCCGAGGCGGGCGCGCAGCCGGCGGCCCTCCGCCAGCGGGGCGTCCACCTCCGCCTCCTCGCGGGCGGTGAGCGCCTCGCGGAGCTCCCGGGCGGCCGCCACCGCCCCGCGCAGCAACGCCGGCCCCGGGCGGGCGCCGGCCGGCTCGAGGCCCCGGGCCAGCAGGACCTCGGCCACCGCCCGGTCGAAGTCGTCGCCGCCGAGATGGGTGTCGCCGCCGGTGGCCAGCACCTCGAAGACGCCGCCCTCGAGGCGGAGGATGGAGACGTCGAAGGTGCCTCCGCCGAGGTCGTAGACCGCGAACAGCCCCTGGGAGCGCTGGTCGAGCCCGTAGGCGACGGCGGCGGCGGTCGGCTCGTTGAGCAGGCGCAGCACCTCGAGCCCCGCCAGCCGGCCAGCGTCCCGGGTGGCCTGCCGCTGGGCGTCGTCGAAGTAGGCGGGCACGGTGATCACCGCCCCGCCGGGCGGCCCGTCCAGCGCCTCGCCGGCGCGGCGCCGCAGCACCCGCAGGATCTCGGCGGAGACCTCGACCGGCGTCACCGAGCGCCTGCCCTCGGCCACCACCAGCTTCACCACCGGCCCGGCCTCGTCGAAGCGGTAGATGCCGCGGTCCTCCGGCCTCAGGTCGGCGGGACCGCGACCCATGAGGCGCTTCACCGACAGCACGGTGTCGACCGGGCGCTCCGGCGCCCGGCGCCGGGCGGACCACCCCACCTCCACCGAGCCATCCGCTCCGTAGTGCACCGCGCTCGGAAGGAGGGGGCTCCCGCCGTCCACCGCGATCACCCGAGGGCGGTTGCGCTCGTCGACGTGGGCCACCAGCGAGTGGGTGGTCCCGAGGTCGATGCCGATGGCGCGGGGCATGGAGCCGTGCCTTCCCGCTACGGTCCGCCGCGGGCGCCGGCCGGAGCGGGCCCGCCCTCGGCCTCCGCCGCCAGCTGCTCGTCGAAGCGCGCCCGGGCCAGTCGCCGGGCGATCTCGGCCAGCCGCTCCCGCCCCAGCTCCTGCTCGGCGAAGAGCGCGGCGATCTCCTGCTCCGCGCGTCCCAGCCGGGCGCGGGCCTCGGCGGCGAGCCGGAGGCCGGCCTCGCCGTCGCCGGCACCGCGCGCCTCGGCCAGCGCCTCCCGGAGCGCGAGCTGCTCCTCCAGGAAGGCCGGGTCGGCCGCCCCTCCCCCGGCCAGGGCATCGGCCCCGGCGAGCCGGAGCAGGTACTCGGCGCGCCGCCGGGAGTCGCGCAGCACCCGGTGGGCGTCGTTCAGGCGGGTGGCGCGCTCGAGCGAGAGCCGCCGCTCCCGCGGGGCGGCGCGGGCGAAGCGGTCGGGGTGCAGGCGCCGGGAGAGGTCGCGGAAGCGGCGCTCCAGCTCGGCGGGGTCGAGCGCGTAGCGGCGCGGCATCCCCAGCAGGGAGAAGTGATCCTCGGACGGGTCGGGCGGCTGGATGGCCCCGCAGGCGGCGCAGAAGGCCTCCCGCGAACCCACCTCCGACTGGCAGCTCCAGCAGTCCACGGCTCGCTAGACGGAGAAGGACTCGCCGCAGCCGCAGGCGCTCTTGACGTTGGGGTTCCGGAAGACGAACCCGGTCTGCATCAGCGTCTGCTGCCACTCGATCACCGTCCCCTGGAGGAAGACGGCGCTCTTGGGGTCGACGAAGACGCGGGCCCCGTCCCGCTCGATCACCTGGTCGAGCTTCCCGGGAGCGTCGGCCCAGTCGACGAGGTAGGAGAGGCCGGAGCAGCCCCCGCCCTTCACCCCGAGCCGGAGGCCGCCCGCCGGGCTCCCCTTCTCGGCGGTCATGGCCCGGATCCGGGCGGCGGCCCCGTCGCTGATCTGGATGTTCGCGGCCATGGGGCTCCTCCTACCGGCTCGCCTGGCCGTCGCCGGCGGCGGCCTGCGGCGAGCCCTCGGCCGGAGCCGGCTCGCCCCCGGCGGGCGCGGCGCCGCGCTTGCGCTGGTAGTCGGCGATGGCCGCCTTGATGGCGTCCTCGGCCAGGACCGAGCAGTGGACCTTCACCGGCGGAAGGGCCAGCTCCTCGGCCACCTCGGTGTTCTTGATGCGGAGGGCCTCCTCGATGGACCGGCCCTTCACCCACTCGGTCACCAGCGAGGAGCTGGCGATGGCCGAGCCGCAGCCGAAGGTCTTGAACTTGGCCTCCTCGATGACCCCCTCCTCGTTCACCCGGATCTGCAGCTTCATCACGTCGCCGCAGGCCGGCGCGCCCACCAGCCCGGTGCCGACGTCGGGGGCCTCCTTGTCGAGGGAGCCGACGTTGCGGGGGTTCTCGTAGTGGTCGATGACCTTGCTCGAGTAGGACATGCGGTCTCTCTCCGGCGGCGCGGCTAGTGGGGGCTCGCCCAGTCCACCTTCGACAGGTCGACCCCTTCCTTCGCCATCTCGTAGAGGGGGGACATGTCGCGCAGCTTCTTCACCTTCTGCACCACCAGCTGCACCACGTGGTCGACCTCCTCCTCGGTGTTGAAGCGGCCCAGGCCGAAGCGGATGGAGCTGTGGGCGAGCTCGTCGGAGACCCCCAGGGCCCGGAGCACGTAGGAGGGCTCGAGCGAGGCCGAGGTGCAGGCCGAGCCGGAGGAGACCGCCACGTCCTTGATGGCCATCATCAGGGCCTCGCCCTCGACGTAGGCGAAGCTCACGTTCAGGTTCCCGGGCAGCCGGTGCTCGAGGCCGCCGTTCACGGTGACGAGGTCGAGGCCGGCCTCGAGCCCGCGGCGCAGGCGCTCCCGCAGGCGCAGCACCCGGGCCGACTCCTCGGCCATCTCCGCCTGGCACAGGGCGGCCGCGGCGCCGAAGCCGACGATGCCGGGGACGTTCAGGGTCCCGGAGCGGTAGCCGCGCTCGTGCCCCCCGCCGTCGATGATGGGGGCGAGCCGGACCCGCGGCTTGCGGCGCACGTACAGGGCCCCCACGCCCTTGGGGCCGTACATCTTGTGGGCGGAGAGGGACACCAGGTCGGCGTTGCTCGACTCCACGTCGAAGGGGACCTTGCCGGCGCTCTGGACCGCGTCGCAGTGGAAGAGCACCCCGGCGGCGCGGGTGATGCGGCCGATCTCCTCGGTCGGGTGGATGACGCCCACCTCGTTGTTCGAGTGCATGACCGACACCAGCACCGTGTCGGGCCGCAGCGCCGCCCGGACCGCGCCGGGGTCGAGCCGCCCGTCGCGCCCCACGTCGAGGTAGGTGACCTCGCACCCCTCGCGCTCCAGGGCGTGCATCGAGTCGAGCACCGCCTTGTGCTCGGTCTTGCAGGTGACGAGGTGCTTCCCCTTGGAGCGGTGGAAGCGGGCCACCCCCTTGATGGCCAGGTTGTCCGACTCGGTGGCGCCGCTGGTCCAGACGATCTCCCTCGCCGAGGCCCCGATGAGCCGCGCCACCTGATCGCGGGCCGCCTCCACCGCCTCCTCGGCCCGCCAGCCGAAGACGTGGCTCTTCGAGGCGGCGTTGCCGTAGTGCTCGGTGAAGAAGGGGAGCATGGCCTCCACCACCCGGGGGTCCACCTGGGTGGTGGCGCCGTTGTCCATGTAGATCGGAATCTTCATCGCCCGCCGGATATCTAATGGGGTGGAGAGGCGCGGCCCGGTAAACATGGACAACGCGGGTCCATTATAGGAAAATGTGCTGCTCGGTCAAGGCAGTTAGGACGCAAGTGGGCGGCGCCACTGAGTTCTTCGACGCGGCGTGTTAAAATGAAAAATTAAGATGCGAATCGCCTGGAGAGTCCTGCTCGCGGCGGCCACCTTCGCCGCGGTCGCCTACCTGCCCGACCTCGCCGCCGCCGGCGGGGCGACCGGGGCGACGAGCGACCTCGGCCTGGGGCGCCTGCTGGCCCAGGGGTCCTTGGTCGCCTTCGGCGCGGCCTTCGCCGGCGGCGTGCTGACGAGCCTCACCCCTTGCGTCTACCCGCTCATCCCCATCACCGTCTCCATCTTCGGCGCCCGCCAGGCCCGCTCGCGGACGCAGGCGGTGGCGCTCTCCGGCCTCTACGTCCTCGGGATCGCCGCCATGTACTCGGCGCTGGGCGTGGGGGCGGCGCTCACCGGCAAGGCTTTCGGCAGCGCGATGCAGAACCCCTGGGCCATGGGGGCGGTGGCGCTGGTCTTCGGCGCCATGGCGGCCTCGATGTTCGGCGCCTTCGAGTTGCAGCTCCCGGCTCGGCTGCAGGGCCGCCTGAACGCGGTGGGGGGCGCTGGCTTCGCCGGGGCCTTCCTCATGGGCCTGGTGGCCGGCGTCATCGCCGCCCCGTGCACCGGGCCGGTGCTGGCGGCGGCCCTGGCCTTCGTGGCCGCCCAGGGCTCGGCCGCCTTCGGCTTCGGGATCATGTTCGCCTACGCCCTGGGGCTGGGCCTGCTCTTCTTCCTCATCGGGGCCTTCTCGGTGGCCCTGCCCAAGAGCGGGCCCTGGATGGAGACCATCAAGGGCGTCTTCGGCGTGGCGCTGCTCGCCGCCGCCGGCATCTTCCTCAAGGACGCCATCCCTGCCTTGAAGCCCCTCTTCGCCGCCTCCCGCGGCGCGGCGCTGGTCGCCGCCGGCGCGGCGGCCCTGGGCATCCTGCTCGGCGCAGTGCAGGGGAGCTTCCGGGGCTCGGGGGCGCAGAGGCTCGCCAAGGCGCTGGGAGTGGCCCTCACGGTGGGCGGCATCGTCTACGGGGTCGGGTCGGCCGGCGCCCGCTCCTCCGCGGCCGCAGCCGACTTCCCGTGGGTCCGGCAGGACGAGGCGTCGGCGCTGGCCCGCGCCCGCGCCGAGGGCCGGCCGGTGATCATCGATTTCTGGGCCGACTGGTGCGCCGCCTGCAAGGAGCTCGACGCCCAGGCCTGGAGCGATCCCCAGGTGCGCGAGGCGGCCAAGCGATTCGTGACGCTCAAGATCGACGCCACCCACGAGAACCCGGCCATCGAGGCCATCTTCGAGAAGTACCGGGTGGTGGGCATGCCCACGGTGATCTTCATCGACTCGCGCGGCCGGGAGATGCCGGCGCGCATCACCGGCCCGGTGCCGGCCGAGGAGATGCGACGCTGGCTCCGGTCGGTGGACGAGGCCTGCGCGCTTCCCGTGGTCGCCTGCGTCACGCGCTGGTAGGCGCGGCCGGACTAGAAGACCCGGTAGCTGAGCAGGGCGGCGACGTCGACGAGGAGCGTGTCGGAGCCGGCGCCGGGCGCACCGCCTCCGGCGGCCCGCAGGCCCACGCCGGCGCGGAGGCCGACCGCCAGGTCCCGGCGGACGGGAACCTCGAAGGCCAGCGACGCCTCCGGCGCGAAGATCCATCCCATCCCTCGCTCGAAGGTCCAGGTGAAGGGGAGGTCGGCCGCCACCGTCAGGAGGCCGAGCGGCGTGTCGAGCGACCAGGCGATCCCGGGAGAGAGCTGGACGCCCTCGTCCGACCCGGCGTTGTCCGAGTAGATCCAGGTGGCGCCGAACCCGGCGAAGAAGCCGATCGAGCCGCGCAGCGCCAGGTGCGAGGGCGCGGAGCGGTCCACCTCGCGGCGCCAGAAGCCGGAGAGGACGAACTCGCCCCGGGCCCAGTTGACGGAGATCTGCCCGCCCAGGTCGTCCCGGTCGCCGATGCCCTGGCCGTAGGCGGCGAGGAGGTACGGGAAGCCGGCCCCGCCGAGCCACATCACCCCTCCCGGCCCGAGGCTGGGCGCCCCGACCAGCGAGACGAGGCGCACCGGCTCCTTCCTGGGCGCGGCGGGGAGCACCGCGGCCGGAAGGGCCTCGTCCGGCCCGGCCTCCGCCGACGCCGGCGCGGCGGCCGGGAGCGGCTCCCCCGGCGGGGCCTCGCCGGCGGCCGCCGCCATCGAGAGCGCGACCGCAGCGGGAAGGAGCGCGAGCATGCCGGGATTCTAGCGGCGCCCGCCGCGCTGTCCCGCTTTCGACCCCGGGGCGGGGAACGGGGTTGACACCCCAGGTGCAGCGATCTAATGAGTGGGCCCTTCGCCCAGGTGGCGGAACTGGTAGACGCACTAGATTCAGGGTCTAGCGGTCGCAAGGCCGTGGAGGTTCGAGTCCTCTCCTGGGCACCACTCGACGAGCCGGCGGATCCCTCGGGTCCGCCGGCTCGTCCCCTTTTCGGGCGCCGTCCGCTTGCCTCGGGGGCCCATATGCATAATCATGCAGACTCATGCATACCCATTCCGTCGCGGTGGTGGGGGCCTCGGGCTACTCCGGCCTGGAGCTGACGCGCCTCGTCCCTCGCCACCCCCACCTGCGCCTGGCCGCGCTCTACTCCGACCGCTGGAGCGGCGAGGCGGCCGGGGCCCGCCTGGCCCTCGGCGGCCCGACGGCCGGTCTCCGCTACCGGGCCCTGGCCGAGGCGGCCGACCTCGACGCCGAGATCGCCTTCCTGGCGACCCCGGCCGAGGTGTCGCTCGAGCTGGCGCCCCGGCTGCACGCGCGCGGGGTCCGGGTGGTGGACCTCTCCGGCGCCTTCCGGCTGCTCGACCCCGCCGGCTACCCGCGCTGGTACGGCTTCGCCCATTCCGCCCCCGCCCTGCTCGCCGAGGCCCGCTACGGGCTTCCCGAGCTGGCCCGGGATCGCCTGTCCGGGGCGAAGCTGGTCACCAACCCCGGCTGCTACGCGACCTCCATCGCCCTGGCGCTGGCCCCGCTCCTGCGGGCCAAGGTGGCCTCGGCCGACGGCGTCGCCGTCTCTGCCATGAGCGGCGTGTCCGGCGCCGGCCGCAAGGCCAGCGAGGACTACAGCTTCTGCGAGATCGACGAGGACCTGCGCGCCTACCGCATCGGCCGCCACCAGCACGTCCCGGAGATCGAGCAGACGGTGGCGCGCTACGCCGGCGCCTGCGGCCCGCTCTCCTTCACCCCGCACCTGGTCCCGCTCCGCCGCGGCATCCTCGCCACCTGCCTGCTGCGCCTCTCCCCCGGCGCCGGCCAGGCGGAGGTGTCGGCCGCCTACGAGAAGTCCTACGCCGACGAGCCCTTCGTGAAGGTCATGGGCGCCGAGCAGGTGGCGGTGAAGGACGTGGTGCGCACCAACCGGTGCCACCTGGGAGCCACCGCCGACCCGCGCACCGGATTCGTGGTGGCGGTCTCGGCCATCGACAACCTGGTCAAGGGCGCCGCCGGCCAGGCGGTGCAGGCGCTGAACGCCGCCATGGGCTGGGACGAGCAGGCCGGCCTCGACCTGCTGGGAGGCTGAGTGAAGATCCCCAAGGGCTTCCGCTACGCCGGCGTCCCCTGCGGCCTCAAGCCGAACCGGCGCGACCTGGCGCTCGTCGTGTCCGACGTGCCCGCCGCCGCGGCCGGCGTCTTCACGGTCAACCGGGCGGCGGCCGCCCCCATCGTCGACGCCCGCGACCGGGTCCCGGCCGAGGGCATGCGGGCCATCCTGGCCAACTCCGGGAACGCCAACGCACTCACCGGCCCGGGCGGCCTCGACGACGTCTCGGTGCTCCGCGGCGCCGTGGCCGACGCGCTCGGCATCCAGAAGAGGGCGGTGCTGACCGCCTCGACCGGCGTCATCGGCGCGCGGCTGCCCGCCATGAAGGTGGTGACGGCGCTCCCGGCCCTGGTGGAGCAGCTCGGCGACCACGCCGAGCTGGCGGCCGAGGCCATCATGACCACCGACACCCGGCCCAAGATGTCGGCCCGGGAGGTGGTGCTGGGCGGCAAGAGCGCCACCCTGAGCGCCATCTGCAAGGGCTCGGGGATGGTCGCCCCCCAGCTCGCCACGGTGATGTGCCTCGTCGCCACCGACGCGGCAGTCACGCCCAAGGTGCTGCAGGAGGCGCTGCGGCGCGCGGTGGACCGCACCTTCAACATGGTCACGGTGGACGGGGAGATGTCCACCAACGACTGCGTCCTTTTGCTCGCCAACGGCCTGGCCGGGAACGCCCGCATCGCCGAGCCGGGGCCGGACCTCGAGATCTTCGAGGCGGCCCTCACCGACCTGTGCGGCGAGATGTCGCGGGCGGTGGCGGCCGACGGCGAGGGCGCGACCAAGCTCCTGGAGGTGGTGGTGACCGGGGCGCCGGGGCCCGAGGCGGCGCGGGACTGCGCCCTCTCCATCGCCAGCTCGCCCCTGGTGAAGTCCGCCCTCTTCGGCGCCGACCCGAACTGGGGCCGCATCCTCGCCACCGTCGGCGCGCGCGCCGGCTCGCGCGGCTGGCCCATCGACCCGTACAAGGCCAAGGTGGCGCTGCAGGGGGTGCGGGTCTACGGCGGGGGGGGGCCGGTGGAGTTCGACCGCGACGCGCTCCAGATGCGGCTGCGCGAGCCGCGGGTGGACCTGCTGGTGGAGCTCGCCGACGGCGACGCCCGCGCCACCGCCTGGGGCTGCGACCTGTCCTACGACTACGTCAAGATCAACGCCGACTACGCCTCGATGATCGTGCAGCGCCCGGACGGCGGGGTGGCCAAGGAGGAGCACGTCGCCAAGTACTCGCCCGCCTTCAAGCGGACGCTGCTGGCCGAGGCCCTGAAGTACATCGCCGCCTTCTCCGGGCAGGTGGCGGTCATCAAGTACGGCGGGGCGGCCATGGTGAAGGACAGCCTCAAGGAGGCCTTCGCCGAGGACGTGACCCTCCTCAAGCGGGTCGGGCTCAAGCCGGTGGTGGTCCACGGCGGCGCGCTGGAGATCAACAAGACCCTGGAGCGGCTCGGCGAGCGCTCCGAGTTCGTCGACGGCCTCCGGGTCACCGACGCCACCTCCCTCCCGGTGGTCGAGATGGTGCTCACCGGCAAGGTCAACCAGGAGCTGGTGGCGCTGCTCAACGCCCGCGACGCCGGGGCGGTGGGGGTGTCGGGCAAGGACGGGCGCCTGCTCAAGGCCCGCAAGATCCAGCACGAGAGCGGGCGGGACCTCGGCCAGGTGGGCGAGGTGGTGGAGGTGAACAGGGACTTCCTGCGGATGCTGCTCAAGTCGAGCTACATCCCGGTCATCTCCCCCATCGGCATCACCGAGGACGGCGGCGGGCTCTCCATCAATGCCGACGACGTGGCGGCGGCGGTGGCGGTGGCCCTGGGGGCCAAGAAGCTCATCTACCTCACCGACGTCCCCGGCATCCTCGAGTCCTTCCCGGACGGCGAGCTGGTGCGCCAGCAGACCACGGCCGACCTGCTGCGGCGGGTGGCTGCCGGCGCCGTCACCGGGGGCATGAAGTACAAGGCCCAGGCCATCGTCCGGGCGCTCGAGGGGGGCGTGGAGAGGGTCCACGTCCTCGACGGGCGCGTTCCCCACACCGTCATCGCCGAGCTCTTCACCGACCGGGGCGTCGGCTCGCTGGTCTACCGGTGAGCTCTCCCGCCCACCGCCGGCTGGCCGTCGCCCGCATCATCCGCGGAAGGCCGGTGTCCACCCAGGAGGAGCTGCTGGCCGCGCTGCGCCGGGCGGGCTTCCGCGCCACGCAGGCCACGCTCTCGCGCGATCTGGCCCGGCTCGGCGCCCGGCGGGTGAGCCGCCCGGGTGGCGGGACCTTCTACGAGCTCGGCGACGACGTGGCCGGCGACGGCGCGCCGTCCCTGGCGAGCATCGCCACCTCGGTGACCGCCAACGGCTCGCTGGTGGTGGTGCGCACCAGCCCGGGCAGCGCTCCGGCGGTGGCCCGGGCCATCGACCTCCTGCGGCTTCCGCAGGTCCTCGGCACCATCGCCGGGGACGACACCATCTTCGTCGCCCCGGCGCGCGAGGGGCGGGCCCGCGCCCTGGCCGCCGAGCTGGCCGGACTCCTCGGCGCAGGCGGCGCCGGGCCGGCGCGGCCGCACCGCACGGGCGGCGCCGATCAGGCGGCGGCCACCCGCTCCCACTCGGCCTTGGAGCGGGCCACGCAGTCCTCGATGGCCAGGCCGGCGAAGTAGTTCCCGGTCAGCGCCAGCCGGCCGCCGGCCAGCATCCGGTCGAGCTCCTCCACCGTCTGGCCGTGGCCCAGCACCGGCGAGGGGAGCAGGCTGGTCTTCTCCAGGACCTCCTCCAGGTCCTCCTCCCGCACCCCCATCACCTCGCAGGCGCGCTGCACCTTCTCCTGCCGCGGGTGGCCGGTCTTGTAGTGGAAGGCGAAGGCCCGGCGGGCCGGGTCCGGGACCACGTCGCGCGACACCGCCGAGAAGAAGATGTCGTCGAAGGGCACGAGGAAGGCCACCTCCGGGAGCTTCACCTTCTCCCGCGCCACCGTCACGCCCAGCGTTTCGACCGCCGCCATCCCGATCCGGGCGAGCTGGCCGGAGAGCTCGGGGAAGTCGGTCCGGAGGATCGCGCTCGCCATCGAGGGGGGGACCGCCAGCGCCACCACCGGCGCCTCGAGGCGGCGCCCGTCCGAGAGGGCCACCTCGTAGCCGGCCCCGGCCCGGCGCACCTCGCGCGCCGGCGCGCCCAGCGCCGCCTCCACCCGCGGGCGGCCGGCGACGCCGTCCACGATGGACCCCAGGCCGCCCTGCATGGTGAAGCTCTTCACCACGTCCTTGCGGCGCGGGCGCTTCTTGAAGAGCGACCCCGGTCCGACCGCCGGGAAGGCGTCGGCGCTCTGCGAGGGCACCGCCGCCAGGAACGGTCCGAGCACCTGGTGGTAGTTCCGCTTGCCGACGATCCCGGAGTAGAAGGCGTAGGTGGTCTTGCCCTGCTTGGGGGCGAACAGGCCGGAGGGGGCGGAGCGCAGCAGCTCCCAGGCGTCGAACTGCCGGAAGACCGAGAGGGGGCCCATGGTGGTGAGCTTCCCGTCTCGCAGCAGCGCGAACCGCTTGCGGGCCTCGCCCCGGGGGGCGACCCGGTCGCGCAGGCCGCATCCCTCGATGATCTCGATGAGATCCCGGTAGCTGTTGTAGCAGGTGTGGGCCCCCATCTCGAACCAGTAGCCGGAGGCGCTGCGGCGCGTGTCCACGCAGCCGCCGAGCCGGCCGGCGGCCTCGACCACCAGCGCCGCCTTGCCGGCGGCGGCGGCGTGGTAGGCGAAGGCGAGCCCGCTCACCCCCCCGCCGACCACGATCACGTCCCTGTGCTCCATCCGCGTCTGGCCCCGTTCCCGCCGTCCCCGCGCGGCGGCCGCCCAGAGTGGCATGGAGCCGCTCCCCGCGGAAGGGGCTCCCGCGGGGCGGGTCCGAGGATGCCCCTTTCGGCGCCCCCTCCCGTGCGGTAGAAAGGGGAAACCATGAAAGTCGGATTCCTGGGACTGGGGACCATGGGCGCGCCCATGGCCAACAACCTCCGCAAGTCCGGCCACGCGGTGACGGTGTGGAACCGCACCCAGTCGCGGGCCGAGCACCTCGTCAAGAAGGGCGCGCGCCTGGCCGCCACGCCGCGCGAGTGCGCCTCCGGCAAGGACGTGGTCTTCACCTGCCTGGCCGACGACCGCGCGCTCGACGCCGTGCTGGACGGGGCGGACGGCGCGCTGGCCGGGCTCGGCAAGGGCGACATCCTCGTCGACACCTCCACCGTGGGCGTGCGCGCCGCGCGGTCCGCCGGGGAGCGGGTGGCCGCCCGCGGCGCCCACTTCCTCAGCGCCCCGCTCCTCGGCTCCAAGGCGGCCGCCGAGAAGGCGCAGCTCACCATCGTGGTGGGCGGCCCGGCGGAGGCGCGGGATCGCGCGCGCCCGGCGCTGCGCGCCATCTCGGCGCGGATCATCGACCTCGACACGGCGCCGCACGCGGCGCTGATGAAGCTGGTGGTGAACGCGGTGGGCGGCGCCATGATGACCGCCTTCGGCGAGGCCCTGACGCTCGGCGCCTCGGGCGGGCTCGAGCTGGCGCGGATGATCGAGACCATCCAGGCCTCCGGCTTCCACTCCCCCCTCTACCTCATGAAGGGGGAGCAGATCGCGCAGCAGGACTGGGCGCCGCGCTTCGCCGTCTCGCTGGCGGAGAAGGACCAGCGGCTCGCCCAGGAGGCGGCGCAGCAGCAGGGCGTGAAGATGCCGGTCAACGCGGCGGTGCGCCAGCTCTTCGCCGACGCCATCGCCAGCGGGCGCGGCGACAAGGACATGGCGGCGGTGGCCGACCTGCTCTTCGAGTGGGCCGGGCTGAAGCGCTGAGCTCCGGCGTCACCGATCTCCGCCTGGCTCCAGCTTCGCGCGCCGCCGGCCGTGCCTGCGCGAGCCCCGCCCGCCCTGGGCCGGTACGGCCGGCTCGGGGCTCACGTCAGGCGGCGAGCGCCTCGGTCAGGACCTTCCACAGGTCGTCGAGGTGGAAGGGCTTCTTCACGAATCCGTAGGGGTTGAGGCCGCGGGGCTGGAGCTTCTGCCGCACCTCCTCGGCGGGCGTCGCCGAGACGAAGAGGACCTTGGGGCAGCGCTCGCCGAGGGTTTCGCGCATGGCCTCGAAGAACTGCACCCCGTCCATGCCTGGCATCCGGTAGTCGACGAGCGCCAGGTCGGGCGGCTTGGAGCGGGCCATCTCCAGCGCCTCGCGGGCATCGGAGGCGCCGTCTGCCTCGTGGCCCATCTTCTGGACGCCGATCTGGAGCGCCTTCCGGACGATTTCGACGTCGTCGACGATGAGGACTCGGGCCACGGTTCGGCACCTCCGGCCCGTGGAACATGCTCGGCCCGTGCCCCGAAAAAGCCCAGTGGTCTTGGTCTCATCGTGCGGGTCACGGAGGACCCGGGGTGCCAGCATCGGGGTCGCCGGCACCGCGGGCCACGCGCTGCTCCCCACGTTGCTCCTCGAATTCTTGCCACTTTCTCACATTGTCCGGCACCGCCGTCGGGCACCGCCGTCGACCTGTGTCGCATCGCCCCGTCTCGCATCGTCTCTCGCATCGTCCGGCACCGACGGGGCACCGACGGGGGTAGAGCTTCCCGCAGATACCCGGGTCATTTCCGTCATTCATTTCGAGTTGTTACCGCCTTGGTCCGGCACAGCCCCGGGCACAAACGCCCGTTGTCCAACCCCCGTTGTCCGGCACCAACTTCAGGCACCAACTTGAACTTCAACTTCGTTGTCCGGCACCA
>Ga0079037_100000970_pt1 | contig 14201 bp, 11 predicted proteins | sample Mud3Dept4metaG_FD_71479 | JGI IMG/M metagenome (GOLD analysis project Ga0079037, IMG submission 71479) | Freshwater wetland microbial communities from Ohio, USA, analyzing the effect of biotic and abiotic controls - Mud 3 Core 4 Depth 4 metaG | ecosystem: Environmental > Aquatic > Freshwater >... | reverse complement strand
CAACCCCACCCCCAGCCGAGGTAACCGAAGCCCCTCCGGTTGAGGTAACTGAAGCACCAGTTGAAGCAACTGAAGCACCAGTCGAGGCAACTGAAGCACCAGCTGAACCAGCAGCTTTCGAATGCACCGATCCCATCGGCTGTGTCGATGTCAAACCAGGTGAGCCGGTTCACATTGCCTACGCAATGGCCGTCGCTGGCGCGAATGAGGCCTTAGGCATCGACTCTCGCAACGGCGCCGAGCTGGCGGTTGATGATATGGGTGGCCAAGTTCTCGGTCACGACATAAAATTCGATGGTGAAGACGAAGGCTGCTCCGCAGAAGGTGGACAGGCAGCCGGCACTAAATTGTCAGCCGATCCAACGATTGTTGCTGTCATCGGCACCTCTTGCTCGAGTGCTGCCCGCGTCGCCATCCCTCTGATGTCCAATGCAGGATTCTCGATCATTTCTGCATCGAACACTGCCCCCGATCTGACCGAGCCTGGCAATGAAAACAACTACCCAGGCTACCTGCGCACTGCCCACAATGATACCGTTCAGGGCGCTGCCGCGGCTAAGTTCGCTTATGAGAAGCAGGGCTACCGGAAGGCCGCCACCATTCACGACGGCAGTCTTTATGCCGACAAACTGCAACAGGTTTTCGCCGAAGAGTTCAAGAGGTTGGGCGGCGAGATTACATCTCAAGAAGCTGTAGACCCGGCTGCCACCGATATGGGTCCAGTCCTCACCCGTATCGCAGCCGGCGCTCCAGAGCTGATCTACTTCCCAATCTTCCTGCCTGCCGGCGGTTTTATCGTCCGCCAGGCTAAGGAGACTGCTGGACTGGAGAACACCGCCTTGATGGGCGCCGATGGTCTCTTCTCGCCAGATGTCGTCGAAGCAGCCGGTGATGCAGTCCAAGGCTTCATGGTTTCCAGCCCCGACTTCACTGCTTTTGGCTCTACTTACGCTGAAAAGTTTGTCCCAGCTTACGAAGCGAAGTTCGGCAGTACACCGATTAGCATCTTCCATGCCCACGCTTACGATGCCATGAACTTGATCTTAGGCGCCATCGAGAAGGTTGCCGTCCAGGATGCAGATGGCACGCTGCATATCCCCCGCCAGGCGCTGCGCGACGCCCTGTATGCCACCAAGGATTACCAGGGTTTGACCGGCAACTTGACCTGCACCCCCACCGGTGACTGCGCTGATCCGAAGATTGCAGTCTACACTTATAGCGCCGGACAGTACCCACCAGAGAAGATTTGGCCATAAACAAAACGGCATAAGTTTTAGGTTTATAGCCCAGAGGGGCGAGAATCGCTCGCCCCTCTATCAAAACCCCACACCTGTAATGAGGAGCTGAGAGATGCTTCGAAAACGGTTGCAGAGGATTACCTTCACCGATATCGTTGTTTGGGCGATAGGCGTGATTATCGCCGTTTTTGTTATTTATGGCTCATATGTCACCCTCCAAGCGGCAAAATATACTGGGGCAAACTGGATCGACCTGACAATCCGCGGGCTGGCGCAAGGCGGCGTATACGCGCTCATAGCCTTGGGATACACGTTAGTATATGGTGTCCTGCGTATGATCAACTTTGCCCATAGCGAAGTCTTCATGAGCGGGCCATTCACGGCGGTCTTTCTGGCCGACTATCTAAATAATAAAGGTATGTTGGCATCCAATCCACTATTGAGCCTGATTTTGATCACGCTCCTATCCATGGCCGTATCCACCACGATTGCCATCCTCTTAGAACGAATTGCCTATCGCCCGCTTAGAGCTGCGCCCCGGCTGGTGCCATTGATTACCGCCATCGGGGCCTCATTCTTCCTTCAATACACCTTTCGCGGTTTTTATGGTTCAGGCATAAAAGCCTATCCAGACATCCCCGCTCTAGCAGGTTCGATAACGATTGGCACCGTTGAAATTTTGAAAACCCAGTTCGTTGTTATTCTCGGCGCTTTATTGATGATGCTGGTCCTTTATGGCATAGTTCAATTTACCAAGACTGGAAAGGCCATGCGTACAGTCTCTGAAGACAAAGAAGCAGCCGCCCTGATGGGGATTGATGTCGATCGCATGATTGTGATAACCTTCACGCTGGGTGGCGCTTCAGCCGGATTTGCTGGCATTCTATATGTACTTATCTTCCCCGTTGTAAACTTCTACATGGGTTTTATCCCGGGCTTGAAAGCCTTCACCGCCGCCGTTTTAGGTGGCATTGGAAACGTGCCAGGCGCATTCCTGGGTGGCATGCTCCTGGGTTTAATCGAATCGATTGGCCCCAACCTGTTTCTGGACGGCCTGGGTATCCCGGCCCCATATCAAATGAAAGATGCCATTGCCTTCGCCATTTTAGTCCTGATATTAATCTTCCGGCCTACCGGCCTTTTAGGTGAGCGCGTGACCAAGGCTAAGGCGTAAGGAGGAAAGATGAAAAGCAGACAACCCAATCCATTCATCCTTGCGCTTCAGACAGGCTTGCTTGGGGGCGGTATCGCCGTCTACCTATCATTGGTCGGTATGGTAGCGGCTTTTGACAAGCGGATGATCATCAAAGATATGTTTGCCATGAGCGAAGTATTTCTCATTGCCCCCATGATTATTGCAGGTTACCTGGCTGCCCGGCGCGTTGCTTCCCAAAAATCAGCCTTTTCCTTGCTTGTTGGGATCGTTTCAGGTATGGTTTCTGGGCTGTTGCTCTCCCTGCTGGTCTTGATTGGTACCAACACCAACCTTCGCGAAATGTTTATCAATGCTTCGCCAGAGCTGTTCGAAATCATTACCTACAGCATTCCACTCCCTACTGGGTATCTCGTCCCGCTTCTGTACGGTGCAATTGCTGGCATCGCAGGTGCAGGGTTATTCCTCCCTCCTGTGCGCTACCGCAATGCAATAACAGTGGGCATCGTTACTGTAGTCCTGGCCGGCTTACTACGCGATCTAATCATGACTGTCGTCTCTCGTTGGGGTGTCATCATCGTAATATTCGAGAGATTATTCGCCTACAGCGGCCTGACCTTGATCGGTGCGCTCCTGGTGTTCTTTATCGCAGCCGGTTTAACTTTCTGGCGATCCGGAAGGAAGGAATCCCCAAGGGTAGAATCTTCAACCAAACAACAAAAAGCAATCCGTTGGATTTTGTGGTCGCTCCTCGCCGCATTCTTGCTTGTTATACCGTCCCTCTTGGGTGTTTTCTTCAGTGAGACCATGGATAATGTCGGCCTCTACATCTTGATGGGTCTGGGCTTGAACATCGTTGTGGGTTTCGCCGGCTTACTCGACCTGGGATATGTGGCTTTCTTCGCCATCGGAGCCTACACCATGGGTGTGCTCACCTCCCCTGAATCGTTCTTATCTTTTCACTTAACGTACTGGCAGGCACTGCCAATTGCATTATTCGTCTCAGTCCTATCCGGAGTTATCCTGGGTCTACCAGTGCTCAAAGTGCGCGGCGACTATCTGGCCATTGTTACCCTGGGATTTGGTGAGATCGTCCGCCTCTTATTCCTCTCTGACTGGCTCCGACCGTTTGTTGGAGGCACTCAAGGCATTCAACGTATCGCCCATCCAGTCATAGGACCATTTGACCTGAATACTCAAGGTGAAATTTATTACGTTATCCTAATTTGTATCGTGATTGCTGTTTTCGTGTCCAGCCGATTAAAAGTAGCGCGGCTGGGCAGATCTTGGATGAGCATACGCGAAGATGAGGACGTGGCACAGGCAATGGGAGTTAATCTTGTATCCACAAAGCTGCTGGCTTTCGCCACCGGTGCTTTCTTCGCCGGTCTCGCTGGAACGATTTTTGCAGCAAAACTTAGCTCCGTCTATGCTCATAGCATGAACTTCTTAGTTTCAATTAATGTCCTATCTTCGATCATCATCGGTGGGATGGGCAGCGTTCCGGGTGTTATCGTTGGTGCTCTGGCCATCGTCGGTCTCCCTGAGCTTCTTCGGGAATTCGCCGAGTTTCGCTACCTGGTTTATGGCGCACTGCTGGTAGTCATGATGCTTACAAAGCCAGAAGGCTTATGGCCTGAGGCACGTCGCAAATTGGAGCTGCACGAAGCTGAGGAAGAAGCCATAGAAGTTGAAGAGGAGCTTTCCCCAGCACCGACTCCGGGGAGCTAGGAGGACTAAAACATGACAGTATTAGTAGCCCAAAAAGTTACCAAACGCTTTGGCGGTCTCGAAGCGCTGCGCGCTGTGGATCTGGAGGTTAAAGAACAAGGGATTCAAAGCATCATCGGACCCAATGGCGCTGGAAAAACAACCTTCTTCAACTGTATCACCGGCTTCTATAATCCAGAAGAAGGTGATATCCTACTGGATGGCAGATCAATAACGGGTTTAAGTCCCGACCGGGTAACCCGCCTGGGCATTTCCAGAACCTACCAAAATATCCGCCTCTTTAAGAACATGACCACCGTAGAGAATATCATGGTTGGAATGCACCCACATTTGAAATCAGGATTAATCGGTGGCGTGGTGAGAACCCGGCGCGAGCGAAAAGAGGAAAAAGAAGCGCAGGATGAAGCTTCGCGATTATTGCGCTATTTAAACCTGGGTGGTCTAGGGGATGAGTTCGCCAAGAATCTACCCTATGGCGTCCAACGCCGTCTGGAGATTGCTCGCGCCCTAGCCAGCAAACCCAAACTGCTTTTGCTCGACGAGCCAACTGCTGGTATGAATCCAAGTGAAACCCACGCAACCATGAATCTCATACGCCGCCTGCGTGATGATCTGGGAATCACTATCTTATTGATCGAGCATCAAATGCGTGTGGTGATGGGAATCTCCGAGCTGATTACCGTTTTAGACTATGGCGCAAAAATCGCTGAAGGGCTTCCGTCGGAAATCCAACAGGATCCAAAAGTTATCGAAGCCTACCTGGGTCGGGGAAGTATTCGTGAAGTGCTTTCCACGGCACCACCCAGCTAATCGCTCGACCAGATTGAAAATGGAGAAACCACTATGGTGCTTCTCGAGCTAGAGAATGTCCACACTTACTACGGCGCGATCCATGCCCTGAAGGGTATTTCCGTCTCAGTCAATGAAGCTGAGATCGTAACCCTGATCGGAGGCAATGGTGCGGGAAAATCGACTACCCTCAACACAATCTCAGGCATTCACAAACCTCGCCACGGCAGCATTCGCCTGGCGGATGAAGAATTGACCGCCTTCAAACCTCACGAGATCGTAGCGAAAGGGGTAGTCCAGGTGCCAGAAGGACGACGAATTTTTGCCCGCTTAACAGTTACCGAAAACCTGGAGATGGGTGGATTCATCCAAACCAAAGTGAAAGTCCAACAGAATACCGAGAAGGTTTTTGAGCTTTTCCCGCGGTTGAAAGAACGGCGCAAACAGGTAGGAGGCACCCTCTCCGGAGGAGAACAACAAATGTTAGCCATGGGTCGCGCGTTAATGGCAGATCCAAAGCTGCTGCTGATGGATGAGCCATCTATGGGACTGGCGCCAGTGCTGGTGGATAGCATCTTTGAAACCATCCAACAGCTCCACAAAGCCGGAACAACCATCTTACTGGTTGAACAAAACGCGCGTATGGCGCTTCAGATTGCGGATCGCGGTTATGTCTTACAAACTGGCGAAATAGTTCTCAGTGGATCCTCTGGTGACCTGCGCTCGAACGAGATGGTGCAGAAATCATATCTCGGCATTCAATAAACCGGTTATTTTGCCATGCTTGACCCCAGGCGCGGTGGCGATAGAATACAAACCACTGCGCCTTTGGTTATAGAGATAAACCCATGATCATTTTAAACGCCGATGACCTACGCAAGGCTTTACCCATGCCGGATGTGATCCAGGCAATGAAACGCGCATATGCTGCGCTCTCAGATGGCAGGGCACAAGTCCCTTTGAGAACCCATCTCCCCATCCCCCCTCATGATGCCGTTAGCATATTTATGCCTGCTTTTGTTGATGCTGACCAGGATCAAGCTCTGGTAGTTAAAGCCGTCTCCCTTTTTCCGAATAATCCTACAAAAGGATTGGCGTTCATCCAGGCAGCTGTTTTGGTCTTAGACTCCGAGACTGGTTGCCCGCTTGCGTTGCTTGAAGGCAGTCGCCTGACTGCCATCCGTACCGGGGCTGCGTCAGGAGCAGCCACCGATCTGCTTGCCCGTCCAGATTCACACACCGTTGCCATATTTGGCGCAGGCGCTCAAGGTCGTACCCAGCTCGAAGCCGTCTCTCATGTTCGCGAGATTCAGACCGTCTGGGTGTACGATACAAATCCTAACCAGATAGCCTCGTTCATACAAGAACTGGCTGGAAGTGCACCGATACCAGCGGATATTCGCCCGGCTCGTACAGCGCAACAAGCCGTACGTCAGGCAGATATTTTTTGTACTGCTACTACTTCATCCATACCCGTCTTTTCCGACGCAGACCTTAAACCCGGCGTTCATATCAATGCTATTGGCGCTTACACTCCCGAGATGCAAGAGGTGCCACCTGAAACAGTAGCCCGTGCGCTGGTCGTTGTTGATTCACGCCTCGCTTCGCTTGCTGAAGCTGGCGATTTGATCCAGCCCATTCAACAGAGAATCATCTCACCCGATCACATACACGCCGAAATTGGCGAGCTCGTTTTGGGACGTAAAACCGGGCGAACAAGCAAAAGTCAGGTAACGCTCTTCAAATCCGTTGGCGTTGCCGTCCAAGACGCCATGGCTGCACAATTGGCTCTAAAAAAAGCTCAGGAGATGGGGCTGGGTCAAGTCGTAAAATGGTAAATTTCAATTAAGGATATTGGCTTATCACAATGAACTTTCCAAAGACAGCAGACATCGTTATTATCGGTGGAGGCGTGATGGGCGCCAGTATCGCCTATCATCTGGCAGCTCGCAGCCAGAAAAATATCCTCATCCTGGAAAAAGAGCAATTCTTTGGATTAGGTGCCACCGGACGCTGTGCAGGTGGGGTGCGATACCAGTTCGACACAGAAGTCAACGTTCGCCTTTCTCTTGCCAGCCTCCCAATGTTAGAGAATTTCAAAGAAGAAATCGAACAGGAAATTGATTATCGTAAGTGCGGATATCTGTTCTTACTCCATCGCCCGCAGGATATCGCTACATTTCAGAGAAATGTTACCATGCAGCAAAGTCTCCATGTGCCTACTGAGTGGCTGAATGGCGATGAGATTCGCCAACGCCTCCCTATGATGCAATTAAATGATATCCAGGCTGGCACTTTCAATCCCCACGATGGTCTGGCAGACCCCAATAGTGTGGTCATGGGTTATATATCTGCCGCCCAACGCCTGGGTGTTAATGCCCTGACTGGGGTTGAGGTCACAGGCATCAGCACCAGCCATGGAAGGATCACCGGCACGGAAACAAATGCTGGTTACGTATCCACAGGTATTGTAATAAATGCCGCCGGTCCCTGGGCTGGACTTATCGGCCAGATGGCCGGTGTTAACATCCCCATAACACCAGTCAGACGGCAAATGTTTACCACCACGCCTCTTCCAGATTTGCCTTTAGATTTTCCGTTCGTCATTGACTTTGCCCAGTCCCTTTACTTCCATCGCGAAGGCGCCGGACTGCTTACAGGTATGTCAAATCCGGGAGAAAAACCCGGATTTGACCAGAACGTCGATCCTGATTGGGAGCTTTTCCACATGGAGGCAGCTACTGCCCGACTGCCTCTCCTGGAAAACGCCGGTCTGGCTTCTCACTGGGCTGGTCTCTACGAGGTGACCCCCGATGCACATCCCATCTTCGGAGAAACACCACTGGCAGGTTTTTTTGTTTGTGCCGGTTTCTCTGGACATGGATTCATGCACGGCCCTGTCTCCGGGAAACTCATCAGTGAGATAATTTTAGATGGTCGTCCGCTTACCGTCGACGTCTCTATGCTTGACTTGGCTCGCTTTAGTGAAAATCGGTTGGTTCAGGAATACAATGTAGTGTAAGGATTTATACATGCCCTCTGCAGAGATCCTCACTATCGGCACCGAAATACTGCTTGGAGAAATCATTGACACCAATGCCGCCTACGTTGCAAAACGCTCACGCGATGTTGGATTAGACGTTTTTCGCACGACCACCGTCGGAGACAATATTCAACGCATTGCACAGGCTATTCAGGATGCCATGCAGCGGTGCGATATCATACTGACTACTGGCGGCTTGGGACCAACTGTAGATGATACCACCCGCGATGCGATTGCCCTGGCAATGGGAGTGGAGATTGAATTTCAACCTGAATTGTGGGAACAGATTCGCGCTCGATTCCGACGTTTTGGTCGCCTTCCGACTGAGAACAACAAGCGACAAGCTTACATCCCCAGGGGGGCGATCGCGGTCGAGAATCCGGTGGGCACTGCGCCTGCCTTCATATTCGAGCGAGCCCAGCTCTCCGTGATTTGCCTCCCAGGCGTACCGAGCGAAATGGAATACCTCTTAGAAAATGCTGTCCTACCCTACTTGCGCAATCGTTACCACCTCTCGGGTATGATCAAAGCCCGCAATATCCATACGGTAGGCGTCGGAGAATCCCAAATCGACGACTTGATAGGAGATCTGGAAACTCTCTCTAATCCAACAGTTGGTCTGGCTGCACATTCTGGACAAGTTGATGTGCGTATCACTGCAAAAGCCACTTCGGAAGCCGAAGCAGACACTTTGATCCAGCAAATTGAGTCCGAAGTACGCCGCAGGCTTGGCGTTTGGGTTTATGGCGCTGATGATGAAACCCTCGTCAGCTGCGCACTGACAGCGCTGCAAACGAAGGGATGGACCTTAGCGGTTGTTGAAGCCGGAGTGGGTGGATACTTGGTACGCCAGTTCGCAGCCAGAAAGCAAAGCGGTGACCAGAGCCTCGCAAGTGCTTTTCTCGGTGGTGAAGTCCTCTCGGGATTATCTGGCTTGATGGACCTGCGCACTATAACCGATGAATACCGTCAGGCACGCCAGGCAGACGTTGGACTAGGTGTAACCATTATATCTGCCCAAGAGAAACAAGATGTTCATATCGTCTTGATTACTCCTCAAGGACAGGAACAAATCAATCGCCCCTATGGTGGTCCGCCAGAATACGCCTCACGCTGGGCTGTCAACCACTGCCTGGATTTGATCAGGAGATTATAAATATAATGATAACTGCTGACCTCTTGCTCACAAATGCTACCCTTCTCACAATGGACAAGGAGTTACACCAATATGAGCCTGGCGCGCTGGCTGTCCAGGCTGGTAACATCCTGGCTGTCGGACCTGAAGCCGAAATAAAAGCCAACTATTCGGCCAACCAAACCATCGATTGTGGCGGTAAGGTACTCATGCCCGGATTGATCAACGCCCACACCCACGTTCCGATGACCCTTTTACGAGGCCTAGCGGATGATTTGCGACTTGATGTGTGGTTGATGGGTTATATGATGCCAGTAGAGCGCGAGTTTGTCTCCCCAGATTTCGTTCGCCTGGGGACTCAAGTTGCTGCTGCCGAGCTGATCCGTTCAGGCGTTACTTGTTTCGCTGACATGTACTACTTCGAAGAAACCGTTGCTCAAACGACTGCCGAAATAGGTTTACGGGCACTCTGTTCGCAGACGGTTATGAAGTATCCTGCCCCGGATGCGCAATCATATGATGAATCGTTAGCCTCTGCCCGTGAATTCATTGCCCGCTGGAAAGGACACAATCTGGTTGTCCCATCAGTGGCGCCACACGCGCCTTACACTTGTACGGAGGAGATTCTGCGCGCAACAGCGGCTATGGCGGTTGAATATGATGTTCCATTGCATACGCACCTGGCTGAAACTGCAATTGAGGTTGAGAACTTAAAGCAAGAGTTCGATATGCCAGTGATACCCTACGTTAAAAAACAGAACATTTTCGAGGCTAAAGTTTTGGCTGCACATTGCGTACATATTGACGATAGCGAAATCCACACCTTGATGCACCACAATGCAGGCGTTGCCCATAATCCCTCTTCCAATCTAAAACTAGCCTCTGGTTTCGCTCCAGTTAGCAAGATGCTTGCTGAGGGCTTGAATGTGGGCATTGGCACCGATGGCCCTGCATCCAATAATGACCTGGATATGTTCGAAGAAATGCGCCTGGCTGCCTTCCTTGCCAAGAGCGTCACCAATGATCCAACCTCCCTCCCTGCCCATACTGCCCTGGCAATGGCAACCCGCTTGGGTGCCCATGCACTCCATCTAGGGCATCTAACAGGCTCATTAGAACCCGGTAAACGCGCTGATTTAATCTTGGTTGACCTGTCTCCTCTACATATTTTGCCACGCTTTCGGCGCGATTCGCTAGGGGTATATGCCCAGTTGGTATATGCAGGTAAATCTAGCGATGTCATAGATGTCATGGTCGATGGCAAATGGCTGATGCGTGACCGGCAATTACTCACCATGAACGAAGAGGAATTGCACACCCAGGTAGAAGAATATGCCCGGCGTATTGACCTGTTTCTGATTCAACGTGAGAAATCGGTGCTCTCTAAGTTAATCGCTATCGGTGGCGCAATGGAAGGAGAAAGCTTTGAAGTTCAGGCGAAAGCGCGCATTGTCGATCCAGCGCCAGTGCTTAAAGCAGTGGAAGATCCAGAAATCGAAGTTTTACATCGCCGCCAATACCACGAATACGACACCTACTTCCAATTTGAAGACCCCAACCAGGGAACCCTTCGTTACCGTGAAGACGAAATCATTGGCGAGAAAGGTGAGGTTAGCAACATCCGCTACCGACTCACCTTGATCGGCCAGGCGCGGGAACACCAGTTGCCTAGTGATGTCCTGCTCTCTCGTAGCCGATTCCTGGCGTCCGCCACTCATAGCTGTCGCTTCTACCGCGAATATTTCAAACCGTCGAGCGAAGTCTTTATCCAAAAAGATCGTCGCCGTTGGCGCGTGCTTTTCCAGGGCACCGAATTCTATATCAACCTTGACAAGGTCGAAGAACCCGACCTGGGTTACTTCTTGGAAGTGAAGAGCCGCACCTGGAGCCGTAAAGACGCGGATCACAAGGCCTTGACAGCTACCAAGCTGATCGAATTCTTAGGTGTTTCTGCCGAAGAACGAGTACAGATGGACTACCTTGAGATTGTAAAGGATCAGGAATCAGGTGGAGTCAGCGCTTGAATTTGCGATTCAAACCGCCCGTCAGGCAGGGGAGTTGTTGCTCCACTACTTCCAATCTAAAGAATTGGAGACTGACTTAAAAGCCGATCGCACAGTTGTATCCGAAGCCGATCTGGCTTCAGACCGATTCATATCCCAGGCTATCCAAGACCAATATCCAAATGACATCCTGATCAGCGAAGAGCTCCAAACATTTCTTTACTCAGATCTTGATGTGCAGAAATCAAATTTATGGGTTATTGATCCGCTAGATGGAACCACTAACTTCACCCTGGGATTACATCTCTGGGGCGTGCTGATCGCTCGCCTGGAAAAGGGTTTCCCCATTTTATCGGTGCTCAATTTTCCCTTTGTAAACGAGTTGTACTCCGCCGAACAAGGCCGAGGCGCTTTCTTGAATGATAACCCCATTCATGTACGCCTTCCTTCTCCGTCTCACCCATTCTCCTTCTTTGCTTGTTGCTCGCGGACTTTTCGCTACTACAATGTTTCAATCCCTTATAAAGCCCGTATTCTCGGTTCGTCAGCTTATTCCTATGCCTGTGTCGCGCGTGGCATAAGCGTGATAGGTTTTGAGGCCAGGCCAAGAATATGGGACATCGCCGCTTCCTGGCTGCTTGTCACTGAAGCGGGTGGTTTTATCGAAACCTACGATGAAAGCCATCCCTTCCCTGTGCAACCTGGCCTCCAGTATGCAGAAAAAGAATTCCCCACATTGGCTGCCGCATCTTCAGAACTCCTGGCCCGCGCTCGCAATCAAATTGTGCTTAAAACAGATAATTAAGGAAATCACCAATGGAATATCGCTTTCTAGGAAAATCCGGATTAAAACTTTCTGCGCTTTCTTTGGGTGCTTGGGTCACCTATGGTGGGCAAGTTGGCGAAGAGATAGCCTACCAATGTATGGCTGCAGCCTATGAGGCAGGCGTTAACTTTTTTGACAATGCCGAATCTTATGCCAGAGGCAACGCTGAAATCGTCATGGGCAATGTGATCAAGAAAGCCGGTTGGAAGCGCTCAGACCTGGTTATCTCTACCAAGATTTTCTGGGGTGGAAAAGGACCTAACGATACCGGTTTATCACGGAAACATATCTTCGAAGGCACGAACGCTTCACTAAAACGACTGCAAATGGACTATGTAGACCTGATCTTCTGTCATCGCCCTGATAAATATACTCCTGTTGAAGAAACTGTTTGGGCGATGAACCAGGTCGTCCAATCTGGTAAAGCCTTGTATTGGGGCACCAGCGAGTGGAGCGCTGAGAAAATCTGGGATGCTTACCATTTCGCCCGTAAGGAACACTTAATTTCACCCCTCATGGAGCAGCCCGAGTACAACATGTTCCATCGCGAACGCTTCGAGCGTGAATACGCCCGTCTCTATAGAGAGGTCGGTTTAGGGACTACCATCTGGAGCCCCTTAGCAAGTGGGCTGCTCACGGGCAAATACAATCAGGGATTTCCATCCGAAAGCCGTGCCTCATTACCAAATTATCAGTGGCTGCGCGATGAATTCGAAAGCAACGAGGGAAGAAACCGTATTCATAAGGTCATACGTTTGATGCCAATTGCCAGTGAGCTGGGGTGCACAATAGCGCAGATGGCTCTTGCCTGGTGCCTGAAGAATCCATTTGTTAGCTCTGCAATCACAGGTGCATCCAGACCCGAACAGGTCAATGAAAACATAAAAGCATTAGACATCATCCCCCTGCTCACCGAAGAGGTCTTGGGGCAGATTGAAGCCATCCTGCAAAATAAACCAGCTGAAGAAGAAGATTATCGTTCGGAGTAACTCTTTATCTCGAAAATAAAATAATAATTTACCCAATTGGCTGCCTGATCACGGTCTTTAGCTTTTCTGGCGTCGTCCGGCGTGGATCTCCCATATAAATTTCATGATGCTTTCCGCGTCGCTGATAACCTTGAGTCAGAATGTATTCATGCATGCGAGCGATAGTGGGTCCTTCGTCGGCATAAGCGCCAAAGTACATGATTTGTACTGACAAACCTTCATGGAATGTTTCGAAGCGAAGCTTAGACAACGCGGGCGGGGATTTTTTGCGCATCAGGTCATCTGCCGCCTGTTCTACCACTTCCCTAGATACAAAATCTGGTTGCATAATCATCACCGTCCATAACCATTGATCCTTATTTCCCGTGCTAAACTGCGTCATGTCTTCCATCCACCATAAGCCTTCCAGCGGAGGGACGGTGAAATCCATGCCTCTAGGCTTATTGGAAAATTTGATTGTATATGCCATTCCATATAAAGCATTACAGGCTTCCTGAAAATCCAGACTAGTATTAGGATTCCCAGTTCCATCGACCATCAAGAATTTCATCGCAGGTACATCTACAATTGTGAATTTATTGGCGGTTGGTAGATATAAATGCTTGAGCTCTTTCTTATAATCAAACTTATTCATTCCTAGCCATCCTTTCTAAATTGCTATATCTGCCATCTTTTATCCTCGATATCAATATTTTATCTGATATTGCATTTGCAGTAAGGGACATTGCTGGCTATAATATGAGATTATAGGGAGGCTTGCTTGGCTACCATCGTACAAAAAATATTTGGCGCACGCAAACCTACATCTGCAAACAAACTCGCCGCTGAAAACAGCAACGAAGGAGCCTCGCCATCCAGACTCGCAAACTCCCTTCATTTAGACTTAGCGCAATTCATTGTCGGTTGCGCCCAATCCGTAGGTAAACAACGTGAACACAACGAAGATGCTCTCTTTTCCCTGACAACCAATCTGGTTGTTGGCGATGAATATTCTCCCTTTGGGCTTTACATCGTAGCAGATGGCATGGGAGGTCACTTACATGGGGAAATCGCTAGCAGCCTGGCAGTGATGGTGATGGCGAGTTTTGTTATCCAAAAGAACTTGGAAGCGATGCTTCTACCTAAATCAGCCACCACTCCTAATGTAGCCCAGGAGATTCTGCGTGTTGGAACTTTGGAAGCCCACCAGACAATTGTGAAGAATGTCCCCGGAGGGGGCACAACCCTGACGTGTGCTTTGCTCAGCGGTGACCAGTTAACCATCTCACATGTCGGGGACAGCCGCGTTTATCAA
>Ga0079037_100000968_pt1 | contig 14213 bp, 12 predicted proteins | sample Mud3Dept4metaG_FD_71479 | JGI IMG/M metagenome (GOLD analysis project Ga0079037, IMG submission 71479) | Freshwater wetland microbial communities from Ohio, USA, analyzing the effect of biotic and abiotic controls - Mud 3 Core 4 Depth 4 metaG | ecosystem: Environmental > Aquatic > Freshwater >... | reverse complement strand
TGGCCGGCGTTTGTCCCGATCACCTTCGAGGCGATGGTCTTCTGGGCGGCGCTGGGGACCGCGCTCGTGGCGATCATCGCCGGGAAGAAGGACACCATCCCGCAGCCGCCGCCGCTGCTGAAGACCGGGGCGACCATGGACCAGTTCGTCCTCTGGATCTCGGCGACCGACCCGAAGTGGAACGCCGTCGAGGTGGAGCGCTTCGTCAGGTCGCTCGGCGCCCACGACGTGAAGCTCGTTGACGCGGAGACGGAAGCCGACGTGTTGCGGCTCGTCAACGCCGAAGGAGGCGCCGATGCGTAACCTCGCGCGTGCCGTCGCCGTTGTGGCGCTCGCCGGGCTGACGGCGGGCTGCGACCTCGGCCTGCCGGCCGGCCGGACGCCCCACCGCGAGGGCAACCGGCTCGACATGGGCGACCAGCCGAAGCTCAAGCCGCAGCGGAAGGACCTCTTCGGCGCACGGCCCACTGGGCTCATGGAGCCCCAGCCCGGCACCGTCGCCGCCGGCGAGCTGCCGTATCCCTACGCGCAGAACGAGGCGGACCGGGCCGGGGCCGAGCTCGTCAACCCGCTCCAGCCGACGCCCGCGGTGCTTGCCCACGGCAAGTTCGTCTACGAGCACGTCTGCATCACCTGCCACGGGCCCAAGGGCGCCGGCGACGGGGACGTCACCGCGCTCTTCCCGAAGCCGCCGAGCCTGATGACGCAGAAGGTGCGCGACTGGCCCGACGGGCAGTTGTTCCACCGACCGATGCGGGGCCAGGGATCGATGCCGAGCCACGCGCGGCAGGTCGACGCGCGCGACGCCTGGCCGGTCGTCCTCTACATCCGGGAGATGCAGAAGGCCGAGCCGGTTGCGCCTCCACCTCCTGCCGCCGCCGCGGCAGTTCCCGTCGGGGCGGCCGGTCAGAGCCCACCGGCCGCCCCCGCGCTGCCGACGGCCTCGGCGAGCCAGGGAGGGAAGTCATGAGCCACCCACATCATCACGCCCTCCCGGCCGTCCCGGACCGGCTCGCCCTGCCGGGGATCGTCCAGTTCCTGGCGGCGGTCGCGGTCGTCTTCGGCGGCGCCGCGCTCTACTGGGCCTTCACCCACGACCTGTCGCTCGCGTGGAGCTCGTACCTGATCGGCATGTTCTTCGCGCTCGGTCTCGGCGTGTTCGGCGTTGCGTGGCTCGCGATCCTGTACCTGTCACGCGCGGACTGGGCGGTCACCATGCGTCGCATTCCCGAGGCGATGACGGCGTGGCTGGTGCCGGGCAGCGTCCTGGCACTTCTGCTGGGCCTCGGCGCGGGGACGCTCTACCACTGGTCGCATCCCGAGGTGATCGCGCACGACGAGCTCCTGCGGCACAAGGCGCCGTTCCTGAACATGACGACGTTCTGGGTCCTCGTTGGCCTCAGCTGCCTGCTGTGGATCGTCTTCGCCTGGCGGTTCGTGGCGACCTCGCATCGCCAGGACCGCGAAGGCGGCATCGGCCCCACGCGGACCAGCCGCACGCTGTCGGCCATCTTCCTCGTCGTCTTCGCGCTGACCATCAGCGTCGTCAGCTTCTACTGGCTGATGTCGCTCGAGGCGCACTGGTTCTCCACGATGTTCGCCGTGCTCGTCTTCACCGACATCGTCCAGACGGGACTCGCGTTCATCGCGGTCGTTGCGGGGCTCATGGTGCTCTTCGGGGCGCTGAGGGGGTTCCTCAACCAGAATCACCTGCACAGCCTCGGCAAGATGCTGTTTGCGTCGACGGGCTTCTGGGCCTACATCTACTTCTGCCAGTTCATGCTGATCTGGTACGCGAACATCCCGGAGGAGACGGTCTACTTCATCCGACGCCTCGACAACGGGTGGTATCCGTACTTCCTCCTGCTGCCGGCCCTCAAGTTCGTCATTCCGTTCCTGCTCCTGCTGCCGCGCCGCGCGAAGCGCAACCCGCACACGCTCGTGCCCGTGGCGCTGCTGATCCTGTTCGCGCAGTTCTGGGAGCTGTACCTGATGGTGGGGCCGGCGATCGGGCACGGCGAGGAGGCCGCGCACGCCCACCTGCCGGTGATCGAGTTCGCGGTGACGCTCGGGTTCGTCGGGCTCTTCGTGCTCGTGTTCGGCTGGGCGCTCAGGCGGCACGATCCGGTGCCGCTGAAGGACCCCGCCATGATGGCGTGCCTCGAATACCACACGTAACGGCAGCCGAGCGCCGAGCGCCCAGCGCCTGCGGTTCGGAGCCCCGGGCCCGTCTCAGGCCCGGGGACACCCGCATGAGAACAACCGACACCCTCGCCGGCGCGCTCGTCCTCGCGCTCGTCGCAGGCGGGGTGTACTGGGCGAGGGGGAGATCCGCCGGCCCTGAAGGAACGGCACTCCACCCGTTGAGCGATCGTCGCAGCCCTTCGGCCGGCAGCGACCGTTGGAACCCTGGGCCGTCAGGCCCGGGGGACACCAGCCCCGGCGCCGCGCTGCCCGACGTCACCCTCGCCGACGCCACCGCGAACCTCGGCGAGGTGCGGATCACCCTCTCGGTGAGTCCACGGCCGCCCATCGCATTTGCCAAGATGCGCGTCCGGGTGCGTGTCGAGTCCAACGGCGCGCCGGTCGAACTCGAGGCCGGCCGGATCTCCTTCGAGATGACGATGCCGATGGGGGACCACCGGTACACGCTCGTCCCCCGAGATGACGGCTGGCAGGAGGCAGAGGTTGTCCTTCCGTTTTGCAGGAGCGGCAACCCGCGCTGGCATGCCCTCGTCGAGGGAGCCGTTGCGGGGACGTCCCTGACGGCCCGGTTCCAGCTCGACCTGACCAAGCCCTCGTCGAGTCCGCTCGGGGGGCGCTGAGCGACGTCGAAGGCCCCGGCAGGACTCCCACCCTTGATTCAGCGCATCGACCTCCTCGGCTTCCTGATGCTCGGCCTGCTCGGCGGCTTCGGGCACTGCGTCGGGATGTGCTCGCCGTTCGTCCTCTTCGTGTCGCGCCGGTACGGCTCGCCGCAGGGCGGCCGGCGCAGTGCCTTTGCCGCGCAGCTCTGGTACACGGCGGGGCGTGTCGTCACCTACGCCGTGCTCGGCGCGCTTGCCGGCGCTCTTGGCGGCGTTGTCCAGGTCGCCGGCTCGCTCCTCGGCCTGCAGCGCGCCGCGGCGATCGTGGCCGGCGGCGTCCTCGTCGTGTGGTCGCTCGCCGCGCTGTCGGATCTCGTCCCCGGTCTCGAGACCGGGGGGAGCCTCTTCACCCGCGTCGCCGGCAGGCTGAAGCGTCAGGTACCCGGTCACCCGTTCGCCACCGGGCTCTTTCTCGGCCTTCTTCCCTGCGGCCTGCTCTACTCGGCCCTCATCGCGGCGGTGGCGCGCGGCGGGCCGATCGAGGGTGCGATGGCCCTGGCGTTGTTCGGCCTCGGAACGGCGCCGGCCCTCCTCGGGGTGTCCCTTGCCGACGAGCTCCTCGTGCGCCATCGTGCAGTCGTGAACCGCCTCTCGCAGGTCGTCCTGCTCGCGATGGGCGCGTGGTTCCTCTGGACGGGCGTGACCGACTGAACGGAGACGCCCGGGCCGGTGGCACGCCGCCAGCCGTCACCGAGGCGGCATGCGGAGTGCGCCGTCGAGACGGATCACCTCTCCATTCAGCATGTCGTTCTCGAAGACGTGTCGTGCCAGTGCCGCGTACTCCTCGGGGTGCCCGAGGCGCGACGGGAAGGGGACGGTGGTCGCCAGCGCCTGCCTGACCTGCTCGGGCAACCCCGCGAGCAGCGGCGTATCGAAGAGGCCCGGTGCGATCGTCACGACCCGGATCCCGAGCGGCGCGAGGTCTCGGGCGATCGGCAGCGTCATCCCGACGATGCCGCCCTTCGAGGCGGAGTAGGCCGCCTGTCCCACCTGGCCGTCGAAGGCGGCAATCGATGCCGTGTTGACGATCACGCCGCGCGTTCCCCCGGCATCCGGCGGCTGGGTGGCCATCTGCGCGGCCGCGAGCCGAATCACGTTGAACGTGCCGACCAGGTTCACGCGCACGACCCGCTCGAAGGCGTCGAGGCGGTGCGGGCCGTCCTTCCCGACTGTCTTGGTCGCGACGCCGATGCCCGCGCAGTTTGCCGCGCCGTGAAGGCCACCGAACAACGACACGGCGGCCGCGATCGCCGCGCGCACGCCGTCCTCGTCGGCCACGTCGGCGCGCACGAACGTGCCGTGTGCGCCGAGCGAGCGGGCGACCTCGCCGCCCGCGGCGTCGTTGACGTCCACGATGACGACGCCTCCGCCGGCCGCCGCGAGCAGCCGCGCGGTGGCGGCGCCGAGGCCGGAACCGCCGCCGGTCACCAGGAAGGCTCTTCCCGCGATCTCCATGTCGTCCTCCGAGAGAGCAGCGCCTGCACGGCCGCACGCGTCATGCGCCAGGAAGGCGCGATGCGAAGGACGCGACCAGTCCGGCAGCGGCCGCCGTGCACACCAGGGCAACGATGATCATGAGGCGGATGCGCGATTGCAGCGCGGCGTCGGCCCGCGTCGCGTCGCCGAGCAGCAGCCGCGTCGGCTTGCCCCAGTTCGGGTGTGCGACGATGCCACCGCGGTCCTGCGAGTAGAGGCCGATCAGCGTCACCTCCGCGCCGGGCGGCACGTGCGACTCCTCGAATAGGCACTGGTCCAGATCGACGGGCTCGTTGGCGACCCACGTGACGTCACTCCGATACTCGCCGTCGGCGTCGCTCCAGCGAGCCTCGAGTTCCTGTCCTCCGGGCGCGGGGCTGAATGCAGTCCTGCTGATGTACGAGGTCGCGTTGGCGATGGCCGTCGCACGATCGACGTGCGGAAACTCGCCCTCGAACTCCGGCACGGCGAGCAGGCGGTAGCTGCCGGAGCGGGTCACCAGGACTGCAGGGGAGAGGCCCACGCCGCGATAGCACTCCACGACCCGCCGACGGCGGCCGACGCCGGTGTCCCGGAGGATCTGGTACTTGTAGGCGACGCATTCGGCGTTGTGGAGCGGCGCGACGAGCCGGGCGCCGATCGCCTCGAGCCGACCGACGAGGACCGCCTGGCGGCCATCCGTCGGGCGCTCGCCCTGCGCGCCGGCCGCCAGCCTCGCACGTTCCCGCTGCGTCCGCACCGCCACCCACGTGCAGCCGAGCGCGACCCACACCAGGCTGCCGGCGGCGAGCCCGATGCCGGACACGTCGGTCAGACGAAGACCGTACGCGCGCTCGAGCGCGACCATCGTGCCGCCGACGGTGGCGCACCATCCCGCCGCGATGATGAGCATGCTGAACGCGCAACCACGCACGGGTGCCACCCTCTCGGCGGCGACGCACGAATCCGGACGCCGAGCATACCACCGGGATCGCGATTCGCCACTTCCCCGGCACGCCCTCTCAGGTGTCTAATGCGCCATGCGCACTCTCACGACTGCCATCCTGCTCGCCTCGATGGTCGCACTCGCCGCGGCGTCCGCCGCAACGCCGCCGGCGCTCCAGCTCACCTGGACGCTCGAGCGCGACGTAATCGGCCCAGACGGCCAGAGCGTCTCGCACCTCGTCTTCAGGCTCGTCAACACGGGCACGACGCCGCTGCCGGGTCGTGGCTGGGCGATCTACTACACCGCGCTGCACGAACCGATGCGCGGCACGGTGGGGGCCGGTTTCCGGATGGAGAAGGTGACGGGCAGCCTGCAGCGCCTCGCGCCCGGCCCCGGCTTCGAGGGGCTCGCGCCGGGCCAGAGCGTCGACATCCCGTACCGAACGGGCCTCCTGACCAACAACAGCTTCGCGCCCACCGGCGTCTACATCGTCTTCGACGACGTGCCGGAGAAGGGCGAGTCGCTGGCGTACACGGCCGTGCCGTTCGAGCGCGCACCGTTGCCCGGGAAGGACCCGCGCGTGATCACACCGGGGGCGCAGTTCGAGCTGGACGCGGCGGTGCGCGAGATGCCCGACGCGGCGCTGCCGCCCGTCTTCCCGACGCCGAGCATTCTCGAGATGCGCGAGGGCCGCCTGACGCTGGCCGGACCGCCCGCGATCACCGCCAGCGCGCAACTGCGGACCGAGGCCGCGCTCGCGGCCGAGTACCTGAGGCCGCTCGTCGGGTCCACGGGTGCGAGGCCCGGATCGGGCGCCGTCGCGCTGCGGCTCGAGGTGGGGGCTGTGCAGGGCCAGACCTCGCCCAGCGCGTACGAGCTCGCGGTCGATCCGCAGGACGGCCTGCGGGTCGTCGGCAACTCGCCCACGGGGGTGTTCTACGGGTTGCAGTCGCTGCGCAGTCTGCTACCGGCTGCACCGAGGCCCGTGGCCGGGGCGACGCCGGCGGTGGCTGCGCCTGTGACGCTGCCGGCGCTGCGCATCGTGGATGCGCCGCGCTTTGGCCACCGCGGCGTGATGCTCGACGTCGCCCGCAACTTCCAGCCGAAGGCGCAGGTGCTTCGCGTCCTCGACCTGATGGCGCGCTACAAGCTCAACGTCTTCCACTTCCACCTGACGGAGGACGAGGCCTGGCGCCTCGAGATCCCGAGCCTGCCCGAGTTGACGACGGTCGGGGCACGCCGTGGCCACACGCTCGACTCCAGCCGGCACCTGCCCCCGGCCTTCGGCTCCGGCCCCGATGTCGCCAACCCGTGGGGCAGCGGGTTCTACACGCGCGCGGACTACATCGAGATCCTGCGGTACGCCGCCGCGCGGCACATCGAGGTCATTCCCGAGATCGAGATGCCCGGCCACGCGCGGGCGGCCATCAAGTCCATGGAGGCCCGCGCCCGCGCCCTGCGCGCGCAGGGCGACGCTGCCGGGGCGGCGCAGTACCTGCTCAGCGACCCGGAGGACACCTCGGTCTACACCTCCGCCCAGGGGTACCACGACAACGTGATGAACCCGGCGCTCGAGTCGACCTACACGTTCATCGCGCGCGTGGTGGCCGACCTCGTGGCGCTGCACGCCGAGGCTGGCGTGCCGCTGCGCAACCTGCACCTCGGCGGCGACGAGGTGCCGGCCGGTGTGTGGGAGCGGTCGCCCGCCGTGGCGGCGTACATGAAAGAGCACGGCCTCTCGTCGGTGGACGATCTCTGGTACGTGTTCTACGGCCGCGTGGCGGACACCGTGAAGGCGCACGGGCTCGTGCCGTCGGGCTGGGAGGAGATGGCGCTCCGCGCGACGCGCCTCGACGGGCGGAGAACGTTCATCCCCAACCCCGGGTTCGCCGCGCGCGGCTGGACCGCCTATGTCTGGAACAACTCCGTGGGCGGCGGCCAGGAGGACCTCGCCTACCGCCTCGCCAACGCGGGCTACAAGGTCGTGCTGTGCCCGGTGTCGAACAACTACCTCGACCTGGCCTGGAACAAGAACCCGGAGGAGCGGGGCCTCGACTGGGGCGGCTACGTCGACATGCGGAAGCCGTACGAGTTCATCCCGTTCGACTACTACCGCAACACCCGCCTCGACTACCGCGGCAACCCGGTGGACCCCGCGGTGTTCGTCGGTAAGGATCGGCTCACCGACTACGGCCGCTCCAACATCGTCGGGATCCAGGGGAACCTCTGGTCCGAGACGCTCGGCGGCGAGGGGCGAATGGAGTACATGCTCGTGCCGAAGCTGCTCGCCCTCGCCGAGCGCGCGTGGGCCCCCGAACCGGAGTGGGCCCGCGAGTCCGACACGGCGAAGTCCGACGCGCTCTTCCGTGACGCGTACTCCGCCTTCGCCCGTGTCGTCGGCACGCGCGAGCTGCCGCGGCTCGATCGTGAAACGCCACCGTGGAACTACCGGATCCCGAAGCCCGGCCTGAAGGTCGTCGATGGCCAGGCGCACGCGAGCCTGGAGATCCCCGGCTTCGTGCTCCGCTACACGGTCGACGGCACCGAGCCGGCCGCGAAGAGCCCCGAGGTCCGCGGTGCCATCCCCGCCTCGCCGCGGTTGCGCGTTGCGGCGTTCGACACCAACGGTCGCAAAGGGCACACGGCGAAGCTCGGGACGCCCTGATGTGCTCGAGGCGCTCTGCCGGACAGGCCTGTCGACGACGATCCAGGAGTACGCGCGGGGCGGAACGGCGCGCCGGCGACTGGTTCACGTCCACCGATTGGACGACGGGCCCGTAAACGCGGAGATGCGCATCGGAGCGGCGTATCGGGGCGCGATGTCAACTCGGCCGGTCCTCGAGACAGTCGGCGGTCTCTGGCCTCGTGGTGTGGTCTACTGAACGGAGCAGTGAGGTTCCCGTGCCCTTCACCTCGTTCGGTCTCCATCCCAGCGTGCTGAAAGGCCTCAAGGAACTCGGGTTCACGCGCCCGACGCCCATCCAGGCCGATGCCATTCCGCCGGCCCTCAGTGGCCGTGATGTCCTGGCGTGCGCGTCGACAGGGAGCGGCAAGACCGCGGCGTTCCTCTTGCCGATCGTGCATCGCCTCATCGAGCGGCCGCGCGGCGTCACGCGCGCGCTCGTCATCACACCCACGCGCGAACTGGCCGCGCAGATCGTGGCCGATCTCAACGACCTCGCCGTCCACACGCCGATCACGGGGGCCGCCGTGTTCGGTGGGGTGGGCATGGGGCCGCAGGAGCACGCGTTCAGGTCTGGCGTCGACGTGATCGTGGCCACGCCGGGGCGTCTGCTCGATCACTTCCGCGCGCGCTATGCGACGCTCTCGGGTCTCGAGTACCTCGTGCTCGACGAGGCCGACCGTATGCTCGACATGGGCTTCCTGCCCGACATCAGGCGGGTGCTCAAGCACATCCCCGCGAAGCGGCAGACGCTGTTCTTCAGCGCGACGATGCCGCCGCCGATCGCGCTGCTGACGCGCGACATCCTGAAAGACCCCGTCACGATCAACCTGCAGCGACAGGCCGCGCCCGCAACGGGCATCACGCAGGCCGTGTATCCGGTGCCGCAGGACTTGAAGTCGTCGCTGTTGCTGTCGCTCTTGCGCGAGGGCATCGTGCAGGATGCGCTCGTCTTCACGCGGACCAAGCACCGCGCCGATCGCGTCGCCCGCTACCTCGTGCGGCACGGCCTCGCGGCCGAGCGTATTCACGGCAACCGGTCGCAGTCGCAGCGCACGGCCGCCCTTGCGGGCTTCAAGGACGGGACGTATCGCGTGCTCGTTGCCACCGACATCGCGGCGCGGGGGATCGATGTCGAGCAACTCGGGCACGTCGTGAACTTCGACGTGCCGATGGTGCCGGACGACTACATTCACCGCGTCGGCCGCACCGGACGTGCCGATGCCACCGGGGATGCGTTCACGTTCGTGTCGGACCAGGAGGAAGGCGACCTGCGCAGCATCGAGCAGGCAATTGGCAGGCGCCTGCCGCGCGTCACGCTGCCGGACTTCGACTACACGAGGCCGATCGCCGAGCCGCCCGCCCTCGCGGGCGCCCCGGCACCTGCGCGGGGTCGTCGTCTGTCGCCGGGTCAGGGGCGTGCCGGACAGGGTCGCCAGCGCCACGGCCGCCCGGTGCCGGGCGGATCGTCGCCCGGGCCGCAGGGGCGTGGTGGGCATCCGCAGCGACGCCGCCCGGCGAGCGGGGCGTCATCCGCTCCGCCTCGCCGGCGATCCCGCTGACGGCAGGCGTGAGTCCCATCAGCCGGATCGATGGCGAGGGAAATCGACCGCGTTCAACGCCAGTGACCGTCGCGCTGCGGGAGGGCGGTTTTCCAGAACTGGCGTCCCGTCATCGCCGAGCGGGCCCAGTGTGCCCCGTCGTCGCCGCGCGCTGCAGCACCACCGTCACGTCGAGCACCTCCGCGCCGCGACTCACTCGGACCACGACACGCTCCCCGGCGCGCCGACCCCGAGTCACCTGGCGGAGGTGGTCCGGGTTGTCGAGGGCGAGGCCGTCAAGCTCCAGGATGCGGTCGCCTCGTCGCAGACCCGCGGCCTCTGCGGGCGAGCCGGGCAGCACCCCCAGGACCTCCGCGCCGTCTGGGCCGGTCACGAGGCCAAGGAACCCGGGCGGCGCGACCGACGGCGGCGCAACGTGCACCGGGTCGCGGATCGTTTCCGTCAGGACGAACGGTGCCGACGCAACGATGAGGACGAGCGCCGCTCGTCGAATCGACCGCACGTCTCGTCCGGGCGCTCTGGGCACGGCCTTCGACCTGGCACAGGATACCTCCGTGATCGCCGGCAGGCATCGGCGGAGGTCGCCTCTGCGGACCCGGGCCGCGCCAGTCCTGCGCGATCGGATCTGTCTCCTCTGGACGAGGCTCACGGGCCAACCGTGCGACGTTCGTGCACGGGCTGGCGGTTGTCTCCAACTGGGCTCCTGACGAGCGGACGTGCTACGGTGTACGACTACCGATACCGGTGGAAGGCGCTCTGACGGCGGCGTAGACCCGCCGGCTCGATCATGTGGTGCATGCGTCGTTCACGTGAAGGACAACGTGCGTGATTCCCCGGCGGGACGTGGAGCCCGCCAGTGCGGGCGGAGGGTTCGCGATGAAGGACGAGACGGAACTGGTGGAGTACGGGGCGCGCATCGATCCGAAGACGATGGTGCAGCCCGTCGACGTGGCGGAGTTGGAGCTGGAGGCGGGGCACCCCGGCCTGGGGGACGAGGCGTACGTGACGCGGCGTCGGTTCCTGTTCGACCTGTGCCGGCGCCATCGGCTGGAGCGCCTGGGCCCACCGCTCATCGAGTACACGGCGGAGGAGTCGCGCATCTGGCGCGAGGTGTGCCCGAAGCTCGACGCGCTGCACGAGCGGCACGCGAGCGCGATCTACCTCGAGGCGAAGCGCGCCCTCGGCATCTCGTCGGCGGAGATCCCCCAGCTCCGGCACTTGAGCGAGCGGCTGGAGCGCGAGACGCGGATGCACCTCGACCCGGCCGAGGGGCCGTTGCCGTACCGAACGTTCTACGAGTACATCGCGCGGCGCGGGTTTCCGGTCACGCAGTTCATCCGGCACGGCTCGCACCCGGAGTTCACGCCGGAGCCCGACATGGTGCACGACTGCCTGGGGCACGTGCCGCCGCTGATGAACCCCGACTACGCGGAGCTCCTCACGCTGATCGGCCAGGCGGCGGCCGCGACCGAGGATGGCGCCCACGTGCTCGCGCTCAAGCGGTTCAGCTGGTTCAGCATCGAGTTCGGACTCATCGAGGAGGGGGGCGAGGTCAAGGTGTTCGGCGCGGGGATCCTGTCGTCAACGGGAGAGATCCCGCACTCGCTGTCGAAGGACGTCACGCGGCATCCGTTCGTCACGGACCGCGTGATCGACACCGACTACGATCCCTCGCGGATGCAGGACACGCTGTTCGTGATTCCCTCCTTCGCGTTCTTGCGGCGCGAAACCGAGGCGCTGGTCCGCCGGCTCGGCATTGCCGTGTGAAGCGGGCCTCACGGCCGGCGGAGGTGGCCCGGGCGCGCGCTCACGGAGGCACCGAGGAGGGCCTGATCGATCTCGCCCGGCCGGTGTGCCCGCGCCGCGGCGATCCAGCGGCGCACGAAAGGGACAGGCTCATCCTCCCAGGGGGCGGCGGCCAGGAGCGGCAGGGCGAGCAGCGGAAGCAGGAGCCGCCGCATGGGGCACAGCTCACGTCCGTTTCGAACGTCTTGGATCGCGACGGGCTCAGCGTTCCTTCACCATCTTGGCCCCCCAGGCGAACGCCTCCTCGTTGAGGGGGATCATGGCGCACTTCTCCTTGAGCGCCTGCCGGATCGCGGCGAGGAACGTCTCCTTCGGGAAGAGGTTCGTCGCCTGCTGCAACGCCCCGAGGGCGACGACGTTCTTCACCACCGCGCGGCCCAGATCGGCGGCGATCTGGGTGAACGGCACGCCGACGAGGGTGACGCGCTCGGCGACGCGCGGGACGTCGTGGCAGGTCGAGCTGTCGTACACGACGTAGCCGCCGGGCAGGACCGCGGGGCCGAACTTGGCGAGGCTCGGCGCGTTGAAGGCGACGAGCACGTGCGGGCTCGGCGCCGCCGGCGAGAGCACCTCGTCCTCGGCCACGTGCACGTCGGCGTACGAGGTGCCGCCGCGCGACTCGGGGCCGTAGCTCGGAATGTGCGTCGAGTCGAAGCCCTCGTTGATCGCGGCCGTGCAGATCAGCATTGCCGCCGTCTGCGCGCCGTCGCCGCCCGCGCCGGCGAGCTTGAGCGAGACGTCGTGACGGGCGATGTGCGAGGGGAACCCGGCCGCCGCGCGCGCGCTGCGCTCGGCGCTTCCGCCGATCACCTCGAGCAGCCGCTCAGGGACGAACGCCGGGCGCGGGAAGTCCGGGAACTTCGCCTCGGTGAGGTCCTTCTTCAGGCCGAGCGGGAAGACCTTGGTCATCTCCGTCTCGACCCACTTCTCGGACTCGATCGAGGAGAGGCCGAGATGGGTCGGGCACTCGGCGAGCACCTCGACGAGGGCGAAGCCCTTGCCGTCGACCTGACACTGCAGCGCCTTCTTGATCGCCTTCTTGGCGCGCGTGCGCTGCTTGGCGTTGAAGAGGCCCACGCGCTCGACGTACACGGACCCGTCGAGCTGTGCCATCAGCTCGGCCACCTTCATCGGCTGGCCCATGAACGGCGAGCGGCCGTAGGGCGAGGTCGAGCTCTTCTGGCCGATCAGGGTGGTCGGTGCCATCTGGCCGCCGGTCATCCCGTAGATCGCGTTGTTGATGAAGACGACCGAGATCGGGATCCCGAGCTGTGCCGTGGCGACGATCTCGGCGAGGCCGATCGACGCCAGATCGCCGTCGCCCTGGTACGAGACGACGATCGCGTCGGGGTTGGCGGTCTTGTGGCCGATGGCCACCGCCGGCGCGCGGCCGTGCGCCGCCTGCGTGTTGCCGACGTCGAAGTAGTAGTAGAGGAAGACGCTGCAGCCCACCGGCGACACGGCGACGGTGCGGTCCTGGATGCCGAGCTCGTCGATCGACTCGGCGAGGAACTTGTGCGCCAGCCCGTGGCCGCAGCCGGGGCAGTAGTGCGTCGAGTGGCCCTTGAGCCCTTCGCCGTGCGCGTGGCGATCGAAGCGATCGTAGAAGGTGGTGGCGGTGGCAGTCACGAGGGCACCTCCTCGGCGGCGAGGATCTTGCTGACGATCTCGGCCTGTCCTGGCAGCATGCCGCCGTAGCGTCGCACGTGCTCGATGAGCGGCGGGCGATAGACCCCGGCATGCGACAGCGCGAGCCGCAGCTCGTCCTCGATCTGACCGTCGCTCGCCTCGACGACGACGATGCGCTCCACGCGCTTGAGCAGCGGGAGCAGCGGCTGGATCGGGAACGGCCAGAGGGTGACGGGTCGGAAGAGGCCCACCTTGACGCCGCGGTGCCGGAGCTCCTGTACCGCGCCCTTGGCCATCTGCGCCGGCGTGTTGCAGGCGATCACGAGCGTCGTGGCGTCGCCGCAGTGGAACTGGTCGGCACGCTGTTCCGCCAGGGTGATCGCCGCGTACTTGGCCAGCAGGTGGCGATTGTGGGCTTCGAGCTCCTGCTCGGACAGGTAGATCGAGTTGATCAGATTGCGCCGGTGCGCACGGTCGCCGTACACCGCCCAGGCGGGGATGCCCGGCTTGACCATGCTGCGCGGCAGGTTGACGCGGCCGGTCATCTGGCCCAGGTAGCCGTCGCCGAGAATGACGACCGGGTTGCGGTACTTGAACGAGAGATCGAAGGCGAGCGCCGTGAGGTCGAGCATCTCCTGCGGCGTGGACGGCGCCAGCACGATCGCGTGCGTGTTGCCGTGCCCGAGGCCGCGGCAGGCGAGCTTGACGTCGGACTGCTCCGGCGCGATGTTGCCGAGGCCCGGTCCACCGCGCATGACGTCGATGAAGACCCCGGGCACCTCGGCGCCAATCATGTACGAGATCCCCTCGAGCATCAGCGCGAAGCCGGGCGAGGACGTGAAGGTCATCGACCGCAGGCCGGCCCCGCCGCAGCCGTACATGATGTTCACGGTCGCCACTTCCGACACGGCCTGCAGGAAGACGCCGTCGAGTTTGGGCAGGAGCTTGGCCATCAGCTCCGCCCCCTCCGTCGACGGGGTGATCGGGTAGCCGTACACGTGCCGGCAGCCGGCAAGGAGGGCACCGATCGCCGCCGCGTAGTTGCCCTTCACGACGAGCGGCGCCACCTCGGTCAGCGGCAGGCGCTCGTCGGGGATGTCCACCGGGTGCGGCGCCTCGGTGAGCCTGGGCCCGAACAGCTCCTCAGGGTCGGTGAGCTCGTAGTGCTCCCCCGGCGGCTGGGGCCGCAGGCCGTACGGTTCGGGACAGGCGGTGATGCAGAGGCCGCACCCGTTGCACTGCTCGAGGTCGAGCACGATCGGGAT
>Ga0079037_100000967_pt1 | contig 14222 bp, 13 predicted proteins | sample Mud3Dept4metaG_FD_71479 | JGI IMG/M metagenome (GOLD analysis project Ga0079037, IMG submission 71479) | Freshwater wetland microbial communities from Ohio, USA, analyzing the effect of biotic and abiotic controls - Mud 3 Core 4 Depth 4 metaG | ecosystem: Environmental > Aquatic > Freshwater >... | reverse complement strand
TCGAGCACGCTGCCGAGGCCCTCGTGCAGGTAGGGCACGTGGTAGCCGCCGTCGAGGTAATTGTCGACGAACACCTTCCAGTTGCAGTCGAACACGTAGTGGCGCCGGTCGAACCAGTGCAGCTTGCCAAGCTCGAGCGCCCGCACCTGCGCCACCACCTCGGGGCCGAGGCTTTCCTCGAGCGAGGGGCCGTTCGTGGCAAGGCGCACGAACACCCAGTTCTCCCACGTCGTGGTGGAGACCGGCATGAGGCCGTGGTCGGCGGGATCGAAATTGCGCACGCCTTCGAACGCAGGCGCGGCCTTGAGCGCGCCTTCGAGCGTGTAGGTCCAGCCGTGGTACGGGCACTGCAGGCGCTTCGCGCAGCCCTCGCGCTCGTTCATGACGGCCGCGGCGTGGTGCCGGCAGACGTTGAAGAAGCCGCGCAGCACCTGGTCGCTGCCGCGCACGATCAGCAGCGGTTCGCCGGCGAGTTCCAGCGTGACGAACTGGCCCGGCTCGCGAACCTGGTCGAGCCGGCACGCGTACTGCCACGTGCTCGCGAACGTGGTCTCGAGCTCCAGTTCGAGGATGCGTGGATCGATGTACCAGGACGCCGGGCACGTGCTCGCCTCCGCGAGCGGCCGGCCCGGATCGTAGCGATCGATCAGGTCGAGCAACGAGTCTTTCATGGCGCGGCATCGCGCGGCCTGCGACGGCCGCACGGTGCGATTTCTCAGAAGTCCTGGGTGAACCTCAGGCCGATCGTGCGCGGCTGGTTCGGGATGTAGTAAGGGTTGCCGCCGCAGACGCTGGTCGTGCACTGCGCGTAGGTGAAGGCGCGACCGCGTTCGTCGAACGCGTTGCGCACGAACAGGGTCAGCGTGTAGCTGCCCATCGCGAGGCCGCCTGACAGGTCGAACACGGTATAGGCATCCTGCTTGCCGAACAGCTCCCGGTCGAGGCGCTGCAGGTCGGAGTAGCTGCTGCCCTCGTGCACGACGACACCCTGCACGTTCGCGTCGTAGTCGCCGGCCTTGAACGTGTAACGGGCCGTCAGGTTCGCCTTGAACTCCGGCGTCACCGGCAGGCGATCCCCTTCGAAGGCGGTCGGCGGCTCGTCGGGATCCGGCACGTAGTCCTCGGTCAGCTCCGTGTCGAGCAGCATCAGTCCGCCGCTCAACGTCAGGTCGTCCGTCGCCGCCCACATCATGTCCATCTCGACGCCGAGGATCTCGGCCGAACCGGCATTGCGGATCACCGTCAGGCCGGCGCCACTTGGCGGCAGGAACGAGAACTGGATGTCGTCCCACTCCTCCAGGAAGAGCGCGCCGTTGAACCGGACGCGGTTGTCGGCCCACATCGTCTTCCAGCCGAGCTCGTAGTTCGTCAGGTAGTCCGACTCGTACGGCGGCACCGTGCCGTTGCGGTTGATACCGCCCGGCCTGAAGCCCTCCGAGTAGGTCGCGTAGACCAGCCGGTCGTCGCTGAATCGATAGGTGACGTTGAACCGCGGCACCGTGCCGTCCTCGTCGACCTCGTCGTCGAGGTTGGTGCAGGGCGAGCCGTTGAACTGCTTATCCGAGAAGCAGAGCGCCTCGCCGTAGTTGCTGCTGTAGTTGTCGTTGAAGCCGAAAAACCCCTTCAGCGAGTTCTCGGTCTTGAACCAGCGCAAGCCGGCCGAGGCCGTCAACTGGTCCGTGAAGTCGTACGACAGCTCGCCGAAGATCGCCTCTTCGGTGTCTTCGCGCAGCTGGTTGGTCAGCCAGATCGTGTCGGGCCAGCCAGTCACCTCGATCGGGAAATAGTCTGTGCCGTCGAGGAATCCGCCGAGGTTCTGGATCTGGTAATTCTGGAAGATCTCGTGTTCCTGGTTCTGGTAGAACAGGCCGCCCACGGCGCGGAAGCGGTTGTCCCGCGGCGACGCGAAGCGGATCTCGTGGCTCTGCCGCGTGTAGCCGTCGGTCGCGTGGATGAACTGGGACGGGTCGTCGAGCGGCACGCCCGTGTCGTCGCCCCAGTACGCACCGTAGGCGCAGCACTCGTCGTAGAAGAACGCGTAATCGCCGTAGTCCTGGTCGAGAACCACGTCGCGGTCGAGGTAGGCGCCCGCATAAACGACGTCGAAGTTGCCGATCCGTCCCTCGACGGTCAGTGCTGCCTGAACCCACTCATCCTCGGACTGCTCCGGGTAGAAATGCGCGATCTCGAGATCGCCCACCGCCGGATCATAGGAGAAGTTTCCGTTCGCTTCCTGCTTCTGGCCCATCACCGCTGGCGTAATCGTCCAGTTGTCGTTCAGGTCCACGCGCAACGCGGCGCGCGCACCATACGTGTCCACGTCGTTGTAATCGCTCTTCGCCCGCGCCGGGCTCGTCGTGCAGCCCGGCGGCGGCGTCCGGCTGTTGCTGATGCAGCCGCCGGAGGTCGGGAACGTCCGCGTGGCCTGCACGTTGTCGATGTATCCCGCGTCGTGGCGCACCCAGCCGACGAGCCGCACGGCGGCCTTCTCGGACAGGGGCAGGTTGACGAAGCCCTCGGCGAGGTAACCCGTGCCGCCGTCGGTGACCGAGTTGCCTTCGAGCCCATAGCCGGCCTCGAACCCCGACGGGTCGGGCCGGTTGGTGATGATGCGGATCGTGCCGGCCTGCGAGCTCGCGCCGTACAGCGTGCCCTGCGGACCCGCCAGCGCCTCGACCCGCGCGACGTCGTAGAGGTGCACGTCGAGCGCGCCCTGGATCGTCGTGATCGGCTGCTCGTCGAGGTACATGCCGACGCTCGGCGACGGGCCCGAGTGGTTGTTGTTCTCGCCGCTCGCGACGCCGCGGAAGTAGGCGAGGCCGAAGCCCGGCCCGATGGTCGTGAACGAGACACTGGGCAGGAACCGCACGTAGTCGTTGAACGAGCTGATCTGCAGTTCGTCGAGTCGCTCCGAGCCGATGGCCTGGATGCTGAGCGGCACTTTCTGCAGATTCTCCTCGCGCTTCTGCGCGGTGACGATGATTTCCTCCAGGCCGCTGGACGACACCTGCTGTGCCAGCGCGACAGGCGTGCCGGCGAGCAGCAGCGGAGCAAGCGGCAATCCGGCCAGCACACGGCCGCGGAGCTGCGCCGCCACGGCGTGCCGCAGCGATCGAGTCTCGTTCTTGTTCATCCGATGGGTCCCCCGAGTTTGTGGTCGTATTCTCTATGCACGAAGCGCGTCACGGCAAATCAAACTGTATCCGGATATCCATCGAGCGCTGGCCCGAGCGCCTGCCGGAGCGGGCCGAGCCAGGGCTCGTAGTGGCGCCAGTGATCCACGGCATCGCGGAAGATCGGCGAGCGGACCTGCTCGGAGCTTGCCGTGCGCACCGCGCGGTCGTTCTCGTAGAAGTGCAGGCAGCGCTCGTCGTACTCGAGGCCGCAATGTGCCAGCAGCCGCCGGATCTCCGTTTCGGTGTCCGCAACCATGTGCTCGTAGATCACGCGGTGCACCCGGCCGGGCAGCACTGAGTCGAAATGCGCCATCAGTGCGGCGTAATCGCGATAGTAGCGCCCGACGTCCTCGAGGCTGTAGGTGAAGCCCTGGCCGCGGGCGAAGTGCTGCTTGAAGGCCGAGAAGCAGCAGCTGAGCGGGTGCCGGCGCGTATCGACGATCCGGGCGTTCGGCAGGATCAGGTGGATCAGGCCGACGTGCGCCCAGTTATTCGGCATCTTGTCGATGAAGAACGGCCTGTCCGACTTGCGCTGGATCCGCGTCTGCGCGAGGTAGCGTTCGCCCAGCGTCCGCAACGCCTCCGGCCCGAGTTCAGCGAGCGCATCCGGGTACTTCGACGGCTGCGAGCGCCGCGTGCGCCCGGAGAGTTCGCGGACCAGGCCGAGCAGGTCGGGCAGTTCCATCGTGCCCTCGACGGCAGGATGGCTGGCGAGGATCTGCTCCACCAGCGTCGAGCCGGAACGGGGCAGCCCGACCACGAAGATCGGGTCGGGTGCCGGGACTCCGGAGCCGCGGCGGGCCGCGAAAAAATCGGGCGTGAACAGGGCCTGCGCCCGTCGAACCAGCGCGCTCGTCTCGTCCGCGTCATACGCCAGCGTCGCCCGTCGCAGCCGGTTGCCCTCTGCGTAATTTGCGAATGCGGCAGCGTGGTTTCCCGTGTCCTCCATGGCCTTGCCGAGCGCGAAATGAAAGTGCAGGCGGTCCTCGGCGCCGAGATCGCTGCGCGCAAGCTGCGTTGCCATGGCCTCGATCTCGGCCGGCGTAAAGCGATAGGTCTTCAGGTTGGCCAGGCTCCAGTACGCCTCACCGAGCGAGGGCTCGAGTTCGATGCTGCGGCGATACGCCTCGATGCTCTCCGCCCGACGACCGGCCGTCTTCAGCGCGTGTCCCTGGCTCATCCAGAGCTTTGGCTGGCCCGGGTAGTCCGCGAGCAGCCCGGCATAGGTCGCGATCGCACGCTCGTATTCGCCGAGCCGTGCCAGAGAGGCGGCCTGCAGGCTGCGGTAACCGGGGTTTTGGGAATCGCCGCCGAGCAGCCGGTCGACTTCGCGCAGCGCGTCCACCGACTTCGCCTGCCGATGCAGCACCACGGCATAGTTGTGTCGCGCCGCCGTGAAATCGGGCGCGAGCTCGAGGCAGCGTGCAAGCAGGCTTTCGGCGTCCGCGAGTCGTCCCAGCCGCGCCGCCAACTCGGCGAACATGCGGATCGCCGCGACATCGGTCGGGAATTGCTTCAGGTGCGCGCGCAGCAGCGTCTCGGCGACGGCGAGGCGGCCCTCACACAGCGCGGCCGCCGGTGCGAGCAAGCGCGGATCGCGCGTCGAAGCCTTGATGTGTCTCGCGTACGCGGCCGCGGCACCCGACGTGTCGCCCATCGCGGACAGGTGATCGCCGAGCAGGCGCCAGCCGTCGGCGAGGTCGGGCGCAACCCCCAATGCGCGCCGCAAGGATGCCACGGCGGCTTCACCCTGGCCCTCGGCACCGAGCGCCCGGCCGCGTTCGTAGCAGGCAGTTGCGAGGATCGACTTCGCCTGCGTGTGGCCCGGGACGACCTTGAGAATTTCCTCGGCCTGCTCGATCGCGAGCGATGGATTCACGGCGAGCAGCTGCGACGCGTGCTCGAGCGCAACCTCGAGCGAGCCCACGGGCTCATTGGCGCCGCTCATCGATGATCCCCGTCTTTTGACAGTGTCGAGGCCGAATGAAAGACTCGCGCCGCCGCATTGTCAAATGCGCGCCGCTGGAATCGCCATGGACCTCGAGCGCGTGATCTGTCCCTTGCACGAGTTGCCCGATCCGGGCGCAAAGGGCTTCACGATGGGGGGAGGCGACTGGCCGCTACGCGGCTTCGTCGTGCGGCGCGGCCAGCACGTGCACGCTTACGTGAATCATTGCCCGCACGCCGGCTTCCCGCTCAACTGGCGGCCCGACGCGTTTCTCGCTCCGCAGGCGCCGCTGATCCTGTGCTCGATGCACGGCGCGCTGTTCGAAATCGAGACGGGCGTCTGCGTTTCAGGTCCGTGCGCGGGCCTCGGACTGCGCATGCTGCCGGTGCGCGTGGAGCGTGGTTACGTGATGCTCGGCGACGGTGTGCCGCTCGAGGAGCCGCCGGACCTCGGTCGCTGACTCAGTAGCGGTCGGGATCGTCCTGTGCTTCGGATAATTCGACCTCGGAGAAGCCGCTGGCCTCGCCGCGATCGACGAACTGCAGCGGATCGCCCCAGGTCTTGCTGGAGCCGGGCTCCGCTTCGTATTCGTTCTCGGTGTCTTCGGGCTCGACGTCGAGCGAGCCGGTCCAGTCTTCCGGCGGCTCGGTGGATTCGATCGCGGCCTCGAGCCACTCGTCGAGGTCGGTTTCCTCGATCGTGCCGTCGAAGTACTGGATCTCGATCGTGCGATCGTCCGGATCGATTGCGACCACTTCGAACGAATCGCCGCCGGTGCGCCGGTACCACTCGCCGATGACAGGTGCGGGGTTCGCCATGATCTCGATCCTCTCCGGGCGTGCTGCGCTGCTATCCTCTGGATGCTTCACCATCCTTGTAGCCCTGCGCGACGGCGAGTTCAAGTAGCGGAATCTGCGAACTGCCAATGTTCGACGAACTGGTCAAATTCTTCGTGGTCCTGCTGGTGGTCGTCGAGCCCCTGTCGCTGCTGCCGGTGCTGGCCGGCCTCACCGAGGGCGCCGACGACGCGTATCGCCGCAGGATGTCCTGGAAGGCGGTGCGACTCTCGGCGGTCGTCTGCCTGGTCTTCGCCGTCGGTGGCACGGCGCTGCTCGGCCTGCTCGGCATCAGCGTCGATGCGTTCAAGGTGGGCGGCGGCATCCTGCTGTTCCTGCTCGCGATCGAGATGGTGTTCGCGCGGCCGTCCGGCGCGCGCTCGATCACGCCCGTCGAGGACGCCGAGGCCCACCATCGGGTCGACATCTCGGTTTTCCCGCTGGCGTTCCCGCTGATCTCGGGCCCCGGTGCACTCGCGGTGATCCTGCTGGCCTTCGCAGGCGTGCCGGTCGTCTCGCTGCAGTTCGCGGCGCAGATCGGCGTGATCCTGCTGGTGCTGGCGATCACGCTGGCCCTGATGCTGGTGACGGGCCCGGTGATGCGGGTGGTCGGCGTGACCGGCGGCGCGGTTCTCGGGCGGTTGCTCGGCGTGCTGCTCGCCGCGCTTGCCGCGCAGTTCGTGATGGACGGAATCCGCGGCGCTATGGGCGCCTGAACGCGAGATCCCAGACGTCGTGGCCGAGGCGATGGCCGCGACTCTCGAACCGAGTGACCGGACGGCTGTCCGGCCGTGGCACGTAGGTCCCCTGCGGCGACTCGTTGCGCAGCGCCGCGCATTGCCCCGCGACCTCGAGCATTTGCTCGGCGTAATGCTGCCAGTCGGTCGCCATCCGCAGCATGCCGCCCGGCCGCAGCCGGCTCGCGACCAGCGCGACGAACTCGGGCCGCACGATGCGCCGCTTGTGATGGCGCTTCTTCGGCCAGGGATCCGGGAAGTAGAGCAGCACCTCGTCGAGCGATCCCTCGGGGATGCAGCGTTGCAGCACCTCTACGGCGTCGCGGCAGATTACTCGCAGGTTGGTGAGACCCAGCTCCGCCGCCTGCAGCATCAGGTGGCCGACGCCGGGGCGATGCACCTCGATGCCGAGAAAATCCCGTTCCGGGTGCGCGGCGGCGAGCGCGACCAGCGACTCGCCGTTGCCGAACCCGACCTCGAGCGTGCGCGCCGCCTCACGCCCGAAGATTGTCGGCAGGTCGAGCGGAAGCTCCGCGGTCTCGAGTCCGAACCGCGGCCAGAGTTCCTGCCAGGCGCGGTCCTGGGCGACGGTCATGCGCCCGGCGCGCACGACGAAGCTGCGGATCGCGCGCTGGCGCAGGTTGTCGTCTGGCGTCATACGTTGCAACGGATTAGAGTGCCGGACGTCGGCGATTGACCAGAACACATCATAAGGCGCCGCGACGCGCCAGGGAGCAAACGATGGCTGATTCGGCAGGCGTCCTCGGGCACATTGGCGCAGATGCGCAGGCCCTGGTGAAACGCGCGTGGTGGGTGTTCATCGTCGGTGGCATCGCGATGGTCGTGTTCGGGGTGCTGGCCTTCGCCAGCCCGGGCATTGCGCTGTTTGCGCTGGCGACGTTCTTCGCGGCGTCGGTGCTGGTGGACGGGGTCTCCAACATCGTCGGCTCGCTGCAGAACCGCGAGAAGGACGGTTGGTGGATCCTGCTGCTGATGGGCCTGCTCGGTGCAGTGGTGGGCGCTTACGCGCTGTTCAATCCGCCGCTCAGCATCATGGCGTTCATCCTGATCGTCGCGTTCGAAGCGATGCTGCTCGGCGCATTCCTGATCATGCTGGGTTACAAGGTCCGCAAGACGACGAACCGCGAGTGGTTGCTGTACCTGACGGGCGGCCTGTCGATCCTGTTCGGTATCCTGGTCATCGCGAACCCGATCGCCGGCAGCCGCACGATCGTCTACGTGATCGCGAGCTGGTCGCTGATGATCGGCATACTGAAGGTCGCCTTCGGTCTCAAGGTTCGCAAGCTTCCAGACGCGGTCCGGGAGAAGATCGCCGCGTCCCGCTAGGCGACGCGGCCCGCGATTCGCCCGCCGAGCAGGCAGCCGCCGAGGAACGTGCCCTCGAGGCCGCGCTTGCCGTTCATGCCGCCGCCGCCGAATCCGGCCGACTCGCCCGCGGCGTAGAGCCCCGCGATCGGCTTCCCGGCGTGGTCGAGCACGCGGCTCGAGAGATCCGTCTGCAGGCCGCCCATGCTCTTGCGGCTGATGATGAACTCGCGAATGGCGATCAGCGGCCCGGCCTTCGGGTCGAGGATCGGCTGGAATTTGCAGGTGCGCAGCCGGTCACCGGTCCAGCGGCGCGCGAACTCGATCCGGCGCAGCTGGTCGTCGTTGTGGAAGCGTGGGCCTGCGGCGATGCGTTCGTCGTAACGAACGGCGGCCGCCGTGACCGCATCGAGGCTCACCGAGCCGTCGCCCGCGAGCGTGTTCATCTTCTCGACCAGCACCGGCAGTGAGTCCGCGACCACGAAGTCGGGGCAGTTCTCGGTGAGCTCGGCATACAGCCAGCGATTGCCGCGCAGCATGTCGCGCGCCACGGCGAGCATTTTCTTGTCGCGGAACGCCGGATTGAACTCGCTGCCGGACACCGCGAGCTCCTTCAACGCGATCCGGCGGTTGAGCAACTGCCAGGAATAGCCGCGCGACTGGCGGCAGATCTGCGCTACGAGGTCGTGCGTATCGAAGCCGGTCACGAGCGGCATCGGGCCGATCCGCTCGCCGCGCCAGTTCAGCCACAGCGCGGATTTCGGCGGCACCAGCGAGAGCCCATGGGCCGGCTTTCGCGGCCTCCAGTGATGCACGCCCGCCGCGTAGTTCCACTGCCAGTCGAGGTGCGTGACGTTTGCGCCGAGCGCGGCGGCCGCGTCGTGCAGCCGGCCGTCCGCATACTTGTGCGAGCCGTTCAGGATCGTCTCGGGCGGGCGGCTCCAGTCCGCGTGCCAGTTCTGCTTGACGCGCGCGATGTCGCCGTTGATGCCGCCGGCCGCAATGACCACCGCTTCGCCCTGCGCTTCGAACTCTTCGCCGGAGTCCTCGAGCACGCCACGACAGCCGCTGACGGCGCCGTTGGTCGTCACCAGTGACTCGACGCGATGGCCGAAGCGCAGCTCGAGCAGATCCCTGCGCGGATGCGCGAGCAGGTGACGATTCGTGACCACGGCCAGCTCGTGGCCCGTGCCCCAGACGATGTGCCAGCGTGGCACCGAGTTGCCGGGCGTGTGCAGGCCGCGCTCGACCCACAGCGGCATCGGCATGAACTGCACGCCGATGCCGCGCAACCAGTCGAAGATTTCCTCGTTGGCCCGCTGCACGTAGGCCTCGGCCCACGCGCGCGGCCAGTGATCGTCCGGGCCGAACTCGGCGAACGCGTGCCAGTCGCGCAGGCCCTGTTCGGCGCCATCGCGAATGCCGTGACGTCTCTGCAGCGGCGTGCCGGCGAACCAGATGCCGCCGAAGCTCTCCTTGGCAAGCGCGCCCATGTTCGCTTCGACGTCGCGATCCAGCAGCAGCACGCGTCGTCCGCGTTCGAGCAGCTCGATCGCCGCGACGACTCCGGCGATGCCTGCGCCGATGACGATGACGTCGGCCGCATAGCGCGTCATCGATCAACCCTCCGGAACGGGCGTCAGGTCCGCGGCGCGGAGGGCTTTGGCCGAGCCGACGCCGAGACGCTTGATCAGCAGCATCGCCTCGCCGATCGGCATCTGCAGCGGGCGCACCCGCTCGGCGGGCATGTACATGACGTTGCCGGACATCGGTGTCGGCGCCTGTGGCAGGAAGACTGCGATCCAGCCGTCGCTGACCTCCTCGAGCACGTAACCCACCTGCCAGCCGCCCTCGATGCTGACCAGCGCGGGCATGAGGTTGTTCGCGCCCTCGATCTGCGTCAGTCCGTCCGCCATGGTCTTGATCATCCGATACTGCGGCAGGCTGCCGAGCAGCGATTCCTCGAACCACCGAGACACGCGACGGCCGAGCCCGGTGCGTGCGACGAGGCCGGCCAGGAAGGACAGGATCAGCAGCACCAGCGCTGCAACGATCGTGACGACGGCGACGCCGGCGATCTGGGTGGCCGCAAATTTCTCCGCGATGGGCACGGCGATCTTCGCCGCCAGCCGCATGGCATGGCCGAGAATCACCACGATCAGGATCACCGGCACCAGGAACATCAGTCCGCCGATGATGGTCGTCTTCAGGAATTCCTTGAGCGCAGCCACGGACGATCTCCTCTTGTAATGCCGCGACAGCTTACCCCGCTTATCATGCGGGTTCCCATGAGCGAAATCCTCGAGTCGCTGTCGCTGGCTGACGCGCGTCGCATCGCGTTGCGCGCCCAGGGCTTCGCGCGGCCGCGGCCTGCCCGGGCCGTGGCCGGCACCGACCTGCTGCGGACCGTGCGGTCCCTCGGCCTGCTGCAGATCGACTCGGTCAACGTGCTGGTACGGTCGCACTACCTGCCGGCGTTCTCGCGTCTCGGTGCCTATTCGCGCGATCTGCTCGACCGGTCCGCGTATGCGGGGCGAGCCCGCCGCCTGTTCGAGTACTGGGGGCACGAGGCCTCGCTGATCCCGGTCGAACTGCAGCCAATGCTTCGCTGGCGAATGGAGCGGGCGCGGCGTGGCGACGGGATGTGGAGCGGCGTGACACGCTTCGGGCGCGAGCGGGAAGGATTCTGCCGCGAGGTTCTGGCACAGGTGCGGGAACGGGGACCACTGGGCATCTCCGACTTCACGGCCGGAGCGCGCCGCAAGGGCGGCTGGTGGGGTTGGAGCGAAGGCAAGGTGGCGTTGGAGTGGCTGTTCTGGACCGGCCAGCTGACCACGCACAGTCGCCGCCAGTTCGAACGGGTCTATGACCTGCCGGAGCGTGTGCTGCCGGCTGCGGTGGTCGAGGCCGCTACGCCGGAGATTGCCGAAGCACAGCGGCAGCTGCTGCGGATCTCGATCCGTGCGCTCGGCGTGGCGACGGATCGCGACCTGCGCGACTACTTTCGACTGCCCGCCGCCGATGCGAAAGTGCGGGTGCGTGAACTGGTGGAGGCGGGCGAGCTGCGTCCGGTCGTGGTCGAGGGCTGGAGTCTGCCGGCATTCCTCGATCCCGAGGCGCGCCTGCCGCGCGAGGTCGAAGCGCGCGCATTGCTGTCGCCATTCGATTCGCTGGTCTGGGAGCGCAGCCGCACCGAACGGCTGTTCGACTTCCATTACCGGCTGGAAATCTACACACCGTCCCACAAGCGAACCCACGGCTACTACGTGCTGCCGTTCCTGCTCGGTGACCGGCTCGTGGCGCGGGTGGACCTCAAGGCAGACCGCGCGCGGAGCGCGCTACGCGTGCTGCGTGTGCACTGCGAGGAGTGGGCGAGGCCGGCTCGGGTGGCCGGTCCGTTGCGTGACGAGCTGCGTTTGCTGGCGGATTGGCTCGGCCTCGAGCGCGTCGTCCTGTCACGGCACAAGGGGCTGATGCAGCTGCTGCGTTAGCCCGACGTGGCTGCCGGCATCAGCCAGCCTTCGAGGCGGCGACGGTATGCGTCCGGCAGCCGGGCCGGCCCGTTGGCGTCCGCGTAAACGAGCACGGCGTCGGAGGTGCTGACGCACGCCCCGTCCTGGAACATCGCCATCCCATAGGTGTACGAAGAGTTGCCGATGCGGAGCACACCGATGCCGATCTCGAGCGTGCCCGGGTAGCTCGCTTCGCGCAGGTAATCGATCGACTGGTGCGCGATCAGGATCCGCTCGCCGTCGCCCGTCGGGATGCGCCGGCCGTCCATCATCGTCATGCTCGCGCTGACCCGCGCTTCCTCGTAGTACTGCGCAATGGCCACGTTGTTGATGTGCCAGAGCGGATCCACGTCCGCATAGCGGGCGAGGATCCGCACTTTGAGCGGATAGCGACCGGGCTCGAGGCGTTCGGCAGTGACCTTCACAGGTCGAAGCGACCATTCGCCTCGGGCTGGTACTTCATTTCGACCACGCGCAGTTCGCGCGGCGGGTTACCTGGGACCGAGACCTTGATCGCTTCTCCGACGCGCGCGCCGATCAGAGCGCGGCCGACCGGGGAGAGCACCGAGACTCGCGAGCGCTCCGGATCCGAGTCCCTCGGGTAGACCAGCGTGACGGTCATGCACCGTCCCGCCGGTTGTTCCTCGAGCACGACCGTCGAGTTCATCGTGACGACGTTCGGACCAATGGTGGCTGACGGCACGACGGCCGCTGCGTCGAGCAGTTCCTCGAGTTCGGCCGTGCCCTGCGCGGGCTCCGGTGATTCCCGCAGCTGCTCGATCAGGGAGCGCTCGAGCCTGGCGGCATCGAGATCGGTCAGGCGGATTTCGTTGATTCTGGTCATGTCGCGTCCTCGTCCTTGTGGTGCCCCGTGGGGCCCGGTCTTCAATGGAATCTCAGCGGACCTTGATCCGTGAGCAGCGTAAGAGAGCGGGAGCCCGGGTCCGATTTGGACGCCGGGGAGTCGAGGCGTGCTAAATCGGATGCCGGGCGGCAGCAAGCCGGGCCGTAATGCCTGGCTGGCGGGGAGTCGAAGTGCAGCGCGTCGTCATGAGCTGATTTATGGCCATTTCACGGCGTGAAATCAAGGGTCTGCATCACTCTTTCGGCAGGCCACGCGCGATTCGTGCATACTGACGCCCAAGTTTGCCGCCGCGCAGTCCGGTCTGCGCCCGAGGTTCTTCGGCGGGAAGCCGCCGATTTTAATAGGGGACATTCTCCTTTTTCGAAGTCTCGAAAAAGGAGAATGTCCCCTATTAAAATCGACGGCTTCCCCCTCGCGGCTCCTCCTGCAGACTCATCGTGGTCTGCATTCCGCGCCCCCGATCCTGTCATTGAATCAATGACGCTTCGTCCGGTTCCCGCTTGCGCGGGAGAAGCGCGATGGTATGAAAATGTCTTTTGATCAACTCGGCCTCTCGGCCGAACTGCTGCGCGCCGTCCAGGAACTGGGATACGTCACCCCGACCCCCATCCAGCAGCGCGCCATTCCTTCCGTTTTCGAGGGTCGCGACCTGCTGGCCGCCGCCCAGACGGGCACCGGCAAGACCGCCGCGTTCGCGCTGCCGTTGCTGCAGCGGATGAGCGAAGAGGTGCCGAATCCGCGTGGCCCGCGCGCGCCGCGGTTGCTGGTGCTGGTGCCGACGCGCGAGCTCGCGGCCCAGGTCGGCCAGTCGTTCGACGATTTCGGCCGTCACCTGAACCAGCGCACGCTGCTGGTCTTCGGTGGTGTCAGCGCGCGTCCGCAGATCGATGCGCTGCGCCAGGGCGTGGACATCGTCGTCGCGACGCCCGGCCGCCTGCTCGATCACATCAACGAGCGGGTGGTCGACCTGTCGAAGGTACGTCGCCTGGTGCTCGACGAAGCCGACCGCATGCTCGACATGGGGTTCATCCGCGACATCCGTCGCGTGCTGGCCGTGCTGCCGAAGCAGCGCCAGAACCTGCTGTTCTCGGCGACGTTCTCGGACGAGATCCGCACGCTGGCGAACGGCCTGCTGCACAACCCGCTCACGGTCGAGGTCGCGGCGCGCAACGCCCCGGCCGAGCTGATCGAGCATCGCGTGCACCTGGTCGAGCAGGGCGAGAAGCGGGCGGTGCTGAGTCACCTGCTGCGCGAAGGCGCCACGCCGCAGACGCTGGTCTTCACGCGCACCAAGCACGGTGCGAACCGCCTCGCCGAGCAGCTCTCGAAGGACGGCATCGAGTGCGCGGCGATCCACGGCAACAAGTCACAGAACGCGCGCACCAAGGCGCTCGCGGACTTCAAGGACTACAAGGTGCAGGTGCTGGTCGCGACGGACATCGCCGCGCGCGGGCTCGACATCAGCGAGTTGCCGCAGGTCGTGAACTACGAGTTGCCGCACGTCCCCGAGGATTACGTGCACCGCATCGGCCGGACCGGACGCGCGGGCAGCACCGGCCAGGCGCTGTCGCTGGTTGCGACGGATGAAAAGGATCGCCTCCGCGCGATCGAGCGCGTGCTCGGTCGCAAGATCAGCATCCTGCCGCTCGACCGTTCCGGGATCCGCATCCCGGTCGAGCGCCCCGTGCAGGCACAGGCGTCCGTAGCGCAGTCGCCGCGCTCGGCGCGTCCGGCCTACGGCCAGCAGCGCGGGCACGGCCAGGCGCAGGGCGGTCATGGCCGGCGCGGTGGCCGCAGCCGCGGTCGTTAATATGGTGCCGGT
>Ga0079037_100000965_pt1 | contig 14238 bp, 5 predicted proteins | sample Mud3Dept4metaG_FD_71479 | JGI IMG/M metagenome (GOLD analysis project Ga0079037, IMG submission 71479) | Freshwater wetland microbial communities from Ohio, USA, analyzing the effect of biotic and abiotic controls - Mud 3 Core 4 Depth 4 metaG | ecosystem: Environmental > Aquatic > Freshwater >... | reverse complement strand
ACCACGGTCAGCCGGGGGATGGCGGCCAGGAAGCGGAGATGCGTGTTTGTCGTCTGCTCATCGACGAAGGCGAGGGTCCGGCCTGGGAGAGGAAACAGGCAAGGATTCCGGGAGAGGAGCGCGGTTGCCCGGTTCAGGACCCGCGAGCGGGTTGTACAGTTATGGGAAGAGGCCTGGGATTCGAGCGCTTCCCAGACGGCGGCGATATCTTTGAGCCGGGAGCCGGTCGCAGAGGCGGTGTCCGCGGCTTCGCGCAGGTCGGGGGGAGTCAGAGCGGCCCGGCTCAGCTCGCCGATTGTCGCTGCCAGCGCCTCCGCGTAGCCGGCGCCCGAGCGGAGCTGTTCGAGCTTGAAGTAGCAAAGACGCCCCTCGAGGAGGGGGGAAGAGATGATAGCCTCGACAAGCGAGCCGAGCTGAGGGTCGGCCGCTTCGCCGGCATATTCGCCGTCCGCCAGGAGGACGAGCGAGGCGAGGTTGAGCGGCGATAGGAAGGCGACTCCGGACAGCCCGCCGCAAGAGGCCCGGAGCTGATGGGCAAGAGCGGAGGAGGAGGCGACGACGGTGAGCTCGGGGAGCGGACCAGGGCCCGCGGCCGCCCGCTCTTCATGAATGCAGGCGGCCATCTCGCCGGGCGAATGGATGACCCGCAGCAAGATATGCTTTTCCGCCTGGCTTTGCCTCCCCATCGGCTTTGAAAATTAACACCTGGCCGCCCGCTTGTCAATTCGGCGGCGCCGTCCTTCCGTCCGGGAATTCGTCCTTCCCGGTAAGACATCGCCCGGGAATGCCGCGAGGGATACGGGGCCACGGCCCGAGTCCTGACCCGGGGGCAGGTGGGTTCAGGCGCGCCGGCAGATGGCACGAAACTTGCCAATAAACGGGAGGGCGGTCTCCGAGCGCCGCCCCATTCGAGCCGAATTTGGAAGGAGAAAATGATGAGATCCAAGAGATTCATGTCTTTGGCCGCCCCGGCCGCCGTTTTCGTGATCCTGGTTCTGGCGGCCGCCCGGATGTCTTCCACTCAGGAGATGTCGGCCGAGGACAAGAAGATGATGGAGATGGTGATGAAGTATGGGACCCCGGGGAAAAACCACGAGTTTCTCAAGAAGTACGTTGGGGAGTTTGACGTCGAGATGAAATCCTGGTCCAAGCCCGGGACAGAGCCGATGATCAGCAAGGGTACGATGAAAAACGAGCTCATCTTTGACGGCCGCTATGTCAAGTGCACGTTCGATTCGATGATGATGGGCATGAACTACATGGGGCTCGAGATCATCGGCTACGACCTCTTCAAGAACAAGTATGTCACTTTCTGGATCGACAGCATGAGCACCGGGTTCGCCACCTTCTCGGGCAGCCTCGACGAGTCGGGCAAGGTCCTGACTGAGACCGGAGAATTTCCCGACCCGATGACCGCGGGAAAGACGACGCAGAAGGTCAAGAATGTGACGAAATTCGTCGAGGACGGAAAATACATGTTCGCGATGTTCATGGTCCAGCCCGACGGCACGGAATTCAAATCCATGGAGCTCACCGCTACCCGTAAAAAGTAGACCGCCGCCCGTTTGCCTGTCAGCTCAGCGCTTTCTTGATCGCGCTGGCCATCTCGCGCATGGAAAACGGCTTCATCAGGAACCCGCGGATGCCCAGGGCGTGGGCCCCTTCCGAATCCACCAGTTCGCTGAAACCCGTGCACAGGATGACCGGCAGGCCCGGCCGAAGCTCGAGGAGCCGGGTGGCGAGCTGCACGCCGGTGAGCTTGGGCATGATCTGGTCGGTGATGACCAGGTTGAAACGATCCGGATCCTTCCGGAACGCCGCCAAAGCCTGTTCGGCGTCCGTCCTGACCGCCACTTGGTAGCCGAGCCGCTTCAGCATGTTCCGGATGCTCTGCGCTTGGGTCCTCTCATCATCAACCAGAAGAATGCGCTCCGTTCCCCTGAGCGGTTCCTGCGGCTCGGCTTCGGCCGGGAGCTCTGCCGTCGCCACCCGGGGGAAGAAGATGTTGAACGTGGTCCCCTTGTCGACCTCGCTGTAAACGGTCACCGCCCCGCCGTAATCCCCGACGATCCCGTGGACGAGCGCCAGCCCCATCCCTGACCCCTCGCCATGTTTCTTGGTGGTGAAAAAGGGGTCGAACGCCCGCTCCATGACCTCGGGGGTCATCCCCTTTCCGGTGTCGCAGACGGTGAGCCGGAGGTATGGCCCGGGCTTAAGGCCGGGGTGGAGCAGGGCCATGCTTTTGTCCACGGCGGTCTCCTTGAGGCTGACGTCCAGCGTGCCTCCCTTTTCCTGCATGGCATAGGCGGCGTTGTTGCACAGGTTCATGACCACCTGGTGGATCTGGGACGGGTCCGCCAGGATGAACCCCGACTCGGGCTCGATTCCCTGGCGCATATCGATCGTCGCGGGCAGGGATGAACGCAGAAACTTAAGGGCTTCCTTGATCACGGGACCGACCTTCAGAGGCGTTTGCTCCTTCTCTTTCTGCCGGCTGAAGGTGATGATCTGCTTGACCAGGTCCCGGCCCCGCTCGGCCGCCTTGAGCACGATCTCGAGCTCGCGGCGCGCCGCCTGGTCCAAAGGGGCGTCCATGAGGACGAGCTCCGTGTTGATGAAAATGGGGTTCAGGATGTTGTTGAAATCGTGCGCGATTCCCCCGGCCAGGGTCCCCAGCGCTTCCATCTTCTGCGCCTGCCGGAGCTGCTGCTGGAGCCGGACTTCCTGGGTGACGTCCCGCTCGGTCACCAGGTAGTTGATGATCTTCCCCGACGGGTCCCGGATGGGAGTCATCCGGATTTCGAGCTCGCCGGCCTGGCCGCCCTTTTGCTTTCTGATGAGATGAGAGCTCCAGGCTTCGCCCCCCTCGACGGTCTTTCGAGCCTGCTTATCGAGACCCTCCTCGGCGCCTTTTCCGGCCAGAAGATTGTAGTAGCTTTTGCCCAGGAGTCTGGCCGGGCCGGCGCCGTTTGTTTTTTTAAACGCCGGGTTGAAGTATTCGATGCGACCCGCCGCATCCGTGATGGCCATCCCCTCCTTGACCTGTCCGATGGCCGCCGTCAGTATATGGCGTTGGGTGATTTCGGCTTTGAGCAACTCGTTCGCAGTGGCCAGATCTGCGGTCCTCTCTGCGACCCGTTGCTCGAGGGTTTCGGTGAGCTTCTGAAGCTCCAGGCTTCTCTGCTGCAATGACTGTTCGGCCCGGGCGTGGGCTTCGCGCAGGCGGATGGAGGCGATGCCGTATGCGATATCATTGGCGAGTTCGGAGAGAAGATCCATCTCGTCCTCCGAGACTCGGCCGGGTTGGCGAAAGTATATGGAGATGGCGCCCATAGGCGTGCTCTCACTGAGCAGGGGCAACACGAGGGAAGAGGTGTAGCCGCGGGCGATCGCCTGCTCGCGCCAGGGCGCGAACTTGGGATCGGTGAGCATGTCGTTGCAGGCACACGGTTTTCCGGTCCGGATGGCCGTGCCCGTGGGGCCGCGGCCCCGTTCCGTGTCGGCCCAGCTGATGTTCAGGGTCTCGATATAACCGTCCTCGAACCCGGCGAAGGCCACCGGTTTCACGGATTTTTGCGGGTCCTTCTCGGCGAAGCCAATCCAGACCATGGCGTGGCCGCAATCTCTGACAATGATCTGGCAGGCTTCCTCCAGAAATTCCTTTTCATCGCGGGCGCGCATCAAGGCCTGATTGCTGTGGCTGAGCGCCGTGAGAGTCCGGTTGAGATGGCGGAGATCGTCCTGGGACCTCCGCAACTCGGTGATGTCCTGGATGGCGACGGCGCTGCCGACCACATGGCCGGCGGCATCCCGCACCGGAGAGGCACTGTTGATAACATGGGCCCGGGAGCCGTCGAACCTCTCGATCTCGATCATCTGCCCGACGACGGGCATGCCTTTCTCAACAACCTGGGCGGAGGCCCAGTCCTCCGGAGCGAGCGGTTGCCCCGTGTCCGCCCACCGGGCTTTATAGGCCGCGTAGTCGCTGACGGACCTAACGCCGGGCCGCGGCCCGGCCCAGATTCGATCGTAAGTGCTGTTGGCTTTGATGTTTCCCCCCCGAACGTCCGTAATGGCCACACCCACCGGCAGGGCCTCCATCACCGCCTCGAGCCGGAGTTTTTCGTTTTCCGCTTGAGCCCGTGCCTTTTCGAGCTCGCCGGCATGCCGGCGCAGTTCCTCCTCGGCCAGTTTCCGCTCGGTGATGTCCTGGCCCTGGGCGATCGTGGCCGTGATCGTCGTCTCGTCCTGATCATAAACATTTGCCGAATTCCACAAGACCGTGCGGACGGCCCCGTCGGTCCGGAGGATGGGGATCTCCACGACTTCCCAGCGCTCGCCTGCGAGAGTCCGCTTGATGTGCCCGAGCGATTCATCCCGGCTCGCTTCCGGAAAAAGGATGTCGAGAGGACGGCCGATCACCGCACCGGCCTGGAGCCCCGTCAACCGCTCGAAGGCGTGGTTGAAACGAGTGATCTTGAAGGATGGGTCCCAGACGATGATGGGCGCGTTGGCGTAGTCAAGGAGGTTCTCCAGATGTTCTCTCGTCCGGTGCAGTTCCTCGTCTGCTTTCTTGCGCCCCGTGACGTCCCGGTAGGCGACCACATATCCTAAGGTCGCCCCGGATTCGTCGGCTATCCGAGTGGAATGCACCTCGGCGATAACCTCGGTTCCGTTCTTGTGCCTTGTTCGAATCGTCGCTTCGGACATGCCATGATGTGCCAGGTCGTCCAGGATCCTTTTCCGTTCTCCCGGAGCGTAAGCCGGCCTCAGGAGCTCCCTGGTGGTTCTGCCGAGCGCTTCCGCTTCGGTGAAACCATAAATGAGCTCGGCGCCCTTGTTCCAGTAGGTGATACACGTATCCGGATCGGCTCCGACAATCCCGTCGTGCACCTGGCCCAGCAGGAGGGCCTGGTACTTGATGCCGGCCTCGGCTTTCTTAGCCTCGGTGATGTCGATGCCGGTGCCGATGATAAACTCAACCTGGCCGCCCGGATCAACAATCGCCGTGTTTGACCAGGAGACAAGACGCGTCGAGCCGTCCTTGGCGACCCAATGGTTTTCGTATCTATTAGGAAAATCCCCCGCCTGCAGGGCTTCCCATGTCTGCCTGACCCCCGGCAAATCCGCCTCCGGCACCAGGAATTCCCAGAAGACGCGGCCCAGAACCTCCGCTTCCGAGTAGCCTGTCATCGTCTCACATGCTCTGTTGAAGCGGGTGATCTGCCCTTTCTTGTCGAGAACGATCACCAGGGCACCAGCCGTATCCAGCACGGCCGCAGTGAAGTTGCGCTCCTTTTCGAGGACTTGTTCGGCCAGCCTGCGGTCGGTAATGTCCAGGCTTCTTCCGACGTATCCGAGAAACTCGCCCTCCGGCGAGAAGCGCGGCTCGGCTTGAGATGATAGCCAGCGCGATTGGCCGTCGAAGCGCTTCACCCGCGCCCCCCCGGTAAAAGGCATTCGCTCTTCTATCGACCTGTTTAACGTGCCCAGAAAGGCTTCGGCATCATCGGGGTGGATGAGCGCCTGCCAATTCGTTTTTTCGACCTGTTTCTGGGTGATGCCGAAGAATTCGTGGAACCTCCGGTTGATAAACCGGACCGCCCCCGTTGTATCGGTAACCCAGATAATGTCCGGCGAACCGTCGGCCATCGTCCTGAACCGTTCCTCGCTTTCCCGCAGGTCGCGCTCCATTTTCTTGCGATCCGATATGTCCCAGACGAAGACGACCAGCCGGCCGCCCTCGATATCGAGGTAGGAGGTCCGGACCTCGACGTCGTAAGCCGTCCCGTCCTTGCGTCGATGGAGGGTTTCAAATTGATGATGGCCGTGCCGGCGCACAAACTGGATGTGCTTCAGAGTATCTTCTGGAGTTTCCGACCCTTCCAGATCGCAGACGGACATCTTTAAAAGCTCTTCCTGGCTGAAGCCGCTCATCCGGCAATAGGCTTGATTCACCTCCAGCAGTTTCCCTCCCATGTCGGCCAGCCAGAATCCCGATTGGGCCGTCTGCAGGATGGTGGAATGCGTCAGCTCCGATTTTTTGAGTCTCTCCTCGATGTGTTTCTGGACCGTGCTTTGGATGATCTCCCACCGGCCCCGGCGCTTGATCAGGGCGAACTCGTGGTTGGCGACGACGTCCAGGATCTCCGTGGCCCCGCATCTCTGAAGCGAGTAGGTGCACATGGCCAGCATTTTGTGCCGTCCGATGACGTTGTTGACCGCTTCCTCATACCGGCGGAAATCCTCCCAGTCCGCCCTTTCCAGCCAGAAGGTGTTTCCGGTCAGTCGCAGCCCTTCGAATCCTTTGGCGAGGGCGTCCGTCAATTTATCAACCCACCCTTTCAAAACCTCGTCCGCGGAGAATCTCCCCGAGCGGACATACCAATCTTTGTAATCGATGATTTCGATCTGCCCGGAACGGATATAGTCCTCCAGGTCGGGGACGGCCTCTTTGAGCGCCTCCCTGGCCTGCCGTACTCCCAGCGGTTCGGACGTCACCCACATGCAGAACTCGTTGGCCGCCAGGCCCTCCTTAAAATAGGGGACGAGCGTCTCGACCAGGTCTTGGGCGCTCTCATAGAATTGGCAGAAGTGTGTCCCCCACTGGACATCGCCGATGACGTCAATGCCGGTGTGTCTCATGGCGTTTCCCTTTCTCCAGTTTGAGGCGGGCCAACTGGCCGGCCCCTGCTAAACGAAGCGGACAGCAATTATAGCGCGCTGAGAACCAACGGGCAATAAATCACAGTTTAGCGGGATAAGCCGGCGGCGCGGCGTTTTCACACGATTGACTTTTTCCGGTCGATTTTGTCTTGATAAACAAGACTGAGTCGCATGACCTTGGATGGCCGGAGAGCGTCCGGAAGCGGCGAGGCGATCGACCGCAGTTTTCAGCCTTTTCCTCAAGGACCGGGCACGTGGGACGCTTCCTCCTGGGTATAGAAGGATGGACAAGTCTGGCCGTTCCGCCAGACCTTGGGCCCTGCTCTGATTTGGCATGTAAATTGCTGTATATCCCCTCAGGAGTAACAGATGAGAAAACCCACGCGTGAAGGATCCTTGATTTTGGGATTGGCGTCCATTCATGCCGATATCAAGGTTCCAAGGGTCTTCTTCTTAATTATCTCCATCGCCCTGGTGGTTTCGTGCAGCACCAAGAACGGAAATGACTCCGGGAATGGGGATACCGATGACGGAGACGTGAACGCGGTCGCGATTCCCGCGGCCAGCAGTCAATACATCGTTCTGGCCTGGAATGATCTGGGGATGCACTGCCTCAACCCCACCTACGATAAGGACGTCATCCTTCCCCCCTACAATACGCTCTGGGCCCAGGTCATCAAGCGGGGCAACCCTCCGCAGGTCGTTACGGCCAGCCTCAGGCTGGAATATTCCCTTCTCAACAACACGTATTCTTATGGGAAGCGGAGCTACGGGCAATTCTGGGATAACTGCATGCACCTATTCGGCGTCGGCCTGCCCAGGGACAGGGGGCTCAACCTCGAAGACCCAAACATCCACAACAGCCTTTCCGGCACGATGGTCGTCAAGGGGAGCCACTTCCAGGTGAACGGGATCCCCGTGACGCCGGTGGACGATGACAACACCTGGAACCCGCTCCAGGTCGCCGAGATCGTTGTCAAGGACAACTCCTCCGGAGCCGAGCTGGCCAGGACCAGGGCGACCGTTCCGACCTCGGACGAGATCAACTGCAAGCGCTGTCACGGCGCGGGCGAGGTCAAGCCCGTCCTCGAGGAGCACAGCCAGGAGGGGAAGAACCTTGTCTCTATGGCCCCCGTCCTCTGTGCCGGCTGCCACGGCAGCCCGGCCCTGGGTCAGATGAGCCATGGTTCGTCCGGGAAGTATCTTTCCGAGGCGATCCACGGCTTCCATAAAGACAAGAATGCCGCCTGCTATGACTGTCATCCCGGGGCCACCACCCAGTGCAACCGCAGCGTCTCCCATACCGCCCCTGACGGAAAATGCACCGAATGCCATGGGGACATGCGGAATGTCGCCGAGACGATCTCTTCAGGCAGCCGCGTACCCTGGGCCGGCGAGCCGAAGTGCGCAAAGTGCCATATCGGTATCGCCGAGGTGGATACGGGGACAACGCTTTATAGAAACGCCTCCGGCCACCATGGGATCTCCTGCCCGGCCTGCCACGGCAGTCCGCATGCCATGGTTCCCTCGAAATCCGCCTCGGACAATTACCAGGCTATCCAGTACCAGAGCAAGGCCTTGGCCCTCGGAAGCTGCCGCGTCTGCCATCCAACCTCGAAGGGGGGCGGCCTCGACGAGTTCCTCGAAGCCCACGGGGGATCGCGCGTGACGGCCTGCTCGGTCTGCCACACCGCGGTCGGCACCAACAACCCGGACGACTGGCCCCACAAATTCCAGCAGAAGTCCCGGTCTTAGTTCCCTTATTTCCTCAGGAACCGGTTCAGGAACTCGAAGGTCGCGTGGTAGCAGTCCATCCGGTTTTTGTGGAGCATGAATTCGTGCGGTTCGTCGGGCCGGGCCATGATCTCGACATGGACGCCGCCCTTGGCCCTGAGCTTCTGCACGAGGTCCACCGTCTGCTGGAATTCGACGTTGCGGTCGTCGTCCCCGTGGATAAACAGGACGGGAGACTTCCAGGTGTCGACGCTTGCCACCGGCGAGGAATCGAAGGCGACTTTTCGATCGTCCGCCGACATCGCTTGCGCCCCGGGACGGGGATCGCGCGACCGCGCCGACCAGTCGTGAACTCCGGCCAGGTCGACACCCGCCTTGAAAATATCCGAGTTCCTGGCGAGTCCCATGGCCGTGAGATATCCTCCGTACGACAGCCCCCAGAGCCCCACCCTTTCCGGGTCGACTTCGGGCCGGGACTGGAGGTATCTGGCGCCCGCCACCAGGTCCTGATATTCCGATGCGCCTCTCCGGCCCGAGTCCGGGGGCATCCGGAAGCGCCGGCCGTAGCCGATGCCGCTCCGGTAGTTGATGGAAATCACGACATACCCCCGGTTGGCGAAGTACTGATTGATGCCGTAGGCCTCGGCGTAAAACTCCATGTAGTGCCAGCCCAAAAGCATCTGCCGGACCGGCCCGCCGTGGGTATAGACGACCCCCGGCCGGCGGTCGCCGGGCTTCGCTCCCTTGGGCAGGAATAACTGGCAGGGGATTTCCAACCCGTCGGGCGCCTTGACGATGACGAGCTCGGGGACGACAAAGTCGTTGAGCGGGAAGCTTTCCGGAAGCGCCCGGGGTGCGATGATCTGGATATTCCCGCCGGCCGACGGAACGCGCGCGACCGACAACGGCTGCCTGGCCGTCGCGGAGAGGAAGACCACGCCCTTCCCCGAGGCCAGGGCCGCGGGATAGCAGCCGATGGTCGCTCCCTTGGTCAAGGCGATGGGATTTCCGCCTGACGCTCCCGCCGCGGCCGCCATGAAGATATGCCGGCCGTGGATGTCAGCCTGGTTGCCGCTGTAGAACAGCTTCCCGCCGTCGCTCGAGAGGGAGAAACTTTCGACCATCCCGTCTCCCGGCGTGATGTCTTCCGGTTCGCCGCCGCCCGCGGGCGCGAGGGAGAACACATGATTCCATTCATCATGCTCGGCGGTGAACAGGATCCGGTTCTTGGCCGTCCACATGAGGTTGCGGACGGCGTAGTACTTGGGTTCGGCCGCCGGCGGACGCCAGAGCTCTTTGGCGGAGCCCGTTTCGGCTTCGGCTACCCAGATAGAGGGGAGGGGAGGGTTGTAATAATCGATGACCTCGTTGTACTGCGCGCCCGGCCGGCGGAAAAAGGCGACGCCCTTGCCGTCCGGCGACCAGGCCGGGTCGCTGTCCCTATCGACTCCCGGGGCGAGCCAGGTGATGTTATTTTTGACGAGGTCATAGATTCCCACAAAGCTGTGGTCTTCGCGGTTGGTGACGAAGGCGATGCGGGTCTGGTCGGGCGACCAGACAGGGCTGCCGTTTCTCCCGGCGGCTTTGAAAAGCAGTTCCGGCTCGGGCGTGAGCCCCGATGGACTTGGGTCGCGCAGGGCGACGCGGTAAATGAGATCGTCCCGGACGACAAGGACCCAGCGGCCGTCGGGAGAGACGACCGGCCTGTTGCCGGCGCAGACACGCCAGGGATTTCCGCCGTCTGTCCGGACCGCCCAGATCGCCTGCTCGACCCCGGCCGGGTCGCTTGTGGGGTTGGTGACCCAGCCGCGGCTGTTCGGGTTTCCGCCGCGCACGTAGACGACTATCGAACCATCGGCGGTAAGCTCGATACTCGGGATCTCAAACACCTCGTCCTTGAGGTAGCCGGTGAGGTTGACGGGAACGAAGTCCGGGCTGGCCGCCGTCCAGATATTCCGGGCGCCCTCGCTGTTGAATACCCAGGCGATGCGGTCGGAGCCCTTGGCCGAGACCAGGTTCGTGGGGTAGGGCGCGCTCAGGACCTGCGCGAGCGTGAAGGAGCCTTCGGCCGGCACAGCGGGGACGAATCCGGTGATAAGGATTAGGGCAAGAGCCAAAAAGCGGGGCTTGCGGCCGGGGCATTTCATGGGCGCCTCCATTGGAGCAATAAATCGGAGACAGGCACCGAATTCCGGAAAACCGTTCTCCTTATTTATCAGCACATCACAGGCTTGATGAGAACAGGACTTCGCTCTCTCCCCGGACTTCAATCAGCTCTTGGATCAGCCGGACGATCGCACCCCGTCGGGCGTGGACGGCCCGGATCTCTTCCTCGCTGAGATAAGGGGCCAGGAGGGCCGTGACTTTCTCCTCCTCCCAGTCGCAGAGCTTTTGATAGAGCCTGCGGGAACAGCGCTGGATATCACATCCCGGGATCGTTACGCTTTCGGGGGCGAAGGCTTCGGAAAAATCGACCCTGAAGATTTTGCCTGTTTCTTTTTGGATCAAGGTATCCTTATCGTTTTCGCAGGCGTCATAGACGAGGTTTTCGAAAACCTTGAGTTCCGCTTTCGTCTGTTCGAAGGCTTGCGGGTCGGGAGGCATCACCTTCTCCCTCTTCCGGTCTGATTCCCGGATGGTGTTTTCGACAAACATCTGGAGAGAGCCGGCGGTCTCTTTGATGGTCCTCGGCACGGCCGGCGGGACGATGTCCAGGCCGAGATGCTTGTCGAGCTCGTAGGCCGCGATCTCGTAATGGAAGCTGTCGGGAATCGGCGCGGGCCTGGAGCGGTTGATATATTTGAACATGGCCCAGCGGGCGATGCCGTTCCACTCCAGCCGGACTTTCCAGGGATCCGTCCGGCCCGCCGCCCCGGGGACGACCACCAGGGGCGTGGATTCCCTGAGGAATTTTTCGATCTCCTCGGGCGTTTGGGGCCCGTTGTTTGTCGGACTCTCCTCGGAGCTCTGCGCCGCGGGCACGGCGGAGCCGGTATAGAAATCGAAGTTCCCGTCTTCGATGATCAAGGCATAGAGGATGCCCCCCAAGTCAGAATACCCGATTCCGGTGTCGATCATCCAGACTTTGTCCTCGAACCTGGCCACGGAGTCCGCCGAGAGGACGATGGGGCTTCCCCCTCCGGACCCGAGGAAGTTGTGGCCGACGACCATCCGTCCGGCCCCGAGGTTGGCCAGGATCTTTTCCACATCTTCTTGTGAGGTCACTTCGTCCTGCCGGAACCAGACAGGACTCTGCGGATTGTAGATCAGCCGCGGCCTGAACGGCTCGCCGCCGAGCCGGGGGTCTTTCGGATGCAGGATGTAGACTCCCAACTCTATCCTGAAAAACTCATTCAGCTCCTTCAGCTTCCAGCTCGAAAATTCGAGGTTGATGCCGCCGTGGACAAAAATGATATCGTTGATCTTGATGACGCAGTTTTTCCGGCGCAGCCATTTCCCGTACGTCCAGTTGAAATTTTCAATGTAGGCGAGCGCGGCCAGCGGCTCTCCCCCCTTCCTGATTTCGTCGAGGACTCCGGCCCAGAAATTGAACAGCGCCGGGTTCTGATCGAGGTCCCCGCCCAGGGCTTGAACGCGCGCCTTCTCATCGGCGGGGAGCCTGGACATATATTGCTTCTCCCTGGCTTTTCGGTGGCCTTCGGGAAGGAAGGAGACAAACTGCTTGGGGGAGACGTAATCCGGGTAGCCCAGCGATATTCCCGTGATCGTGGCCTCCTCATGGTTTCCGATGAGGACATGGACCATTCCGCCGGCGGCCTCCGCCTCCTTTTCAAGGCGCATCAGGAGGTCCAGTATTTTCCTGGCGTCATCGCCCCGGTCCATGATATCGCCGGTTTGGACAAGATGCGCTTTTCCTCCGATCCAGCGCAGATCATCATCGATCAGAGCCACTTTCGGGTTCTTGAGGATCAGAAGGAAATTCTCGTAATCCCCGTGGAGGTCGCCGACGGCGATGATCTTTTGAACCCCCGTCCATTCGTACGGGGGCTGGGCCGCCGGGCAGAGGGAGGGAAAGGCGAAAAGGAGAAGGCTGGCGGATATGAGGAAATTTCTTTTTTGCGTCATGTTCTTCGTTTTTTTATGATACCTGAATCGCGCATGTTTTTCACGCCGGAAATCCGGCGTTTGATCCAGGAAAACGGCCAGGAAACGGATTCACCAAGGAAGTAAGGTTGAGTGTCACCGGAATTCTTCCCCTGCGATTCTTGACTTCTATTCGCGGGCGGGAATATCCTTCCTCCCGTCAAGGGTTGATCCACTAGCCGGATGCCCTCAGCCTTTCTATCAGGAGGACGACCGATGCTGCGAATATCAAATGGGATTAGGCGAAACTTCCTCTTGGGCGCCGCGGTCTCCGCGGCCGCGGTTCTTGTGGGGGCGTGGCTCGTTACGGCTCAGACCCCGGACGACACACTGGCCCGGGGCTTTGCCGCCCCGCCGGACAGCGCCAAACCCCGTGTCTGGTGGCACTGGATGAGCGGTAACGTGACCAAGGAAGGGATCAAAGCCGACCTCGAGTGGATGAAGCGCGCCGGCATCGCCGGCTTCCAGAATTTCGACGCGGGGCTCGATACGCCGCAGATTGTCGAGAAACGGCTGGTTTATATGACGCCCGAGTGGAAAGAGGCCTTTAAATATGCGGCAGCACTGGCCGACGAGCTGAACCTAGAGATGGCCATCGCCGGCTCGCCCGGCTGGAGCGAGAGCGGCGGGCCCTGGGTTACGCCGGCGCAGGCGATGAAAAAATATGTCTGGAGCGAGACGCGCATGGAGGGCGGCCGCCGTTTCTCCGGGACATTGCCCAAACCTCCGTCCGTGACCGGGCCCTATCAAAACATGGGCGGACGGCACGAAGGATTTATGGAAGGGACCAAAGCCGCGCCGCCGGAGTTCTATGCCGACAGCGCCGTCGTCGCCTACCGGGCTCCGGAAAGCGATCGCCCTTTGGGCGAGCTGGAGGCGAAAGTGACGTCCAGTGGAGGGGACTTCAACCTTTCCTCTCTCACCGACGGCGACCTGGCCAAGGCGGCTCTCCTGCCGGCCGCTCCGGAAGGCGGGAAAGCCTGGATCCAGCTTGAATTTTCCCGGCCGCAGAAAGTCCAGGGGCTTACCATCGTGACCGTGGGAAGGGACCGCAGATGGGACGCCAATCTTCACGCTCTGGAATCGAGCGATGACGGCCGCGAATTCCGCACCGTTTCGGCGATTCCCATTGGGGCGGGCACGATCTCGTTCCCCGCGGTTACGGCCAGGTTCTTCCGCTTGAGCATCCTTACCGAAGCGGGGAAGACCGCATCCAGCGGCGGCTCACCGCAGGGTGCTCCGGCTCGGCCAGAGGCCCCCGCCGGAATCCAGATCGCCGAGCTTTCCCTTCACACTTCGGCAATCGTAAACCGCTTTCAGGAGAAGGCGGGTTTCGATGCCGCCTCCGGCCTCTACGCCTTGGCTACACCTGCCGTTCCGGCCGCCGATGCCGTACGCAAATCCGACGTCATCGACCTGACCTCCAGAATGCGGGCCGACGGCACACTCGACTGGACGCCGCCCTCCGGCCGCTGGGTCGTCCTCCGGTTCGGCTATTCCCTCACCGGAGCCCGGAATTCCCCCGCCTCTCCGGAAGCGACCGGACTGGAGGCGGACAAGCTCAGCCGGGCCCACGTCAAGGCGTATTTCGATAACTATCTCGATCAATATAAAGCCACCGTCGGCGATCTCATGGGCAAGCGCGGGCTCCAGTATGTGATCACCGACAGTTGGGAGGCCGGCGTGGCCAACTGGACAGATGCGATGATCGCCGAATTCGGCAACCGCCGCGGC
>Ga0079037_100000963_pt1 | contig 14264 bp, 25 predicted proteins | sample Mud3Dept4metaG_FD_71479 | JGI IMG/M metagenome (GOLD analysis project Ga0079037, IMG submission 71479) | Freshwater wetland microbial communities from Ohio, USA, analyzing the effect of biotic and abiotic controls - Mud 3 Core 4 Depth 4 metaG | ecosystem: Environmental > Aquatic > Freshwater >... | reverse complement strand
ATGGCGTTCAAGATCGCGGGCTCGATGGCGGTGAAGGAGGCGGCGCGGCAGGCCAGCCCCATCATCCTCGAGCCGGTGATGGACGTCGAGGTGGTCACCCCCGCCGACTTCCTCGGCGACGTGATGGGCGACCTCTCGAGCCGGCGCGGCAAGGTCGGCGGCATGACCCAGCGCGGCGACGCGCAGGTGGTCTCGGCCCACGTGCCGCTGGCCGAGATGTTCGGGTACTCCACCACGCTCCGCAGCATGACGCAGGGGCGCGCGGTGTACTCGATGGAGTTCGATCACTACGAGGAAGTGCCGAAGGCCGTGGCGGAGCAGATCATCAGCAAGGCGGCCGGCAAGGATTCGAAGTAGGCATTCACGCAGTCAACGAGGACAGGAACCGGAGCGCAGACGACCATGGCCAAGGCGAAATTCGAGCGCACCAAGCCGCACGTGAACGTTGGCACCATCGGCCACGTGGACCACGGCAAGACGACCACCACGGCGGCCCTCACGAAGGTGTCGCACGACAAGGGCTGGGGCACGAAGTACATCCCGTACGACGAGGTGGCCAAGGCCTCCGAGTCGCAGGGCCGTCGTGACTCCACCAAGATCCTCACGATCGCCACGTCGCACGTGGAGTACGAGACGAAGGCGCGGCACTACGCGCACGTCGACTGCCCCGGCCACGCGGACTACGTGAAGAACATGATCACGGGCGCCGCGCAGATGGACGGCGCGATCCTGGTGGTGTCGGCCGTGGACGGCCCGATGCCGCAGACGCGCGAGCACATCCTCCTGGCCCGCCAGGTGAACGTGCCGGCGATCGTGGTCTTCCTGAACAAGTGCGACCTGGTCGACGACGAGGAGCTGCTCGAGCTCGTCGAGCTCGAGGTCCGCGAGCTGCTGAACGCCTACAAGTTCGCCGGCGACGACGCCCCGGTCATCCGCGGCTCGGCCATCAAGGCGATCGAGGGCGACCCGAAGTGGGTGGCGAAGATCGAGGAGCTGTTCGACGCCCTCGACACGTCGATCCCGGAGCCGGTGCGCGAGGTGGACAAGCCGTTCCTGATGCCGGTCGAGGACGTCTTCTCGATCACCGGCCGCGGCACGGTGGCGACGGGCCGCATCGAGCGCGGCAAGGTGAAGGTGGGCGAGGAAATCGCGCTCGTCGGGTTCGGCAGCGACAAGAAGTCGGTCGTGACGGGCGTCGAGATGTTCCGCAAGCTGCTCGACGACGGCCAGGCGGGCGACAACGTCGGCCTCCTGCTCCGCGGCGTGGAAAAGAAGGACATCGAGCGCGGCATGGTGCTCGCGAAGCCGAACTCGGTGACGCCGCACACGCACTTCGAGGCCGAGGTGTACGTCCTGAACAAGGACGAGGGCGGCCGCCACACGCCGTTCTTCAAGGGCTACCGTCCCCAGTTCTACTTCCGCACGACGGACGTGACGGGCTCGGTGGAGCTGCCGGCGGGCGTCGAGATGGTGATGCCGGGCGACAACATCCAGATGACGATCGAGCTGATCACGCCGATCGCCATGGACCAGGGCCTGCGGTTCGCCATCCGCGAGGGTGGCCGCACGGTGGGCGCCGGCGTCGTCACCAAGATCCTGAAGTAGACCGAACTCCGGGCGCCGCGGGGATCCTCCCCGCGGCCCCGTGCCCGACCCCTTGACCTGAACCAGGCACGTCCCCAGGGACCTCTGCCCGAGGAACGAATGGCCCAGCGAATCCGCATCCGCCTCAAGGCGTTCGACCACGTGGTGCTCGACCAGGCCGCGGCGGACATCGTGCGCACGGCGGTGAAGACGGGTGCCCGCGTGTCGGGGCCGATCCCCCTGCCGGTGAAGACCGAGCGGTGGACGGTGCTCCGCAGCCCGCACGTCGACAAGAAGAGCCGCGAGCAGTTCGAGCTGCGCACCCACAAGCGCCTGCTCGACATCACCGACTCGCGTCCGCAGACGATGGACGCGCTCACCAAGCTCGATCTCCCGTCCGGCGTGGACGTCGAGATCAAGGTCGAGTAGCGCGATGACCAACGGACTCATCGGCCGGAAGCTCGGCATGACCCGCGTCTTCGCGGACGACGGCAGCGCGGTCCCGGTGACGGTGATCGAGGCGGGCCCGTGCAAGGTGCTCCAGGTGAAGCCCGAGGCGGTGCAGCTCGGCTTCGGGGCCAAGCGCGCGTCGCGCACGAACAAGGCGGAGCTCGGCCACGCGAAGAAGGCGGGCCTCGAGGCGGCGCCGTGGATCGTGCAGGAGTTCGCCCTTGCCGGCGACGCGCCCTCGGCGGGCGCCGAGGTGACGGTGGGCATCTTCACCCCGGGCGACCTGGTGAAGGTGACGGGCACGACGAAGGGACGCGGGTTCCAGGGCGTGGTGCACCGCTACGGCTTCGGCGGCGGCCCGGGCTCGCACGGCAACACGCGCCACCGCAAGCCGGGCTCCGTCGGCCCGGGCACCGATCCGTCGCGCGTCATCAAGGGCAAGCGGATGCCGGGGCACCACGGCGCGGAGCGCCACACGGAACTGGGCCTGACGATCGTGAAGGTCGACGCCGAGCGGAACCTGCTGTTCGTGCGGGGCGCGGTCCCCGGCTCGAAGAACGGCATCGTGTCGGTGCGCAAGCAGGGAGGACAGAGCCGTCATGCTTGAGGCGATCCACTACACCGCCGGCGGCAGCAAGCGCCCGGCCGCGTTCGCGCTGCCGGCGGAGCTGTTCGACGGCACGGTGAACGAGCCGGTGCTGCACCAGGTGATCAAGGCGTACCTGAACAACCAGCGCCAGGGCACGGCCAAGACGAAGACGCGCAGCTTCATCTCGGGCGGCAACCAGAAGCCCTGGAAGCAGAAGGGCACCGGGCGCGCGCGCCAGGGCTCGACGCGCGCCCCGCACTGGCGTGGCGGCGGCACGGTCTTCGGACCGATCCCGCGCGACTACACCACGGACGTGCCGCGCAAGGTGAAGGCGCTCGCCCGCCGCTCGGCGCTCAACGCGCGGGCGCGCGAGGGCCGGCTGCACGTGGTCGAGAAGATCGCCCTCGAGGCGCCGAGCACGAAGACGCTCGCGGGCCTGCTGGCGAAGCTGGGCTTCGACGGGCAGAAGGTGCTGGTGCTCACGCACGGCGTGAACCGCAACGCCTTCCTGTCGAGCCGCAACCTGCAGCAGGTGCACGTGGTGCCCTACAGCGACGTGGCGCCGTACGACGTGCTCTGGAGCGCGCAGGTGATCGTGGAGGAGGGCGCGTTCACCGGCCAGGACGCCGAAGTGACCGAGGCCCTGACGGCGGCGGTGGCGCAGTCGCCCCGGACGCCGAAGGCGCCCAAGGCCGCGAAGGCCCCCAAGGCGGCCAAGGCCGTGAAGGCGCCGAAGGCCGTCAAGGCGGCCAAGCCGGCCGCGAAGAAGGCCGTCAAGAAGACCACCGCGAAGAAGGCGGCGGCGAAGCCGGCGGCCAAGAAGGCCGCCCCCAAGAAGAAGAAGGGGGAGTAATCCATGGCGTCGCTCGACTATCGCCAGGTGATCGTGCGGCCGCTGGTGACCGAGAAGAGCTCGGCCGCCTACCAGCTGCAGAAGGCCTACACCTTCCAGGTGCACCCGGAAGCGTCGAAGCCGCAGATCCGCCAGGCGCTCGAGACCCTGTTCGACGTCACCGTGACGGACGTGCGCACGATGCAGATGCGCCGGCACGTCATCGTCCGCGGCCGCACGCGCGGCACCACCGGCCGCTGGAAGAAGGCCGTGGTGACGCTCGCCGAGGGCCAGACCCTGCCGGTGTTCGAGGGCTGAGATGAGCATTCGTCAATTCCGGCCCATGACGGCCGGCACGCGCTTCCGCTCGGTCTCGGGCTTCGACGAGATCACGCGGAGCACGCCCGAGAAGTCGCTGCTCGAGAAGAAGAAGGTCTCGGGCGGGCGCAACAACAAGGGCCACGTCACCATGCGGTACAAGGGTGGCGGCCACAAGAAGATGTACCGCCGGGTGGACTTCAAGCGGGACAAGTTCGGGATCCCGGCCCGGGTGGCGGAGATCGAGTACGACCCGAACCGGAGCGCGCGCATCGCGCTGCTGGTCTACGCCGACGGCGAGAAGCGCTACATCCTGCACCCGAAGGGCCTGGAGCAGGGGGCCACGGTGGTGAGCGGCCCGGGCTCGGACGCCCGCATCGGCAACACGCTGCCGCTGGGCGAGATGCCGCTGGGCACGACGGTGCACAACATCGAGCTGAAGATCGGCAAGGGCGGGCAGGTGTGCCGCTCGGCGGGCACGAGCGCGCAGGTGGTGGCGAAGGAAGGCGAGTACGTCACGCTGCGCATGCGCTCCACCGAGGTGCGGCTGGTGCACTCGCGCTGCCTCGCGACGATCGGCGAGGTGGGCAACTCGGAGCACGAGCTGCTCTCGCTCGGCAAGGCCGGCAAGAGCCGCTGGCTGGGCAAGCGCCCGCGGGTGCGTGGCGTGGCCAAGAACCCGGTGGACCACCCGCTGGGTGGCGGCGAGGGCAAGACGTCGGGCGGGCGCCCGCCGGTGAGCCCGTGGGGCAAGCCGGAGGGTCGCAAGACCCGCAAGCGGAAGAAGGGGTCGAACCAGTACATCGTGCGCGGCCGTAAGCGCGGGAAGGCGACGCAGTAATGGCGCGGAGCGTAAAGAAGGGCCCGTTCGTCCAGGACGCACTGATGAAGAAGGTGTCGGTCCTGAACGCGAAGAACGAGAAGCGCGTGGTGAAGACCTGGAGCCGGGCGAGCACGATCCTGCCCGAGTTCGTGGGGCACACCTTCGCCGTGCACAACGGGAACAAGTTCGTCCCGGTGTACGTCTCCGAGAACATGGTGGGGCACAAGCTGGGCGAGTTCGCGCCCACGCGGCTCTTCCGCGGCCACAGCGGCAAGCTCGTGGCCGACAAGAAGGCGAAGGCGGAGTGACCATGCGAGGCCACGCGATCCAGCGGCTGGTGCGCCAGTCCCCCCGGAAGATGCGACTCGTCGTCGATCTGATCCGCGGGAAGGACGTGAACGAGGCGTACGCGATCCTGCAGTTCAACAAGAAGCTGGCGGCGAAGCAGATCGCCAAGACGCTCAAGTCGGCGGTCGCGAACGCGGAGCAGGCCGCGACGCGCGCCAACGAGTCGTTCGACCTCGACACGCTGGTGGTGTCGAAGGCGATCATCAACATGGGGCAGCCGCTGAAGCGCTTCGGCGCGGCGGCCCAGGGGCGCGCGACGCCCATCCGGAAGCGGACGAGCCACGTGGAGATCCACGTCGGCCCGCGCGAGGAGAACTAAATGGGTCAGAAGACGCATCCGGTCGGGTTCCGCCTCGGCGTCGTCAAGAACTGGCAGTCGCGCTGGTACGCCGGCCGCGAGATGCCGGCGCTGCTGAAGGAGGACGAGCTGATCCGGAAGTACCTGAAGCAGCGCCTGGGGCACGCGGCGATCGCGCAGGTGGACGTGGAGCGCCGGCCGGGCAAGGTGACGGTCACGGTGCACACGGGCCGGCCGGGCGTGGTCATCGGCAAGCGCGGCGCGGAGGTGGACAAGCTCCGCGACGAGCTGGCGCAGCTGACGGGCAAGGAAGCGGCGGTGAACGTCGAGGAGATCAAGCGGCCGGAGCTGTCGGCGGCGCTGGTCGCCGAGAACATCGCGCACCAGCTCGAGCAGCGCATCTCGTTCCGGCGCGCGATGAAGCGCTCGGTGCAGTCGGCGATGCGGATGGGCGCGCAGGGGATCAAGGTGCGCACGGCGGGCCGCCTGGGCGGCGCCGAGATCGCGCGCACGGAAGGCTACCGCGAGGGGCGCGTGCCGCTGCACACGCTGCGCGCGGACATCGACTACGGCACCGCCACCGCGAAGACGACCTACGGCACGATCGGCGTGAAGGTGTGGATCTTCCGCGGCGAGGTCATGGAAGACTTCGGCGGCCGCACGTACAGCACGGGGGCCTGAGCCATGCTGGCACCGAAGCGGGTCAAGTTCCGCAAGACGTTCAAGGGCAAGACGAACGGCATCGCCCACCGGGGCAACAAGGTGTCGTTCGGCGAGTGGGGGCTGATGTCGCTCGAGCCGGGCTGGATCACCAACCGGCAGATCGAGGCCTCGCGCGTGGCGATCACGCGGCAGATGAAGCGTGGCGGCAAGGTGTGGATCCGGATCTTCCCGGACAAGCCGATCACGAAGAAGCCGGCCGAGACGCGCATGGGCAAGGGCAAGGGCAACCCCGAGGGGTGGGTGGCGGTGGTGAAGCCGGGGCGCATGATCTTCGAGATCGAGGGCGTCACGGAGGAGCTGGCGATGAAGTCGATGGCGCTGGCGATGGCCAAGCTGCCGGTCCGCACCCGCGTCGTGAAGCGCGAGGAGGTCTGATCATGGCGACCACGAAGGCGGCCGACCTGCGCGAACTGTCGGCGGAGCAGCTTGAGGCCCGCCTGGGCGAGCTGAGGGAGGAGCGCTTCCGGCTGCGCTTCCGCTCGGCCACCGAGGCGATCGAGAACCCGATCCGGTTCCGGACGATCCGCCGCGACATCGCGCGGATCCAGACCATCCTGCGCGAACGCGCGGGGCAGGCGTAAGGCGAGGCGACGAGGATGAGCGAGAGCACCACCGAGCAGGCGGCCGCCGCGCGCACGCGCCGCAAGACGCGCCAGGGCGTCGTGACGAGCGACAAGATGACGGGCACCGTCACCGTGTCGCTGGTCCGGCGGATGGCGCACCCGGCGTACGGCAAGCAGGTCACGCGCACGAAGAAGGTGAAGGCGCAGAACACGCTCGGCGCGAAGGCCGGCGACACCGTGCGCATCATGGAAACGCGTCCGCTCGCGAAGACGGTCCGGTGGCGGGTCACCGAGATCGTGACGCGGGCGCGATGAGCGGAGGCCAGCAATGATCCAGCAGGAGAGCATCCTCCGCATCGCGGACAACTCGGGCGCCCGGCGGGCGCTCGTGATCCGCGTGCTCGGGGGCAGCAAGCGGCGCTACGCCGGCCTCGGCGACCGCGTGGTGGTGGCCATCAAGGACGCCATCCCGACGGGCCAGGTGAAGAAGGGCGACGTGGCCAAGGCCGTGATCGTGCGCACCGTGAAGGAGACCCGCCGCAAGGACGGCTCCTACATCCGGTTCGACGAGAACGCGGCGGTGCTCATCACCGACAACGGCGAGCCGCGCGCGACGCGCATCTTCGGGCCGGTCGCGCGCGAGCTGCGCGACAAGAAGTACATGAAGATCGTCTCGCTCGCGCCCGAGGTGCTCTGACATGAAGCCGCTCGTCTACAAGAGGACCCGGAAGGCGGCGCGCACCAAGCCGGTGCCGCAGGCCATGAAGATGCACGTGACCAAGGGCGACACCGTCCAGGTCATCTCCGGCGACGACAAGGGGAAGCGCGGCACGGTGCTGCGCACCTACCCGAAGCGGGGCCGGGTGGTGGTGCAGGGCGTGAACATCATCAAGAAGCACCAGCGGGCGACGCAGACCAGCGAGGCGGGGATCATCGAGCGCGAGGCGCCGATCTACGTGTCGAAGGTGATGCTGATCGACCCGAAGACGAACGAGCCGACCCGCATCCGCCGCCGGCGGGACGCGGACGGCACCGTGGAGCGGATCGCGGCCAAGTCGGGCCAGGCGATCGCGAGGAGCCGGTAGGCCATGGCCGAGACGAAGCAGCAGAAGACGGCGGCGAAGGGCGGCAAGGGCGGGAAGCCCGACGCGCCCGCCAAGGGCGGCAAGGGCGGCAAGGGCGACAAGGTCGCCGCGCTGCCGGTGGACGCCGCGCCGAAGGTGGCCGAGGGCAAGCCGCGCCTGCAGGCGTACTACGAGACGACGATCCGGGCGCGCCTGGTGAAGCAGTTCGGGCTGAAGAACCCGAACCAGACGCCGCGGCTGACGAAGATCGTGCTCAACGTCGGCATGGGCGACGCCTCGAAGAACCCGAAGCAGCTCGAGGCGGCGCTCGAGGAGCTCGCGGCGATCAGCGGCCAGCGGCCGGTGACGACGCGGGCGAAGAAGGCGATCGCCAACTTCGGCCTGCGGGAGGGGATGCCGGTGGGCTGCAGCGTGACGCTGCGCGGCGCCCGGATGTACGAGTTCCTCGACCGGTTCATCACGCTGGCGGTGCCGCGCATCCGCGACTTCCGCGGGCTGCCCAACCGCAGCTTCGACGGGCGGGGCAACTACACGTTCGGCATCAAGGAGCAGATGATCTTCCCCGAGGTGGACTTCGACAAGGTCGAGAAGGTCCACGGGATGGACATCACGATCGTGACCACGGCCGGACGAGACGACCTCGCCATGGCCCTGCTGCGGGAGTTCGGCTGGCCGTTCCGCAACGAGACCCCGCTGCGCGTCGCAGTGGCGTAAGGAGCCCCAGGAGCTATGGCGAAGACGTGCTGGATCGAGCGTGCCAAGCGCACGCCGAAGTTCAAGACGCGGACGGTGCGGCGCTGCCAGCGCTGCGGTCGGTCGCGGGCGGTGTTGCGGCGGTTCGGACTGTGCCGAATCTGCTTCCGTGAGCTCGCGCTGCAGGGGAAGATCCCGGGCGTGCGCAAGGCTAGCTGGTAGGAGACGAGAGGACCATGAGCCTGACAGATCCCGTGGCGGACATGCTGACGCGCATTCGCAATGCGTGCCAGGCTGGGCACCGTCGCGTGGATGTCCCGGTGAGCAAGTTCAAGAGCGAGCTCGCCCGCATCCTGCGTGACAATCACTACATCGCGGACTTCAAGGTCCTCGAGAACGGCAGCCAGGGCGTGCTCCGGCTGTACCTGAAGTACCACAACGAGCTGCCCGTCATCCGGGAGCTCCGCCGGGTCTCGACGCCCGGGCTGCGCCGGTACGTCAAGTGCCGCGACCTGCCGCGCGTCAAGAACGGCCTCGGCATGGCGATCGTCTCGACCCCGCGGGGCCTGATGACCGACCGCGAGGCGCGCACGGCCAATCTCGGCGGCGAGCTCGTCGCCCTCGTCTGGTAAGGGGGCCCACGACATGTCGCGGATCGGACGCAAGCCGGTGGCCGTCCCGGCCGGGGTCACGGTGACCATCGACGGCAGCACGGTGCACGTGAAGGGCCCGAAGGGCGAGCTGAAGCGCACCTTCAACGAGGACATGTCGTTCGCGCTCGCGAACGGCGAGCTCACGGTGAGCCGGCCGAGCGACGAGCCGCGGCACCGTGCGCTGCACGGCCTCAGCCGCACGCTCGTGGCGAACATGGTCGAGGGCGTGACCAAGGGCTTCGTGCGGACGCTCGAGATCCAGGGCGTCGGCTACAAGGCCGAGACGAAGCCGTACGGCGTGAACATGATCGTGGGCTACTCGCACCAGGTGCCGTACCACGCGCCGGCGGGCATCACGATCAAGGTCGAGAACAACACGGTGGTGAAGATCGAGGGCGCCGACAAGGAGATCGTCGGGCAGGTGGCCTCCGAGCTGCGGGCCGTGCGGCCGCCGGAGCCCTACAAGGGCAAGGGCGTGCGCTACCAGGGTGAGCAGGTCCGCCGCAAGGCGGGGAAGACGGGAGCCAAGTAAATGCGCGCGATTCACGCACCGAAGACCCGTCGCGAGCAGCGCTACCGGCGCCAGCTCCGGGTCCGGACGAAGGTGGCGGGCACGGCCGAGCGCCCGCGCCTGGTGGTGTTCCGTTCGCTCAAGCATGCCTACGCCCAGCTGGTGGACGACTCGACGGGCAAGGTGCTCATGGGCGTGAGCGACAGCAGCGAGGGCATCGCGGTCGACGGCGCGGGCAAGGTGGCCCGGGCCCGGGCCGTCGGGACGCTGCTCGCGGCGAAGGCGAAGGCGGCCGGCGTGTCGAAGGTCGTCTTCGACCGCGCGGGTTACCGGTATCATGGACGCGTGCAGGCGATCGCCGAAGGTGCGCGCGCCGGCGGATTGGAGTTCTAAATGGCTGACGAGCAGCAGGCGGCGGCCGAGACGGCCGCCACGGAGACCGCGGCACCCGAGCAGCCGCGCAGCGAAGAGCGTCGCGGTGGCGGCGGCGGGCGTGGCGGTCGAGGCGGGCAGGGCGGCGGCCAGGGCGGCCGCGGCCGGGGCGGCCCCGGCGGTCCCCGCCGGGATCGCGACCGGGATCGCGACGGCGGCAGCGACCTCGTGGAGAACGTGGTCGCCATCAACCGCGTGGCCAAGGTGGTCAAGGGCGGCCGGCGGTTCTCGTTCAACGCGCTCGTCGCCGTCGGCGACGGCCGCGGCAAGGTGGGCATCGCCACCGGCAAGGCGAACGAGGTGTCGGAGGCCGTGCGCAAGGCGGTCGAGGCGGCCAAGCGGGCCATGGTCGAGGTGCCGCGCTCCGGCTCCACGATCCCCCACGAGGTGCTCGGCCATCACGGCGCGGGCGAGGTGCTCCTGAAGCCCGCCGCCACCGGTACCGGCGTCATCGCGGGCGGCCCCGTGCGCTCCGTGCTCGAGTGCGCCGGGATCACCGACATCCTCACCAAGAGCCTCGGCTCCTCGAACGCGCACAACATGGTGCGCGCCACGATGGACGGCCTGCAGCGGCTCGTGTCGGTCCGGCAGGTCGCGCGCGAGCGCGGCATCGAAGTCGACCAGCTGGCCTATCGGCCGCGCCAGGAGGCCTGAGCGATGGGTCGCAATCCCGTGGTGGGCCGTCAGGGCCCCGCGTACCATGCCGCCGTGATCCCGAGCGAGGCCGAGGCGAAGACCCTCCGGGTCAAGCAGATCCGCTCGAAGATCGGCCACGCCGACACGATGGGCCGCACCCTCGCGGCCCTCGGGTTGAAGCACCACCAGGACATCGTGCAGCTGCCCAACAACGCCTCGGTGCGTGGCATGCTGTTCAAGGTGCGGCACCTCGTCGAGGTGTCGCCGGCCAAGGACAAGTGATGGCGGACGAGAAGAAGACGTACCTGACGCTGTCCAACCTGAAGCCCGCGCCGGGCAGCACGCAGTCGCGCAAGCGGTTGGGACGCGGTATCGGCTCCGGGCTCGGCAAGACGTCGGGCAAGGGCCACAAGGGCCACAAGGCCCGCACGGGCGGCAGCACCAACCCCGGCTTCGAGGGCGGCCAGATGCCGCTCTACCGCCGGCTGCCCAAGCGCGGCTTCACGAACCCCTTCAAGGTGACGGCCGAGCCGGTGAACCTCGCGAAGCTCAAGCTGCTCGCGGGCACCGACGTGACGCCGGAGACGCTGCACGCGGCCGGGCTCATCAGCCGCGCCGACACCGCCGTCAAGCTCCTCGGTTCGGGCGACGCGGACCGGGCATATGCCGTGAAGGGCATGCCGGTGTCCGCCTCGGCGAAGGCGAAGATCGAGGCGGCGGGCGGCCGGATCGAGGACTAAGTGACGGCACCACGCGTTCCCGGCCTCGCGGTCGACGACGAGCTGAAGCGCAAGCTCATCTTCACCGCGCTGGCCCTGCTCATCTACCGGGTCGGCGCGCACATCGCCGCTCCGGGCGTCAACGTGCAGGCGCTCGCCGACTTCATCCGGAACTCCGGGGCGGCCGGCTTCTTCGGCCTGTACGACATGCTGGGCGGCGGCCTGAGCCGCGCGACGGTCTTCGCGCTCGGCATCATGCCGTACATCTCGGCCTCGATCATCTTCCAGCTCGCCGGCGGCGTCGTCCCGACCATCGGGAAGATGCAGAAGGACGAGGAGGGCCGGAAGAAGATCACGCAGTGGACCCGGTACGCCACGGTCGTCATCGCGCTGACGCAGGCCTACACCTACGCCCTGTTCACCGAGTCGATCCCGGGCGCGGTGGCCAACCCCGGCTTCGGCTCGCGCCTGATCATGGTGCTCACGCTGACCGCGGGCGCCATCTTCGTCATGTGGCTCGGCGAGCAGATCACCGAGCGCGGCATCGGCAACGGGCAGAGCCTCCTGATCACCTTCTCGATCCTGGAGCGCCTGTGGCCCTCGACGGTCCAGGTGGCGAGCTTCATCAAGGGCGGCGTGGTGTCGCCGCTCGGCGTGCTGATCTTCCTGGCGATCACGGTGGGCGTCATCGCCGCCGTCGTGGCCATGACGCTCTCGGCGCGGCGCATCCCGGTCCAGATCCCGCGCAAGGTCATGGGCCGCGGCCGCATCCGCGAGGGGCAGAAGACGTTCATCCCGATCCGGCTGATCACCGCCGGCGTGATGCCGATCATCTTCGCGCAGACGATCATCATCGTCCCGGGCACGATCGCCAACTTCGTGAAGTCGCCGCTGCTGAACGACTTCGCGGCGTTCTTCGCGCCGGGTGGCTGGGCCTACAACCTGACGTTCGCGCTGCTCATCGTGCTGTTCAGCTACTTCTACACGTCGATCATCTTCAACTCGGTCGACCTGTCGGAGAACCTGAAGAAGCAGGGCGCGTTCATCCCGGGCGTGCGCCCGGGCGCGGCCACGGCCGACTACATCGACGCGGTGCTGGCGCGCGTGACGCTGCCGGGGTCGCTGTTCCTCGCCTTCATCGCGATCCTGCCGCTCGTCGTGTCGCGGGCGCTGGGGATCCAGACGGGCTTCGGCGGCACCTCGGTGCTGATCGTGGTGGGCGTGCTGCTCGACACCATCGCGCAGGTGGAGCAGCACCGCACGCTGCGGAAGTACGACAGCTTCATGAAGACCGGTCGGGTGAAGTTCCGGGGGCGGCAGCAGCGGTTCATGTGAGGGCCCGGTCGTGACACGTGAGTCGCGGGTCGAGGGAGCCACCGGCGCGGTGCGCCACCCGACGCGCGACTCACGACTTTTTAGCAGGATTCCATTCCCACATCGGACACCCACATGGACATCCTCCTGATGGGCCCGCCCGGGGCCGGCAAGGGCACCCAGGGCGCCATCCTCGCCGAGGCACTCGGCCTCCCGAAGTTCGCCACGGGCGACCTGCTCCGCGACGCGGTGCAGCGCGGCACGCCGCTGGGCCGCCAGGCGAAGGCCGCGATGGAGGCGGGGCACCTGGTGAGCGACGCGATCATCCTGGGCATCGTCCGCGACGAGCTCGGCAAGCCCGAGGCGTCACAGGGCGTGATCTTCGACGGCGTCGTGCGCACCATCCCGCAGGCCGAGGGCATGGCTGCCCTGCTGGCCGAGCGGGGCCGCGCGCTCGCGCACGTGGTCTTCTTCGACGTGACCGACGAGGAGATCCTCGCCCGCCTGGAGAAGCGCCGCACCATCGAGAACCGCAAGGACGACGACCCGGCAGCCGTGGCCGTGCGCCTCAAGGCGTACCGGGAGCAGACGGCGCCGGTGCTGTCCCACTACGAGCGCCAGGGCCTCGTGCGGCACGTCCCGGCCGTCGGTGCGGTGGACGAGATCGCCCTGCGCGTGCGGAGCGCGGTCGGCCGGTAGCATGGTGACGCTCAAGTCGGCGCGCGAGATCGCCGTGATGGCCCGGGCGGGGGACATCCTCGCCCGCACGCTCGCGCGCCTGCGCGCGCTCGTGCGGCCCGGCATCACGACCGAGGATCTCGATGCCGAGGCCGAGGCGTTCATCCGCAGCCACAAGGGTGCGCGGCCGTCGTTCAAGGGGCTCTACGGCTTCCCCAAGACGCTCTGCGTGTCGATCGACGAGGAGATCGTGCACGGCATCCCGTCGCCGAAGCGGGTGCTGAGGGAGGGCTCGATCATCAGCATCGACTGCGGCGTGTTCCTCGAGGGCCTGCACGCCGACTCGGCGACCACGGTGGCGGTGGGCGCCATCGCCCCCGAGGCACAGCGGCTTCTCGACGTCACGGAACGGTGCCTCGAGGTGGGACTCGCCGCCGCCGTGCTGGGGAACCACGTCGGCGACATCGGGCATGCGGTGCAGACGGTGGCGGAGGCGGCGGGCTTCGGCGTGGTGCGGGAACTGGTGGGCCACGGCATCGGCTCGCGCTTTCACGAGGACCCGCAGGTGCCCAACTTCGGCTCGCCGAAGCGCGGCCCGCGGCTGCAGGCCGGCATGACGCTCGCCATCGAGCCCATGATCACGCTGGGGAGCCCCGAGACCCGCACCCTGGACGACAAGTGGACCGTGGTGACGGCGGACGGCTCGCTCGCGGCGCACTTCGAGCACACGGTGGCGGTGACGCCCGAGGGGCCGCAGGTGCTCACGCTGGCCAGGTGAGCGGGGGAGGGTGGGACGTGGGCGCGGGGGCTCCGATCACATCGGAGCCCCTTTGTCATCCTGAGCGCAGCGAAGGATCGGGGTGCATCGGATCCCAACTGAAGCACCCCGATCCTTCGCTGCGCTCAGGATGACAATGGGCTGCTAGGGCAGCGCTGCCACCGCCTCGTTCGCCTGCTCGCGCAGCCGATCGGCCGCTTCGTCGCCCAGGGCGCCGAGGTTGGCCGTCACGTTGCC
>Ga0079037_100000962_pt1 | contig 14270 bp, 12 predicted proteins | sample Mud3Dept4metaG_FD_71479 | JGI IMG/M metagenome (GOLD analysis project Ga0079037, IMG submission 71479) | Freshwater wetland microbial communities from Ohio, USA, analyzing the effect of biotic and abiotic controls - Mud 3 Core 4 Depth 4 metaG | ecosystem: Environmental > Aquatic > Freshwater >... | reverse complement strand
TTTAAACTCCTCCGTTACATCAACTCGGCCTATTTCGGTCTGAGGAACAAAATCGCCTCCATCACTCAAGCCCTGACGCTCTTGGGGGAGAATGAGGTAAAGAAATGGATTTCCCTCATTGCCCTGGCCAGCATGGGACAAGATAAACCCGAGGAACTGATTGTCCAGGCCATGATTCGCGCGAAATTCTGCGAGTCCCTGGGGGCCTCCGTGGGGTTCGTCCAGCGGACCGATAACCTTTTTCTCATGGGAATGTTTTCATTGATCGATACGGTGTTGAGTCGCCCCCTTGCCGAGATCCTGAGGGAGATTCCCATCGCCGACGAGATCAAGGATGCGCTCCTGGGCGAAAAGAACCGTCTGCGTGACATCTACGAATTTGCCTTGATTTGCGAGAAGGGCGACTGGGATAAGTTGCCGGATCAGACAACCAAAGTCGGGATAAAAGAGGCCCGCGCCTACCAGCTCTACCTTGATGCCTTGAAATGGAGTTATCAGTGTTTTCAGGGCCAACAGGAATAACACGGATATCATCGAATCCATCCGCTAACTCCTCGTAATCTTACATAAATGTACACTCAAGTATCGCCATTTTTTTGACGACCCCGTCTTTTTCCGGTACGCCAGCCATCCCCGCGACAAGAAAATATCAATGAAGTTCAATCGTTAAGAATATCCCCGCGTGAAGATTGACTTGGCACAGGGGTTGCACGATCAATAACCGATTCCGCACTCAGCCGTTTATTTTATGATTCTGGGAGTGGAAAAGGAGGTATCGACGTTGCTTCCCCTTGAAGCCACTGACATCATGAACGTGACGAACAGGGTCGTGGACTCGGCCTTTGATCTGAACCACGCGGCAGAGAGGATCGCGGCCGAACTGAAGCAACTTCTCCTTGTGGATTGGGTGACCCTTGTCCTTCCCGACGACAAGGATCGACGGTTTCGATTCATCCCTTCGGGATCTTCTTCGGTGTGGCGGGACCCCGTTACAGCCGAACCCATCGAGAACGTGGAGGGTTTTTGTGAAGAAGCAAGAGAGACGGGTTTGCCGGTCCTTCTTTCAGGCAGACAGATATCGGAATTGTTGAACAGTCACACGGGGACTGAAGCGGGGACGAAGTCGATCCTCTTCTTTCCCCTGACGTTTGATGGAGCGTCCGTTGCTGTCCTCCAACTGGGGAGCAGTCAGCCCGGTTTTTTTTCAGAAAACATTCTCTCCGCGTTGAGTCAGCTTTCCACGGGACTGGTCCTTTCCGTCAGGCACGCCATCATGCACGAGGAGACAAAGAAGAGACTCGATGAGCAATCGATTCTCTATGGAATAGCCAAGGTCTCCACGTCTTCCCTGGGGTTGGATCCGATGCTCACCGAGATTGTAAACAGTCTGAATCCGTTCTTCAAATTCGAGGCGTGGGGAATTGTGTTGGTTGAAGACGGGACAAAACGGCTCGTGCCTCATCCTTCCTTCATCGGTCTTTCCGAGGAGGAGATGAGAAGTCCGGGCTCCTTCATGGGCAGAGGCGTTCCCGGCTGGGTGGCAGAAAAAGGTGAACCTCTCCTGATGAACTATGTTCGAAAGGAATCGATCATTCCCCAGGACGAGGAAAGGGTTCTTTCTGAGATGTGCGTTCCTCTCAAGACAGGGGAGAAGGTGTTCGGGGTCATCGATGCGAGGAGCAGGAAGTCGCATGCCTTCTCTGAGAACGACTTCCATCTGTTCAAGATGGTCGGTGAACATCTGGCCCCGATGATCGAAAATGCTCGTTCAGAGGAGAGATATCGAACCGTGGTCGAAGGGGCCCTCGACGGGGTTATGGTGCTATCCGAAGAGGATCGCGTGACCTACGTGAATGAGAGGCTGGCTGAGATCCTGGGTTATTCCAAGGACGAATTGGACGGGATGGAGTTTCGGTCCTGCCTGGACGAAGAGGGCAGGCGGGTGCTGGCCGATCGAAGAGAGAAACGGCAGCGAGGGGGAGGGGTGTCTCCCCGCGTTGAATTGAATGTCCTCCGCAAGGATCGAAAGATCCGGAACGTGGAGATGAGCTCGACGGTGATCAAAGACTCCCAGGGCAATGTGAACACGGTGGCCTTCATCAAGGACATCACCGAGAGGCGGCGGATGGAGGAACGTCTTCTACAGGCGGAGAAGCTTCGTGCCGTGGGGGAAATGGCAGGCGGGGTGGCCCACGATTTCAACAATGCCCTGGCCGTCATCCTGGGCAACACGCAGTTGCTGCTCAGTTCGATTCAGGATGAGGAACTCACCAAGTCGCTGAAGGCCATTGAAGCTGAGGCGCAGGAGAGCGCCCAGACGGTCCGACGTCTCCTGGAGTTCACCCGGAAGGATGGCTATGAAGCCGTGAGCGAGGTCGATCTGAACGCGGTCGTCCAAGAGGCTGTGGAGACGACCCAGTCGAAATGGAAGGACAACGTGCAGGAAAAAGGAGGCCACATCGGCCTGATCTTGAATCTTGGAGAGATCCCTCCTGTGGCAGGGGTGGCCTCCGAGTTGAAAGAGGTTATCTCGAGCCTCATCGTGAATGCAGTAGAGGCGATGCCCGGAGGAGGGAGGATCGAAATACGAACCTTCGAACGGGAAGGGGTGTGCATCCAGATTTCGGATTCGGGCGTTGGAATGACGGAAGAAGTGAGGAAAAAGATCTTCGAGCCGTTCTTTACAACCCAGCCGTTTACCCACACCGGCCTCGGGCTGAGCATGTCCTATGGCATCGTGAGGAGGCTGGGAGGAGGGATTGAGGTGGAGAGCCGGTTCGGAGAAGGGGCCACCTTCACCATCACGCTCCCTGTTCCAGGAAAAGGGGTTATGGAACGGGCAGAGGCTTTGAGGATGGAATCGAGTGGGCTCAACTGTTTCGCCTGACCCATGCCGAAGACAATGACATCTGAACCCGCGATTGCCGGACTTCATCAACCATCGTTTGGGAGCCCTTTTTGAGAGGGAGTCGGTCTTGTCCCATCCGGGAAGACGTTCGCTTCGAATGCGGCAAGCGGAGCCTCGATCCGCTAATGAAAAACGACGCCGGTATGCGGGCGTGGCCTGTTGCCATTGCCCCTCTCTCGTGGTAAGCTTGAATTTCCAGGGGCGTCGTGAACCTGAGATGCCACGTCCGAGGAAGGGCTCGACGGAGGAGGGCATGGCCGGAAACGAAAAAAAGACAACGCTGCTGACGCGCATGACGAAGACAGATCTCCTCGTTGAGTTGGAGAAAAAGGAGAACTTACTCCGACAATCGGAAGAAAAATATCAAACCCTTGAACGGCAACTTCTCCAGTCTCAGAAAATGGAATCGATCGGGCTGTTGACCGGAGGGGTGGCCCACGACTTCAACAACCTGCTCATGGTCATTCTGGGAAATGTTCAACTGGGTCTTGCGGGGATGGATCGGTCACATCCCCATTATGAGATTCTTTCCAAGATTCAGGAAGAAGCGAGGAAGGCCTCTGCCATCACCCGGCGGCTCTTGGCATTTACCCGCAGGCAGGTGCTTCAGAAGAAGGCGATCCATCTTGTTGATCAAATCGATACCCTCTCGAAGATGCTGTCTCGAGTGATTGGCGAGGATATCGAGTTGAAGATCGAGGTGAGCAAAGATGTGGGCTACGTCTATTTAGACGAAGCGAGTTTCGACCAAGTCGTAATGAATCTGGTGGTCAACGCCAGGGAAGCCATGCCGGAAGGAGGTGTGCTCACGCTTCAGGCGGAAAACGTCTCTCTGGATGAGGCGTTTTGCGGGCTTTATCCCTTTGTCAAACCGGGGGATTATGTCAGGCTGTCGATCATGGACACGGGTTTGGGAATGGAACCGTCTGCCCTTCAGCGTATTTTCGAACCCTTCTATACCACCAAGGAAGAGGGTACGGGGCTCGGGTTGGCTGTGGCCTACGGGGTAGTGAAACAGCACAAGGGCTATATCATCGCCTCGAGCCAGGTTGGGAAGGGATCCCGGTTTGATCTCTACTTCCCGATTCATCTGGAGGTTGTGCTCGAAGAGCGCGAGGAGGTCTCGGAGAAGGAGGTTTTAAGGGGGAGAGAGACCCTTCTGATGGCGGAAGATGAACTGGAGATCAGGACGATGCTCAAGACCTTTCTCGAGGGCCTGGGTTACAGCGTGTTGGCGGCGCAGGACGGGCAAGAGGCCCTTCATGTTTTTTCAACCCATCAGGACCTGATTGACCTGGTCATCCTGGATGCGGTGATGCCCAAACTCAGTGGTCCCAAGGTGTACGGGCAGATGCGGGCGATCCGTCCGACACTGCCTTGCATCCTGTTAACCGGATACAGCGACGAAACGATCAAGAAGTATTCTGAAGAAGGACTGGAGATCCCGGTGCTGCGAAAGCCGGTCACGTTTGAAGAATTGGGGAAGAAAATACGAGATGTCCTGGACCAACCCGCAAGAGCAAAAGAAGATGCGTAAGTCTCCACGTAGTCACTTTTGACTAAAGTTTTCCTCCCAAAAGGCCGAACATACCAAGGAAGAGCATTACGTGTGAATACGCGTTGAAACGGAATCTTCAGAATGGATCAGTCAGCGGAAATCCTGGATGGAAACAGTTTGATCGGAACGCTCCATGGAGCAATTGAATCCCGGCGCGTCTGCAAGATGGAGATCCCCAACACGAAGTTCGTGTGGATCACGTTGATTTTGGGGATCGAGTCGGTGGGCGATTCCCACTATCTGCTCATTGACAAGGTGGCCGGGTTTGAGAAGGCCGTGAGCCAAGCCAGAAACGAGGAGATCGTCATCGATTTCATGGAAACCGACGGTGTTCCATGCCATTTTACGACGCGCGTTGTGGAATCTCGTCCAGACGGCCTGTGGGTGGAGTTGCCCCAGTCGATTTTCCGGATGCAAAAGAGAAGGTTCTACCGAGTGAAGGCCCGGCTGGGAACCGAGATTGTCTTTCGCCTTAGCCCGCAACAGGAAGAGAAGGCCAATGTGAGGGACTACAGCATGGGAGGGATTGCCTTTTTCATGGAGCGGCACCACAAGCTTAACGTTGGGGACCAGGTTTCCGATGTTGAGTTGAGAATTCCTAAGGACCGCCAGCCTATCACGTTTCACAATGCCCTGGCCACGGTCATACGAGTTGAACACCATCCCACGGAAAAAGACATCTGTGTCCTCGAGTTAGAGTTCGTGGGCATGTCAGACGGTACCAAAGAACAGTTGTGGCGGCATATCTTTGAAGAACAAAGATTGCAGCTCAAGAAGACCAAACATATTTAGCCATGACGGGGTAATGGGACATATCTGCATGCATCGGGGGTAACCATTTTGAAGAAATTAACGTTTCCAATCGTGGTCGTGGTCATCGTTGTGCTTTTGGCCGCCGTTGCCATGCAACTCGGTTGGCTGGTTATTCCGGGGTTGTCCAGCGAGTCGAGGCCAAGGTCCCAGGGTTCTGAAAAAGCGGAGATGGGGCCTATTGTGAAACTCAATCCTTTGATTATCAATTTGAAAGACGAGAGGGGAATGAGCTACCTCAAGACCACGATCGTTCTGGAAATCGACAAGAAAAACAAGGCGGAGGACGTCAGGAAGGGATTGCCGATGCTGACGGACATGGTGATCCTGACCCTGGGTGACAAGCGGCTTCAGGATCTGGAGAAACCCGACTCAAAAGAGAATCTGAAGCAAGAGTTGTTGGCAAAGATGAATCAGTCGTTTCCTACAAAGAGAATAAACCGTGTCTATTTTGACGAGTTCCTTTTCGAGTAGATCGGATTCCCCCCGGCAAGAATTGCCTACCTCATCGTAAAAAGAAATCCTCCCCGGCTGAGAGTGAACGCCCGCGGAGTGCTGGTCCAGGGCAGACAGATCCATACAATCTCTTTTATTCCAGCCAGTTGAACGGATGAAGCCGTTTTCCAGGATTGTCGATGGGTGAGGCATGCCATTTGCATGATCTCAGCCTCAGGTGAAATCCCGGATAAACTCAAGAGGAGGAAACGGCCCATGAAAATCAGCGACATCCTGCAGCAGCCTTCTGCCTTGCCCGCTTCAAAAAAGGGGGAAAGGACCGAGGCGAGAGACGTTGACTTCCAGCAATTTCTGGACGATGCCAGGACCCGACGGGCAGAGGGGCTCCAGACGCTGCCCTCTCCTTCGGCTCGAGACGTTGAAAACCCATCCGCACCGCCGGTGTCTGCGGCTTCCTTCAAGGATTTATCGGAGAACCGCGAAATGGCCGAGGTACGCTCTCTGGGGATCAGAGCCGCAGAGGATACCCTGAGGATTTTGGAACAGTACCAGAAGGCCATCGGCAACCCCGAAACGACCCTGAGACAGATAGAACCCCTCACGAAGTTGTTGTCGCAAGAAGCAAGCCATTTAAGGACGATGGCGGAGAAGATGGATTTGTCGGACCCGTTGCAGAAGATCGTGACCGATCTCGGGATCGTTTCGACGGTGGAGATCGAGAAGTTCAACCGCGGGGAATACGTTTAACACATCGCGAACCGTATGAAGATGTCTCCGAAGATTGTTGCGGTGTTACTGCTGTGCTTCTCCTGTCCCTTGATCTTTCCCGTTACCCTTCCCGCACTGACGGTGGACGAAATCATTAAGCTCAAGCAGGCTGGAGTGGAGGATCGAACCATCCAGATGCTGATCGAACGCGAGAAGATGAAGCGGGAAGGGCCGGGTGGAGTGGGGGTAGAGGTGACGATCCGGCCGGACGGCGGAAGAGAGGTTAACTATTTCTCTGTCACCACGCCAGAGGAGGAGAGGAAAGCTCGCCTGGAAGAAGAAGAGAAGATGGAAAGGGCCTTGGAGATATTGAGAAACGTCATTATCGATGACAGAGGTCATATCGACGACAGACGGAGATAGCCTCCTTCAATTCCCCCCCTGCTAATCGCAACGATTCTCCAAAGTAAAGCATGAGGTATACACGCCGGGATTTTCTCAAGCTGCCCGCAGTGACCGGGTCAAGAAATTGACTTGAAAAGATTCTAGCTTTTTATTAGAATGCCTTCATATCCTTTTAAGGAGGCAACTGTGGGGCAGGAGAGAATCCTCATTATCGACGACTCGCACGACGTCTGTGCTCATCTCGCGGAATACCTGAGGGCCGAGAGTTACGAGGTCGAGACAGCGACAGAGGGGGCTGCAGGTATTTCTCTGCTTGAATCCAGTTTTTACGACATCGTTCTCACTGACCTGAAGATGCCCGGTGTTGACGGAATGGAGGTGCTGAGGTACCTGAAGGAGCACGCCCCTGAATCGGTTTGCATCATCCTTACCGGTTACGGAACGATCAGGAATTCAGTGGAGGCGATCAAAATGGGCGCCTTCGACTACCTGACCAAGCCGGTGAAACTGGATGAAATCCTGATCACGATTCAGAGGGCGCTCGAACATCGGGATCTCAAGCGGGAGAATATCAACCTCCGGAATCAGTTGAAGAAGAAGTATCAGTTCGAAAACATCATCGGCGACAGCGAGTCCATCGAAAAGATCTTTGAGACCGTGGAGAAAGTGGCTGATACCGACAGCACCATCCTGGTCCTGGGCGAGAGCGGCACGGGAAAGGAATTGATCGCGAAGGCGATCCATTACAACAGCTATCGACGGGAGGGGCCGTTTGTCCCCGTCAATTGCGCGGCCATTCCCAGCGAGCTTCTGGAGAGTGAATTGTTCGGCCATGAAAAGGGGGCTTTCACCAATGCGATCCGGACGCGCATCGGCCGATTCGAATTGGCCAACGGCGGGACCTTGTTCCTGGATGAAATCGGAGACATGAGCCCGAACCTCCAGGGCAAGCTGCTGCGGGTTTTGCAGGAGAGGCAATTTGACCGGGTGGGAGGGATTAAAACGATTCGGACCGACATCCGGGTGATTGCTGCGACGCACCAGAATCTGAAGAAAAGGGTGGAAGAGGGGAAGTTTCGGGAGGATCTCTATTACCGCCTCAATGTGATCCCCATAGAAATTCCCCCTTTGAGGAAACGCGTTTCCGACATCCCTCTCCTGGTGCGTCATTTCATCGACCAGTTCAACAAGAGCAAGAAGCGAGAGATTCAGGACATCGACGCCGAGGCATTGAAAAGACTGATGCAGTATCCGTGGCCGGGAAACGTGAGAGAACTGGAGAATGTCATCGAGCGTGTCGTGATCCTGTCGAGCAATGATGTCTTGACCGTGGACGACCTCCCGGAGAAATTCCAGTCCCTGGGTGAGACGAGCCAGGTGGTCTCCATGGGAATTCCGGAGGAGGGGATCTCCCTGGATTCGGCTGTGAGCGAATTTGAAAGGACTCTGATCCTCCAGGCACTCAACAAGACCGGGTGGGTGAAGAACAAGGCTGCCCAGTTGTTGAATCTGAACAGGACAACCCTGATCGAAAAAATCAAACGTCAGAACCTGAGGCGGCCCAGCTCCTGAGAGTCGACGTCATCGAAGTCGACATTCCTTCCGAATCGTTTCCCCTGGATTTCCTTCACTGCGGCAGGCCTCCTGCCTTCTATAACAGAGAAAGATCCCTCAAGGGTACATCTTAAGTCTTCCCCTTAACATTTCCATTGGCAAAGAGTCCAGATTCGTCAAAAAAATGGCGTTCCTTAGCTGTTTTGACATTTTCATTTTTCGATCGTAGACATAACATATTGTAATTATTTAGCTTAAATTTGATATGCGGTGGCATAGGATTTGCTCTTAAAGAGTCTCGTCACTTTGTAATCCAAGGATTCTAATGTCGACGTGACCGAATCAGAGGGTGATGAAAGAGCGACCCATATTGATTGTGGATGATGAACCGGGGGTCCGGGAGACCCTGTTCGAGGGGCTCTCGAACAACGGCTACGCAATCTTTCTTGCCGAAGACGGAGAGGGGGCCCTGCGCCTTATCGAGCAGAGGCCCTTTGACCTGGTGGTCCTCGATGTGAAACTTCCCGGCCGCGACGGACTCGAACTCCTGGAGGTCATCAAGAACAGATCCGCGGAAACTCCCGTCATCATGATGAGCGGTTATGGGACAACACAGAATGCGATTGAGGCCATGCGCAAGGGAGCCTTCGATTATCTGCTCAAACCGTTCTCCGTGGATGTCATCAAGCAACGGATTCACATGGCCCTCAAGGAAGGCTCTGTCCAACGGGAGAGCCGGTCTGAAACAACAGGCACCCCGCCGTCATCGACTTCCATCATCACCTGCGACAAGAGGATGATGGATCTCATCGAGATCTGCCAGCGGGCTGCCTCAAGCAAGGCCACGGTATTGATCCGGGGTGAGAGCGGCACGGGCAAGGAACTCTATGCCCGATACATCCATTCGCAAAGCCTTCAGCGCGAAGGGCCCTTCGTGGCCGTCAACTGCGCTTCCCTTCCCGAGACCCTGTTTGAAAGCGAGCTCTTTGGTCACGAGAAGGGGGCCTTCACCGGGGCGCTGGGCAGAAAGATTGGGAAATTTGAACTGGCGCATGGAGGGACGCTGCTGCTCGACGAGATCAGCGAGATGAGCCCCTTTCTCCAAGCGAAAATACTGCGGGTCCTGCAAGAGAGCGAGGTGGACCGGATCGGAGGAAAAGAGCCGATCCCCGTGGATGTTCGTGTGATCGCGACGACCAACCGGGACCTGGATGTGTCCATCAAGAAAGGGGAGTTTCGAGAAGATCTCTACTATCGGTTGAACATCTTGTCGTTCAGGCTTCCACCCCTGAGAGAAAGAGCGGGAGACATCGATCTGCTGGTTACCCATTTTCTGAAAAAATATGCAGAACAGTACAAGAGCCAGGTTCGGTCGGTTTCCGAGAGTGCCTCGATCTGGATGAGGAAACAGCCGTGGCAGGGCAATGTGAGGGAATTGAAAAACCTCATGGAGAGGGCTGTCCTGATGGCCTCCGGGCCCGTTCTCGAGGTAAAGGATTTCTGCCCCGCAGAACAGGTCGGAGGTGAAGCGTCGGAAGGACAGGGCGCTCCTTTCACGTTCTCCCTCAGAGAAATGGAAAAGAGCCTGATCTTCAAGGCGCTGGAGCAGACAAACGGAAACCGCACCCATGCGGCCAAGATGCTGGGGATCAGCATCCGGACCCTGAGGAACAAGCTGAATGAGTACAAAGAAAGTCTCCCTTCAATGCAAGCAACCTAAAGGGAGACAGGTCATTGGTAATTAACTAACTGGTCATTAAGAAACTCGTCAGTGAGTCATTAGGTCATTAGTAATTTAAGTCATTGGTCATCATGAAACCGGTTATTGGGTCATTAGGTTATTGGTCATTAAATAACTATGTTTTAGGTTGTAATGACCCAGTGACTGAATGACTGAATGACTTAATAACGGAGTGACTGAATAACCCAATAACACGCACGCCCATCTGGCATAGTTATTGCTAAAATTACAGTGAGGATGGATAAGACCATGGCTGACTTCTCAATTTCAAGAAAACTGTTCGACCAGACCTTCGGATTTATCGGGCGGTCCCTGGACACTCGCACCCTGAACAACAAGGTGCTTGCAGGCAATATCGCCAACTCGGAAACGCCCGGTTACCAGGCCAAAGAGGTCTCCTTCGATAAACTCCTGGAAAAGAGCATGGACGGCGCTTCACCGGTGGGTCTCAAAAGGACGCATCCCAACCACCTTCCGGAAAACCTGGAGGATGATGCCAGGGTCGAGTCAACAAAGGAAGCTGTTGATATTGATAGGGAAATGGCGAAACTTGCCGAAAACAATGTCATGTTTCAGGCGGGGGTTCAGACCTTGGTCAAGAAGTTTGAAGCCCTGAAGTTCACCATCATCGACATCGGGAGGTAAGGTGTATGGAGTTATTTAGATCCATGGACATCAGTGCCAGCGGTCTCCAGGCCCAGAGGGTCATGGTGAATGTCATCTCCACCAACCTGGCCAACGTGCACACCACACGGACGCCCGAGGGAGGGCCTTACCGGCGGAGACAGGCAATTTTTTCCGCGTCTCCGCTTCCTCAGAGATTCACGGATCTTCTCAATATCCGGATGGGTCAGCGGCCAGCGGGGGTCAAGGCTGAAGTGATTGAGGATTTCGGGCGAAAAGGGGAGATGATCTACGACCCTTCACATCCCGACGCAGACGAATCAGGAGTGGTCAGCCTCCCGAACGTGAATGCAGTGGAGGAGATGGTGTCTTTGCTCGGGGCGATGCGGAGCTACGAGGCCAACGTGACGGCGTTCAATACCTCGAAGCAGATGGCCCTCAAATCTCTGGAGATCGGCAAGTAACCGCGTAGCGAATGGAGAATCGGTATGAGCGATCTGAGGATTGAAAACACGTTCTCTTCGCCTCTGGAAAAGATGGCAAGAGAGAGGCAGACCAAGGCAAACCCTCTGGGTGATTTCAAGAAGGTGTTGACCGATTCGATCGGCGAGGTGAACAGCCAGCTTCTCCAGGCGGATGCGGACACCCGGGAGATGATCGCGGGAACGAAAGATATCCACCAGGCCATGATCTCTATGGAGGAGGCCCACATCTCCATGAGGCTGCTGATTCAGGTCAGGAACAAAGTCATCTCCGCCTACGAAGAGATCATGCGGATGCAATTTTAATTGAGAAACTATGGCTCCCAAAGTCAATGAGATGCTCAATCAGTTTTTGACCTCGCCTGCGAAAGGGCGCAATCTTTCCATTGCGGCGATCCTCCTTCTCTGTATTATCGGCTTCGGTTCACTCATCTTCTGGAACAGCCGGCCCGATTACCAGGTTCTTTTCAGCAACCTGTCGCAGGAAGATGCCGGCGAGATGGTAAATAAACTGAAGGAGAAAAAGACTCCTTTTCAACTCACGAACAACGGCACGACCATCCTCATCCCGAAAGAACAGGTCTACGACCTGAGGCTCTCCCTGGCGACGGAGGGACTTCCCAAAGGGGGCGGGGTGGGATTCGAGGTGTTTGATCGGACGAACCTAGGTACCACCGACTTCGTCCAAAAATTGAACTATCAACGGGCTCTGCAGGGAGAACTCAGCCGGACCATCAAACAGATCAAAGAGATCGAGCAGGCCCGCGTCCACATCGTTACACCCAAGGAATCCCTCTTCATCGAGGAGCAGAAGAAACCCACGGCCTCTGTTCTGGTCAAGACCCGTTCCGGCATGACCCTGGCGCCGCCCCAGGTTGAAGGGATTGTCAATCTGGTGTCGAGTGCCGTAGAGGGGCTGGAGCCGGGGAATATCACGATTGTCGACACAACGGGAAAGGTCCTGTTCAAGAGGGCCGACTCCACCCTGATGGGCCAGTTGACGACGACGCAATTGGAGTACCAAAAGAACATCGAGGAGGGCCTTAAGAAAAAGGTCCAGGGGATGTTGGAGGAAGTTCTGGGACCGAGCAAGGCCATTGCGAGGATCTCCGCGGACATCGATTTCCAACAGGTGGAAATTACGGAAGAGAAATATGACCCTGCGGGCGTGCTGAGAAGCGAACAGAAGAATACCGAGAAATCGTCGACGACGCAGGTTCAGGCCGAGCGATCTTCAACAACACACGTTCAGACCGAGAAGTCCTCAAAGACACAGGCCCAGTCTCCGCTGTCGGAAGAGGTGAAGGAAGGGAGCCTGGAACTGAAAGGGAGTGACCCCAGCAAAGGGGCGACCCCTGACAATCTCAGGGTCCAGGCCAAAGGCAACGCCCCTTCTCCTGTCAACCTGACTCTGGCCGAGCGTCAGAATGAGATTCGCAACTACGAGATCTCCAAAACGAATAAACACGTTCGCAGCCCCATGGGCAGGGTTGTGAAGGTGTCGGCCGCTGTGGTGGTGGATGGCACGTATCAGGGGACGGGGAAAAGCAGGCAGTATGTCTCTCGCAACCCCGAGGAAATGAAGAACATCGAGAACATCGTCAAGACGGCCGTCGGATACAACGAAGAGAGGAAAGACCAGGTCGAAGTGATCAACATGCCCTTCTACTGGTCGGTGATCGGAGAAGAGACGAGCGAGGAAAAGCCTCCGGTCTGGGAAAAATACCTTCAGATGTACTACAAACCTGTAATCAGTCTCATCCTCGCCTTTCTCTTGATCTTCTTTGTGGTCAGGCCGCTTTTGAGAAAGAAGAGTTTGGGGCTGGAAAAAGAGGACCTCTCTCTCCTGAAGTCGGTTCCTCCGGGGATCCTTCCTCCCCAGGGAGCGCAGGCGGCACCGGTGGCCCAGGTGGCGCAGGAGAAGAAAACCGCGGCTGTCAGTTTCAAGGATCAGACCTTGCAAATCGCCCAGGAAGATCCATCAAAAGCAGCCAGGATCGTAAAGACGTGGCTTCAGGAGAAAGAGTAGCGGAATGGCCTTCAGCGAGGGCGTGGCATGTCCATAGATAGACTCATGGGTCCGGAAAAGGCAGCGATCCTTCTGTTCTCTCTGGGCGAAGAGATGGCCTCCAACGTTGTGAAGCAGTTGACGGAGGAGGAGATCAAAAAACTGGGCAGTTCCATGTCGAAGGTTTTTTCGATCACATCGAAGACCGTGGAAAGCATCTATTCCGAATTCAACGAGATGGCCTCCTCCGCGGTCCCCGTGCAAATCGGGCTGGGCGGAACACAATTCATCAAAAATGTTTTGACGAAGGCGGTCGAAAAGGAGAAGGCGCAGTCCATCCTCGAAGAGATCCAGGAGGAAGCCAAGTGGAATCTCTTTCAGAAAATCAAGAAGCTGGATCCGAAGACGCTCGCCAACTTTATCCGGAACGAGCACCCTCAAACCATTGCCATCATCCTGGCCCACCTCCACACGTCTCAGACAGCAGGCGTGCTCGCAGAATTGCCGCCCGCTCTGCATACCGAACTCATCCATCGAATGGCTGAGCTGGAAAATGTTCCGCACGCAATCGTGGAAGAAATCGATCAGGCGATCCAGGGCGGCTATGGCATGGTGAAAGACGCCGAGGGATTGAAACGGGGAGGTGTCCGTTTTGTGGCGGAAGTCCTGAACCAGGTCGACAGTTCCATTCAAAACAGCATCCTGAGAGACATCGAGGAACAGAAGCAGGGGCTCGCGGATGACATCCGGCGCCTGATGTTTGTCTTTGAGGACCTGATCCAGGTCGATGACCGCGGCATCATGGTCATCCTGAAAGAGATTAACAACGATGTGCTGATGAAGGCGCTCAAAACCGCCTCGGAAGAATTGAAGGAGAAGATCTTCAGGAATATGTCCGAAAGGGCGGCCCAGATGATGAAAGAAGATCTTGAAGTCATGGGGCCTGTTCGCCTCAAGGACGTGGAGGCGGCCCAACAGATCGTCATCACGACGGGCAAGAAACTCGAAGGCGAGGG
>Ga0079037_100000960_pt1 | contig 14276 bp, 11 predicted proteins | sample Mud3Dept4metaG_FD_71479 | JGI IMG/M metagenome (GOLD analysis project Ga0079037, IMG submission 71479) | Freshwater wetland microbial communities from Ohio, USA, analyzing the effect of biotic and abiotic controls - Mud 3 Core 4 Depth 4 metaG | ecosystem: Environmental > Aquatic > Freshwater >... | reverse complement strand
GACCAGGTCGATGATCAGCGCGAGCTGCGCCGGCGAGCACGGCGTCGATCCCCCGTTGCAGGCGAGGCCCGTGGTGCCGTTGACGAGCACCACCTTGCCTGCCGTGCCGCTCATGTTCGCCGTGCCCGTGGCATCCGGTGTCGGCAGCGGCACGCCGCTCGCGCCGCCGCTCATCCGCACCAGGTAGTACTGGCCTGGCGCGAGCGACCCCACGAGCGGTGTCACGGGGTTTGCGCCGAAGTTGCCGGTGCCCGTGGCGCTCGCATACTGGACGGACACGCCGCCCAGCGACACCGTCGAGGTGCTCCGGTTGAACAACTCGACGTAGTCGTTCGTGTACGGCGCGCCGGTGTTCCCGCCGCCGCCGTAGACCTGGCTGATGACGAGGTTGGGGCTGGGTCCCTGCGCCGCGACCGGCGAGGCGCCCGCCATCGCCACGGCCGCAAGCAGCGCGATCCGGCCGAGGGACCGCGCGGTGAACCGACCGGGCCGATTCGGGGTGGACATTTGTTGACCCCCAGGAAGGACGTGAGGGAACGCGGGGGCTGTGCACTGCCGTTGATATCACATGTCAACGCCAGCCGGCACCGCGACGTGGATGAAGGGGACCCTCAACCACCGGCCGGCCTGCTGGTGGTCCCGTCCCCGGCCGGTCAGGCATGTCGGCGTCGAGCAGCGGGACGCCGCGCCAGAGGTCCGCCGCGCCTTGATCGTGACGCAGCACGCCGTGGCGCGCGGTAGACCACCTTCACCTTCACGCCGTCCGAGCCGGGATCGGCGGCGGCCAGCGTCACTTCGTGGCCGAGCCGCTGCAGGTGGCCGGCGAGGGGTGCGCCGACGTTGCCGTATCCGAAGGACGCGATCCTCATCGCCCCAGCGCCTCCACGACGAGCCGCGCGGCGGCGGGGCCCGAGTTCCGCTGCTGGCCGGTCACGAGCCGCCCGTCGTGCCTCGTCCTCGATCCAGAAGGGCTGGATGCGCATGCCGACGAAACTGTCCGCGAACGGCTCCTCGCTGTTCGCGAAGCCGGTCCAGGTCTTGCCGTCGACGAGCAGCTTCCCGTCCGACAGTCTCGTCTCGAGCAGCAGGCAGGTGCCATGGCACACGAGGGCCACGATCTTCCCGGCCTCGTAGAAGCCCGAGCTTCTGCAGCGTCGCCTCGCCCCGGAACATCACCATCGGCGACTGGCCGCCGGTCACGAACACCGCGTCGTCGTCGGCGATCCTCACGCCGTCGATCGGCTTCGTGTTGCATAGACATGCCGGAGTCCGACTTCGAAGGAGGGCGATTCCAGGATCCCGTTGAACTGGCACTGCACGTCATCGGCGGGAAGTGGAAGATGCCCGGTGGTTGCCGTAGTGTATAGTCCTCGTTCGTCTTCCGTGAGATTGCTCCGTGGACAGTGCAGGCCAGCCCGCCGCCGGCGTGACGATCTCGCACTACCGCGTCCTCGAGAAGGTCGGCGAGGGCGGGATGGGTGCCGTGTGGAAGGCCGAGGACATCCACCTGCAGCGCATCGTCGCGCTGAAGTTCCTCCACGCGGCCGACGATGTGCCGCGGCTGCTGCGGGAAGCGCAGGCCGCCGCGTCGCTCACCCACCCCAACATCGGCGTCGTCTACGAGGTCGATCCCCAGCGAGGCTTCCTGGCCATGGAGTGGGTCGAGGGGCGCACGCTGGCGGAGCTGATCGGCAGCCGCCCGCTGCCGGCCGAGCAGGCGCTCGGGCTCGCCCTGCAGATCGGCGAGGGCCTGAAGGCCGCGCACCACCGCGGGATCGTCCACCGCGACGTCAAGAGCGCGAACGTGCTGGTGACGCCGCAGGGCCAGGCGAAGATCCTCGACTTCGGGCTGGCGCGGGTGGCGGGCCAGGCGGGGCTGACGCGCGAGGGCGCGGCGGCGGGGACGCCCGGCTACATGGCGCCCGAGCAGATGCGCGGCGATGCGGTGGACCGGCGGACCGACATCTGGGCGTTCGGCGCCGTGCTGCACGAGATGCTGACCGGCCGGCTGCCGACCGGGTCGATGGGCACGCTGCCGCAGGGCTTCGACCGCGTGGTGACCAAGGCCCTGGCAGCCGACCCAACCGAGCGCTACCAGCACGTGGACGACCTGCTGGTGGACCTGCGCCGGGCGGGGACGCGCCAGCCGGCGCCCCCCGATTGGCGCCGCCGCGCCCTCATCGTCGGGGCGGTGGGCGTGCCCCTCGCCGCCGCGCTCGCGTGGCGACTGCAGGTCGCCGGCAAGCGCTACTCGTCGCTGGCCGTCCTCCCGCTCGAGAACCTCTCCAAGGACGCCGAGCAGGAGTGGTTCTGCGACGGGATGACAGACACGCTGATCTTCGAGATCTCGAAGCTCCGCTCGATCAACGTCATCTCCCGCACGTCGGTCATGCAGTACAAGACGCAGCGCAAGCCGCTGCGGGCGATCGCGGCGGAGCTCGGGGTGGACGTGGTGGTGGAGGGCTCGGCGCTGCGGTCGGGCGAACGCGCGCTCGTGAAGGCGAGCCTGATCGACGCGGCGACCGACCGGCACCTGTGGGCCAACGAGTACCAGCGGACCTTCGCGGAGGTGATCTCGCTGCACCGCGAACTCGCGCTGGCGATCGCGGGGGAGATCAAGGCGGCACTCACGGAGGACGAGCGGCAGGCGCTGGGCCCGGCGACGCCGGTCAACCCGGAGGCCATGGAGGCCGTCCTCCGGAGCCGCCACTTCAACAATCGGGGGCCCCGGTATTTCGCGCAGGCCCTCGAGGAGGCACGCAAGGCGGTGGCGCTGGCGCCCGACTTCGCGCTCGGCCATGGGTGGGTCGGGATCGCCCTCCAAAACATGGGCGACTTCAGCCAGAAGCCGTACGCGGAGGTCGTGCCCGAGGCGCGGGCGGAGCTCCGGCGGGCGCTCGAGCTGGATCCTCGCTACCACATGGCCCGCTTCGTCCTCGGCAACTCCTACTTCCTGGTGGACCAGGACTGGGAGCGGGCCGAGGACCTCATGCGCAAGGCGTACGAGCACATCCCGGGCGAGATGGGCTCGCAGTACGGGATGCTGCTGGCCGCGCGCGGGCGGGCGGACGAAGGGATCGAGGCGGGACGCCGCGCCGTCGCCGGCGACCCCCTGAACCCCTGGTCCCTCACCAACCTGGGCCGTTGCTATCACTTCGCGCGCCGCTACGGCGAGGCTGTCGCGCTCTTCCGCAAGGGTCTGGAGTTGGACAAGGAGTTCGAGTACGCCACCAACGCCCTCGCCTGGAGCCTCTTCATGCAGGACAAGCAGGCCGAGGCCTTCGAAGCCTGGAACAGCCGACCTCGCCCGGTGCCCGCCGACACCCTGAGGGCGGCTTGGGAGAAGGGCGGTTGGGACGCCGTGTACGACACACTGCTGCGCCAGTCCGAGGCGAAGGGGGTCCCGGAGAGCACCCTCAACAGGCAGCGGTTCTTCCGCGGCATCCACACCCGCAACGGCGACGGGATCGTCGACGCGCTCGAGATCATCGAGAAGGGCGGGGGCTCGTGGCTCGCCCAGCTCCAGGACCCGCTCCTCGACCCCGCTCGCGACAACCCGCGCTTCAAGGCCCTGCTGAAGCGCCTGCGCTACCCGGAGTCGATGTGGAGGTGAGGGCGGGCGACACGATCTCGCACTATCGCGTCCTCGAGAAGGTGGGCGAGGGCGGGATGGGCGGAGACTGAATCCGGGGCCCGTGTTGCCTATGCTTACCCCCTACGCATAGGATCGACTCGTGAAGCTCCCTCGAGCCGCCCTCGCACGATTCCGTCGGCACGGTCGCGACGGCGGGAGGAAGCGCGCGGTGTCGATGACCCCGGACGCGCGTCGCGCGGCCGCTCGCCGGGCCGCCGCCGCGCGTTGGATCCGGAAGCGCTTCGGGTCTTCGAGCTTCCGGGATCTCGGTCTTCCCGGGGGGGAGCTCGTCGATCGGGGCCTCGCCGATCTGGCGGCAGGTCACGTGACCGGCGAGAGCCTGCTCGTGTCGGTCGCCGCCCCCCGGTTGCGACGGGAGGGCATCCCTGTTCCGCCGGCGTTCGACCACCCGGAAGACCGCCTGTACGATCGGATGGTCGAGCACCATGGGGCGCTCGCCCACGCGCGCTACGGCGCCCTGCTCCGGCAGGCCGTGTCTTTCGCGAATGCCTGCCGCGGCGCGCGAGTGGATCGGGGGCGGCGTGCGCCGTAGGTTGACGAAGGAGGGACTCGAGGCGCTCATGCGAGAACTGGCGCGGCGCGCGCCCGCTCGCGGCCGCTTCCGGGTGTACTTCGTCGGGGGCGGGACCGCGGTCCACGCGGGCTGGAGGGAATCGACGGTCGATGCCGACATCCACTCCGACACCGAGGCGGTCTTCCGTGACATCCAGGCCGTGAAGGAGAGCCTGGATCTCAACATCGAGTTCGCGCGACCCGAGGACTTCGTCCCACGGCTTGCCGGGAGTGACGACCGCCACGTCTTCATTCAGGCGATTGGCCGGGTGACCTTCTATCACTACGACCCCTACGCGCAACTTCTGTCGAAGGTGGTGCGGGGCTTCAGCCGGGACCTCGAGGACGCCCGGATGTTCCTCCGGAGCGGGATGGTCGACGCCGAGCGCTTCCGATCGCTGGTGAAGGCGATCCCCGAGCCCGCGTACGCGAAGTACCCTGCGATCACGCGGCAGGCCGTGGCCGATGCGGTGGAGGCATTCCTCGACTCCGCCGGATCGGCCTGAAGCGACGGCGGTCCTACCGGCCCCCCGGCTGTTCGGACAGGACACCGTCGAGTCGGCACGATACGGCCGAGCCGATTGGGGTATAGTGCGCCGGTTCGCGCCATGGACAGCCGCGGCCAGCCCGTTGCCGGCGAGACCATTTCGCACACGCGAGGTTCTACTTCACCTGGAGCGCCTTCCAGGCCGGCAGGCACGAGGTGGCAGCGGAAGCGCTGGTGAACTGGGCTCCACCCGAGGAGAGAGAGCCGCTTCGTGCGGCCTACGCGAATGGCGGCTGGAACGCTCTCTGCCGGGAGGCCCTCCGTCTGGCCATCTCGCGCCCAAACCGGTCAGCGCAACAGATCGCGAGAGAGAAGCTGCGCTATGGAGTCTTCCTCGGGGACAGCGACATGGCTCTGGACGCGCTGGAGGAACTGGAGAAGACGAACGATTCCTGGCTGGCTCAATTGCCGGATGGCGGATTCCGTGCGCTCCGCCAGGAGCCCCGCTTCAAGGCCCTGCTGAAGCGCCTGCGCTACCCGGAGGCGATGTGGAAGTGAGGGCCGGCGAGACGATCTCCCACTACCGCGTCCTCGAGAAGCTCGGCGAGGGCGGAATGGGCGTTGTCTTCAAGGCGGAGGACACGCGGCTGCGGCGTCTCGTCGCGCTGAAGTTCCTTTCCGGCAAGACGGCCCCCGACGCGAAGGCGACGGCTCGCCTCCTGCGCGAGGCCCAGGCCGGCGGCAGCCTCGATCACCCGAACATCTGCCGCGTCCACGGGCTCGAGGAGCACGAGGGCCGGGTGTTCATCGTGATGGCCTTCGTCGAGGGGGAGAGCCTCGACCGGCGGATCCGGGCGGGCCTGAGGCTCGGCGAGGCCCTCGACATCGGGATCCAGATCGGCGAGGGGCTGAAGGCCGCCCACGAGCGCGGCATCGTGCACCGAGACATCAAGCCCGCCAATGTGCTGATCACCCAGGACGGCGTGGCGACGATCACCGACTTCGGCCTGGCGCTCGTCAGGGACCGCTCGCGGCTCACGATGCCCGGCACCGTCATGGGGACGATGACGACGATGGCCCCCGAGCAGTTGCGGGCCGAGGACGCCGACGCCCGCACCGACGTCTGGGCGCTCGGCGTCGTGCTCTACGAGATGTGCACGGGCCGGCTGCCGTTCGCGCACAGGGACGCCGTGCGTCTCATGCGTGCGATTCTGGAGGAGGGGCCGCCGTCCCCCACGGCTATCCGTCCGTCGCTGCCGTCGGATCTCGACGAGATCGTCGGGAAGGCGCTGGCCAAGGCGAGAGAGGATCGCTACCAGCGCGTCGACGGCCTCGTGGCGGACCTCCGTGTCCTGCGGCGACGGTTGACCGCCGGGCAGGAGGCCCTGGCGTGCGCTCCCGAGCCGAGCCCCACCCTCGATCCCGAGGCGCCCACCGCCAGCCACGCGGCGCGATCGTGGCTCGGGCGCGTCTTCGGGCGCGGTTGATCGCTCCACCGCGGGAGACGCGTCGACCTGATTCGTCAGCTCGAATCGCAGGGAGCTGCGCGAGTGCCGGGGTTGGTCCGGAGCTGGCCGTGGGTGCCTCACGCTCCGGCTGCCGACTCCGGATCAGCCGCGCCGGGCTCGGGACGCGGCTGGGAGGCCGTGAGCCGTGCGGGCACCGTGCCCCAGCGCGCCGCCGGCGGCATGAATCGAAGGTGGGGTACGCCGCAGCGAGTGGCCCGGGGCCGACGACTCGAGTCCAGCCAACCACCGCTCGGCTCGGCAACCTCCCGAAATCACAGCGCTATAATCCGGTCGAGGTGCCGCCATGCCCCTGGCTGCGCGCACGCAGCTGGGCCCCTGCGCACTCCTCGCACCGATCGGCCCCGAGGAGACTGGCGGCGTCTGCAGCCCCCCGACACCGGCCCCGATCGTCCCCTCCCGGAGGCGAAGATGACGACCATCAGGCCTGAACACCGTCGAGACGGGAGTTTCACGTTGTTGGGGTTCCTCCTTCTGTTCCTCTTGTTCGCTGGTCCGTCGGCGGCGCAGCCGGACAAGGGAGACGAGGGCGGGGAGTGCATGGACGCCATGGGGACCCAGGGCCCCTGGTGCGGGGGCCTCGGCGTGTCCTGCCTGCCGACCGCCCACTGGGGACTCAAGTGCATCAAGTGCGGGGGCAAGGGCGAAGTCTGCTGCAACCCGATGAACATCCTCAACACGCAGGGCAGCCGGTTCGAGTGCGTCGGGTCGTCGGACCCGGACGAGCGGTTCCGGATGGACTGCATCCGGGGCGTGTGCATGAACACGTCCTCGTTTGCCGCCCGGTACTGCGGCTCCCCGGGATACCCGCCCTGCAGCGGGCCCGGCGGCACGCCCTACTGCTGGGGCACCAGCATCGTCGGAAGCGCCGGGGTGTGCATGGAGACCGGGCGCTACTACCAGCGCTGCAACCAGGGCGACGCGCCCAGGGAGGCGCGATTCGAGTGCGACAGCCCCGGGACGGCCTGCGTCAACGACTGGTGCCTTCCCGTCCAAGGGACGCCGCCGCCCCCGAGCCAGCCCTCGAGCCAGCCCTCCAGCCAGCCCTCCAGCCAGCCCGGCGGAGGGGCCCCCGCGCCGCTCGTCGACAACCTCGCCCACAAGCAGGCGTTCGGGCAGCGATGCGCCGCCATGCGGGACCAGAAGACGGACCGGATCTGCACGCCCGTCGTGTCGGGGTGCGGCAACGTGGCGATGGGCTGCACCGGCTACGTCGTCACTGCGGGGCTGCCCGACAAGACAACGGCCGCACGGTCCGCGTGCGGGAAGGCGGTCCTCGAGAAGTACCTGCAGTGCGTGACCCGGTGCAACGACGAACTGATCGGGCGCCAACTGAGCTGGGACTACGTCGGCGGATGCGGCGCGCGCTGCAACGAGATCGGCATGACCGACGCGGCCGCCTGCGACGCGGGCGCCGCCGGCCCCGCGCCCGGCCCGGCGCGTCCGACGGAGGCGGCCCAGCCCACAGCCGGACAGGCCGAGGCGCCGGAACCCGACACGGAGCCGTTCGTCCGTGCGGACCTCGTCGGCACCTGGCAGTGGGAGGCCCCGCCGGGGTTCAACAGGAAGACGGTGGTCATCCATTCGGATGGTACAGCAACGGTACAGGGCGAGCCATCCCGCGGGCGGTGGCGGTGGCTCGGCGGCGACGCGTTCGCGATCGAGTGGAACGACGGGCAGTTCACGGACAACCTGACGTTGGCCGCCGGGAAGAACACGGTTCAGGGGACGAACCAGTTCGGCGTCACCGTGGAGGGCAGGCGCATCGGGCTGCCCTGAGGCGCGCGGGCGCGGCAGACGCCCCCGCGTTTCCGGTGGGGCGAGCGAACTCGAGGGGCGCGGCGTGCCGCGACCCGCTAAAATGAGTGCGGCCCGCACCGTGGAGCCGCCGATCACCCGCGAGGAGCCGTCCGCCCCCCGCCTGTCGCCTGGCCAGGACCTCGGCCAGTACCGGATTGTCTCGCTCATCGGCGCCGGCGGCATGGGCGTTGTGTACCGCGCCACCGACACCGTGCTGCGGCGCGAGGTGGCCATCAAGGTCCTGCCCGACCACCTGGCCCGCAACCCCGAGCAGCTGGCCCGCTTCCGGCGCGAGGCGCAGATGCTCGCCGCGCTCAACCACCCCAACATCGCCACGCTGTACGGCCTCGAGCACGCCGCGGGGCTGCACTACCTCGCCATGGAGCTGGTTCCGGGCGAGACGCTGGCCGAGCGGATCGACGGGGGTCGCGTTCCGATCGGCGCCGCGCTGGCCATCGCCGGACAGATGGCCGAGGCGCTCGAGGCGGCGCACCACAAGGGCATCACGCACCGCGACATCAAGCCGGCCAACATCAAGGTGACGCCGGAGGGGCGGGTCAAGGTGCTCGACTTCGGCCTCGCGAAGGTGCCCGCGCTGGCGATGCCGGAAGAAGCGGCCACCACCGCGGAGGCGGGCCCGACCGTCGAGGGACAGATCCTCGGCACGCCGGCCTACATGAGCCCCGAGCAGGTCCGGGGGCAGCCGGCCAGCCCGCGGTCCGACATCTGGGCCTTTGGCTGCGTGCTGTTCGAGCTGTTGGCGGGGAGACGCCCGTTTGGCGGCGACACCATCACCGACACGCTCGCGCGGGTGCTCGAGCGCGACCCCGACTGGAAGGCGCTGCCCGCGGGCACGCCCGCACCGGTCGTGGACCTGCTGCGTCGCTGCCTGCAGAAGGATCCCGGGCAGCGCCCCGGCGCGATCGCCGCGGCCCGCAGCGCGCTCGCCGCCGCGCACCGGCGCGCCGGGCCCACCCGGCGCCAGCTCGTCGCCGCGGCCACCCTCGCCGCGGTGCTGCTCGCTGCCTTCGCCGCGTTCCGGTGGAAGCCGCCGCGCCCGTCCTCTGCAACCGCCACGTCGCTGGCCATCCTGCCGCTCGTCAACGAGAGCGGCGACCCCGGCATCGAGTACCTGAGCCAGGGCCTCAGCGAGAGCCTGATCCGCGGCCTCTCGCGCACGCCCGGCCTGAAGGTGATCTCGCGTGACTCCGCGTTTCGCTACGGGGGCGCCAGCGTTGACCCGCGCACGGTGGGCCGCGCGCTCGGCGTGACGCGGCTGCTCACCGGGCGCCTGCGCCAGCGCGGCGACACGCTGGCGGCCGGCGTGGAGCTGGTGGACACGCGCGACGGCGCGGTGCTCTGGAGCCAGCAGTGGGAGCGGCCGAGCGCCGCGCTGGTCCAGCTCGAGCAGGACATCGCGCGCCAGCTCCGCGCGCACCTGTCCGTTGGCGCGCAGCCGGAAGCGGCAACGCCCACCGCCAATGCCGAGGCGTATCGCCTGTACCTCCAGGGCCGCTACTTCTGGAACACGCGGACGGAGGAGAACCTGCGGCGCAGCGCCGGGTCGTTCCAGCAGGCGATTGACAGCGACCCCGGCTACGCGCTCGCCTGGGGCGGCCTCGCCGACGCCTACCTGATGCTCGGCGCGTGGAGCGTCCTCGAGCCCCGCGACGCGTACCCCCGCGCCCAGGCCGCCGCCGAGCGGGCGAGTGCCCTCGACCCCTCGCTTGCCGAGCCCCACGCGACGCTCGGCTACCTCAACACGGTCTACACACGCGACTGGCCGCGCGCCGAGCAGGAATTCCGCCGCGCCCTCGCCCTCCACGCCGACTGCGCCACCGCCCACCACTGGTACGCGTTCTACCGCCAGACGATCGGCGACATGCCCGGCGCGCTCGCCGAGATCGAGCGCGCCAGCGAGATCGACCCGCTCTCCTCCGTCATCAACGCCGAGCGCAGCTACTTCTGCGCGTTCGCCCGGCAGTACGACCGGGCGCTGCTCGAGGCGCAGAAGATGGCGGCGCTCGAGCCCACCTCCGCGTACGCCCGGCTGACGCTCGCCCACGCGCTGGCCCTGCTGCACCGGCACGCCGAGGCCGCCGCCGAAATGGACACGCTCATGGCCGGCGCCAGGCCGGGCGTCGTCATCCGCGGCCGCGCGGCCGTCGTGTATGCGCTCATGGGCGACCGCGCCAAGGCCGAGGCGTCGATCGCCGACGTGCTCGAGGAGTCGCGCCGGCGGTACGTCTACCCCGCGCTCGTCGCGCAGGCCTACGCGGCGCTCGGCGATGCGGACCGCGCGTTCGCGTACTACGACCGGGCCGTCGCCGATCGATCGCTCGTCTCCTCGTGGCTGCGCGGGCCGGAGGTGGACCCGATCCGGTCCGATCCCCGCTACGGGGCGCTCATGGCGCGGCTCGGGCTGACGCCGTGACGGGCCGCGGCGTGTTGCCGCGCGGAGCGGGTGGCTGACGGCAGTCGGCGTTGGGCGCTTGGCGCTGGGGGCGCTCGGCCGCCTCCCCGCCCCGCTCGCCGAGCGCGAGATTGAGCGCGAGCACGACGAGCGCGATCGCCAGCGCCGGCACGAGCACCCACGGGTAGTCGGCGATCGCGCGCACGCTCGCCGCCTCCTGCAGCATCGTCCCCCAGCTCGCCGCCGGCGGCATGAACCCAGGCCAACGTGGGCACGGTCCTCGGCGCCGGCTCGGCACCGCGAATCGGCAGGGTCTTGACGGCAGCGGCTCAGACCGGTCAACTGACACGGAACATCACGGCGGTGGCCGATGGCCACGATCAACACCAAGACACCCCGTACCGGCGTCCCCGACGGATCGTCCACCGCGAGTCTGAGGCCCACGGTCTCCGAGTGAGAAGGGTCGGGCGTCACGCGGCTGACAGGCCGAACCACCCGGCAGGCGCGCGGACCCGTCCGGGTCGCCGCGTATCATGGGCGCGTCCCGGAGGTGCTGCGATGATGCGACGCGTACTGCTCCTCGCCGTCTCGGTTCTCTCGGTCGCGTTCCTGCGCGCCCAGGAACGTCCGCCATTCCAGACCGAATTCCCGGCCGAGGAGCTCGCGCAACGGCGCGCTCGCGTGATGGAGGCCATCGGCGCCGACGGCATCGCCATCGTCCAGGGGGCGCCCGGGGTAGACGGGTTCAGGGTGTTCCGGCAGTCGAACGAGTTCTACTACCTGACCGGGCTCGAGGCGCCGCACGCCTACCTGCTCCTCGACGGGCGGACGCGAAAGACCACGCTGTTCCTCGCGCCGCGAAACGAGGCACTCGAGCGTTCCACCGGGCCGGTGTGGGCGGCGGAGGACGCGGCGGAGGTGACCGCGCTCACGGGCGTCGATGCCGTGGCGGCCGTGGAGATGCTGTCGCGACAGACCTTCAACGCCATGCTGCGGCCGCCCAGGCCGAAGCTCTACGCCCCGTTCGGCCCGGCGGAAGGCGAGGCGCAGAGCCGCGACGAGATCCTCGGTCACCAGGCGGGCGTCGCCGCGGACCCGTGGGACGGGCGGCCGTCGCGCGAAGCGCACTTCCTGCGCCTGCTGGCGGAACGCTACCCGGCGCTCGAGCGCCGCGACCTGACGCCGATCCTGGATGCGCTGCGCGCCACGAAGAGCGAGCGCGAGATCGCGGTGATCCGGAAGGCGTCGGTGCTGGCAGGGCTGGGGCTGCTCGAGGCCATGCGCAGCACGAGGCCTGGCATCCACGAGTTCGAGGCCGCCGCGGCGGCGCGCTTCACCTTCCTCGCCAACGGCGCGAGGTTCGAAGGCTACAACCCCATCGCCGGGGGTGGCGCCAACGCCTGGATGGGGCACTACTCCCGCAACCTCGACCTGCTGAAGGCCGGGGACATGCTGTTGATGGACTACGCGCCCGACCTCCGCTACTACACGAGCGACGTCACCCGCATGTGGCCCGTGAGTGGCACCTATACACCCGCGCAGCGCACCCTGGCGACCTTCATCCTGGAGTACCGCGCGGCGTTCTTCCGCTACATCAAGGCCGGCGTGACGCCGGACGAGGTACTGGCGCGCGCGCGAGACGACATGACGAGGGTCCTCGCGAAGACGTCCTTCGCGAAGGAGAGCCACCGGAAGGCCGCCGAGGCCATGCTCGCCTTCCGGGGCCACCTGCAGCACCCCGTGGGGATGACCGTGCACGACCCCGGAACGATCTGGGGCCAGCCGTTCCGCGAGGGCCAGGTGTTCGCGGTGGACCCGATGATGTGGATCCCCGAAGAGAAGCTCTACGTGCGGATGGAGGACACGGTGCTGGTCACGAAGGACGGCATCGAGAACTTCACCGCCTTCCTGGCGAGCACCCCGGAGGAGATCGAGGCCGTGATGAAGCAGGACGGCGTGCTGTCACGCGTTCAGCGATTGCCGTGAGCGGAGGCCGGCTACGGCGCCTCGACGAAGGCCGCCTCCATCAGCACGCGGTGCTCGGGATCGAGCACGACGCGCAGGGGTCGCGGGCCCGGGATGCCGAACTCGAGCGTCGCCTGGTCCAGCTGCACGGTGGTGACCGCCGGCGTGTCGTTCCCTTCCACGTACACCGCCACCTGCAGCGGCATCGAGAAGAGCCGTGACGGGTCGCGTTGCACAAGCCTCACGATCACGGTCTGCGTGTCCGGACGGTATTGCCATGTGCCGTCCAGGCGCACGAGTCCGCCTCGCGTGAGCCACTGCTCGAAGAAGCGCCCGAGATCGCGCCCGGAGGCCCGCTCCATCTCGGCGCGGAAGTCGGCGGTGGTGGCGTGCCCGTCCTTGTGGGCGCGGTAGTAGCGGCGGATGCCAGCCCAGAAGGCTTCGTCGCCCACCAGGCCCCGCAGCATGTGCAGCACCCAGGCGCCTTTCTGGTAGGTCTGTCCCGTGGTCACCTTCGACATGTCGTCCAGGTTGTCGTGGACGATCCGGTAGTCGGGGTGCTCACGGTCGAAGGCGATCACCCGCTGCCGGCTGGCCTCGAGGCCGCGCAGGAACTCGTCGCGGCCGTAGGCGTGCTCGATGAACAGCAGCGTGAAGTAGGTGGCGAACCCCTCGCTCAGCCACACGTCGTCCCAGTCGGACTCGGTGACGGAGTTCCCGAACCACTGGTGCGCCACCTCGTGGATGATGACGTTGCGCCAGCGCACGCTTCGCGTGCCGGTGACCGAGCCCTCGCTGTAGAAGATGGCGCTCGCCGCCTCCATGCCGCCGCTGACGCTGCTGGACTGCACGTTGGCGAGCTTCTCGTACGAGAACGGCCCGACCCGCTCCGAGTAGAAGGCCAGCGCGTCACGCGTCGGCACGGCGAAGTCGTGGAAGCCGTTGTCGCGATCCCTGGCGTACACCCAGGTCTGGATTGCCTTCCCGTCGAAGGTGCCGACGTGCTGCACTGCGAAGCGCGCGACGCCCAGCACGTAGAGCCACGGGGCGATCGGCACGGACTGGCGCCAGCAGGTGCGCCGCCGGCCGTCGGGCAGGTCGGTCTCCTCGACGAGCAGCCCGTTGGACACCACCTGGTACTGCGCGGGTGCGGTCACCACCATGGAGGAGGTGGCCTTGTCGTACACGTGGTCGACGGTCGGCAGCCAGTGCCGCGCTTTGTCGGGCCAGTTGTCGCTGAAGAACGTGCGCTCGCCGTACTTGTTCGGGCCGATCGTCAGTCCCGATGCCGGCACGCCCGCGTAGGCGATTCGCAGCCGGAGCCGTTCGCCCTTCCCGAAACGCCTCGGCAGCTCGACGACGACCGCGTTGTCGCGGTGCGTGAACGTGGCGCTGGTCCCGTCGACCGACACCGCGCTCACGGTCATGCCCTTGCCGCTCGCCGGGTCCACGGTCGCGAAGTCGAGACGCAGCCGTGTCTCCTCGCCGGCGAACTGCACCTCGATGTCGGCCGCGCCCGCGATGCGATCGACGGCGTCACTGAGTTCCAGTTCGAAGTGGTAGTCCACGACGTCGACGCGAGGGTTCCTGGGATAGGTGTCGGCGCGTGCGTCGACGAGGGTGCACGCGAGCCCACACAAGAGGGCGAGACACGGGACCTGCAGCCGCATGACTCGCAAGCCTACCTCAACCCGGGCCGCCCGGTCGGAGAGACGCGTGTCGCGCAGAAGGCCGCGAGCCCGTCCAGAGCCTGCAGGTGGACGACGAAAGCGACCCGGCTGCAGCAGCGAGGTGGCTCGATGGCGTGATCCCGGACGATGCAAACGAGCTGCTGCTCATCTGGGATCGCCGAATTGCGGCCGGGGTGCCGAGAGCCCG
>Ga0079037_100000959_pt1 | contig 14290 bp, 10 predicted proteins | sample Mud3Dept4metaG_FD_71479 | JGI IMG/M metagenome (GOLD analysis project Ga0079037, IMG submission 71479) | Freshwater wetland microbial communities from Ohio, USA, analyzing the effect of biotic and abiotic controls - Mud 3 Core 4 Depth 4 metaG | ecosystem: Environmental > Aquatic > Freshwater >... | reverse complement strand
GCGTGCGCCTCCACCGCGAGCCCCGCGGCCCGCAGCCCGTCGAAGAACGCGGCCGGATGCCCGACGCCTGCGACCGCATGCAGTGCGCGCCCCCGGAACGAGTCCAGGGCCCGCCGCTCACCCGTGCGCAGGTTCACGGCGTCGCCCAGGCTCAAGCGAATGGTGACGTTGAACGGCCGCCGCGCCTCGAGGCCAGGCGGAACGGCCGCGCCTCGCCGCGTGAACACCACCGCATCCACGCGCTCGAGCCGCACGGCCGGCTCGCGCAACGGTCCCGCCGGCAACATGTGCCGGTTGCCGAGCCCGCGGGCTGCATCCACGACGGCGATTTCGTAATCCCGCGCGAGGCGCAGGTGCTGCAGGCCGTCGTCGCAGACGATGACGTCGGCACCCCGTTCCACTGCCAGGCTCGCCGCGGCGACGCGATCCGCACCGACGACCACCACGTGCGGGCCGCGCAGCGCATGCAGCACCGCCTCGTCGCCCACCTCGGCGGGGTCGCTTTCCGTGGTGACCACCTGTGGCCGGCCCGAGCCGTGTCCACCATAGCCACGCAGCACGACACCCACGCGATGGCCGCGCAGCGAGATCTGCCGGGCGACCCAGGCCGCGACCGGCGTCTTGCCTGTCCCTCCCACCGTGATGTTGCCGACCACGACCACCGGCGCCGACACGCGTTGCGCGCGCAGCAGGCCGAGGCGATAGCAGGCGCTGCGAAGGCCCACGATGGCACGGAACAGCCACCCGAGCGGCCAGAGCGGCAGGCTCAGCCAGCGCGACCCGTACCACAGCCGCTGCAAGGCGGCCTCGAGGCTCATTCGGCGAACTGCAGCTGATGCAGCGCCGCGTACTGGCCGCCGCGCGCCAGCAATTCCTCGTGGGTGCCCATCTCGACGATGCGCCCCCCGTCCATCACCAGGATCCGGTCTGCCTTTTCGACGGTCGAAAGCCGGTGCGCGATGACCAGTGTGGTACGGTTGCGCATCAGCGCCTCGAGCTGCTCCTGGATCTGCCGCTCGAGGCCGGTGTCGAGCGCCGAGGTCGCCTCGTCGAGGATCATGATCGGCGTATTGCGCAACAGCGCGCGCGCGATCGCGATGCGCTGGCGCTGCCCGCCGGAGAGCAGTGCGCCGCGATCGCCGACCACCGTGTCGAGGCCGTCCGGCATCTGGTCGGCGAATTCGAGCACCCGGGCCGACCGCGCCGCCGCGTCGATCTGCTCGTCAGTCGCCGGGTGGCCGAACGCGATGTTGCTGCGGATCGTATCGTTGAAGAGCACCACGTCCTGGCTGACGAGGCTCATCTGCGCCCGCAGGCCTTCCATCGGATACTCCCGTACGTCCTTGCCGTCGAGCAGCACCGCCCCGGCGGTGACGTCGTAGAAACGCGGCAGCAGGTTGACGATCGTCGACTTGCCGCTGCCCGAGCGACCGACGATCGCCACTGTCTCGCCGGCCCGCGCGCGGAAGGTGACCCCGTGCAGTACGCGTTCCGCGACGCCCGGATAGTTGAACTGCACGTCACGGTACTCGACCTCGCCACGAGCGCGGTCGATCGGCTGCTGGCCGCCGACCGGCTCGAGCGGCGTGTCGAGCACCTCGAAAATGTTCTGCGCCGCGGCAATGCCCTGCTGCAGCGGGCTTGCCACGTTCACCAGCCGGCGCAAGGGACCCGTGAGCAGCATCAGCGCCGCGATGAACGAGGTGAACTCGCCCACGGTCATCTGCCCGCGGATCGCCTCCAGCGTGGCCAGGTAGAGCACCACCGCAAGTCCCGCGGCTGCGATCGTCTGGACGATCGGGTTGCTCAGGCCCTTGGTCATCATCAGCTTCATGTGCGAGCGGCGGTTGTGCTCGTTCACCTGCTCGAACATCCCCGCCTGGTAGTCCTGCGCGTTGAACACACGCACCACGCGCGGCGCCTCGATGGCTTCCTTGGCGACCCGCGTCACGTCGCCCATGGAAGCCTGGATACGCTTGCTGTAGCGGCGGAACAGGGTATTGATGCGCCGGATCAGGAAGGCGACCAGCGGCGCGACCACCAGGCTGAGCAGCGTCAGCTTCGGGTTCAGGTACATCAGGTAGCCGATCAACCCGAAGATCGTGAGCGTGTCGCGGATGAACACCGTGATCGAATCCGTGGTGGCGTTGGCCACCTGCTCGGTGTTGTAGGTGAGCCGGGACAGCAGCATGCCCGACGCCTGCCGGTCGAAGAACGACACGGGCAGGTACAGGTAGCGGGAGAAAATCTCGCCGCGCAACGTCTTCACGATCTTGCGGCCGACGAAGCCCGGACAGTAGGTCTGCAGGAAGTCGCCGACGCCGCGCATCATGAACAGCCCCACCAGCATCACCGGCACGATCCAGACCATGCGCGGGTCCTTGTCCACGAAGGTGCCGTCGAGGAAATACTTCAGGAACGCTGCCCAGCCGGCATCGGTCGCGGCGAAGATCGTCATGCCGAGCACGCCCACCATGAAGATCTTCAGGTGCGGGCGCAGGTACCGCAGCAGCCGGCGATAGGTCGCCAGCGCGTCGGGCGGCATCTTCAGCCCGGCCGGGCTATCGTCCGTCTTGGCCATTGCTTACCGTGGCGATATTGATCTGCCGGTAGCCCGACTGCCCCGCCACGTCCATCGCGGTCACCACGCTCTGGTGGGTGGCGCGCGCGTCGGCGCGAATGGTCACCGGGACGGCGCGGTTGTTGCCCGCCGCCTTGCCGATGGCGGCGGCCAGCGTCTCCGGGCTGTTGTTGATGAGCGCCCGTCCGTTGACGCGGTAACCGCCCTGCGCCGTAATCTCGATCTCGACCGCATCGCGCTGCACCGCCTCAGGCTCGGCACCGGCCTCGGGCAGCCGCAGTTGCAGGCGCCCCTCGTCGATGAAGCGCGTCGACAGCATGAAGAAGATGAGCAGCAGCAGCACGACGTCGATCAGCGACGTCATGTTCAGGTCCGGTTCCTCCGCGCGGCGCGGCTGGAAATTCACGCCGCTTCGTCCTGCGCGGCCAGCGGCCGCATGCCGCTGGTGCGGTCGATCGCCTGCACCAGCTTGATGGATTCCTTTTCCATCTGGATCACGAGTTCATCGACGCGCCCGCGCAGGTAGCGGTATGCGACGAGCGCCGGAATCGCCACCAGCAACCCCGCCGCCGTCGTGATCAGCGCCTCCGAGATACCGCCTGCCATGGCGGCCGGATTGCCGATGCCGGCGACCGTGATCGCCTTGAAGGTGCGGATCATGCCGGTGACCGTGCCGAGCAGGCCGAGCAGCGGCGAAATGGCGGCAATGGTACCCAGCGTGTTGAGGAATCGCTCGAGGTCGTGCACCACGTGGCGCCCGGCGTCCTCGATTGCCTGGATCATCACCGCGCGCTCGCGGTGGCGGCTGGCCAGTCCGGCCGCCAGCACGCTGCCGAGCGGCGAATGCTGCTGCAACGCCAGGACCTGCTTGTCGGAGAGAGCCCGGTTCTCGACCCACTGCCAGACCTTGTCGGTCAGCTCGGTGGGCACGACGCGTTGCTCGCGCAAGGTCCACAGCCGCTCGAGCGTGATCGCCACGGCCAGGATCGAGCACAGGATGATCGGCACCATCACGATGCCGCCAGCCGTCACGATTTCGAACATCTCCGGGCCTGTGCTCCCTGTGCAAGCGCCCGCGGATGATACTGCATGGGGGCCATGACCGCGACACGCCTGCCGCCTCAGGGATCGCGCCAGAGGCGGCGCTGCGACGGCCGCCACAGGCGCGGCGCCCCGAGCGGACGCTGCGGATGCACGTCGAACTCGACCGCCCCCGTCACGGCGCTGACGAGAACCTCCGCGCCCGCCGACTGCCAGCGCGCAACGACCTCCTGCTTGGGAAATCCCCAGCGATTGCGGTGGCCGGAGGGTACCAGCGCCCAGCGCGGCTGCGTCGCAGCGACCAATGCCGTCGTCGAGGACGTGCGGCTGCCATGGTGCGGAACGATGAGCAGGTCCGCCGGCTCGAGCACGCGCTGCTCGACGAGTTCCTGCTCCGCCAGTCGCTCGACGTCGCCCGTGAGCAGCAGCGAGTGCTTGCCCACCTGCACCCTGAGGACGCAGGAGCGATCGTTGTCTTTCGGCAGCAGCTCGGGCCCTGGGTGCAGCCACTCGAATCGCACCCCGTCCCAGGTCCAGCCGACGCCGCGCGAGCAACGCTCGACGTCGCCGAGCGCGTCGAGAGCGGAACCGCTTGCCACGCGATTCGCCACCGGCATCAGCCTCGCCAGCGACGCCGCTCCGCCCGCATGGTCGAGGTCGTCATGGCTCGCAACGAGCACGTCCACGCGGCGCCGCCCGCGATGGCGCAGATAGGGCTCGACCACCATCGCGCCGGTGTCGCTGCCGCTGCGAAATGCGGGCCCCGCGTCATAGACCAACACGTGGTGACGCGTCTCGATGATCACCGCGAGTCCCTGCCCCACGTCCAGCATCGCAAAGCGCAACGCGCCGTGGTCCGGCAGCGGTGGCCGCCACAGACACGCCGAGACGACCAGCATGAACCCGGCGATGCGGCCCGGCATCGGCAGCGGCGCGAGCGCCGCGGCGGCGCCGGCGACGAGCGCGACCCACGCCCACGGCGCGAGGCCCGCCACGCCCCAGGTGGCCCAGCCCCAGGACGCGGGCACCGAGATCAGGGGCCAGGTGACCTCGATGAGCCAGGCCACGGCCTCGAGCGCGGTGGTGCCGGCCGCCGGCGCCGCCAGCAACATTGCCGTGGCCAGCAGCACGCCTGGCACGACCACCAGCGTGTAGAGCGGAATCGCCACCAGGTTGACGCCGACCGAGACCAGCGACACCGTGCCGAAACTGCCGACCAGCACCGGCACGAGACCCGCCGACACCGCCCACTGCGCCTGCGCATAGCCGCGTACTGCGCCGACGCGCGCAAGCTGGCCACTGGTGACCAGCAGGATCGCCGCCACGGCTCCGAACGACAGCCAGAAGCCCACGGCGAGCGGTGCCAGCGGCTCGAGCGCCAGCACGGCCACCGCTCCGAGCGCCAGGGCGTCCGCCGCACCGACGCGCCGCCGGGTCAGCAGCGCCGCGGCCACGATCGCGATCATGATGGCCGTGCGCTGCGTCGGGACTGACCAGCCGGCCAGCGATCCGTACGCGAGTGCGGCGATGCTGCCGACCACGACCGCTGCATCCCGCGCGGCAACGCGTGCCCCGCGGCGTTGACGCCAGCGTTGCAGGACGGCGGCAAACCAGCCGGCGACGAGGGCGAACATGCCGATGTGCATGCCCGAAATCGCCATCAGGTGGCTGGTGCCGCTGCGTGCCAGTTCGTGCCACTGCTCGGGGCTCACGGCATCCTGCAGGCCCACCGACAGCCCGGCCACGATGCCGGTGGCGGGGCGCTCGCCGAGGGCGGACCGGATTGATCCGGCGATCTGGTCACGCGCGACCAGTACCGGCGCACGGGCCACGTCACGCCAGTCCCGACCGCTGCGCCGCGCCAGGCGGATGTAGCCCGTGGCACCGACACCCTCGCGCAGCAGGCGCGCCTCGTAGTCGACCCCGCCGGGGTTTGCGAAGCCACGTGGACGCCGCAACCGCACCTCAAGTTCCAGTCTCTCGGCCGCACGCGGGCGCCACTCGGGCTCGTACCACGTGAGCTCGACGAGCGACGGCACGCCAGGCTGTGGCGAGGTGATGAACGCGAAGCGCAATCCGTCGCCCACGGTCTGCGGCACGGAGGCCACCGAGCCCGAGATTGCCAGCGTGACGCCTTCACGCGCCGGGTCGAGGCGCGCCTCCAGGCGCTCGACGCACTGTGCCCAGGTCAGCAAGTAGCCGAGCGCGACGCCGAGCACGGCCGGGCGCCGCAGCGCGACGGCAACCATCACGCAGGCGATACAGGCGAGGGCAACCTCGCCCGGCTCCGGCAGTCGGCCCGACCACAGCAGCGCGCACGTTCCGAGCAGCCAAGCGATTGCCGTTGCGACCACACCCGCCCCTGCAGTTCAGGCGAGGCAGCAGCGTGCGGGGCGGGCCACCGGCGGGCCAGCCGCTTATTGCGCGCAAGCGCGCAGTTTCAGCCGTCGGAGAGGCGTCCGTCCTCGAGCACCAGCACGCGCTGCATGCGCGCGGCGATCTCGGGTGCGTGAGTGACGATCATCAGGCTGGTGCCGAGTTCGCGGTTGAGTTCCAGCATCAGCTCGAGTACGCCCCTGGCATTCGCACCGTCCAGGTTGCCGGTGGGTTCGTCCGCCAGCACGAGTTGGGGGCGGGTCACGAGCGCGCGTGCCACCGCCGCACGCTGCCGCTCGCCGCCCGACAACTGCGCCGGCCGGTGCATGAGCCGCGCGCCGAGCCCGACGCGCTCGAGCAGCGCGCGCGCCTCGCGCCCGGCCTCGGCCACGGGCCGGCGCCGGACCAGCAGCGGCATCGCCACGTTCTCGAGTGCGGTGAATTCCGGCAGCAAGTGGTGGAACTGGTAGACGAAGCCGAGCGCCCGGTTGCGCAAGGTCCCGCGCGCGGCGTCCGACAGGTCGGCGAACGACTTGCCGTGGATTCGCACCGTGCCGCTCGACGGCAGGTCGAGCCCGCCCAGGATCTGCAGCAGCGTGGTCTTGCCGGATCCCGAGGCACCGACGATCGCCACCATCTCGCCTCGCTCGACCGCGAGGTTGACGTCCTTGAGCACCTCGAGCCGCCGGCCCGCCTCGTCGAAATGCTTGCTCACGTGTTCGCAGGACAGGGTAACTGGTTCAGTCATGCCGCAGGGCCCTTGCCGGTTGGGTGCGTGCCGCCCGCCAGGCGGGATACAGCGTCGAGAGGCAGCACAGCGCGAATGCCGTGGCAGCGATCAGGGTGACGTCCGCCACCTCGATGTGCGCCGGCAGGTCGCTCATCAGGTACACGCTTGCGTCCATGAAGCGCGTATCGAGCAGCCGCTCGAGGCCGTGCACCAGACGCTCGAGGTTGAGCGACAGTACGACGCCGAGCGCGACGCCGCCGGCGGTACCGAGCAACCCGATCACGGTACCCTGCGTGGCGAACACGACGAGCACGCTGCCGGGACGCGCGCCGAGCGTGCGCAGGATGGCGATGTCGGGCTGCTTGTCCTTCACCGCCATCACCAGCGTCGAGACGATGTTGAACGCCGCCACCGCCACGACCAGCAGCAGGATGAAGAACATCATGCGCTTGGTGAGCTCGATGGAACGGAAGAAATTCGCGTGCCGCTGCGTCCAGTCCTCGACCCAGAGCCCGCCACCGAGCGCCTGCGCCACCTCGCGGGACACGGAGGGCGCGAGCAGCGGATCACGCACGGCGAGCCGCAATCCGGTGACGTCCGTCCCCGTGCGGAACAGCCGCGCGGCGTCCTCGATGTGCACCAGCGCCAGGCCGTTGTCGAGCTCGTACATGCCCGAATAGAACACGCCGCCCACGGTGAAGCGCCGCATGCGCGGCACCACGCCCGCCGGCGTCACCGTGCCCTGCGCGATCGCGAGCACCACCGTGTCGCCGGTCTCGACCCCTAGGCGCGCGGCAACTTCGGCCCCGAGCAGCACCCGATATGCGCCCGGCTCCAGTGCCGCAAGGGAGCCGCTGCGCATGCGCTCGCCGATCGCCGACACCCGGGATTCCAGCGCGGGGTCCACGCCGCGCACCGCCAGCGCGCTCGAGGCGCCGTCCTCGCGTTCGCCGATCAGCAGCGCCTCGCCCTCGACATAGGGTGCCACGGCCCCGACCTGCGGGTGCCCGAGCGCTCGCTCGCGCAGCGCAGGCCAGTCGGCGAGGCCCGCACCGAAGGCCGTCACGGTGGCATGGGACGTCACGCTCAGGATCCGGCTGCGCAGTTCACGCTCGAAGCCGTTCATCACGGACAGCACCACGATCAGCACCGCGACCCCGATCGCCACGCCCAGCATCGAGATGAGCGAGATGAACGACAGGAAGCGGTTGCCCGTCGAGCGCAGGTAGCGCCGGCCGATCCTGAGTTCGTAGGGGACGCCGCTCATCATTCGTACCGAAGCGCCTCGGCGGGCTCGGTCGCTGCGCCACGCAGCGCCGGATAGATGGTCGCGACCACGGTGAGCGCGAACGCCACCACGCCGATGGCCATGACCTGTCCGGCGCGCACCTCCGAAGGAATCTCGGTGATGTAGTACACCGTCGGATCCATGACGTGGAAGCCGAACAGCTGCTCGAGCGCGGGCACGATGTCGCCGACGTTGAACGCGACGAGCAGTCCGAGCGCCACGCCGAGCGCGGTGCCGATCGCGCCGATCACCAGTCCCTGCGTGAAGAACACGCCCACCACGCCACCGCGCGCCAGGCCCAGCGTGCGCAGGATCGCGATGTCGGAGCGCTTCTCGTTCACCACCATCACCAGCGCGGCGACGATGTTGAACGCGGCGACCGCGACCACCAGCAGCAGGATCAGGCTCATCATTGTCTTTTCGATGCGGATGGCGCGGAAATAAGCCGCGTGTTCCTGGGTCCAGTCCCGCACGACGGCGCCCGCCCCCACCGCCGTCGCAACCTGCGCGCCGCGCGCCGGAGCGTTCATCACGTCGTCGAAGCGCAACCGCAGTCCGCCTGGCACGGAGGCGCCGCCGTTGAGCGCGGCCGCATCCTCCAGCGCGACCAGTGCCAGGCCGCCGTCGTGCTCCTGCAGCCCGACCTCGAACAGCCCGGATACCGTGAAGGTCTGCAGGCGCGGTCGTCCGCCGGAGGTGATGAGTTCACGGCCCGCCACCATGACGGTGATCTCGTCGCCGACGTCGGCACCGAGCTGCCAGGCGACCACGCGGCCGAGGATGATGCGTCGTGCGCCGGGCACGAGATCGGCGAGCTGGCCGACCACCATGTGGCGATCGACGTCCGAGACCTCCGCCTCGATGCGCGGGTCGAGCCCATGCAGCAGCACTGGCTGCAGGTGCCCGGCCCGGCCGATCATCGCCTGTACGTCGGAGAACGGCGCGGCGCCCGAGATGCCGTCCACTGACCGCGCGCGCTCGGCCACCGCGCGCCAGTCCTGCATGAGGTCGGCGGGACCCGCAAGCGTCGCGTGCGCCGTGAGGGCGACCAGTCGGCTGCGCAGTTCGCCTTCGAAGCCATTCATCACGGAGATGATGGTGATCAGCGCCGCGACGCCGATGCACACCCCGAGCATCGATACCCAGGAGATGAAAGAAACGAAGAAGCCCTGGCGCCGGGTCCGGACGTAACGCAGGCCGACGAAGATGGGCAGCGGATGGAACATCAGGCCTCGCGCGAAAGGCCGCAAGGCTACCCGCCGCAGCCGTGCTTTGCACGCCTGCGGAGTCGCGCTGCCTGCCGCGCAGTGCCCGCCAGGCGACCGAAACCCGGCAGCCGGTCACGCCCCGTACTCCGGCGCCGGTGCTAATATGTGCCCGGCTACCGTGCAGAGGTCGGAATCATGCGCAAGACTGTGCTGGCTGCGTTCGGGATCGCCTGCGGGCTCGCCCTCGCCCCGTCGATTGCCCAGAACCTGCAGATGGCCGAACCACCTGCGGGACGGGCCCAAGCCGAGCTGCCGAGACGTGGCACGAGCATGGCCCAGGTCGAGGCCCGTTTCGGCGCCCCGGCCGAGCGATTTGCCCCCGTCGGTCAGCCGCCGATCACCCGCTGGGTGTACCCGGCCTTCGTGGTGTATTTCGAGTACCAGCACGTGATCCATGCCGTCGCCGTCAGCCCGGCCGCCGCAACGCCCTGACCTGAGCCTCGACGCCCACGCCGCCCGAATCTAGAGTAGATCCTAGGATCTGCTCGCAACCTACTGTTTAACTTAATGTTTGATTCTCCCGTCCTGCCGCGCGACGGCCGCCCCCGCGTGCTCTGGCGCGGGCTTGCAGGCGCCGGCACCGCGCTGTACCTGGCCCGCGCGGCCGAACGCCTCGCCCGCCCACTGCTGGTGGTCAGCCCGGACGCAGCCGCAGTGGCCCGTCTCGAGGACGAATTGCGATTTTTCGCGCGGACCGGACTGCCGATCCTCACGTTCCCAGACTACGAGACCCTGCCCTACGACCAGTTCTCGCCGCACCCCGACATCATCTCGCAGCGGCTGCGCGTCCTCTCGCGCCTGCCCGGCATGGAGGCTGGCCTGGTCCTGACCGACCTGTCGACGTCACTGCAACGGCTACCGCCGCGCAGCTTCGTCGACGGACACGCACTTGCACTGGCGGTCGGCGAGGTCCTCGATCTCGAGCAGTTCCGGCTGCGCCTGACCGCGGCGGGTTACGCGAGCGTTCCCCAGGTGGCAGCCCCGGGCGAGTTTGCGATCCGCGGCTCGCTGTTCGACGTCTTTCCGATGGGCAGCGAGGCTCCGCTGCGCATCGACCTCTTCGACCGCCAGATCGACAGCATCCGCAGCTTCGATCCGGATACACAGCGCTCCAGCACGCGACTGGACCGGCTCGACCTGCTGCCGGCGCGCGAGTTCGGCCTCGCCCCCGATTCGATCCGCGACTTCCGTCGGCGCTTCCGCACGCGATTCGAGGGTGACCTGACGCGGATGCCGCTGTACCGCGACGTCGGCGAAGGCCTTGCCCCCGCCGGCATCGAGTACTACCTGCCGCTGTTCTTCGAGAGCACGACGAGCCTGTTCGACTACCTGCCCGACGGGTCGGTGGTCGCGATCCCGGCCGGCCACGACGACCTGCTGCTCACCGCCTGGCGGGACATCGAGGCACGGTACGAAGAGCGGCGTTACGACATCGAGCACCCGGTGCTCGCCCCGGCCGAGATCTTCCTGCCGCCCGAGGCGTGGACCGCGGCGGTCGGTGCCCGACCGCAACTCTGGCTGGCTGCACCGGGTCCAGTGACGTCCGCCGACGACGCCGGCACCGCAGCCATGCCTGTGGTGGACTGCGGCGCCGCCGAAGCCGGAATCCTGCGTCTGGATGCGCGGCGCGACGACACGATCCGCGCCTTCGCCGCGCGCCTGGCCGAGCACCCGGGCCGGGTGCTGCTGGCGGCAGAGTCACCGGGCCGTCGCGAGCTGCTGTTCGACCTGCTGCGGCCGTTCGGAATCGAGCCACCGACGGTCGCGGGCTGGCACGAATTCCTCGCGACGGACGCGCCGCTTGCCGTCACCGTGGCACCGCTGGCGTCGGGCGTCGCGCTGGCGGATCCGCCCATCACCGTGTACGCGGAGGAGCAGCTGTTCGGCGAACGCGCGCGCCAGGAACGCCGGCGCCGCCGCTCCGACCGCGATCCTGCGCGCATCATCCAGCAGCTGGCCGACCTGCGCCCCGGCGCGCCCGTCGTGCACGAAGATTACGGCGTGGGGCGCTACCTCGGTCTCACCACCATGGACGCGGGCGGCATGCCCGCCGAATTCCTGGTACTCGAGTACGCCGACGGCGACAAGCTCTACGTGCCCGTGCAGGCACTCGAGCGCATCAGCCGCTACACCGGAGCGCCGGCCGAGACCGCGCCACTGCACAAGCTCGGTGGCGAGCAGTGGTCGAAGGCACGCGCGAAGGCCGCCGCACGCATCCGCGACGCAGCGGCCGAACTGCTCGACGTCTACTCGCGGCGCGCCACGCGCCCGGGCCACGCCTTCGCCGTCGACGAGCAACAGCTGCACGCCTTCGAGGCGGGCTTCCCGTTCGAGGAGACTGCCGACCAGGCCGCGGCCATCCAGCAGGTGCTCGACGACCTGCGCGCGTCGCGGCCGATGGACCGCGTGGTGTGCGGCGACGTCGGCTTCGGCAAGACCGAGGTCGCGCTGCGCGCCGCATTCTGTGCCGTGCAGGGTGGCAAGCAGGTCGCGGTGCTGGTGCCCACCACGCTGCTCGCCCAGCAGCACTACCAGACCTTCGCGGACCGCTTCGCCGACTGGCCCGTGAAACTCGAGCTGCTGTCGCGGTTCCGCGGCGACGCGCAGGCCAAGGCGGCGCTGGCCGGCCTGGCCGACGGCAAGGTGGACATCGTCATCGGCACGCATCGACTGCTGCAGCCCGGCGTGCGCTTCAAGGACCTCGGGCTGCTGGTCATCGACGAGGAACACCGCTTCGGGGTGCGCGACAAGGAGCGGCTCAAGGCGCTGCGCGCCGAGGTGGACGTGCTGACGCTCACGGCGACGCCGATCCCGCGCACGCTCAACATGGCGCTCGGCGGCCTGCGCGACCTGTCACTGATCACGACGCCGCCCGTCGCCCGGCTCTCGATCAAGACCTTCGTGTCGGAGTGGAACGGTCCGGCGATCCGCGACGCCTGCCTGCGCGAGCTGCGCCGGGGCGGCCAGGTCTACTTCGTGCACAACGCCGTGGAGACCATCGACGGCATGGCCACGCAGCTCGCCGAACTGGTGCCCGAGGCACGCATCGCCATCGGCCACGGCCAGATGCGCGAGCGTGACCTCGAGCAGGTGATGCTCGATTTCTACCACAAGCGCGCCAACCTGCTGCTGTGCACCACCATCATCGAGAGCGGCATCGACGTGCCGACGGCGAACACGATCATCGTCGATCGCGCCGACCGCTTCGGTCTCGCGCAGCTGCACCAGTTGCGCGGCCGGGTCGGACGCTCGCACCACCAGGCGTACGCCTACCTGATCACGCCGCCGAAGAACGCCATGACCTCGGACGCGAAGAAGCGCCTCGAGGCCATCGAGTCGCTCGAGGACCTCGGCGCGGGCTTCGTGCTCGCCACCCATGACCTCGAGATCCGCGGCGCCGGCGAGTTGCTCGGGGAGGGGCAGAGCGGCCAGATCCAGGAAATCGGCTTCGCGCTGTACATGGAGCTGCTCGAGCGAGCCGTGGCAGCGCTGCGCGCCGGCAAGACGCCCGAGCTGGAGCGCCCGCTGCACCACGGGCCGGAGATCGACCTGCACGTGCCGTCGCTGCTGCCGGAGGCGTACCTGCCCGACGTGCACGCCCGGCTCGTGCTCTACAAGCGCATTTCGGCCGTTGAGAACGCGACGGAACTCGACGACCTGCAGGCCGAGACCGTGGACCGATTCGGCCTGCTGCCGGATCCCGCGAAGAACCTGTTCCGCATCGCGCGCCTGCGCGTCGCCGCTGCGCGGCTCGGCATCGAGCGCCTCGACATCGCTCCGGCTGGCGGCTCGGTCACTTTCACGGATGCGACGCCGATCGATCCCGGTGCGCTGATCCTGCTCGTGCAGCGCAGTCACCGCGCCATGCGCTTCGACGGTCCCAGCAAGTTGCGCTTCGCCGGCCAGCATGCGGAGGCGGAGGAGCGCTTCGAGGCGGCGACCAGGCTGCTGGAAAGTCTGGGCCGCTGCATGACGGGGGGATAAGGGACAGGGGATGGTGCCGGAAGTGTGGCCGCTGCATCGGCGACTGCGATCCTCTTCACTGTCCCCTATCCGCTATCCCCCATCCCCTATCCCGCCCGCCACCACCCTGTTCCCACCCTGCTCCTTGGCGGTGGCCAGTGCCCGCCGCGCCGCTTCCAGCAGGGTTTCGCAGCCGGCGGAACGCGGCGCGACAGCGGTCACCACGCCGACGCTCACGGTGAGGTAGCGCCCGGTGCGCGAGCGCGGGTGATGGATGGAAAGCGCGCGCACGCGACCGGCGATGTGCTCCGCGTGCTCACGGGCGCGCGCATCCTCCATGGACACGCCGAGCAACAGGAACTCGTCGTTGGCGAGGCGCGCCACCACGTCGCTGGTGCGGCGCATGGCCGATGCGATCGTGCGGCCGACCTGGCGCAGCATGTTCTCGGTCGCGCTGCGGCCGAACACTTCGAAATATTCGCGGGAGGCGTCCACGTCGACGTGCATCAGCGTGAGCGCGCGCCCATCGCGCTGCGCAATCGACCAGTCGCGCCGCAAGACCTCCATCAGGTGTTCCGGCGTGCTCAGGCCACTCGAGCGGTCCACCGCCGCGGCCAGCGCCCCGGGCGCGCTGCGCGGCATCGGTCGGTAATGCAGCGCGAGCCGCCCGTCCGGCAGCAGCAACGCCCAGCGTTCGCACTCGACGGTGCTGTCGTCCGCCCGGCGCAGTCGCACCCGTTGGCCGACGCCGCTGGTCGTGCCGCCGGGCTCGACCGGCGCCTCGATCTCGATCTCGTCGAGCGGCCTTCCCGGCGGCCATTCCTCCGGCCTCCGCAGCAGCGCGGCCAGCGTCGCATTGGCGTACACGACGCGCGGCGCACCGCCGCCGTTCTCGACCACGGCTACGCCGTCCAGCGCGTGGCGCAACACTTCCGCGAGCAGGGTGGCGTCTGGCGTGCTCATGACAGGTGGCGGCACTCCCTAGGCATCGAGTCGTAGTTGGGGCGCGTCCCGGCAGTGATCCACGGCCTGGCGGCATTCGA
>Ga0079037_100000958_pt1 | contig 14290 bp, 10 predicted proteins | sample Mud3Dept4metaG_FD_71479 | JGI IMG/M metagenome (GOLD analysis project Ga0079037, IMG submission 71479) | Freshwater wetland microbial communities from Ohio, USA, analyzing the effect of biotic and abiotic controls - Mud 3 Core 4 Depth 4 metaG | ecosystem: Environmental > Aquatic > Freshwater >... | reverse complement strand
CCACTGGCGCCGCCTACATCCAGGACGACCGCCGCTACAGCTTCGACGAGGTCGGCGAGCTTTCGTGCCGGATCGCCAACGGTCTGCTCGCCCTCGGCCTCCCCAGGGAGACCAAGGGCGCGGTCTGGGCGGCGAACGACGTGATGGCCTGGACCTGCACGCTCGGGCTGTGGCGCGCGAACATGTGCTGGATCCCCGTCGGTGCGCGCAACCCGGCGGAGGAGAATCACCACGTACTCGACGCCTTCGACTGCGAAGTGCTGTTCTTCCAGAAGGAGTTCGCTCCCGTCGTCGCGGAGCTGCGTCCGAGGCTGCCGAAGATCCGGCTTTGGATCTGCATCGACGCCGAGCTGCCGGAGTTCGCCGGTGCGCAATCGCTGATGCAGTGGGTCAGGGACCAGCCGGCGACGGCGCCGGGCGTGGCAGTGGACCTCGACGACGTCGTCGTCGTGTCGGCCACGGGCGGCACCACGGGCCGGCCCAAGGGCGTGATGAACACGCACCGCAGCCTGCAGACGATGTGCGCGCACCTGATGATCGGCTGCCCCTACGGCGCCGATGAACGGCCCGTCAACCTCGCCGCGGCGCCGATGACCCACACCGCAGGGCTGCTCACGCTGCCGTGCACGGCGCGCGGCGGCACGGCGGTGGTCGTCACGAAGCCCGATCCGGTCGTTCTGCTCGGGGCCATCCCGAAGTACCGGGTGACCGAGCTGTTCCTGCCGCCGACCGTGATCTATCGTCTGCTCGACATTCCAGGCCTGGGCAGGAAGGTGGACTTTTCCTCGATGAGATATTTCCTGTACGGCGCCGCGCCCATGTCGGTGGAAAAGCTCAAGCAGGCCATCGAGGCGATCGGTCCCGTGATGATGGGCGGCTACGGCCAGACCGAGGCGCCGGGGACGATCTCCTGCCTGCCGCCAGACGCGCACTTCGCGAACGGCAAGCTCGCCTCCGACGAGCGCCTCTCGTCCGTCGGGCATCCCAATCCGCTGGTCCGCGTCGAGATCATGAACGACGCAAACGAGATCCTGCGGCGGGGCGAGACCGGCGAGATCTGCGTGCGCGGCGACCTCGTCATGAAGGGCTACTACAAGGATCCCGAGAAGACCGCCGAGACCATCATCGACGGCTGGCTGCACACCGGCGATGTCGGCCACGTCGATTCGCACGGCTACCTGCACATCACCGACCGCAAAAAGGACATGATCATCACCGGCGGCTTCAACGTTTACCCGAGCGAAGTCGAGCAGGTCATCTGGGGCCACCCGGCCGTGCAGGACTGCGCGGTGATCGGCGTCCCGAGCGAGCAGTGGGGAGAGGAGGTCAAGGCCGTCGTCGAGCTCAATGCCGGGCAGCGGGTGACCGCCGATGAGCTGATGACGCTCTGCAAGGAAAAACTCGGCTCGGTGAAGGCGCCGAAATCGGTCGACTTCGTCGAAGCCCTGCCCCGCAGCCCGATCGGCAAGGTGCTGAAGAAGGAACTGCGGGCGAGGTACTGGCAGGACGCGGCGCGCAAGATCTGAACGCGTCGAGGGAGAGAGCGACATGAGCGTGTTTGCAGGCAAGGTGGTGGTCATCACGGGCGCAGGCTCCGGCATCGGCCGCGCGTTGGCGCAACAACTATCCACGAAGGGTGCCCGTCTCGCCCTGTCGGACTTGAATGTGAAAGGTCTGGACGAAACCCTTGGATCGCTGGCCGCGGTAGCGGAAGCCCGCGGCTACCCACTCGACGTGTCGAGCCGCGAGTCGGTTTTCACCCACGCCGAGGAGGTGCAGCGCGATTTCGGCACGGCGCACTGCATGATCAATAACGCCGGCGCCACCATGATCGGTACGATCGAGCACATGACGATCGAGGAGATCGAATGGCAGCTCGGCATCAACCTGTGGGGCGTGATCTACGGCACCAAGGCCTTCCTGCCCATGATGCTGGCGCAGAGCGAAGGCTGCATCGTCAATATCTCGAGCGTATTCGGTCTCGTCGGCTATCCGGCGCAAGGCGCGTACAACATCTCCAAGTTCGGCGTCCGCGGACTGACTGAGTGCCTGTGGAGCGAACTCGACGGCACAGGGGTGCGCGCGGTCTGCGTTCACCCCGGTGGCATCCGTACCAACATCGAGAAGTCCGGCCGCCGCTGCGCCGCCTCGGGCGAAGAAGAGTCCCGCTTCTCGGTATTGGCAGACAAGCTGCTGCGGACGACGGCCGATGATTGCGCGGCAGACATCATCGCCGGCATCGAGCGCGGCAAAAAGCGCGTCATCACCGGCAACCGGTCCACCACGCTCTTCTGGCTCAGCCGGCTCCTGCCCAGCAACTACCCGGCGGTGCTCAAACTCGTCGCACGGTAATCGCCATGAATCACATCTACGTGGCCGGTATCTCCATGACGGTATTCGGTCGCCACCCCGACCGCACGCTGCACGATCTCGCCGGCGAGGCGCTGCAGGGAGCCCTGAAAGACGCCGGCTGCGCCGCAGGCGACCTGGGTGTCGCCTACTATGCCGGCATCACCAACGGCCCGCTGCAGGGACAGATCTCGATTCCCGGCCAGGTCGTGTTCAGCAAGATCGGCATCGAGGGTATCCCGGTCTACAACGTCGAGAACGCCTGCGCGTCCGGCAGTTCGGCGTTCAACCTCGCGGTGCAGAGCCTGCGGGCCGGCACGACCGACGTGGCGCTCGCCCTCGGCGCCGAGAAAATGAACATTCCCGACAAGTCGAAGTCCTTCGCAATCTTCGAAGGCGGCTGGGACGTCTCGCGCGTCGAGGAAACCTACGCGACGCTGGTGCAGATGGGCGAAGGGATCACGCCGCCGCCCGGCTCGGAGTCCGACCGGCCCTATAGCAAGTTCATGGCGATCTATGCCGCGTTCTGCCGCTGGCACATGAAGACCTACGGCACCACGCAGCGGCAGATCGCAGCGGTGTGCGCCAAGAACCACCAGCACTCGGTGCACAACCCGTACTCGCAGTTCCGCAAGTCCTTCACGATCGATGAGGTGCTCGCGGCGCCCCCCATCACTTATCCGATCACGCTGCCGATGTGTGCGCCGCTCTCGGACGGTTCGGCGGCCGCGATCCTCGCCACCGACGCAGGCCTCGAGCGCATCGACGCCGACCGCAAGCGCTGCATCCGGGTGGCCGCCAGCGTCGTCCGCAGCTTCACGCATCGGCGCCTCGACGAGCCCGAGAAGCACGTGAGCCGCCTCGCCGCGCTGCAGGCCTACGAAATCGCGGGACTCGGGCCCGAGGACATGCACGTGGCCGAGGTGCACGACGCCTCGGCCATGGGCGAGATCATCCAGTCCGAGAACCTCGGCTTCGTGTCGCTGGGCGGCGGCGGCCCGGCGGCCGAGCGCGGCGAGTTCGCACTCGGCGGGCGCCTGCCGATCAATCCGTCGGGCGGCCTCGAGTCCAAGGGCCATCCGCTCGGCGCGACCGGCATCGGCCAGCTGTTCGAGCTGGTGACACAGTTGCGCGGCGAGGCAGGGGCGCGCCAGGTCGAGGGCGCACGCAACGCCATCCAGGAGAACGGCGGCGGACTGCAGGGCGTCGAGGAAGCGGCCGTCGCGATCCACATCCTGAGCAAATGACCTCGTGGTCGACCGGAGTCCCTGATGAAGTTGCTGAAATCGATCGCCCGCCATCTCATGGTCGGTGCCACGTTCACGCTGCTGGTCATCGCGACCGGCCATCTCCTCTCATACCTGCTCGGCTGACGCGATGACGATGCAACCGACACGGCTCCTGCTGCCGGCATTGGCCATTATTTGCCTCGTCGCCGCGGCGAATCCGCAGGCGCGGGCGGGCACGATCACCGGGCTGGTGGCAACCGCCGACGGCCAGCCCGTGGCGGGCGCCCTCGTGACCCTGTGGAACGAGGCGCGCAACCGCAAGGAAACCGTCTACACGGACGCTGAGGGTCGGTACACGCTGGCGACCGGCTTCGCGGGCAAGGTGCAGTTGCGGGGCCGTGCCCCCATGTACCGGGACTTCAACGTGGCCTTCGATCTCGCGGCGGACGACACTCAGCAGCACAACCTCGCGCTCGTCCGACTGACTGACCCGCAGGAAATCTCCGATTCGCTCACGGCCTCCGCCCACGCGGCAGCCCTGCCCTTCCCCGACCCGGAGACGAAGAACACCTTCATCAGCCAGTGCAGTTACTGCCACCAGCAGGGCAACAGCCTCACCCGTCGCCCCCGGCCCGCGGCCGAGTGGAACGACGTGATGTGGCGCATGGAGGGCTATGGAGCCTACATCACCTATGCCGAGCACCGCCGCATCCAGAAGCTGCTGGGCGACGGCTTCGACGGCAGGCCGGTGAACGCGGTGCAGACGGCGCCCTTCAGCCCCGAGATGGCGCGGGCCCGGATCGAGGAATGGCACGCGGGCGACACGATGTCGTTCCTGCACGACACCATCGTCGGCCACGACGACAAGCTGTACGGCATCGACGAGGGCAAGGACGTCATCTTCATCCTCGACCGCGCGACCGGCGCCATCGAGGTCGTCGAGATCCCGACCGAGGCCGACGATCAGGTCGGCGGCCGCTTTCGCGGCGTGCGCCTGCCGATCGGCGTCTTCACCGGCATGCACGGGCCGCACAGCGCCGCAATCACGCGCGACGGCGCGATGTACATCACCGGCGCGCTGTCGGGGAAGCTGATCAGGTTCGATCCCGCGACACGCGAGTGGAGGTTCTTCAAGATCCCGGAAGGCTTCCTGTGGCGCAAGGGCCTGTACCCGCACACGATCCGCACGGACCAGGACGACAACCTGTGGTTCACGGTCACCATGTCGAACCGCCTGATGAAGTTCGACACGAAAGCCGAGGAGTTCACCGACATTGGCCTGCCGCACGGCGGCTTCCTGCGCTGGATGACCGACACCTTCATGGGTGTCGTGCTGAAGATCATCCAGTGGTTCCCCGAGCAGAACCTCCAGCTGGCGCTGTCGCACCACAAGTGGCTCAACGGCGGCCACGAGGCGTTCAACTGGCCCTACGGCATCGACGTCAACCCGCTCGACGACAGCGTCTGGTACGCGAAGCTGCTCGGCAACAGGATCGGCACCGTGAACCGCGAGACGCTCGAGGTCACCGAGTTCGAGACGCCGCACGCCGGCCCTCGCCGCATGCGCTTCGGACCCGACGGCATCCTGTGGATCCCGTCCTTCGACGAAGGCAAGCTCATGCGCTTCGACCCGAAGTCGACGCAGTTCGAGACCATCGACCTGCCGGTGCTGTCAGAGGGCGAGTACGAGATGCCGTACGCGCTGGCCGTGCACCCGAAGACCGGCGACGTCTGGATCGCGGCGAACAACACCGACCGCGTGCTGCGCTACCTTCCGCAGCAGAAGCGCTTCATCGCCTACCCGATGCCCAATCGCGTGATCTGGTTCCGCGACATCGACTTCACACGGGACGGCCAGGTGTGCATGAGCAACTCCAATCTTCCGGCCTATGCGCACGAGGACCTGGTGCCGGCCTTCGTCTGCATCGAGCCCGAGCCGGGCGGTGCTTACGGCCGCTGAGCAGGCCTGCAGTGGCCCGGCGGCATCGATGCGACAAGGTCCCGATCGCGGGCACCTACCCCCCATTCGGCGGGGGGCCGGGCAACGTGCCTCGGCGTATCGTCGAACCATAAGACTGGGGGACCACGATGAGCAAACCGATCCCGCCGCTCGACCTGATGTGGCTGATCATGGAGACACAGGAGAGCCCGACGCACGTCGGCGCGCTGCTGCTGTTCGACAAGCCGAAGAACAATCCGCATGTCGTCCGGCAGATTGTCGAGGCTTCGCGGTCGTACGCGCCGACGCCGCCGTTCAACTATATTCCGGAGCTCGGCGGCACCCGCCTGCCGCAGTTCCGCGAGGCGACCTCCTACGACCCGGCCTATCACGTGCAGCACATCGCGCTGCCCGCCGGCGCGACGTACGACGAACTGCTGCGACTGGTGGCCGACCTGCACGAGCCGATGCTCGACCGCGCCCGGCCGCTGTTCCGCAACTGGCTGATCGACGGCGTGCCGGGCGACCGCTTCGCCTTGTACACGAAGGTCCACCACGCGATCATCGACGGTGTTTCCGGCACCAGGCGCCTCTACGCGAGCCTGAGTCCGAGTTCCCGGCGCGCGATGCCGCCGCCCGCATTCGCGGCCGAAGTCCCGGTGCGCAAGCCGCGACCGCCGAAGGCGCTGGTCGATCGGCTGGCCGAGCTCGGCCTGTCCGCGACCAAGCAGACGCTCGCCCTCAGGGACGTCTCGGTAGGCGCACTCAAGAAGGGGCTCGCCTCGTTGCTCGGCGCCGACCCGGTGGGCAGCGCACCGTTCACGGCGCAGCGCGGGCCAATGAACGAGCCACTGCAGATGGCTCGGTCCATCGCGACTCTGTCGCTGCCGCTCGAGGAAATGCACGCGGTCGGCAAGCACTTCGGCGCAACGCTCAACGACCTCGCCGCGACCCTCGTGGACGAAGGCGTGCATCGCTACCTGCGGCGGACGGGACGTGCCTTTCCCCACCGACTGGTCGCGTTCTGCCCGGTGTCCCTGCGCGACGAAGGCGACACGGCGACCGGCACCAAGGCCTCGGCCATGTTCGTGCATCTCGGCGCGCACGAGGCGACGGTCGTCGAGCGCATCGAGCAGGTCGTGGCAGCCCTCGACGCCGGGAAGCTGGAGCTGCGCTCGATGTCCAAGGACGCGGCGATGGTCTACGCAGTCGCGCTGCTCGGCATGGCCGAACTGTCCACGGCGACGCACGTCGACCGACTGGCGCCGCCGCTCGCCAACATGGTGATCTCCAATGTGCCGGGTGGACGCGAGCGGCTGTACCTGAACGGCGCGCCGCTGGTCGGCACGTTCCCCGTGTCGGCGATCGCCATGTCCGTGGGCCTGAACGTGACGCTCACCTCGTACCACGAGTGCATGGACTTCGGCTTCGTCGGCAGCGGCGCCACGATGCACGACCTGCCGGAGCTTGCTCGTCACGTGAAGGACGCCTACGAGGAACTGAAGGTGGCCGCGTCGAAGCGGCGTCCGGCCGCCGTCCGCAAGTCGCGCCCGCGCCGTGCCGGGGCGCAGGCCCGGACGAAGGCCGGGCGCGCCCGGCGCTAGCCATGGAGCGGATGGGCGGCGGCGACGCGTTGATGCTGTACCTCGACCGCGCCGAGGCCTACAACCACACCATCAAGCTGCAGATCATCGATCCGGCGGCGGACCCTGCCGGTTGGTCGTGGACCCGGTTCAAGGCCGCGTGGGCCTCCCGCGTCGGACTCGTGCCGCGCCTCCGCCAGCGCTACCTGCGCGTCCCGTTCGGGCTCAATCACCCGGTCTGGGTGGACGACCCGGCGTTCGACCTCGATTATCACCTGCGGCGGGTCGGCTGCCCGGCGCCGGGCACGAAGATCGAGCTCTGCGAGCTGATCTGCGAGCTCTACGCGCATCCGCTCGATCACTCGCGGCCGCTCTGGCAGGCCTGGGTCATCGAGGGGCTCGAGGGCGGACGCGTCGGCGTGCTGCTGCTGATCCACCATGCGCTGACGGACGGCCTCGGCATCCTCCGGATGCTCAACAACTTCTGGCAGACCCGGCCCGAAGCGATCGAGCACCCGGAACCGAGCGAGTGGTGCCCGGCCGCGCTGCCCTCGAAGTGGCGCCTGCTCTTTGCAGGCCTGCGGGACCTGCCTGGCGTGGTCTCCGCCAACCTGCCGGGCGCGATCCGCGGCTCGCGCGCCGGCCGGCGCATCGTGGCCGAGTGGCGCCGCGCCGGCCGGACACGGCCGCCGTCGCCCGGTGACCGCCAGTACCCTGCCCCCTTTGCGACGCGGCTGTCGCCGCGCCGCAGCTTTGCGGTGCGCTCGTTCCAGCTCGAGAGGATCCGCACCCTGGCCCGGGCGCTCTGCGTAACGATCAACGACGTGTTCCTCGCCTCGCTGGCCGGCGCCATCCGCGAGCTGCGGCGCGAGCAGACCGGCGTCGCACCGGACGCGCCGATGATCGCCACCGTGCCGTTCGCGCTCGTGCCGCTCGCCGAGCGAACCCGCGACGGGAATTTCTCGACGACCTGCCACACGCTGCTGCACACCGAACTCGCCGACCCGCGTGAGCGCCTCCAGGCTTGCAAGCGCTCCGCCGACACGATGAAGGCGTATTTCGAGGCGACGCGCGAGGCGAACGTCACCGCGGTCCTGAACCTGCTGCCGCCGCTGGTGCCGAAGCTCGTGGACCGCATCAACGAGATGAAGAGCGGCGGGCTGCTGCCGTTCTGGAACGTCGTCGCGTCGAATGTGCCGGGACCACGTTCGCCGCTGCAGCTCGGCCAGCTGAAGCTCGCCGAGTGGTTTTCGATCGGCCAGATCGCCCACGGCGCGACGCTCAACGTCACCGTGTGGAGCTACGTCGACCAGTTCAACCTGTCCGTGCTGTCCGACCCCCAGGTGCTCGACGACGCCTGGCGACTCGTGGACCTGTTCGACGCCAGCCTCGCCGGGCTCGAGGCCGCCGCAAAGGGAGATTGAGGATGTATCACTACGCCGACGCCATCGAAGCACTCGCGGACCAGCTCGGAGACGACATCGTGCTGACCCACGACGGCACACACCGCTCGTGGCGCGAGTTCGACGACCGTGCCGCGCGGCTCGGGCAGGCTTTTGCGGACGCCGGCCTCGCACCCGGCTCCAAGATCGGCTTGCTGCTCTTCAATTGTTCCGAGTACTACGAAACCTTCCTCGCGGCGCTCAAGATGCGCATGGTCCCGTTCAACATCAACTTCCGTTACGTCGGCGCGGAGCTCGCGTATCTTCTCGAAAACGCCGACTGCGAGGCCCTCGTGTATCACAGCTCGCTCGGCGACGTGGTTCGCGAGGTGGTGCCCGGCCTGCCGCTGGTGAAGCTCGCGGTCGAGGTGGACGACGGTGACGGCGGCTGGGAGAAGGCGCATGCGTACGAGACACTGGTCGCGGCGACCACGCCAGCACCGCGCCTGCCACGCCAGCCGGACGACTATCACCTGATGTACACCGGCGGCACCACGGGGCTGCCGAAGGGCGTCATCTGCCACGTCGCACCCTGGAGCACCGGCCTCACCGCGATGTATGCGACGAACGTTCTCGGGCTGCCGGCGGGACCCATGCAGGTCGACCAGTTGCTCGCGACGGTGCAGGCGCTGCGTGCAAAGGGCGTCGTGCCGGTCGTGATGCCCGCCTCGCCGCTGATGCACACTGCCGGGCTCGCCAACAGCCTGCCGTTCCAGATGCTGGGCGGCCGCTGCGTCACGCTGCCGAACCGGAATTTCGACCCGATGGAAATCTGGCGGACGGTGGCCCGGGAACGGGTCATGTGCCTGGTCATCGTCGGCGACGCTTTCGCGCGACCCATGCTGACGGCGCTCGAGGAGGCCAAGGCGCGCGGCGAGACACTCGACCTTTCCTGCCTCAAGATCGTGGTGTCCTCGGGCGTGATCTGGTCCCAGGGCGTCAAGGAAGCGATGCTCGAGTGGATCGACGCGACGCTGATCGACGGCGTCGGCGCCACTGAAGGCGCGATGGCCATGCAGCTGAGCCGGCGCGGGCAGACCGGCGCCGCAGCGAAATTCGTGCCGCTGGCCGACACGCGCCTGTTCGCCGAGGACGGCCGCGAGATTCCGAAGGGATCCGACGAGCCGGGCCTCATTGCCGCCGGCGGCGCGCTGTTGCCTGCCGGCTACTACAAGGATCCGGAAAAGACGGCGAAGACGTTCCGCATCGTCGAAGGCAAGCGCTTCGCGTTCATCGGCGACTGGGGCCAGTGGAACGCGGACGGCACGCTGCAGCTGCTCGGCCGCGGCTCGGCCTGCATCAACACGGGCGGCGAGAAGGTCTATCCGGAGGAAGTGGAGCACGTGATCGTGGCCCACTCGGGCGTCGCCGACTGCCTGGTGATCGGCATGCCGGACGAGCGGTTCGGCCAGCGGGTCGTTGCGCTGGTCGTGCCGCGCGCTGGCCGCGACGAGCTGGCGGCGGAACTCGCGGAATTCGTCAAAGGGAAGATGGCGGGCTACAAACGGCCGCGCGCTTTCCTCGAGGTCCCCGCAATTCCGCGCCTGCCGAACGGCAAGGCCGACTACACGGCCGCGAAAGGTCTCGCGGAGCGGCAGCTGTAGCGCGCATCGCCATGGTCAGTTGGCAGACGACGACTGCGAGCCTGCTGAGCCGCTTGACGGTCAAGCAACTGCTGCAGCGCGACGTCCCGGTCCAGAAGCTGCGCGCGCAGATTGGCGCGATCGAACGATTGTTCGCGGAGCACCCGCCCGGCTTCGAGATCGCCCGCAGCCAGCCACTGCCGCACTGCGATGCGGAGTGGCTGCGCGCCAGGGGCTCGAAGACCGACCGCGTCATCCTGCACTTTCCGGGCGGAGCGTACGTGGCCCGGCTGCCCAACATGGAACGCTCCATGATGGCTCGCCTGTGCACAGCCGCAAACGCGCGCGCGCGGCTCGTGTTCTACCGGCTGGCACCCGAACACCCGTTCCCGGCCGGTCACGAGGACAGCCTCGGCGCCTACCTGCAGCTGCTCGATCTGGGCATTTCCCCGGATCGCATCGTCGTCAGTGGAATCTCCGCGGGCGGCGGCATGGCACTCGGCGTGCTGCTGGCAGCGCGCGACCGCGGCCTGCCGCTGCCGGCCGGAGCCATCCTGATGTCGCCGCTGACGGACCTGACGGATCCGCACGACGGTTCGCGCGTGACCAATGCCGCGCGCGATTCAGTCCTGAGCCACAAGCGTGGCACCGAGATGCGGGCCATGTACGTCGGCGGCGACACCGAACGAATGGCTGATCCCTACGTCTCGCCTGCATTCGGCGACTTTACCGGCCTGCCCGCACTTTTCTTCCAGGTGGGCAGCACCGAGATCCTGCTCGACGACAGCCGGCGCTGCGCGGATCGCGCGCGCGCTGCCGGCGTGACCGCCGAGCTCGAGGTCTGGAAGGAGATGCCCCACGGCTGGCAGGGGCTGCCATTCGGTCCCGAATCGGAGCGTGCGATCGAGCACTGCGCCGATTTCGTCAGGGAGTGTTGTCCGTGACCCGCAAGGCCATTCGCAAATCCGGACCTCGCACCGGCAAGGTCGTGGCGGCCCGCAAGTTCATGCAGGTGCTGCGCGAGGACCACGCAGGGCTGTCGCGTGTGCTGCGGGAAATCGATGCCCAGGCAGCACTGCTGCAATCCGTGCCGGGTGCTGCACGGCCGGTGCTCGCCGAGGCGCTGCGCTACCTGCTCGTCTATCAGCACTCGATCCATCACCGGCGCGAGGACCAGCTGTTCGCGAGGGTCCGCGCCCGCGAGCCGCGTCTGTACAGGAACATGCAACAGCTGGTGCGCGAGCATCGGGCCGGGCATCAGCAGGCCGAGCGGCTCGCGAGCGAGCTTTCACGGGCCTCGCTCGGCGAGTTGAGCGGCAGGACTGGCCAGCGGATCGCGGCCCAGCTGCAGCAGTACGTGCAGCACACGCGCGACCACATGCGGCGCGAAGAGGCGGTGTTCTACACGGGATCGGAGCGCGTCCTGCGCACATCGGACTGGACGGCGCTAATGACCGGGCCCATGCCGCGCGACCCGGCCATGGACCCGCAGCGTTTCGCCACACGCTACCCGCGCCTGGCAGAGCGCATGGCCCGCCCGCAGCGCGACGTGGTCGGACTGCGCGAGACCGCGTCCGGCACCGACCACCGGGCTCGCGCCGAGCAAGTCGTCGAACGCTGCGCCGACCTGCTTCACCGGGCCATCGACGTTGCACAGCGCATCGTACGCACGTTGGTGCGGTCGCCCGGCGGCCGATCACAGTAACCGCGCGGTCCCTTACGCTACGGCCGGGGCCGCCTTGTGCACTGCCGACGTCGGCAGCAGAAAACGCGACAGCGCCGGGATCAGGATCAGCGCGCCGAGCATGTTCCACAGGAACATGAACGCGAGCAGGATGCCCATGTCGGCCTGGAACTTGATCGGCGACCACGCCCAGGTGATGACGCCTGCCGCCAGCGTGAAGCCGACGAGCGCGACGATGCGACCGGTAAACGACAGCGCCGCGCGGTACGCCTCGACCAGCGGCATCCCTGCGCGCTGCCCGTGCAGCTGCACCGACAGCAGGTAGAGCGCGTAGTCCACGCCGATGCCGACGCCGAGCGCGATCACCGGGAGCGTCGCCACCTTGACCCCGATGCCGAGCGCCACCATCAGCGCCTCGCAGAGCACCGAGGTCAAGGCCAGCGGCAGCAGCGCAACCAGCACGGCGCGCCAGGAGCGGAACGCAATCAGGCACAGGATGGCGACGGTGCCATAGATGTAGAACAGCATTTTCAGCCAGGCCTCGCGTACGACCTGGTTGACCGCGGCCTCGATGCCCGCCGACCCGGCCGCCGGCAGCAGTTCCACCTCCGCGACCGGGTTGTCGGCGATGAACTGTTCGACGGTGGCCGCCACCTTATCGAGCGTCGCCGCCTTGTGGTCCCTGAGATACGCGATGACCGGCATCACCGAGCACTCGGCGTTGGTCAGGTCTGGGGTGTTCTGGATCGCCTGTTGCGCTCCATAGTTCAGGACGTCCTGGTTGCGCGACAGCGTGTACCACTTCGCGGTGCCCTCGTAGGTCCCGGCCGTGACCTGCTTGACGGAGTCCGCCAGCGACACGGTCGCCTGCACCTCGGGCAGCTGCTGCAGCTGCCACGCGAGGCGGTCTGCCTGCTGCAGGGTCGAATAGCGCGTGCACGCCTCGACCGGTGTAATGATGATCACGGCAAATACGTCCGACGACAGAGAGAAATTCGCCGTGATGAATGCGTTGTCGACGTTGTAACGCGAGTTCGCCCGCAGCTCCGGCGCACCCGGATCGAGGTCGCCGATCTGCAGGTTGCGCGACACGACGTAGCCGCCGATCCCGAGCGAGAGGGCGACCACGATCGCGCCGGCGGCCCAGGCCCTGCTCTCGGCGAAATGATTGAAGAAAGACCAGACGCCGCGGGTGCCGACGCCCTGCTCCTCCTGCTTGAGGCTGCGGTCGGCCGCCTTCTTGCTGACGCCGGTCACCGACAGGATCACCGGCAGCAACACCAGGTTCGTGAACAGCAGCACGCTCACGCCGATGGTCGCGGCGATGGCCAGCTCGCGGATCGCCGGGATCGGGATCAGCAGCAGCACGAGGAAGCCGGCGGCGCCGTTCAGCAGCGCCGTGACGCCTGCGACGAACAGCCGGCGGAACGTATAGCGGGCGGCGACGAGCGTCACGGTGCCCCGCCCGACGTCCTGCTGGATACCGTTCATCTTCTGCGCGCCGTGGGACACGCCGATGGCGAAGATCAGGAACGGCACCAGGACCGAGAACGGGTCGAGCCCGAGACCGAGCAGCGTGAGTATCCCCATCTGCCAGATGACGGCGATCAGCGAGCAAAGCAGCACGACGAACGTGCTGCGCACGCAGCGCGTGAACGAGAACAGGATCACGGCTGCGATCAGGATCGCCGCGCCGAAGTACATCATCACCTGCAGGATGCCGTCGAGCAGCGAGCCGATGATCTTGGCGAACCCGATCACGCGGACCTTGTACCTGCCATCGGCCGTCTCGTACTTGGCGCGGACGTTCTGCTCTACGGCCCGCGAAAGCGCCCAGTAGTCGATCCGCTCGCCGCTGGCCGGGTCCACGTCGAGCAGCGGCACGATGATCATCGCCGACTTGAAGTCGTTGGCGACGAGGTTGCCCACCAGGCCCGCCTTCATGATGTTCTGACGGAGCTGCTCGACGCTCGCGGTCGAACCGTCGTACGAGTCGGGCATCACCGGCCCGCCTGCGAACCCCTCCTCGGTGACTTCGTTGTAGCGGACCACCGGCATCCAGATCGACTTGACCCAGGCCCGATCGACGCCCGGCGTCAGGAAGAGCTCGTCGTTGATCTTCTTCAGGGTTTCCAGGTAGTCCGGATCGAAGATGTCGCCTTCGGCATTCTCGACGACGATGCGCAGCGTGTTGCCGAGACCCCGCAGCTGGTCCTTGTTGGCCTCGTAGTTCTGGATGTACGGATGCCCGACCGGCAGCATCTTTTCGTAGCTGGCGTTGAGCCCGATCCGCGTCGCCATGAAGCCGAGTACGGCGGTCACGACCAGGCACGCCAGCATGACGGCGACCCGGTTGTTGAAGATCAGCCGCTCGAGGCGGTTGCCGGAATTGAGGTCGAAGTCCTTGAGGTCGCGGACGACCGGCATCGCTTCGATGTTGGGGGTTGGGGCTGCCATGGCTCTTACCTCGGAGCATCCGGT
>Ga0079037_100000957_pt1 | contig 14291 bp, 14 predicted proteins | sample Mud3Dept4metaG_FD_71479 | JGI IMG/M metagenome (GOLD analysis project Ga0079037, IMG submission 71479) | Freshwater wetland microbial communities from Ohio, USA, analyzing the effect of biotic and abiotic controls - Mud 3 Core 4 Depth 4 metaG | ecosystem: Environmental > Aquatic > Freshwater >... | reverse complement strand
GCGTAGGTGCTCTCGAAGTAGTAGCGCCCGCCCGTCAGGTCGATCACCGTCCGGAAGATGGTGCTGGAGACGTTCGGCTTCGCCGGGTCGGGCTTGCCGAACGGCACCGACACGTTCCGGATGACGCTGAACATGTACGCCGCGCCCTCCGCCTGGGTGGTCGGCGTCGGCAGGCCGTCGGCGTAGAACGCCGCGCGCACGAACCGGTCCATCGGGGTCCGCTCGCCCGGCAGCGGCTTGTCGCCGCCGAAGGTGCGGTACTGCTTCAGGTTCGCGATCTGCTTGTCGTACGTCGGCTCGTTGGTCATCACCGTGAAGCGCTTGTCGTGGTACACCGTCGCCTTGCCGGCGATGTACTCGATCACGGCGGAGTCGCCGGTCTTGTCCTCGAGCGAGATGTGCACCAGCGTCGGGAAGCCGTTCGGCAGGATCAGCGGCTCGATCTGGAAGGTGAACGTCTTCTGCGCCGCGACCGCCTCGGCCACCGACGCGTAGTTGTCGAGGAAGTACTGCGCCCACTGCATCACGCCGATCCCTTCCTTCTTCGGATCGCGCTTGCCGAAGTCCGACTCGCCGGCCAGGTACAGCACGTGCGCGCTCAGGCCCTTCTCGTTGACGCCCTCGTGCGTGCCCATGTCGTAGGCCGAGAGCACCAGGCTGCCGTACTTGGAGGTCCAGGTGTGGGGATTCGCCGCCACGGCCCCGCGCCGCGTGATCCCGCGCGGGTACATCCGGAAGGCCGAGTTGGCCCGCTCGGTCCAGTCCTGCGTCCGGCCCACGTACACCGACCCGTCGCCCGCCACCCACAGGACGCGCGAACAGGCCAGGGCCGTCTCGGCCGAGACCAGCCCGACCAGGCCCACGGCCAACGCCACGATGACACGACGCATGTCGACTCCTTCGATTCGGGTGCGAGATGCAAGGTGAGGGGGCCACGGGCACGGGCTGGAATCTTGTGTCGGACCCGGCGGCGCTCGCTGGTTACACCATAGGCCCGCCCGATGTTCCCGGGGGTCGCGTTCCGCGCGGATCACCCGCGGCTGAGCTGCGGCTTCGCCGGCACCGAGAGGCAGCACGAATCGGCCGCGCACTTCCGTAGGCCGCCTGTCAGCCACGCCATTGACGCGGCGGGCCGTGCGCCGCTAGACATCCGGACGGACGAACCTCAACCCGCGCACGGACGCCGTAACATGACCGCTCCCGCCTCCCCCGCTTCAGGCACTGGCCTCAGCCAGAGCCTCAACCAGGTCCTCGCCGACTCCTACGCGGTGATGGCCCTGACCCACCTCGCGCACTGGAACGTCGAGGGGCAGGGCTTCTTCGCCCTGCACACCGCCTTTCAGGTGCAGTACGAGGAGCTCTTCACCGCCATCGACGAGATCGCCGAGCGCATCCGCGCGCGCGGCCACTACGCCATCGGGGGGCTGGCCCAGCTGGCGCGGACCGCGCAGCTCGAGGAGTTCGCGGCACCCCTGTCGCAGGAGGACTACGTCGCACGGTTGGTGGCGGCCAACCAGAAGCTCCTCGCCGACGCCGCCGTGGCACGCGACCGGGCCGGGGAGGAGAACGACCCCGAGAGCCAGGATCTCATGATCGCGCGCATCACGCTGCACCAGAAGACGCTCTGGATGCTCAGGAGCTTCCTGAAGAGCTAGGGGAAACGCGCGGTCCTATACCCTCGACACCAGGTCCGCCGTCCCGCTCTGCTGATCCCCCGCCGGCGGGCCTCCCTTGGGCTCGAGCAGGAACCGGAGGGCGATCGGCGCGAGGAACGTGGTCGCCATCACCATGAGCGCGGCCGACGAGAAGAGCTTGCCGTCGAACACGCCGGAGACGAGCCCCATCGAGGCGAAGATGAGCCCCACCTCGCCCCGCGGCACCATGCCCACGCCGATGACGAGCTTGCGACCGTCGAACCAGAACGGGGCGAACCCGGCCAGCACCTTGCCCACCACCGCGCACAGCGTCAGCACCCCGCCGATGAGCAGCACCCGCGGGTCGGAGAAGTCGCGCACGTCCACCAGCGCGCCCACCGTCACGAAGAAGAGCGGCACGAAGAAGTAGCCGATCTGCACCACGCCCTTCTCGATGGCGTGCAGCTGCCGCGTCGGCGCGAACAGGAGTCCCGCCGTGAAGGCGCCGATGATGAGCGCCGAGCCGACCCGCTCCGCGAGCACTGCCACGAGGAACGCCACGGTAAGGGCGATCAGGGGCAGCGAGGGCCCCTTGAGGTGGCGGTCGAGCAGGTCGAACAGCGGCGGCACCGCGAAGCGGCCCACCAGGAGTGCCGCGCCGATGAACCCGAACGCCGTCACCGTCAGCTTGCCCACCAGCATCGGCGTCACCGCGCCGCCCGCCACGACGGCGCTCACCACGGCGAGGATGATGAGCCCGATCACGTCGTCGATCACCGCCGCGCCGAGCACCACCTGGCTCTCGCGATCCTGCAGCCGGCCGAGGTCGGAGAGCACCCGCGCGGTGATGCCCACCGACGTCGCCGTGAGCGCCGCGCCCATCACCAGCCGCACCAGCGGCTCGAGGCCGAGCGCGGCGCTCGCGAAGTAGCCCAGCGCGAACGGCACGGCGACGCCCACCACCGCCACCGCCAGCGCGGCCGGGCCCACCTCCAGCAGCTTCTTCGGGTTGGTCTCGAGGCCGATCTGGAACAGCAGGATGAGGACGCCGATCTCGCTCAGCGCGTGCAGCACCGGCTGGTGGGGATCGACCAGGCCGATCATCGAGGGGCCCAGCACGATGCCGGCGAGCATCTCCCCCAGCACGGCGGGCTGGCCCACCGTCTCGAAGAGGTCGCCGAGGAGCTTGGCCGCGGCGAGCATGGCGCCGATGGCCAGCAGGAGGCCGGTGAAGTCGCCGCTGCCGGCGAGCAGCGCGAGCATGTCGGCCTACCGGACCGGGTCGACCGACTCGACGAACTCGGCCACCGGCGTGGCGAGGAAGCGGGTGCGCGGCGCCCGGATGGTCACGCGCAGCATCACCTCCGCGAGCGGCGGCAGCGACTTGAAGCGCGCCACCTCCGCGCGCGGCACCATCACGTACACGAACCCCGGCTCGGGCAGCGGGCCCCGGGTGAGCAGGTAGGACTGGCCGGCGGGCATCTCGGGCCGCAGCTCGTCGGCCACCTGCACGCTGATGAGCTGCAGCCGCCACTCCACCGTCTGCCCCACGTAGCGGGCGGGATCGGCCCTGAGCTCCGCCGCGGTGACGCCGCGCTGCGCGCCCGTGGCGGGCACGAGCTCGTCGGCACGCACCCAGCCCTCCACCTGCACGCGGACCCACTCGCCGCTCCGGGTGACGACGCGCGCCGACGTGCGCTCGGCGAGCGTGCCGGCGGCGGCACCGCTGTCCGGGCGCACGCGCAGGTCCACCCGCGCGGTGGTCTCGACGCGATCCGAGGGGTTCATGGCTGGCGAGGCGGCTGGTGCCGGCGCGCCGGGAGCCGGCGCGGGCGCGCGCTGGGCCCGCTGCTGCGCGCCGAGCGGCGGCGCGGCCAGCAGGAGCAGCGCAGCGATGGCGGCTGGAAGCCGACGGAAGGGAGGACTAGATTGCGCTTCGACCGTCACGGTCGCCCATCATAGACGTCGCGGAGATTCATGTCAAACGTCCTCGGACGCAAAGCCCCGGTCGTGCTGTGCGTGCTCGACGGCTGGGGCTATCGTCCGGAGCGTGAGGGCAACGCGATCGCGCTCGCGCGCGCGCCGAACTGGCAGGCGCTGTGGGGCCGTCATCCGCGCACGCTGCTGAACGCGAGCGAACTGGCCGTGGGGCTCCCCGAGGGCCAGATGGGCAACAGCGAGGTGGGGCACCTCAACCTCGGCGCGGGTCGCGTGGTGCCGCAGGACCTCGTCCGGATCTCCCAGTCCATCCAGCGCGGCGACTTCTACGCCCTCGCGCCCCTCGTCGAGCTCGGCGCCCACCTGCGGCAGACGGGCGGCACGCTGCACCTCGTGGGCCTGCTCGGGCCGGGCGGCGTGCACGCCCTCGACCGGCACCTCCTGGCCTGCGTCGAGCTCGGCATGCGTCTGCGCGTGCCGAAGATCGCCATCCACGGCTTCCTCGACGGCCGCGACAGCGCCCCCACGCTCGGCGCGGAAGTGGTGCGGACGCTGCTGCTCGACATGCGCCGCATCGCCGGCGACCGGGTGGATGTCGCCACGCTCACCGGCCGCTACTACGGCATGGACCGCGACCACCGCTGGGAGCGCACCCGGGCGGCGTACGACGCCATCGCGCACGGCGTGGGCATCGCCGTGGAGCATCCCGTGCTCGCGGTGCAGGCCGCCTACCAGCGCGGCGAGACCGACGAGTTCGTGCGGCCCCTCGTGCACCACCGCCACGGCCGGCCGGTGGCCACGCTCGAGGAGGGCGACGGCATCTTCTTCTTCAACTACCGCAGCGACCGCATGCGCCAGATCGTCGGCGCGCTCGCCGTGGCCGGCTTCGACGGGTTTCCAGTGCGGCGGCCCGCGGTGCGGGCCGTCACGATGACGCAGTACGACCGCACCTTCCCCATCCCGCAGGCGTTCCCGCCCTTCACCCTCGCGCGCATCCTCGCCGAGGTGCTCGCCGAGCGCGACCTCACCCAGCTGCGCACGGCCGAGACCGAGAAGTACCCGCACGTCACCTACTTCTTCAACGGCGGCTACGAGCCGCCCTACAAGGGCGAGGAGCGCACGCTGGTGCCGAGCCCCAAGGTGGCGACGTACGACCTGATGCCCGAGATGAGCGCGCGCGGCATCACCGACGTGCTCTGCGCCGCGCTCGAGCGGCGGTCCCACGACTTCCTCCTCTGCAACTTCGCCAACGCCGACATGGTCGGGCACACCGGCGTGATGCCGGCCGTGATCACCGCCGTCGAGACGATCGACGAGTGCCTCGGCCGCATCATGGCCGCGGCCGAGCCGGCCGGGGCCCGCGTGCTCGTGACCGCCGACCACGGCAACGCCGAGATGATGGTCGATCCCGCGACGGGGGGCCCCCACACCGCGCACACCACCAACCCCGTCCCGTTCATCGCCGTCAACGCGGGCGACGCGCCGCTGCGGCACGGCGGCGCGCTCTGCGACGTCGCCCCCACCGTGCTCGGACTCCTCGGAGTCGAGCCGCCCCCCGAAATGACGGGCCGCGACCTGCGCGCGCCCTGAGAGCCATGCCCCGCTTCCTCACGCTGGTCCTGCTGCTCGCCGGCGCGGCGCCCCTCCGTGCCCAGGTCGGGTACGAGCCGAGCAAGTCGCCCTTCCGCGAGCTGCCGCACGCCAACGGCGCGTCGCTGCTCGCCGGCTACTTCGACGGCGGCGGCGGCACGCTGAACGTCGGCCCGCACGACGGCTGGATGTACGGCGCGCGCTTCCAGGTGCGCAGCAACAAGGCGATCTCCCTCGGCGTCGGCGTGATGTACGGCATCCTCACGCGGACCGTGCTCGACCCGTCGAAGCCGGTCGGCGAGCGCAACCTGGGCGAGGTGGACCAGACGCTCTGGATTCCCGAGGCCGTCATCACCATGAACCTCACCGGCGGCAAGAGCTACCGCCGCATCGCGCCGTTCCTCGGCTTCGGCGTGGGCGCGGCCTTCGGCAGCGACACGCCGCTCGACACGAGCGGCTACGAGTTCGGCACCAAGTTCTCCTTCGCCCCGTTCCTCGGCCTTCGCATCGTGCCGACGCCGCGGCTCGCGCTCCGCGGGGAGCTGCGCGGCAACCTCTGGAAGCTCAGCTACCCGGTGTCGTACCGCACCACCACGGCCGGCGGAACCCCCATTCTCATCAGCGGCGAGGTGGCCGAGTGGGTGATGAGCCCGGTGTACGTGTTCGGCCTCTCCTACTACTTCTGACATGCTCCGCACCCGCCTCACCCGCACCGTGCGCTTCTTCGCGCTGCACTACCTGGCCCGGCCCGACTGGAGCGAGGAGCGGAACCGCGCCGTCTTCGGGCCGCTGTGCGACCCCGCGGGCCATGGCCACGACTACGCCTGCACCGTCACGGTCTCGGGGCCGCCGCGCTTCGGGATGGTGATGGACCTCGGCGAGCTCGACCGGCTGCTCGACGCCATCGTGCGCCAGGGGCTCGGCGGCCGGCTGCTCAACCGCGACGTCCCGGAGTTCTCGGGGGAGCGCCTGCCCACCTGCGAGTCCATCGCGGGATGGATCTACGAGCGCCTCCTGCCGCAGCTCCCCGTGGACGTGAACCTCGAGGCGGTGCGGGTCGCCGAGGACGAGGACCTCGCGGCCGAGGTCGGGCCCGCCTGACCGCTGTGCCAGTGGACGGGGCCCCGGCGTCACCATTCGACATGCCCGACCACGAGCTCGACGTCGCCCGCCCCATCGTCGCTGCGGCCCGGCGCATCGCGGTCGTGGGCGTGAGCCCGAATCCGGCCCGGCCGAGCCACACCGTCGCCGCCTACCTCCAGCGGGCCGGGTACGAGATCGTCCCGGTCCGGCCCGGCGTGGCGGAGGTGCTCGGGGTGCGGGCCTTTCCCGACCTCGTCTCGGCCGCCGCCGCGGGGCCGCTCGACGTGGTGGACGTGTTCCGGCGCTCCGAGTTCGTCGCCGAGCTCGTGCCCCAGCTGCTCGCCGTGCGGCCGAAGCTGGCCTGGCTGCAGCTGGGCATCCGCGACGACCGGGCGGCCGAAACCCTGCGCGAGGCCGGCATCGTCGTGGTGCAGGATCACTGCCTGAAGGTGGCGCACCTCCAGTGGGGCCTCTGATGCGCACACGCCTGCTCGTCGCCGTTCTCGCCCTCGCCGCCTCGCTGCCGGCCGCCGCCCAGAAGACGGGCGACGAGCCGCGGCTCGTCTTCAGCCTCACCGGCGGCTACGCCTCGGGCACCGACCTGTGGCAGGTGCCCGCCCAGTCGCTCACGCTCGACGGGCAGACCGACATCTTCGCCCTCGACCGGGAGCTGACCGGCACCTGGACCGCGGGGCTCAGCGCCATCTACTTCCCCGGCGGGCACCTCGGATTCGTGGGCGAGGCCCAGCTGGTGAACACCGCCGTCAGCGACGGCTGCCGGCTGCTCAGCAACTCGGGGTCGGAGAAGAACGCGGAGGTCTGCTCCTCCATCGACGGGGCTTCCCGCGCCTCGATGTCGGCCGAACTGTCCGTCGGCGCGATCCTGCGGGCGGCCAGCCGGGCGAAGGTGTCGCCCTACGTGCGGCTGCAGGGCGGCGGCTTCTTCGGCAACCTCAACACCACCTCCATGCAGGGCACCTTCACCAACGAGTTCAACGAGCTGGTGATCGTCCCGATCTATCCCGGCAGCTCCGAGAGTTCCTTCTCCCTTCAGTTCACCTTCGGTGCGGGCGTGACGGTCCCGGTGGCGAAGGCCTACCACCTGCGCTTCGAGGGCCGGGGAACCACCTACAGCATGGACGTCGTCACGGGCGCCACCGGCGCGTTCGGCACCGAGCCCAACACCGGCTCGAAGTGGATCACGCAGTTCAGCATCCTCGCCGGCGTGGACCTCGTGCTCGAGCGCAAGCGCGGGCGGCGCTACTGAGCGTGCGCGGCGTGGTCCTGGCCGGCGGCGGCGCCACGCGCTACGGCGGCCGGCCGAAGGGGCTCGAGGAGGTGGGCGGCCGGCGCATCCTCGACCGCCTGGTCGACGAGATGACGACCGCGTTCGGGACCCGGCCGCTGCTCGTCGCGAACGCGCCCGAGGCCGCCACCTGGCGCGACGACCTCGACGTCGTCGCCGACCTCCGGCCCGGACTCGGCGCCCTCGGCGGGCTCCTCACCGCCGTCTGCCTCGGTCCCGCCCCGGTGGTGGTGGCCGCGTGGGACATGCCGTTCGTCACGAGCGGCCTCCTCGCCGCCCTCGCCGCCGGCCTCGCCGACGCCGACGCCTGCCTGCCGGAGAGCGGCGGCCGGCGCGGGGTCGAACCGCTCTGCGCCGCCTACGGGCCCGCCTGCCGCCCCGCCATCGAGCGCGCCCTCGACGAGGGCGACCTCCGCGCGATCGGCTTCCATCGCCACATCCGGGTCGGTATCCTCCCCCTCGCGGAGGTCCGCCGCTTCGGGGACCCGGCGACGCTGTTCCTCAACGTGAACACGCCCGACGAACTGGCACTGGCGGAGGCGGCATGGCAGGGGCGCGGGTCATCTCCATCATCGGCCGGAAGAACGCCGGGAAGACCACGCTGACGGTGGCGCTCGCCGCGGAGTTCGCCCGCCGCGGCAGGCGCGTCATGACCCTCAAGCACGGCTCGCACGCGCCGGCGCTGGACACCGAGGGCACCGACAGCTGGCGGCACTTCACCGAGGGTCGCGCCGAGCGCACGGTGCTCTCGGGCGCGGAGGGACTCGTCCTGTTCGACCGCGCACCCGACGCCTACGATCCGCTCGCGCTGGTGGAGCGCTACCTCGCCGACGCCGACATCGTGCTCGTGGAGGGCTACAAGCGCGCGGCGCTGCCGAAGATCGAGGTGTGGCGCAAGGACATCCCGCCCGGGCCCATCTACGACCCGGCACTGCCCGACGCGCACCGGTGGGTGGCCGTGGTGACGGACGACCGCTCGCTGCGGAGCGAGGAGGTCCGCGTCCTCCAGTTCAGCGACACCATGTGGATCCAGCTGCTCGCCACCCTCGCGTGGGAGCGGGCCATCGAGGTGGGCGCGTGACCGCTCCGCTCGGCGCGCGCGACGCCGCGCTCCGCATCCTCGAGGACGTCCGCCGCCAGCCCGCCTTCCGCATCCCGCTCGACGACGCGCTCGGCCTCGTCCTCGCCGAAGACGTCGTCAGCCCGCTCGACATCCCCGCGTGGACCAACTCCGCCATGGACGGCTATGCCGTCCGTGCCGACGACGTGCGCGGTGCCACCGCCGAGCGGCCCGTGCGGCTGCAGGTCGTGGAGGAGATCCCGGCGGGCCGCTTCCCCACGCGTGCCATCGGCGCCGGGGAGTGCAGCCGGATCTTCACCGGCGCCCCGCTCCCCGAGGGCGCCGACAGCGTGGTGCGGCAGGAGGACACCGACGAAGGCAAGGCGGTCGTCACCATCCTCAAGGACCGCGATGCCGGCGTGAACATCCGCCACGTGGGCGAGGACGTGCGCAAGGGCGCCACCGTGCTGGCGGCCGGCACCACCCTCGGACCCGCGCACCTCGGCGTGCTCGCCTCGCTCGCGGTGGCGCACCCGCTGGCCTACCGGCGGCCGCGCGTGGCGATCCTCGGCAGCGGCGACGAGATCGTGGACATCGACCAGCCCGAGGAGATCCTCAGCGGGCGGAAGATCGCCAGCAGCAACACCCACACGCTGGTGGCACTCGTCCGCCTCGCCGGCGGGGAGCCCATCAACCTCGGCATCGCCCGCGACACGCCCGAGAGCTTCCGCACCCACCTCGCGCGCGCCCGCGACGCCGACCTGCTCGTCACCACGGCCGGCATCAGCGTGGGCGAGCACGACTACGTGCGCAGCGTGCTCGAGGAGATGGGCGTCACCCAGCGCTTCTGGAAGCTCCGCATGCGCCCCGGCGCGCCGGTGGGGTTCGGGCTCCTGGGCGACGTGCCGTGGATCGGGCTGCCTGGCAACCCGGTGAGCACGATGGTCACCTTCGAGCTGTTCGTGCGGCCGGCCATCCGCGCCATGGCCGGGCACGCCCTGCCCTTCCGCCGCGCCATCCGCGTGCGGGCCGCGGAGCCCATCTCGCTCAAGCCGAAGCTGCAGCACTTCCTCCGCGCCGTCGTGACGCCGACCGCCGGGGGGGTCGAGGCGCGGCTCACGGGGCCGCAGGGCTCCGGCATCCTCACCTCCATGATCAAGGCCAACGCCCTGCTCGTGGTGCCGGAAGGCCAGCACGAGACGCCGGTCGGGGCCGAGCTCGACGCCATCGTGCTCGACGATCCGGTGCACGTGGCCGCGCCGGCGTTCTAGCCGGGCCATCCGGCGAGGCCTCGTTGCGGTAACCGCCGCCACGGCAATTAGTTCGGTTTGACAGGCAGGACGGGCACCCCTAGATTTGCCGCCCTGAAGGGGAGTAGCTCGTCCGCCTCGCGGCGGATGTCCGGATCGTCAAGACTGCGCGTCGCGGCGCGCACGGTCCGGCGGGAAGCCAGGGCTTCAGAGCGAGACCTTCGTCCGGGGAGCGGGTATCCGACCGGACGGAGGTCTCGCTCTTTCTATTGTGGGTGGCCGCGACCATCGACCCGTATCACGAGGATCTGCGACGATGAGTTACCTGAAGACCGGCATGCTGATGGCGGGCCTGATGGCCCTCTTCCTCCTCGCCGGCCAGTTGCTGGGCGGCTCGCAGGGGCTGCTGCTGTTCGGCGGCCTCGGCCTGCTGATGAATTTCGTCATGTTCTTCTTCTCCGACCGCATGGTCCTTCGCATGTACAAGGCGAAGGTGGTCACGGCGGAGGATGCGCCCGAGCTCTATGCCATGGTGGACCGGCTGCGCCAGCGGGCGGGCCTGCCGATGCCCAAGGTGGCCATCGCGCCGCAGCCCCAGCCCAACGCATTCGCCACGGGACGGAGCCCGCACCACGCCGTCGTGGCCGTCACCGAGGGCATCCTGCAGTACATGCCCAAGGACGAGCTCGAGGGCGTCATCGCCCACGAGCTGGCCCACGTGAAGAACCGTGACATGCTCATCACCACCATCGCGGCCGGCATCGCGGGCGTGCTCTCCAACCTGCCCTACCTCATCATGTTCGGCGGCGGGCGGGACGAGGAGGGCGGGCATCCGGTGGCGCAGCTCGCGCTGGCGCTGCTGGCCCCCCTCGGCGCGATGATCCTGCAGTTCGCCATCTCGCGCCAGCGCGAGTACGAGGCCGACCGCGTGGGCGCCGAGATCCTCGGCCGCCCGCTGCCGCTGGCCAATGCGCTCCGCCGCCTCGACGCCATGGCGCACCGCATCCCGATGCAGGTGTCGCCGGCCGCGGCCCCGCTGGCGCAGGTGAACCCCTTCTCCGGCATGCGCGGCGGCTTCACCCAGCTCTTCAGCACCCACCCGCCCACCGAGGAGCGGGTGGCGCGCCTCGAGGCGATGGCAGTGGCCGGGGCGCGCTGAGTTGACGCCCCACGGCCCGGTGGTCTGGCTTGGCTTCACCGGGCTGGTGGTCGCCCTGCTGATCCTCGACCTCGGCGTGCTGAACCGCCGGGGTCACGTGATGGGCATGAAGGAGGCGACCACGTGGAGCGCCGCCATCGTCGGCCTGGCGCTGCTTTTTGGAGGGTTCCTCTGGTGGCGGGAAGGCGCGACCCACGCGCTCGAGTACTACACCGGCTACCTGATCGAGCTCTCGCTGAGCGTCGACAACCTCTTCGTCTTCATCCTCATCTTCCAGTACTTCTCCGTGCCGGCGATCGCGCAGCCGAAGGTGCTCAAGTGGGGCATCATCGGCGCCATCGTGATGCGCGGCATCATGATCGCCCTCGGCGCCATCCTGCTCGCGCGCTTCCACTGGATCATCTACGTCTTCGGCGGCATCCTGATCGTCACCGGCATCCGGATGTTCCGGTCCGGCGGGCAGGAGATCCACCCGGACAAGAACCCGGTGGTGCGGCTCGCGAGGAGGCTGCTCCCCATCGAGGCCGGCTACGACGGAGACCGCTTCACCTACCGCAACGTGCGGGGGAAGCTCTACTTCACGCCGCTCGTCCTCGTGGTCCTGATGGTGGAGTGGAGCGACCTGGTCTTCGCCATCGACAGCATCCCCGCCATCTTCGCCGTCACGAACGACCCGTTCATCGTCTTCAGCTCCAACATCTTCGCGATCCTGGGCCTGCGTGCGCTCTACTTCGTGCTCGCCGGCGCGATGGACCGCTTCCAGTACCTCAAGGCGGGCATCTCGACCATCCTCGTCTTCACCGGCATCAAGATGGCCGTGAGCGGGTGGTACAAGCTGCCGACGCCCGTCACGCTCGGCGTGATCCTCTCCGTGCTCGGCATCGCGGTGGCGGCCTCGCTGCTGCGGCCGCGCGCGGTGGGCGCACCAGCCGACCGGTAGCACGCCACCGTACCCGCCCGGGACCTCGCGTCCCGGGCTATTCTTTCCTCCCATGCCTCCCACCCCGCCCGGCGCGAGCCGCTCCCGCCCGCTGCTCGGCCGTCTCGGCCTCGACCGTCCCGAGCTCGTGGCGTGGGCCATGTACGACTGGGCGAATTCCGCCTTCCTCACCGTCGTCGTCACCGCCGTCTTTCCCATCTACTACCGCAGCGTGGCCGCGAAGGGGCTCGACGCCACCGCCGCCACCGGCCGCTTCGGCCTCGCCACCACGCTCGCCCTCGTCGTCGCCGCCATCCTCGCCCCGCCGCTCGGCGTGCTCGCCGACCGCTCGGGCGGCATGCTCCGACTCCTCGGCCGGTTCCTCTGGCTCGGCGTCGCCGCCACCGCGGCACTGGCACTCGTGGGCGAGGGCGACTGGTTCCTGGCCCTCGCGCTGTTCGTGCTCGCCAACATCGGGGTCACCGGGAGCTTCGTGTTCTACGACGCGCTGCTCCCCCACGTGGCGCGGCGCGACGAGCTCGATCGCGTCTCCAGCGCCGGCTACGCCATGGGCTACGTGGGCGGCGGTCTCGCGCTCGCGCTCTGCCTCGCGCTCATCCTCGGCGGGCCGAAGTTCGGGCTGGGCGGCACGCTGCCCACGCGCATCAGCTTCGTCATCGTGGCGGCGTGGTGGGCCGCGTTCGCGCGGCCGCTCTTCCGCCGCGTCACGCCGCCAGCGGCCACCGGCGCACCCGCCCCGCTCGGTACGGTGGTGCGCGAGGCGTTCGGGCAGGTGGGCCGCACGCTGCGCGACCTGCGCGGCTATCCCCAGGCGCTGCTGATGCTGCTCGCGTTCCTGCTCTACAACGACGGCATCCAGACCATCATCCGCATGGCCACCATCTACGGCGAGGAGCTGAAGCTCGATCGCACCCTGATGATCGGCGCCATCGTGCTGGTGCAGTTCGTCGGGATCCCGTTCGCGTTCCTCTTCGGCTGGCTCGGGGGACGCATCGGCACGAAGCCCGCGATCTTCCTCGGCATCGCGGGCTACGTGGTCATCACCTTCCTGGGCTGGCGGCTGCAGACCTCGCGGGACTTCCTCCTCCTCGCGGGTCTCGTCGGCATGGTCCAGGGCGGCACCCAGGCGCTCAGCCGCTCGCTGTTCGCGCGCATGATCCCGAAGGAGAAGTCGGGCGAGTTCTTCGGGTTCTTCGCCATCTTCGAGAAGTTCGCGGGCATCTTCGGGCCGCTGCTCTTCTCGCTCGCCGTCTACGCCACCGGGTCGAGCCGCACGGCGATCCTCACGACGCTCGTCTTTTTCGTGGCGGGAGCGACGCTGCTCTCGCGCGTGGACGTGGCCGAAGGCGAGGCGACGGCACGACGGGCGCAGGCCGAGTGAGCGATGGCTCCCTTGCTCCCGCGCGGCACACGCCCTAGAGTTGAATCGTGAACCCGGCGACCCTTCCCTCCCGCATGAATCCCCTCCGAAAGTTCGGCTTTCGAGGCGGGGACGTCGTGCGGCAACCGGCCTGACCAGGGCCCGAAACCGGAGCACACGAAACCCCGCCGAGCCACCGCGCCGGCGGGTTCTTCGCTTATGGACGTCCTGCAGCTGACCCGGGACCTCGTGTCCATCGATTCCACCACGGGGCGTGAAGGCCCGGTGGCCACCTTCGTCGCCGACCTGCTCGAGCGCGGCGGCTGGACGGTGCAGCGCCAGCCCGTCGATGGCCACCGCATGAACCTCTACGCGACGCGCGGCACGCCGGTCGTGGTGTTCTCCACCCACCTGGACACCGTGCCGCCCTACATCCCGCTGCGCGAGGATGCCGACACGCTCCACGGCCGCGGCACCTGCGATGCCAAGGGACTCGCGGCGGCGATGATCGCGGCCGCGGAGACGCTCGTGGCCGAGGGGGAGGAGCGCGTCGGGCTGCTCTTCCTGGTGGGCGAGGAGAACGGCTCCGACGGCGCCGTGGCCGCGAGCGCGCTCGCGCCCAGGGGCCGCTACCTGGTCAACGGCGAGCCCACCGAGGGCAAGCTGTGCGTGGGCCAGAAGGGCGTCCTGCGCGTGGACGTGAAGGCCACGGGCCGCGCCGCGCACTCGGCCTATCCCGAGGAGGGATCGTCGGCCATCGTGGCGCTGCTCGAGACGCTCCGGCGGATCCGCCGGCTGTCGCCCCCGTTCGACCCGCGCCTGGGGCCCACCACCCTCAACGTGGGCCTCATCAGCGGGGGCGTGGCCCCGAACGTCATCCCCGCCGCGGCCGAGGCGACGCTGCTCTACCGCACCGTGGCGCCCACGGGCCCGCTGCGGCAGGCGGTGCTCGCCACCGCGGAGCCGGGCGT
>Ga0079037_100000956_pt1 | contig 14293 bp, 10 predicted proteins | sample Mud3Dept4metaG_FD_71479 | JGI IMG/M metagenome (GOLD analysis project Ga0079037, IMG submission 71479) | Freshwater wetland microbial communities from Ohio, USA, analyzing the effect of biotic and abiotic controls - Mud 3 Core 4 Depth 4 metaG | ecosystem: Environmental > Aquatic > Freshwater >... | reverse complement strand
TATGTGCCCCTTCCGCAGATTCGTACAGATTTATTTTATAATTCTCGTGCATTCTTGATTTGAATTTTCCGGAAAGAGATTTTCGCCCGGCAGCTGCCACTTTTGGCGGTATGGTGAAGACATCTGTTCCTGCAAGGAGTTCAAGCTGATGGTAATCTCTCAGGCTGGCAGCAATAAGCCTGGTTTGCCAGGGATTTTTTGCGGTGAATGCAGTCACCCAGTTTTGTGATGCGATCACAGCCATCTCCCCTGCACCGGAACCGTCACCAAGCTTATTATTAATAATGAAAGCACCTATTCTCCCAAGGAATACATTCAGGAAATCAGGCCTGGCAATCCTTGTCACAAGGATATTCTGTCTTGCGCTGAATCCAAGTGTGAAATTGATCCTTACCCCTGAATCTTTAAGATGTCTTGCGGCTATCAGTCCTTCTGCAGTAAATGGAACCTTTATAATAAACTGTCCGGGGCATATCTCATGAAATCTTTTGCCGTAGTATTCAATAGCTTTTATATCATGAGCTGTATCAGTATGAAGCTCAATGCTGACCATGCCCCCGAATTTGGAGGCGAGTCTGAGACCATGTCTTGCATTAAGTATGAAAGCTATTTCTCTGACTTTTTCTGCCAGGGGCAGATCTCTTACGATGCCTTTAGCTTCTGATATGAAAACATCATAAATACCTTTCTGTATTTCATTGTTCAGGAGAGTATTATTCGTTGTCAGGGCACTCATTTCAGCCGACCAGTTTGCTTCAGCTTCATCCATATCGCCGGTATCAAGCCAGAGTTCGGTTCCTGTACTGCGTAAAGATCCCCAGAAAGGATCTTTCCTGGCTGCAGAATGTTTTTCGTTGAGGTTCTTCCAGACGAAATCGCTGATTCTGGTATTTAGGTCTGCCATAATTTAAATGTTTTGTTAGTTAACAATAGTCAATTCTTTTTGTTTAATACAGTAACGGGTTTAGTGAGAATCTTTCAACCATATGCTGAATCATAATGTGTAAACAATATTTATGATTTAATTTTATCCGGCAAAATTACTCAAATTATTAATCTGCTTCACTGATTATTTTTAGCTTTACGTTTTTAATTATTACAAGATATAAGATGAGGACATCTGTTTTACTGTTCCTGGCCGGGTTTCCGCTTACATTGATGGCACAGGAAGGTTTCGATAAATATTTCACCAACAAGGTTCTGAGATTTGATTATATGCTGGCAGGCAACAGTAAGGAAACCGTAGTTTATCCCGTAGGTTTGAAGGAAGAACCGTTTTTTGGAGGGTCAAAAACCCATCTGACCGATCCTTTTAATTACGGCAATTTTAAATATGAGGTATTGGATGCTGAAGAAAATGTACTGATATATTCGCGCGGTTTCTGTACACTTTACCAGGAGTGGCAGACAACCGCTGAAGCGAAATCAATGGAAAGAAGTTTCTACGAGGTGGCAACAATGCCTTTTCCGAAAAATAAAGTAAGATTTATTCTCAGCAAGCGTCAGAGAGACGGATCGTTTGCAAAACTTTATGAAACAGAAATAGATCCTGACAATTATTTTATAAGAAAAGAAAAACCCTTAAATACTTCTTTTACAAAGATTTACTATGCCGGTGATCCGGCAACAAATGTCGATCTTGCCTTCATTGCCGAAGGATATAAGGATGATGAAATGGTAAAATTCAGGGAGGATGTCACAAGAATGGCTGATATACTTTTTTCTGAACCACCTTTCAAAAAATACAGAAACAAGTTCAATATCTGGGCAGTGGAAGCTGTCTCCACTGACTCAGGGACTGATATTCCGGGTGAAAGGACTTATGTAAACACAGCTCTAAACACCAGCTTTTATACATTCGGTCTTGACCGTTACCTTACTACCCAGGATATGAAATCAGTGAATGATTACGCTGCGGTGGTACCTCATGATAATATTATTGTCCTGATCAACAGTGACAAATATGGTGGTGGTGGTGTCTATAATTATTATAGCGGCACTACAGTTGATAATTCTCTTACAAAACATGTTTTTATTCATGAATTTGGCCATGGATTTGCCGGACTTGCCGACGAATATTATTCATCATCAGTGGCATACGAAGAATTTTATCCGTTAGATATTGAACCATGGGAGCCCAATATCACTACAATGGTAAATTTTGATTCCAAGTGGAAAAATATGATTTCTGACAAGACGCCAATACCTACTCCTGCTGTGGATGAAAATAAGGATATAACAGGCTTATTTGAAGGTGGCGGTTATTCTTCAAAAGGTATCTTTCGTCCTGAGATGGAATGTACAATGAAGAGCTCAACGCCAAAAGGATTTTGCTGTGTATGCAGTAAAACTATGAAAGCGATGATTGAATTCTATATCAAATAATTAAAAAGGATAAGGGAGCTGGTTTCACTCCTTTTCTTCTGTTTACTTTCTTTATGCAGGGTCCTCTCTTTCATTCCAGTTTCTCAAACAGTTGTCTGGCGGTTTCAACCGGTATTTCTTTTTTCCCGAGCCATGCACTTACTTTTGCTTCACGGTAGCCATTCCTGGTTAACAGATCAGCATACTCTGCCGCACTATCAAAAGTAATGAATTTCCCGATCAGATATACTGCGGTACCGTCATTGAGTGTCTCTATATCAAGTCCCCTGTTACCGGCCAGTTTTCTCATCCCTTCAAGGACATCATCCCTGACCGGTTTTAATGATCTGATCACTTCAACTCTGAATAATAGTGCAGGTGGAACAGTATCAGCTGTTGTTTCGAAACGGTTCATTGTGTTGACAACAAATGTTTTTTTGCCCCAATCTTTTTCCAGGACAGCTGCTCTTTCAGATGAAACCACCTTATTTCCTGAAAATGAAACAACAAAAGCATCCTTAAATCCTTTCTGCTTCACAATAGTGAGAGCTTTATTTGCATCTGCCCGTCTGCGGAACATACCAGCATAGTAATTTGTTTTGTCAGTTCCTGCAGCTTTAAAGCCGTATACCGGCGTAATTCCTTTAAAATAAGATGGAGCAACAGCATTACGGAATACTGCAACCTGAATGCGGTATATCAGTCCGGGAGGAACTTCAGGGTTGATCCGGATCTTTTCATTGATATTGGTTGATGGCTTTGCATCTACTTTAAAGAAGGAAAGGACTTCGGCAGGTTTTTTTTCTATTGAACCCTGCTTAGACAGACTTGCAGGATTGCTTACAGTCTGACTCTTTCTCTCCTGAGGCTCACTAACAAGAACCTGAGCTTCGTCGTAATTTTTATCGGCCTGTTTCTGGTATGAGACGGCAAGATTTTCAGTTTCTGTGATCCGTGATTTTAATTCCGTCTTTTCTTTATAGTCCTGTTTTTCCTGATTCTTTTTAAGCTCATCGGCAATTTTATTAACGGAATCGGCTTTATATTGAAATTCAAGTGCTTCAGTTAATTTCCTTTCATAATCAGCAGGAATAATTTCTTTTGATGTACTATTTTTTTCATTTTTTCCTGAATATATCCCTTCCCGGGATTCCTTGTTATAAGAAGGTCTAACTTCCGTAACAATTTTTCCCTCCGGCACTTCAGGTACATTTACTGATGCCAATATCTGTCCTTTTTTATCATTACATGCCTGGATAAATTCCGGAACACTTAGATCTCTGGCAGCTTTCTTTCCCGATTGTTCTGCAAATGAATTATAGGAAGCAATGGCTTCGGCATATTTACCCGACAGTTGCTGTGCTCTTCCCAGCCAGAATAAAGCATCGGAGGGGATTGTCCTTACCACGGCAGAGCCCTGCATTGACTCTCTTAGATAAGAAACGGCCTGTTCAGGATCTCTTTCTAATTTTACCAGACAAACACCTGAATAATACTTATATAAAGGATCTTTCGGATAGGTAATTAATAATTCGCTGAATCCATGGAATGCTGTCTCAAAGTCTCCACTGGAAAAAGCTTCGAGTGATGTTTGTCTTGGGGGCTTAACCTGAACATTCTGAGAAAACAGATTGTTTTCATAAAGAAGGATACCCGCCAGTATCATGAAACAGATGAACCATCTCCGGGTGATATAGCCTATTACAATATATTTTCTCACGAACAGCTATTTATCTGATTTTTGAATGATATTATAAGGTTATTTGCCTGATGCCTTTTGTTAAAAAGAAAAAAATCATTTCCTTCAGAAAACAATTCAAACTTCGTAAATTTACCCATAATAACAAAATTACTCAACCAATGACACAATTAAAAGAAGGTATGAAGGCTCCTCCGTTTGAAGGCATTGACCAAAACGGTAAAGTAGTGAAACTAAGTGATTTTTCCGGTAAAAAGGTTGTCCTTTATTTTTATCCTAAGGATGATACTCCGGGTTGTACTGCTGAAGCATGTAATCTTCGTGACAATTACAACGCTCTCCTGAAAAAAGGATTTGCAATTGTCGGTGTAAGTATGGACAGTGAAAAATCACATAAAAATTTCGCAGCAAAATATTCTTTGCCATTTCCGCTTCTTGCCGATACTTCAAAAAAGATACTTAACGATTATGGCGTCTGGAGAGAAAAAAGTCTCTATGGAAAAACCTTTCTTGGAATCGTAAGAACTACTTTTATTATTGACGAAAAAGGGGTAATTGAAAAGGTAATATCTAAAGTCGATACCAAATCGCATACTGAACAGATATTTAAAATATATCAACAATAAATCCAATAAAATGAGCAAAGAAAGAAAAGAGATTAATAAAGAGAAACTGAAAGCCCTTGAGGTTACCCTTGGTAAAATTGAAAAGGATTTCGGCAAGGGTACCATTATGAAACTGGGTGATCATGCTATCGAAAATATCCAGGTCATCTCAACAGGATCCATAGGATTGGATGCTGCCCTCGGAATCGGTGGATTTCCCCGTGGACGCGTCATCGAAATATATGGTCCGGAAGCATCAGGTAAGACAACTCTGGCAATTCATGCAATAGCTGAAGCTCAAAAAAACGGGGGCATCGCAGCAATAATTGATGCAGAACATACCTTCGACCGGAACTATGCTGAAAAACTGGGCGTTGACGTTGAGAATCTTCTCATCTCACAGCCTGATAACGGGGAACAGGCTCTCGAAATTACGGACAACCTGATCAGGTCAGGAGCCCTCGATATTGTTGTGATAGATTCGGTTGCAGCACTGACACCAAAGGCAGAGATAGAAGGGGAAATGGGTGACTCAAAAATGGGGCTGCAGGCAAGATTAATGTCACAAGCTCTCAGAAAGCTTACTGCAAATATCAGTAAAACAAATACTTCATGTGTTTTTATTAATCAACTGAGAGAAAAAATCGGGATCCTGTTCGGAAATCCTGAAACTACTACAGGAGGGAATGCCCTGAAATTCTATGCATCAGTCAGGGTTGATATTCGCAGAACCAGCCAGCTGAAAGAAGGGGAAGAGATCATTGGGAACCGGACGAGAGTGAAAATTGTAAAAAACAAACTTGCACCTCCTTTTAAAAAAGCTGATTTTGATATCCTTTATGGTGAAGGAATTTCCCAGCTTGGAGAAGTTGTCGATCTTGGCACAGAATTCAACATAATCAAAAAAAGCGGCTCCTGGTTCAGCTACGGAGACACGAAAATCGGACAGGGACGTGATGCAGTCAAACAGATCCTTAAAGATAATCCTGAACTATACGAAGAATTGAAAGCTAAAGTCCAGGAAGCGCTCAAAAAATCATAAATTCAAATAAATCAATATCCTATGAAAAGATATCTGATTACGATATTTCTTCCGGTTGTTCTATTTAGTGCTTCATGTAAACATAAGGCTCAATCCGTCCCGGAACCAGGACCTCAGTTCAATAATCAGCTTACTGCAGAGGAAAAAGCAGGTGGTGTGATGACTCCTGAGATCATGTGGAAATTCGGCCGCCTCGGTGCAGTCGCTCTATCACCTGACGGATCAACTGTGCTGTATACTGTTACAGAATACGATTTACCCAGCGACGCCAACAGGACTAATATATTTAAAGTCTCGTCTTCCGGTGGTGATCCGGTACAGCTTACCACTGATGGCGGTAACTTACCCCAATGGATCGAAAACGGGAAATCGATCGCTTATTTAAGTGGTGACAAACTGATGATTATGGCAGAAGCCGGATCAGGAAAACAGGAAGTTGAAGGATTGAAGAATATTGAAATCTTCAATATCTCCCCGTCAGGAAACAGAATCTATTTTACAAAGAGAGTCAAACTCGACCAGACAGCTAATGAAAAACATAATTTGCCAAATGCAAAGGTCAGGATCATTGATGATCTGATGTACCGCCACTGGAATCAATGGAGCGATTATTCCTACAGCCATCTGTTTGTTGCTTCGCTCAACAGAACAAAAATTACGGGCGAAAAGGATATTATGGAGGCTCAAAAATTCGAATCTCCGCTTGCTCCCTATTTTGATGAAGGTCAGATATCGTGGAGCCCCGATGGAAAATTTATTGCATATACGACAAAAAGACTAAAAGGAAAAGAGTATGCAAGAAGCACAAATTCAGATATTTACCTGTACGAAGTATCATCCGGTAAAGAAATAAATATTTCCAAGGATAATCTGGGTTATGACAGGTTTCCCGTCTTTTCTCCTGACGGATCAAAGATTGCATATCAAAGTATGGAAAGAGATGGTTATGAAGCAGATCTTGATCGACTTTTTGTTTATGATATTAAAACAGGTACCAGAACCTGGATAACAAAAGGATGGACTTTTGATGTTGAAAGTATCAACTGGGCTGACAATCAGAATATTTATTTTATCTGTTATTATCTCGGCACTTCCCAGGTATTCAGGGCAAATATCTCAGGAAAAGGCGTCGATAAGGTTACTGAAGGTATGCATGATCTTGGCTCATTGAAACTGCAATCAGGAGTGCTCGTTTCAAGCATTATGTCAATGTCGATGGCATCTGAGATAGCCAGGATCGATATAACCACCGGGGAGGTGAAAAAGATATCCTCAATAAATAAGGCTATCTATGAATCAATAAAAATGGGGAAAGTTGAAGAGAAATACATCAAAACAAAAGATAACAAGGATCTCCAGATGTGGGTAGTCTTCCCTCCCGATTTTAATCCATCGAAGAAATACCCTGCCCTTCTTTTCTGTGAGGGCGGTCCTCAGAGTGCACTAAGCCAGTTCTGGTCATACCGCTGGAACTTCCAGATGATGGCAGCAAAGGGATATATTGTCTTTGCTCCAAACAGACGCGGTGTAGTCGGATTCGGACAAGCCTGGAAAGAACAGATATCGGGAGATTACGGAGGAGCAAATATGCAGGATTATCTTGATGCCACAGATGCTATGGCAAAAGAGCCTTATATTGATCCCGAAAGATTGGGAGCTGTAGGGGCAAGTTACGGAGGATACTCAGTATTCTATCTTGCAGGTATTCACGGAGGAAGATTTAAAGCTTTCATTGCACATTGCGGAATATTCGACTTTATCAGTCAGTACGGAACAACGGAAGAGCTATGGTTCGTTGATAAGGATTATGAAGGGCCGTACTGGAATAATCCGAGAAGTTACCAGTTCTCACCCCACCTGAGGGCTGATAGCTGGGATACACCTATACTGATTGTCACGGGAGCAAATGATTTTCGTATACCCTATACACAGAGTATGGAAGCTTTCCAGGCAGCTCAGCTCAATAATGTTCCAAGCAAACTGCTCTTTTTCGAAAATGAATCACACTGGGTACTTAAGCCCCAGAATTCGGTAATCTGGCAACGCGAATTTTTTGAGTGGCTGGAAACTTATCTAAAATAAGATTTAAGATTTTTTTTTCATTTCCCAAGTAAATCCATGACTTGGCAGACTTTTTCCTCCATTGGTAACTCCCCATCAATCCAGTGGATTATTGTTCCTTTACGTTCCATACCTCTGAACCATGTCATCTGCCTTTTGGCAAACTGATGAATTGCAGTTTCGAGATCCTTTACCATTTCATCATATCCGATCTTACCTGTCAGATAGAGTGTAATATATTTATATTCAAGACCATAATAAATCAGGATCTCTCTGGATACTCCCTCGTCCAGTAACTTCTTAACCTCATCTATCATGCCGGTATCGAGACGCTGTTTAAGTCTTTCCGATATCCTTTTTCGCCTCCGGTCCCTGTCAATCATAACACCAATTATCAATGGATTTAAGACAGGAAACTGAGTTTGTTTTTCTTTCCCGAACCTGTTAAAATGTTCAATCTCAATTGCCCTGATGACACGTTTTTTAGTATCGATGTCGGTAACATTATGAAGTCTCTTGTATGCTGATAATATTTCTGTGAGCTCTTCAATTGATTTTTTTTCAAGTTTCGCTCTCAGTCCAGTGTCAGGAGGCACTTCAAACATTTTATATCCTGTGATTATACTGTCGACATACATTCCTGATCCCCCACAAACCACCGGAAATTTTCCCCGTTCTTTAAGAACATTCCAGACTTTCTTAAAATCGCGCTGATATTCAAACAGGTTGTATTTATAACCCGGATCAGCAATATCTATAAGATGGGAAGGGACTGTTTTGCCGTTAATTGTATATTCACTGTAATCTTTCCCTGTGCCCAGGTTCATTCCCCGGTAAACCTGACGCGAGTCAGCACTTATGATCTCACCTTTCAGACGGTCTGCAAGAGCAACAGCAAGTGATGTTTTACCTGATGCCGTTGGTCCAGTAATCACAAGCAAATCATATCCTGAATCTGGTTTTATTGACACTCTGGTAACTATTTACAGGTTAGAAGCAATTTACCATAAAAATATTTAATTTTGCCGGTCCTGTCACTGATTTTGTAATAATTTGAAATGAAAAGAAGTTCCGGTGATATTGTTATTAAGAATAAGAAGGCTTCTCATGAGTATGAGTTCATAGAAAAATATATTGCAGGAATAAAGCTTACAGGGACAGAGATAAAATCACTTCGACTTGGTAAAGCAGCGGTTGCAGATTCATATTGCCTGTTCAGGGAAGGAGAGCTGTTTATTAAAGGGATGCATATAGCCGAATATTGGTGGGGAAATCTGAATAACCATGATCCTCTTCGGGAAAGAAAATTACTTCTTAAAAAACGGGAACTGAAAAAAATCGAAAGAAAGGTCAGGGAAACAGGTTATACTATTATTGTAATTAAAGTCTTTATAAATGAACGGGGTCTGGCAAAAGCTGAAATTGCCGTTTCGAAAGGCAAGAAAGAATACGATAAACGTCAGACAATCAAGAAGAAAGATGTTGAAAGAGAGATGGATCGCGTCAGGAAGAAGTAAAGCAATCAAGGACTACTTTCTAGAAATTCGGGCTTAAAAGGTATCTTGAATAGAATTTTACGATCTTATCGACTGCCTCATCAGAAGTATCAACAATAGTAAAGATGTCAAGATCCGCTGGTGAAATATTGTTTTCTTCAGCAAGCATCTCTTCTTTAATCCAATCCATAAGACCTTTCCAGTATTTTTTCCCGACAAGAATAATCGGAAATTTCCCGATCTTCCTTGTCTGTATGAGAGTAATAGCCTCAAAGAGTTCATCAAATGTGCCAAATCCGCCAGGCAGCACAATAAATCCCTGGGCATATTTCATAAACATCACTTTTCTTACAAAGAAATGGTCAAAGGTGATCAGTTTATCAGCATCAATATATAAATTGGGTCTCTGTTCAAAAGGAAGGTCAATATTAATACCGACTGATTTTCCATTACCTTTCCTTGCTCCTTTATTAGCTGCTTCCATGATCCCGGGGCCGCCGCCTGTTATTATCCCATAACCATTCTGTGTCAGCTTATAGGCAATATCCTCGGCAAGGCGATAATATTTATCGTTATGATGTGTTCTTGCTGAACCGAAAATTGAAACACAAGGTCCGATCCGGGAAAGTTTTTCGAAGCCCTCAACCAGTTCGGACAATATTTTAAATACCCGCCAGGAATCTGTTGTATGGATCTCTTGCCATGTTTTTTCATCGAATGCATCCTTAATAAGATCAGCAGGTTTATCTTGCTTGCCCATAATCAGTTCATTTAGAAATTCAAATATAATTATTTTCTCATGCTATAAGTTCTGATTTCAGGAATAATCCGGTATAACTGTCATTGCGGTCTGCCAGTTTTTCAGGCAATCCTGCAAAAACAATATTTCCACCTTCTTTCCCTCCCTCCTTTCCGAGATCAATAATGTAATCAGCTGTTTTGATCACATCCATATTATGCTCAATTACTACCACTGTATTGCCTCTGTCAACCAGTTTATTGAGAACGACCAGTAGCACTCTGACATCTTCAAAATGAAGTCCGGTAGTCGGTTCATCGAGTATATACATTGTTTTTCCGGTATCGCGCCTGGCAAGCTCTGTCGCCAACTTGACGCGTTGTGCTTCCCCACCTGAAAGTGTTGTAGACTGCTGTCCCAGTTTAATATAACCCAGACCTACATCTTTCAGCGTCTTTATTTTATGATAGATCGAAGGTACATTTTCAAAAAAGTCAACTGCCATGTTCACTGTCATATCGAGAACATCACTGACAGACTTGCCTTTAAATTTAACCTCAAGCGTTTCGCGATTATAACGTTTCCCGTTGCATTCTGTACAATTTATGTATACATCCGGGAGAAAATTCATTTCAATAGTTTTCACACCTGCCCCTTCGCAACTCTCACAACGGCCTCCCTTAACATTAAACGAGAACCTCCCTGCACCGAATCCCCGTATCCTTGCTTCAGTAGTCTGCTCAAACAGTTTTCTGATATCGGTAAAAACACCTGTATAGGTTGCAGGATTTGACCTGGGTGTTTTTCCTATTGGTGATTGGCTTACTTCTATAACTTTATCCAGATTTTCAATACCGGTAATATCGCGGAAAGGTAATGGGACTTTGCCAGAATTATGAAATTGTTTCGCAAGCGCAGGGTGGAGTGTCTGGTTGATGAGTGAAGATTTGCCACTCCCGGAGACACCTGTAACACAAATAAATGTACCCAGAGGAAGAACAACATCAATATTATTAAGGTTATGTCCCGTAGCACCTGTCATCACCAGAAATTTACCGTTTCCGGTTCTTCTCTTTTCAGGAACTTTGATTTTTTTCGTTTTATTCAGGTAATTCGATGTAAGTGTTTCCAGCCTTCTGATTTCGTCGGGCCTGCCCTGTGCCACTACCAATCCGCCATGAATCCCTGCACCCGGTCCCATATCCACAATATGATCAGCTGAAAGGATCATTTCTTTATCATGCTCAACCACAATAATTGAATTCCCGGAATCCCTGAGTTGTTTTAAAGCACTTATCAGTCGCCTGTTATCTCTCTGGTGAAGTCCTATACTTGGTTCATCAAGAATATAAAGAACATTGACAAGTCTTGAACCTATCTGTGTAGCAAGTCTTATCCTCTGACTCTCACCTCCGGAAAGCGTTCTGGCTCCCCTGTTCAATGAAAGGTAATCAAGTCCAACTTCCAGAAGGAATCCAAGCCTGGACCGTATCTCCTTCAGTATTTCTGATGCAATCTGCTTCTGTTTCCCGGTCATTTTATCTCCGACAACAGCGAGAAATTGTGACAGTTCCCGGATATCCATTGATGATAATTCACCTATATTTTTTTCTCCGATCCTGAAAAACAGAGATTCTTTTTTCAACCTTGTTCCGTTACATTCCGGACAAATATTATACTGCACATACTGATCCTTTATTCTGGTACCGTTCTTTTTCCCGTTCATGGTTTCCAGATTACCGACAAAATTAACGACTCCTTCAAAAGTCAGAAAATAGTTGGATGTCATCCCCAGTGGTGTATTGGATAACTTAAGCACTTCATCAGAGCCGTAAAGAACTTTGTTCAGAGCCTCGTTGGGAATATCCTTAATAGGAGTATCGAGAGTAAATCCGTTTTTTTCCGCAATAGCTTCAATCTGCCAGAATATCCACACATTTCTATACTTACCCAGTGGTTCTATACCTCCTTTTCTGATACTTAGATCCCTGTCGGGAATCAGTTTCTTCTCATCAATACTTGATATTTCACCCAATCCGTTACAGTGGGGACATGCACCTTGCGGTGAATTAAATGAAAAGGTATGAGGTGCCGGCTCATTATATGACAGACCTGTTACCGGGCACATCAGGTGACGGCTGAAGTATCTCGGTTCATTGTTATCCGGATCCAGAACCATCATTACACCATCGCCCTGATCAAGCGACATCCTGACAGAATCACCAAGTCGTTTATCTGTTATTTCACCTACCCGGAATTTATCAATTATCAACTCAATAAAATGGGTTTTATAACGATCGAGTTTCATCCCCGGAATGAGTTCCTTTATTTCATTATTGATACGAACACTGAGAAAACCTTTCCTTCTGAGCTGCTCAAAAAGTTCCTTATAATGGCCTTTACGTCCTTTAATCACCGGGGCAAGGAAGTAAACTTTTTTCCCGGAAAACCGTTTCTTTATCAGGTCAATTATCTGATCATCAGTGTATTTAACCATTTTTTCACCTGAGGCATACGAATATGCATCTGCTGCCCTGGCATAGAGGAGTCTGAGAAAATCATAAATTTCTGTTATTGTACCAACAGTCGAACGTGGGTTTTTATTGGTGGTCTTTTGTTCAATTGAGATAACCGGGCTTAATCCGGTAATCTTGTCCACATCAGGACGTTCCATACCTCCAAGAAATTGTCGTGCATAAGCAGAGAGTGTCTCCATATACCGGCGCTGACCCTCTGCATAGATTGTGTCAAATGCGAGTGAAGATTTACCGCTTCCACTAAGTCCGGTAATAACAACCAGTTTATTACGTGGGATGTTAACGTCAATATCCTTTAGATTATGGACACGTGCTCCCAGTACTTTTATCTCTTCGCTCATTCTGAATTTACCGGTAAAACAATCAGTTTACTAGTTCTGATTTTTCAATATTCCGCATGCCATCTTCCGGAATTTTTATCAGATATTCCTTATTTGGTTTAGGGGTCAGGTATGGTTTTCTCAGCCAAGGATTCAGGAATTTCAACAATTTATAATTAGTGCCGAATTGTTCCGCAAATTTTGAAAAGCTTGTCACAGCAGTATCTACCTTCACTTCATAATATTTCAGCTCAGGATAAAGTTCATTTTTGCTTATTGTAAATCCGTAACTCGCAGGATCTGAGATTATCAGTTTGTAAGCAACTACCCTGAATATGTATCTGGCAGTCTCTTCAGATAAAAGAAGGTCATAGTAATTGTTCTGTTTCTGAATATCAATTTGCTCACTAAGTGCAGCTCTTCCACCATTATAGGATGCGGCCGCAAGGGTCCAGTTGCCATATTTATTATATGATTTTCTGAAATAATCACAGGCAAACTGAGTTGATTTTTCAATATTGTATCTTTCATCGACAACTGAATTGATCTCCATACCTTCTTCCTTTCCTGTGCGCTCCATTATCTGCCAGAATCCCGTTGCACCTGCCGGTGAAACCATATTACTGTATTCACTTTCTGCAGCAGCAAGGTATTTGAAATCATCAGGGATATCATTTTGTTTCAGAATTTTCTCAATAAGCGGGAGATAACGATTGGCTCTTTTGATAATGAGTATTGTTGAAGAATGTCTGTAGGCGCTGGTAAGTATCTCGCGGTCAAGGCTTTCCCGCGTATCAAAATTCTCAAGAGGCATTTTCTCCCCTGCGAAAGTAACATTTTCCGGCAGTTTATAAGGCTTATTCGAGAATAGCGTATCTGATAAAATCTGTCTGGTGGGAGAATTACTGAATCCTTTGGAACCCCGGGTTATTGAAAGAAATATAATTGCAGCACCTGCCAGAACAAATATCGCAAGTACTGTTTTATTTTTTTGATTTGTCATAGTTATCAAAAGGTGATTAGAAATAAAGTGCAAAGGTAATACTTTTACACCTTATAAATCATCTAAGCTATGTCAAAATGAGATAAAGAATAAAAATCAGCAAGGGGAATGATCAGAACCTGTAAGATAATCCTGAGAATATCCCGAATGAATAAGGATGTATTCTCATTCCGGAGATCTCACTGAATGGATTCAGGAAATATCTGAAGGTAGGTTCAAGATTTAAAGAGAGGTTATGTGAGAAACTGTATTCCATACCCATCCCCAGGGAACTGCTGAATGAAATCATGTTAAGACCTGTTGTTTTTCCAACCTGGTATCTGCTTCCATCAAGGGCTGCATAAACAGAATTATTAACAAGAACATTTGATGAGAGTCCTCCGATAAGGTTAAAGTCAATTCCTTTATCAACAAGTTTGTATCTCAG
>Ga0079037_100000955_pt1 | contig 14302 bp, 12 predicted proteins | sample Mud3Dept4metaG_FD_71479 | JGI IMG/M metagenome (GOLD analysis project Ga0079037, IMG submission 71479) | Freshwater wetland microbial communities from Ohio, USA, analyzing the effect of biotic and abiotic controls - Mud 3 Core 4 Depth 4 metaG | ecosystem: Environmental > Aquatic > Freshwater >... | reverse complement strand
GGGGTGGCCCAGCCGAAGATGATGGTCCCCAGCACCGAGAGGATGAGCGCCGAGAGGGGGAAGAAGGAGCCGAGGAGCAGCTTGAACACCTGGAAGCGCTCCAGGGAGAACAGATGGTAGTTCACCGCCAGGATCAGCGCGCCGACGGCGGCCACGACCCAGAACCAGGTCGGCGCGGGCACGCGCTGGGCGGCCGGCGGTACCCAGGCCTTGGAGGGGGCCGCGGCCTTGGGCGGAGCCGCGGGTCGGGGCTCGGCTGCGGCCGGCGCCGCCTTCTCGGCGCCCGGGGGCTCCTGCAGGCCCTCCTGCGGAGGCTCGGCCAGTCCGCCGGCCGGCTTCTCGCGCGCCTCGGCCTCGAGGACGTCCCCGATCTCCTGGAGCCCACCGGTATCCACCACCTCGACGGTGGTGCCCACCTGGTAGAGCACGGCCACCGGCGCCAGCACCATGAAGGCCGGCAGCAGCGCGATGGCGAGCTGCCCCGCCAGCATCCCCCGGGAAACGCCGGTGTTGCCGGAGCGCAGCCCCGCCAGCAGCGCGGGGATGGCGCGGCGGGTCGGGCTACCGGGCAGCCGGGCCGTCCACTCGGGCATCGGCACCACCCGCTCCTCCGGCGGCGGGGGAGGCGCCAGGGCCGGGTTCAGCTTGGCCCGGAGCATGACGTAGCCGACGTAGAGGCCGGCCAGCATCAGGCCGGGGAAGAAGGCGCCGGCGTAGAGCTGGACCACCGAGACGCTGGCGGTGGCGCCGTAGAGGATGAGCAGCACCGAGGGCGGGATGAGGATGCCGAGGGTGCCCCCGGCGGTGATGACGCCCGCCGAGAGCTTGACGTCGTAGCGGGACCGGAGCATCGGCGGCAAGGCCAGCAGGCCCATGAGCGTCACCACCGCGCCGATGATGCCGGTGGCGGTGGCGAACACGGCGCAGGTCACCAGCGTGGCCACCGCCAGGGAGCCGGGGATGCGCCCGATGGCGAGGTGCAGGCTCTTGAAGAGCTTCTCGATCAGGGCCGCCCGCTCCACCAGGTAGCCCATGAAGACGAAGAGCGGGATGGAGATGAGGACGTCGTTGGTCATCACCGCGTAGGCCCGCTGGACCATGAGGTCCAGCGTCTGCCGGCTCGCCATGGGCACCGGCGCCTGGAAGCGGTAGGCGAGGAAGGCGAAGATCACTCCCATGCCCATCAGGGTGAAGGCGGTGGGGAAGCCCAGCATGATGGCCACCACCACCAGGCACAGCATCAGCAGGCCCAGGTGGCCGCCGCTCATGTTCCAGGGCGCCGGCAGGAAGATGAAGGTGGGTACGAGGATCAGGGCCATCAGGGTGAAGCCGAACCAGAGCTCCTTGCGGATCTTCACGGCTTCACCTCCTTCCCCTGCTCCTGCTCCACCACGAACTTGTCGAGGGCCTGGATGTCCTCGTCCTTGACCTTGACCATCTCCTTCAGCTTCTCGACGTCCACCTCCTCCACGTCCTCGGTCCGGGAGGGCCACTCGCCGTCTCGCAGGCAGAGGACGCACCGCACGATCTCGGCCAGCCCCTGCATGAGCAGGAGCGCCCCGGCGATGGGGATGAAGGTCTTGAAGGTGTAGATGGGCGGACCCTCGAGCATGACGTTGGAGCGCTCGCGAATGAACCAGGACTCCTGCGCATAGATGGTGCCGGCGTAGGTCAGTGCCACGATCCCGGGGATGAAGAAGGCGATGTAGAGGGTGAGGTCGATTCCCGCCTGAACCCGCGGCGAGAAGAAGCCGTAGAGCACGTCGCCGCGGACGTGGCCGCTCTTGGAGAGGGTGTAGGCGCCAGACATCATGAACAGGACGCCGTACATCTGGATCTGCCCGTCGAAGGTCCAGGCGTGGGGGGCGTCGAAGAAGCGCCGCGACAGCACCTCCCAGGTCATCATCACCGTCAGGCCGACGATGAGCCAGGAGAAGGCGTGGCCGACCCAGGTGCTGATCTTGTCGATCGTGAGGAGGAGCTTCTGCATCGGGCCACCCCGCTGCCGCGTGGGAGAAACACGGCCGCCCGGCTCGAGGCCGGGCGGCCGTTCAGGCTAGGCGACCTACTTCTTCTTGGCGTAGTGGTTGAAGGCCATCTTGTAGTCCACCAGCGTGTCGGCCTGCCACCTGCCGGCGCGCTGGGCGAAGGCCAGCATCGACTCGTAGCCCTTCTTGAACCAGGGGTTCTCGGCCGTCCGCTTGGCGACGATCTGGTCCCAGAGCTCGATCTGCCGCTTCAGGATGGCGTCGGGGGTCTTGTAGAACTTCACGTTCTGCTTCTCCTGCATCTCCTTGTAGTCGGTGGAGTACCGGTCGATGGCCTTCCAGGACATGTCGGCCGAGGCCGCCTCGATGGCGTAGCCGATGATCTTCTTCAGGTCGTCGGGGAGGGCGTCGAACTTCTTCTTGTTGAAGATGATCTCGAACTGCTCCGCCGACTGGTGGAAGCTCTGCAGCATGCAGACCTTGGAGACGTCGGGGAAGCCCAGCGCCCGGTCGGAGGAGGCGTTGTTGAACTCGGCCGCGTCGAGGAGGCCGCGGTCGAGGGCGGGGACGATCTCGGCGCCGGGCAGCGCGTTCACCGCCGCGCCCAGGCCGGTGAAGATGTCGATGGAGAGGCCCACGGTGCGGTACTTCAGCCCCTTGAAGTCTTCGACCTTGGAGACCGGCTTCTTGAACCAGCCGAGCGGCTGGCACGGCATGGGGCCATACAGGTAGGAGACCACGTCCATGTTGAGGGACTTGTAGATCTCCTCGAGGATCTGCTTGCCGCCGCCGTAGTAATGCCAGGCGAGGAGCATGTTGGGGTCCATGCCGCAAGCCGGGCCGGAGCCCCACAGCGCCAGCGCCGAGTTCTTGCCGTAGTGGTAGGCCACCACGCCGTGCCCGCCGTCGAGGGTGCCCTTGGAGACCGCCTCGAGCAGGTCGAAGGCCTTCACCACCGCCCCGGCCGGGAGCACCTCGATCTTGAGGCGGCCGCCCGTCATCTCGTTCACCTTCTTGGCGTAGTCGAGGGCGTACTCGTGGAAGATGTCCTTGGTTGGCCAAGTACTCTGCCAGCGCATGCTGATGGGGGCCTGCGCCACGTGGATGGTGGGCAGGCTGGCCGCCGCGACCGCCCCGGTCGCGCCGACCGCCGCCTTCTTGAGGAAGTCTCGCCTCGTTGCCTTGACTGCCTGCGGACGCTCGGCGCTCACGTTCTTGCTCTTCTTCATGCTCGGCTCCTTGGTCGTCGTGAAGGGGTGCCTCTCGTGCTGTCGGCCCAGCGCACCCCAGTTCCAGTCGGCGGTGAATCCTAGAATTTCGGGACCTTGGTCGGCAAGCCAGGGCGCGTCGACACCCGTTTGGCACGGCCGGCTCGGGTCGCGTCGCCTGTACCCATTTGGGGGGAGGGCCCTTTCAGGGGGGCGACGCGCGGCCGCCGATGCCGTCTCCTGCCGGCAAAGGCTTCCGGGGGTGCGCCCATGGCGGCGCGCGAGTCCATGGCCAGCGCCGACGCGGCCTGGCTGAACATCGACCGGCCGAAGAACACCGCCGACGTGGTGGTGGTCCTCACCTTCTCCGAGCCCCTCGGCCACGCCGCGCTCCGGCGCCTGGTGGAGCGCCGGCTCCTCGCCCACGACCGCTTTCGCCAGCGGCCGGTCGCCAACGGGGTCCTGGGCGGCGCCACCTGGGAGACGGACCCCCGCTTCTCCCTCGAGCGTCACCTCCTCCGCCAACGCCTGTCCGGGCGGGGCCGGGACGCGCTGCAGGGCTTCGTCGGCCAGATCGCCACCGAGCCCCTCGACCCCCTCCACCCGCTCTGGCGCTTCCACCTGGTCGAGGGCTGGAACGGCGGCTCGGCGGTGGTGGCCAAGCTCCACCACTGCATCGCCGACGGCTTCGCCCTGGTGGCCCTGCTCCTCTCCATGGCCGACGAGCCGCCCGACGGCGCCGGCCCGGTGCGCAAGCCGCCGGCGGCCCGCGAGCTCTCCATCTGGGAGCGGCCGGCCGAGGCCCTCCCCTTCGCCACCTCGCTGGCGCGCATGGCCGCCCTCTGGCCCGACCCCCCCACCGCGCTGGCGCGGCCGCTGTCGGGACGGCGCCGCGTGGCCTGGTCGCGCGGCCTCTCGCTCGAGCGGGTCAAGCGGGCCGCCCGGGCGCGCGGGGTGACCGTCAACGACGTCCTCATGGCCTCGCTGGCCGGGGCGCTGCGGAGCTACCTCGCCTCCACCGGAACGGCCGTCGACCGGACCCGCCTGCGCGCCCTGGTCCCGGTCAACCTCCGCCCGCCGGGAGAGCCGGACGGCGTGCTCGGCAACCGCTTCGGGCTGGTCTTCCTGGACCTGCCGGTCCACCTCCGGTCGGCCCCGGCGCGGCTCGAGGCCATCCGCGCCCGGATGAACGAGCTCAAGCGGAGCCCCGACGCGGTGGTCTCCTTCGCGGTCCTGGCCGCCATGGGATACAGCCCCCGGGTGGTGGAGCACGCCCTGGCCTCCTTCTTCGCCTCCAAGGCCTCGCTGGTGGTGACCAACGTCCAGGGACCCCGGGAGCCGCTCCGCCTCGCCGGGAAGCGCATCGACCAGCTCATGTTCTGGGTGCCGCACCCGGTCAACCTCGGCCTCGGGGTGAGCATCCTGAGCTACGCCGGCCAGGTCCGAGTCGGCGTCCGCGCCGACGAGGCGGTGGTGCCCGACCCGGCTCGGCTCCTGTCCGCCTTCCAGTCGGCGGTGGCCGAGCTCCGGGCGCCCTGAGGCGCTGGCCCGGCCGGCGGGAGGGGCGCCGGCCGGCGCGGGGAGGTGGCTTTTCCTCGACTTCTTCGCGGGCGTGGGTTAAAGCCCTGCATCCCTTCTCGCTCCGAGAGGGGGCCGGCCGGCACTTTGCCGGTCGCACACAAGAAAAGAAACGAGTTCGAGAGAAATGGCTACAGGTACCGTGAAGTGGTTCAACGATGCGAAGGGCTTCGGCTTCATCACGCAGGACGGCGGCGGCGACGACGTCTTCTGCCACCACACCGCCATCCAGGCCGAGGGCTTCCGCACCCTCGCCGAGGGCCAGAAGGTCGAGTTCGACGTGACCAAGGGCCCGAAGGGGCTGCAGGCCGCGAACGTTCGCGCCATCTGACCACTTCGCACCGATGAGAAAAGCCCGGTCTCCTCTGGAGGCCGGGCTTTTTCGTTCCGGGGAGCGGCCGGGGGGTCAGACGCCGAGGCGGTCCAGGTAGTACGGCAGCATCTTCCGCCACCAGGGCCAGTCGTGGTTCACGTCGTGGCCCCAGAAGTCCACGATGGCCGGGATGCCCTTCTCGCGGAGGATGCGCTCCAGGGCTCGCGCGTCCTCGATCATGGGCCCCTCCCAGGCGCCCTGCCCCACCACGATGGCGATGGCGCTCCGGCGATAGCGCTCCAGGTACCAGGGGTCGTTCAGGTTCGGCAGGTAGTACAGCGGCGAGTTGAAGTAGACGTTGTCGTCGCAGTAGTCGCCGACGAAGTCCCGCGGCTGGTAGAGGCCGCTCATGGCGATGACCCCGTCGAAGGGGACCCCGGGGTGGCGGAAGAAGAAGTTGGCGGCGTGGAAGGCCCCCATGCTGCAGCCGGTGGTCCACATCGACTCGCGCCCGGTGACCCGCTGCACCAGCGGGACCACCTCCTCGACCACGTAGCGGTCGTAGTCCAGGTGCCGCCGCGCCCGGTCCGCCGGGGGAACCGCCTGGTTGGTCCAGCTCTGCCAGTCGATGCCGTCGACCGCGAAGACCACCGCCCGGCCGGTTTCCACGAACTCCTTCACCGCCTCCACCATCCCGAAGTTCTCGAAGTCGTAGTAACGGCCGTTCTGTGGCGGGAATGCCAGGATGGGCCTGCCGGCGTGGCCGTAGGACTTGAGCTCCATGTCGTGCCCGAGCGCCGGGCTGAACCATCGGTGGTGCTCGACGTTCATGGGATCTCCCTAGCCGCGCTCGTGGATGGCGCTGGCGGCCGCCTCGAGCGGCGCGACCTGCGCAGCGCGCAGGATGTAGCCGTGGTTGCCGATGGCCGGCGAGAACACGTCGTCGATGCGCTCGTGGTGCACCACCAGCGCCCCGAAGCGCGCCATCACCTCCTCGTGGCTGAGGGCGTAGTGCCTTCCGGCCCTCCGGCCCACGTAGGCGCAGGCGTAGGGGTGCTTGGCATCGGCCTCGAAGCGACCGTGCACCACCACGTTGGCCCACTCCCGGTAGAAGTCGATGTCGTTGGCGTAGTTGAACATGTCGACGGTGAGGCCGCCGGGCGGGCGCACGTTCACCTCCAGCGCCACCAGCCGGCCCTTCGGCCGGAAGAACTCGAAGTGAAAGGGCCGCTCCCGCACCCCGAAGGCCTCGACCAGCGCCCTTCCGGCCTCGACCAGGTCCTCCGGGATCCGGCGCGGCATCCAGTACCAGATGTCGGCGGCCTCGTTGACCGCCTCCATCACCCCCATGCTGTACTGCATGGTGGACTCGAAGACGACCTTGCCCTCGCGGTCGGCCAGCCCGTCGTAGGTGACGATGGGGCCGCTCACGTACTCCTCGAGGATGTAGTCGACGGGGGGCTTGCCGGCGAGGTAGCGCTCCAGATCCGCCTCCCGCTCGATCTTGTAGGTGCGGGCGGCCCCCACGCCGACGTCGGGCTTGGCCACCGCCGGGTAGCCCACCCGAGCCAGGAAGCGCCTGGCCGCGTCGGGCGTGCGGCACACCTCGCCGCGGGCCACCGCCAGGCCCGCCTTCTCGAAGGTCCGCTTCATCTCCGACTTGCGCTTGATCCGGTGGATCTCGGAGGTCCGGATGCCCGGGATGTTGAAGTCGGTCCGCAGGGCCGCCTCGGTCTCCAGCCAGTACTCGTTGAGCGAGTCGAGCCGGTCGATCTTCCCGTGGCGGTGGGTGAAGTGGCCGAGCGCCCTCACCAGCTCGTCGTAGTGGTGCATGTCGGAGACGCGGTAGTACTCCGCCAGGGCGCCGCGGAGATCGGGGGCGAGCTGGTCGTAGGGGACGTCGCCCAGCCCCAGCACCGTGGCTCCCGCCTCCCGGAGCCGGACGCAGAAGTGGCGGTAGTTCGGGGGAAAGTGCGGCGACAGGAACACGACGTTCATGCGGGAGCCCCTCCGGCGGCCCGGAGACTACCTCGCCTGCCTCCGCCCCGGTCAAGCGCAAGTGCGCCGAACGCGCCGCTGCGCTGCGGCGCGGCGGTGTAGAATCCCACTCCGCGGGAGGGGGCCGGCAGCGCCCGGTCCGCACCCCGGATCCGACAGGGAGCCACCATGGCGAAAAGGCGCATCGGCATCCTCACCGGCGGCGGCGACGTCCCCGGCCTGAACTCCGTCATCAAGAGCGTCGTCTACCGCGGCTCGGAGCACGACATCGAGGTCCTCGGCATCCGCCGCGGCTGGGAGGGGCTCACCCACGTGAACCTGGAGGACCCGGCCAGCAAGGCCCGCTACATCTGGCCCCTCAACCGCGAGAACACCCGCACCATCGACCGTTCCGGCGGGACGGTCCTCCACTCGAGCCGCACCAACCCGTCCAAGATGAAGAAGCTGCCGGACTTCCTCCAGGGGAAGGAGTTCCCGACGGCCCAGAGCACCAAGGGCGGGGTCACCACCACCACCTACGACGTCTCCAAGCAGGTCCTGCGAAACCTGGAATCGCTGGGGATCGATTACCTGCTCCCCATCGGCGGCGACGACACCCTCTCCTACGCCGCCAAGCTCGACAAGCTCGGGGTCAAGGTGATCGCCATCCCCAAGACCATGGACAACGACGTCCGCAACACCGAGTACTGCATCGGCTTCTCCACCGCGGTCACCCGGGCCATGGACGCCATCCAGCGCCAGCGCACCACGGTGGGCTCGCACGAGCGCATCGGCATCTTCCGCGTCTTCGGGCGCGACGCCGGCTTCACCGCCCTCTACACGGCCTACGTGACCTCCATCCGCTGCGTCATCCCCGAGTACAAGGTGAAGGTGGACAAGCTCATCGACCTCTTGATGGAGGAGAAGCGCGACACCCCCAGCAACTACGCACTGGTGATCCTTTCCGAGGGCGCCGAGTGGGAGGGGTACAAGGTCATGGAGTACGGCGACCCCGACGCCTACGGCCACCGCAAGAAGGCCAGCGTCGGCGAGGCGCTGGCGGACGAGATCAAGCGCCGCGCCGGGGAGGAGACCATCGTCTCCGACCTCACCTACGAGCTGCGCTCCGGCGACCCGGACTTCCTCGACAAGCTGGTGGCCTCGACCTACGGCACCATCGCCTTCGACGCCATGATGCAGGGCAAGAGCGGCCTGATGTCGGCGCTGATCCGGGGCCAGTACGACCTCATGCCCATCCCCGATCCCAAGCTCGGGCCGCGCAAGGTGGACGTGGCCACCATGTACAACACCGAGCGCTACCGCCCCATCTACGCCAACAAGCGGGGCCTGCCCATCTTCCTCAACCTCGCCTGACGGCGCCGAGCCGGCAGCCCCGGCGAGGCGATCGAGGCCGTCAGCTCGGCGCGCCGGCCGGCAGCCCCGACCAGCTCGACGGGTCCTGGGGCCCGGCCGCCGGCCGGACCTCCACCGGGATGCCGGTGAGGTGGGCCATGCCGGAGACGCGCTCGATCCGCTCCGGCCCGTCGGCGGCCAGCAGGTTGGCGTTGACCCCGCGCGTCTTGGCGGCCACCGAGAGGCCGGTGGCGTGCTGGTGGCCCCAGCCGTGTGGCAGCGCCACCGTCCCCGGCATGAGGTCGGCGAGGATCCTCACCGGCACCCGGACGGTGGCGACGTCGGTCGAGACGTCGGCCAGGGCGCCCTCGGCGAGGCCGAGGCGGGCGGCGTCCTCGGGGTGCAGGTAGAGGTGGTTGGTCCCGGCCTCGGCGAAGGCCGGGATGTTGTGGGTCCAGGAGTTGTGGGTCCCCACCGCCCGCTTGGTGACGAGCTTGAGCCGGCCGGCGTTGCGCCGCTCCCGCTCGAAGTCGGCCTCCAGCTTCCGCGCCTGCTCGAGCAGGACCGGCGAGGCGAGCTGGACCAGGCCGTCGGCGGTCACCACCCGCCCGGGGAGGAAGTCGCCGGCGCGGTGGGGAGGCCGGAGCAGGCCGTGCGGCGCGGCGAGGAGCCGCCGGAAGGAGGGGGCGCGGCAGGCCCGCAGGAGCAGCGACAGCAGCCGTTCCTGCGGCAGGGAGGGCTGGCGATCGCGCGGCCGGAACCAGGAGGCCACCGCCTTCAGGGCCTGGAGCAGGACCTGGGCGATGCGCGATCCGAACAGCGGCACCCCGCTGGCCCGGCACAGGTCGAGATAGATGGTGGCCTCGTCGCGCACCTCCCCCTCCGGCTCGACGACGGCGCGGGTGGCCTGCAGGTACGGGCGCGCCTGCAGCCCGAGCATGAGCGGGAACACGAACGGCAGGTCGGGCCGCTCCAGCGGCGAGGTGCAGGGGAGCACGTAGTGCGCCAGCGAGCCGGTCTCGTTGCGGAAGAGGTCGAGCGTCACCAGCAGCTCCAGCTCCCCGAGCGCCCGGCGCAGCCTGCCGGCGTTGGCCATGGTGATGAGCGGGTTGCCGCCGGTGACGAAGAGCGCCCGCACCTGGCGCTCGCCGGGGGTGAGGATCTCGTCGGCCAGCAGCCCGCCGGGGAAGGCGTCGTTGACCGAGGCGAAGTCGCCGATGCGCGAGCGGTCGTTCCGCAGCAGGGTGCCGGTCTTCTTGCCGAAGGCGGCGAAGTCGATGACCCCGCGGCCGACCAGCGTCCCGCCGAGCCGGTCGAGGTTGCCGGAGACGGCGTTGATGCACTCCTGGAGCCAGAAGGCCAGCGAGCCGTTGCTCCCCATGTTGACGCCGGTGGAGCTGTAGAGCGCCGCGCCCCCGGCGGCGCGGTGGGCGGCCACCATCTCCCGGAGCTTCTCCGGGGGGATCCGGGTCACCTCGGCGGTGCGCTCGGGCGTCCACGGCTCGCAGAGGACCCGCACCTCCTCGAAGCCCCGGGTGAAGCGGCGGACCCGCTCCACGTCCACGCCGCCCTGGGCCACGAGCTCCCGGAGGAAGGAGAGGTAGAAGAACACGTCGGTGTCGGGACGGATGAAGACGTGCTCGCCGGCGGCGCGGGCGGTCTCGGTGCGGCGCGGGTCGACCACGAAGATGCGGGCTCCGCGCCCTTCCATCTCCTGCAGGGTGCGGGCCGGGTTCGGCACCTGCAGGAAGCTCCACTTGGAGATCACCGGGTTGGCCCCCACCACGATCAGGCAGCCGGTGCGCTCCAGGTCGGGGAAGGGCTGGGTGAAGGGGAAGCCGTACATCTCCCGGGCCACCGCGAACTTGTTCGCGCAGTCCTGAGTCGCCGAGGAGTACATCGACCTCGACCCGAGGCCGGTCATGAAGCCCTGGGCGAAGGCCGGGTGGAGCACGCCGAAGCCGGCGGCGGTGCCGACGTACATGGCGACGCTGTCGGGGCCGCGGGAGGCGCGCAGCTGCCGCACCTTGGCGCCGATCTCGGCGAGCGCCTGGTCCCATCCGATCCGCTCCCAGCGGTCGCCCACCCGCTTCTGCGGATGGCGCAGCCGGTCGGGCGAGCCGTAGAGCTCGTGCTGCCGCAGGCCCTTGGGGCAGGAAAAGCCGCGGGTGGCGACGTGCTGCTCGTCGGCCCGGATCCGGACCACCCGGTTTCCCGAGACCTCGACCTCGAGGCCGCACAGCGACTCGCAGATGCGGCAGAAGGTGGTGTGGGTCTCGATGGGCCTTCCCTCCGGCGAGCGGGCACCGTTGTCTACGCGAGGTCCTGCCCGCAGCGCAACCGTTCCGCGCGGCGCAGCCGGCGACCCGGCCCTCGGCCGCGCCGGGCCGAACCCGGCCGGGGGTCACTCCGCGTCGAGGACCCGGCGGATGCGGTCGAGGTCGGCGGCGCTGCCGTCCACGAAGCGCAGGCCCACGTCGAAGCGGGCCGGCGACCCCTCCGGGAGGGCATCCACCCACACCACCTCGGCCAGGACCGTGGCACCGCTGCCGTCCGGGAGGGCCAGCTCCAGCTCCAGGCGCTTGCCCGGCTCGTGGCGGTCGTCGGCATAGGCGCGCAGCCCCCCCATGCCCACGTCGACCACCCGGCGCGGAACGCTGTAGGCGAGCACGCTCACCGGGCGGATCAGGATCGGCGCACGGACCCGGCGATAGCGCCGGCGCTCCGGGATGGGGGGGTCCGAGGGCAAGTGGGCTCTCCGTGAAAGGATCGCCTCGAAACGGCCCGGGGCCAAGAACTCGGCCGTCGGCGCGCGGCTGACCCTTGGGGTGGTGGGCGCTCCCGGCCCGGCCTGCTACTCTTCGCCCGTGGAGGCCCCCAAGCCCGCACCCGGCGGCGACTGCCCCTTCTGCGCCCGCACCTCGGGCGAGCACCTCGCCGCGAACGAGCTGGCGGTGGCCTTTCCGGACGGATTCCCGGTGAATCCCGGCCACGCCCTGGTGGTGCCGCGTCGCCACGTGGCGAGCTACTTCGACCTGACCGAGCACGAGCAGGCCGCGGTGTGGCGGCTGGTGGCCCAGGTGAAGGAGCAGCTCGACCGGGATCGGGGTCCGGACGGCTACAACGTGGGCATCAACGCCGGAGCTGCCGCCGGCCAGACGGTGTGGCACGCCCACGTCCACCTCATCCCCCGCTACCCCGGGGACGTCGAGGACCCGCGCGGCGGCGTCCGCTGGGTCATCCGGGCCCGGGCCCCCTACTGGAAGGACGCGGGCCAGGACGCGACGTGACCGGCTGCCTGTTCTGCCAGATCGTCTCGGGGGAGGTGCCCGCGGCGAAGGTCTTCGAGTCGCCTTGGGCGGTGGCCTTCCTGGACCGCTTCCCTGCCGCCCGCGGGCACGCCCTGGTCGTCCCCCGGACCCACGCGCCGACGATCCTCGAGCTCCCGGATCCGGAGACGGGCGGGCTGTTCGAGGCGGTGAAGGCGGTGACCCGGAAGGTGGGCGACGCCCTCCGGCCGTTGGCCTTCAACGTCGGCTGGAACCACGGGGCCGCCGCCGGGCAGCACGTATTCCACTTGCACGTCCACGTGCTGCCGCGCTACGTCGGAGGCGGCCGGGGCGTGCAGGCCCTCGGCGGCGGCGCCGCGCCCGAGGACCTCGAGGCCGTCGCCGAAGCCATCCGCCGGGCCTGATCCGGGCGGGGCGGAGGCGGTCGACACATGGCCATGGACAGCGCGGACGTCCTCATCGTGGGCGGGGGCATCGTCGGCCTCACCCTGGCGCGCGAGCTCCTCGGCACCGGCCGGGAGAACATCGTGGTGATCGAGAAGGAGCCGGAGCTCGGCCGCCACGCCTCGGGCCGCAACAGCGGCGTCCTGCACGCCGGGATCTACTACGCCCCCGACAGCCTCAAGGCGCGCTCCTGCCTCTCCGGCAACCTCCTCATGCGGGCCTACTGCAAGGAACGGGGCCTGCCGGTCCTCGAGACCGGCAAGGTGATCGTGGCCCGGAACGAGTCGGAGCTGCCGGCGCTCGACGAGCTGCACCGCCGCGCCACCGCCAACGGTGCCAAGGTCGAGTTCGTCGACGAGAAGCGGCTCGCCGACATCGAGCCCATGGCCCGCACCGCGGGCCGCGCCCTCTTCTCGCACCACACGGCCATCGTGGACCCCAAGGCGGTGCTGCAGAGCCTGCGGCGGGATCTCGAGGCAAGCGGCCGGGTGCGCATCGTCACCGGGTGCGGCTTCCTCGGGCTGGAGAGCTCGACCATCGCCACCACCGGCTGCGGCCCCATCGCCTTCCGGCGCTTCGTCAATGCCGCCGGCGCCCACTGCGACGAGGTGGCTCGCCCCTTCGGCGTGGCCCGCGACTACCGGCTCATTCCCTTCAAGGGCCTGTACCGCAAGCTCCGGCCGGGCGCCTCCTTCCCGGTGAACGGCAACATCTACCCCGTACCCGACATCCGCAACCCGTTCCTGGGGGTACACTTCACCCGCAGCGTACACGGCGACGTCTACCTCGGGCCCACCGCCATCCCCGCCTTCGGCCGCGAGAACTACGGGCTGCTGCGAGGGATGGACCTGGGAGGGCTCGCCATCGCGGCCTGGGACGCGCGCCTCTTCCTGGCGAACCCCAAGTTCCGCTCGGTGGCGCTCACCGAGCCCAAGAAGTACCTGGCCCGCTACTTCAACCGGGACGCGGCCTCCCTGGTGAAGGGCTTCGACCCCGGCCTCTTCGAGCGGGCCCACAAGGTGGGCATCCGGCCGCAGCTCGTGGACTGGCGCACCAAGGAGCTGGTGATGGACTTCCTCGTCGCCGCCAGGGACGAGTCGGTGCACGTCCTGAACCCCATCTCGCCCGCCTTCACGAGCTCCATGGACCTGGCGCGCACGGTGGTGCAGGAGCACTTCCGCGGCTGAGCGGGGCGGTGCGCCCGCCACCTCGGCGGGGCGTGGGTCCGAGGAACGCCTGCCCCCGAATGGAGCCTGGGCGGCGCCGGGGGTCGCGAAAAGGGCCTGCCCGACGCAACTTTGGGGCAGGAGTGCTAGAGAGGATGTGCATGCGTTCCGGCTTGGCGTTGGCCGCCATCCTGTCGACCTTCCCGGGGATTGCCGCGGGCGGCGAGCCCCGGCCGCCCGCGGTCGAGGTACGGCTCGGCTTCGAGACCTTCCGCGCGGCCTTGGGCTCGCTCGGCGAATGGACCGAGGTGGCCCCCTACGGCAGGGTGTGGCGGCCCCACGGCGTTCCCGCCGGCTGGCGCCCCTACTGGAACGGGACCTGGCTCTACACCGACGAGGGATGGTTCTTCGCCTCGGAGGAGCCGTGGGCCTGGGCCACCTACCACTACGGCCGCTGGTACCTCGACCCGGTATTCGAATGGGTCTGGGTTCCCGGATACTCCTGGGCGCCCGCGTGGGTGGCCTGGCGCCTGGGCAGCGGGGTGGTCGGCTGGGCGCCCCTGTACCCCGGCTTCACCTCCTGGTGGACCCGGCTGTATCCGGTCCACGACGAGGACTGGGCCTTCGCCCCCCTGTCCCGCTTCGCCGGTGCTCCCATGGCCGCCTCGGCCTACCCCGCCGAGCGCATCCCCGGGCTGGTGAGGAGGACCCGGGCCACGCCGCCCCAGGTGGACGCCTCGCCTCCGCTCGGCGGCCCGACCCGCGAGGCGGTGGAGCGGGCGCTGGGGCGGCCGCTCGTCCCGCTGCGGCTCGAGCCGGCGCCCTCGCCGGACGCGGCGCGCGGGGCGCCGCAGGACGGGGTGGTGCCGGTTTTCCGCCCGCGGGCCCCGCCGGCGGTCCAGGGCCGGCTGCCCGACACGCCCCGCCTCCACCCGCCCCCGCGCGCGCGACCGGCGCCCCTTCCCGAGGCTCCGGCGGGCGGGCC
>Ga0079037_100000954_pt1 | contig 14303 bp, 12 predicted proteins | sample Mud3Dept4metaG_FD_71479 | JGI IMG/M metagenome (GOLD analysis project Ga0079037, IMG submission 71479) | Freshwater wetland microbial communities from Ohio, USA, analyzing the effect of biotic and abiotic controls - Mud 3 Core 4 Depth 4 metaG | ecosystem: Environmental > Aquatic > Freshwater >... | reverse complement strand
ACGTGACCTTTCTCCCAGTCAATTCGCAAGAGAGATTGGTTTGCGTTGCTGCAACGAAACCAGCATTCTCTACTGGGCGGCCAAACATGGCGTACCAGTGTTCGTTCCGGGAATAGCTGACGGGGCCGTGGGATATCAAACTTGGCTGTTCAGCCAAGATCACGACTTCCGCCTCAACCTCCTGAAAGACTCAGGCGAACTAAACAACGTCATTTACGATGCTAAAAAAACCGGAGCGTTAATCGTTGGGGGTGGAATCTCGAAACACCACACTATCTGGTGGAACCAGTTCAAAGACGGCTTAGACTACGTGGTTTACGTGAGCACGGCGGATGAATGGGATGGAAGCTTGAGTGGAGCTAGACCTCGCGAAGCTGTTTCGTGGGGAAAAATTAGCCCTGAAGCCAAACGGATAATGGTTGAGGGTGACGCGTCGTTGATTCTGCCGTTGATGATGAGTGCGCTGGTTGCGAGGCTTGCAAATACTTAAGGTATATCGTTGAAAAGCCAAGACATGTCTGGCGCTACGCGTTTCGTTTTCACTCTTTCGTTCAGTGCATGGGTAATTAGTGGCAATGCGATGGTTGCATCGCAGTAGCAGACTGCGCGTTTTCCTGTTTCGCTGTTGATTTTGCCCCAGCTTATCGCCTCTTCCAATGTGCAGCCGCTTAAGCCACCCCATTGTGGCGCATCCGCTGTTATCTGAATGGCGTACTTGTGCGGGTAGTAGTATTCCTGTAAGCCTTTTCGGAGGTGCCCTTCTCTTCCTGGGACGCCTTGGTCGTTCGTTTGCGGTGAGACTGATATGGCGATTAGTTGTGTCAGGTCTTTTGGCACGCCGCCGCCGATGTACACAACGCCTACGTTTTTGGTCTTCGTGCCGATGCTTACGAACTGGTCGAACTCCTTGACTGAATCGAGTATGACACAGTGTCCCTTGTTCTTCGCCATTAGGAACGTTTCACCATAGGCGCTGTCAACCATGGCTGGACTAAAGATTGGGACTTTGTTCTCATAAGCTGTCGCCGCAATCGCGGGAATTTTCTTTTCACTTAAGAATTTGCCCAGCAAATAAAAGAACTCAGAGGAGGAATAGGGAAAGTCTGTCTTCAGGGTCATAACGAAATCGGTGATAAGCTCCTCCATCTGTCGATAGTCCGTTTCTTTTCCAAAAACGTCGTAGTACCTATTCACGTCCGCCTTCAGTAGATCTTCGTCGTTCACCATGTGGCTGCCTTGCCAGTAGCCCAAGCCCATGGCGTCCACGATGTCCTCTGAGACGTTGGCGCCGGTGCTTACAAGCACGTCGATGAAACGGTTTTCGATCAGCCAGTTGACTATTGTCCATTGACCTGCGGTGCTCATGGAACCTGCGTAACCCATAACAATGGTTAGGTCTTTTTCTTTGAGCATGTTTTCCCACACGTCGACTGCTTCGCCGAGTTTGCGCCCTTGGTAAGCGGTTCGGCTCATCTCGGCCAAAAGTTGGGAAACGCTTTTCTCTTTGACTTGGATGGGTTCGAGCTTCTTGGTGAAGTATGATTCAGACATGGTCTTCGCCTTTGCAGAAGTGAATTATGCGGCTTATATTTGAAATTTGCCTTTCAATCGTTTGCGGATTTTTGGGGAAAAAGGGATAAGCCTCAAATTAGGATATTGGTGTGGATGGTTCAGGTTGATTGAATTTGAGAAAGAGGTCAAGCAGACGAAGATCTTGACCCCTTTGAAGAACTTTGAAGAAGAAACGTTGACTTTTGAATACAGGACTGACCCGCTGACTGGCAGAAACACAACAGTAGTCAAAGATATGTTGAACTACATAGGCAAATTCCTATCCTCAGACGCTGAAGCCCTAAAAGGACTGGTTGAAAAAACAAGGCTGACATGTCCATTTTGCCCTGAAACAGTGCGGACCAAGACACCGATGTTTCCAAAAGACTTCTTTCCAGAGGGCAGGATCATCGAGGGCGACGCTATCGTTGTTCCGAACCTCTTGGGTCATGCGGAGCGCAGCGTTCTGGTAGTGTTGGGTAGTGAGCATAATCTGCAGCTGAAAGACTTCTCCCCTGGGCTGTTGTTTGACGGCTTCAAAGGCGGCGTGCGATACCTGCAAAGACTCAGTGAAGTCGACACTTCGGCTAGGTTCCCTGTTTTTGTCTTCAACTATTTGCCTCCTGCTGGTTCATCCATTTTCCATCCTCACATGCAAATTCTAGCTCGGGACAGACCATTTCACCTCGTAAACTTGCTTATTGAAAAAAGCAAGGCGTACTTTGAAACTCGGGGATCCAGCTTCTGGAATGATTTGATGGCTATTGAGAAAGGCGGCGATCGCTATCTCTTTGAGTTTAATGGCGTGGAGTGGCTTGTGCCATTTGCGCCCTTGCGCGGACTCAACGAAGTGCAGGCTATCGTGAAAGGAAAGTCAAATTTCAAAGAGCTAACTGACAGAGAATGGCAAGGAGTAGCGGAAGGAGTTGCGCGAGTTTTGAGGTTTTATGGCTCCAAGGACTACACGAGTTTCAACATAATTCTAATGTCTGGGCCTTTGGATGAGCATTTGGACTATTTCGACGTGAGTCTGAGGATGATGAGCCGTCCTGGATTGCAGCAGTTTTGCTTCACCGACGCGTGGGCTGTTCCATACATGCTTTGGGATGGTGAAGCGGTTGAGGAGCCTGAACGTTTTGCGAAGAAATTGAGGCAAAGCTTTGCTGGAGAAAATTAGGGCTTCATGAAAACGCCTTAGCAGATTGTGTACTTCATATGTGCTTTGTGATTTTGCCTTTTATTCTGATCAAAGGCCAACGTAAGCAAAAAGCTAGGCTTAGAAGTACAGTGAATTGCGTTCTACTGTTTTTTGGCTTTTGCTTTTTTGTTAAGCGCCTCAAGCTTCTCGTTGACTTTCATGCCACGTTTCTCAGCTTCCGCGAGCATCGGCTTGAAGTCTTTCTTCTTGACTGCCTCGGTTAAGCGCTCGGTTTCAGCGGGAAGCTTGTCCATAGCGTCTGTGAACCGTTTTTCAGCTGCTTCGTCGCTTGTCACTACATCCAGCGCTTCTTCCGGGCAGGCTTCGATGCATTTTGGTTCGCCCTGGCAAAGGTCGCAAGCAATCACGATGCCCGTATCTGGGTGAAGCACGATTCCACCATGTGGACACGCCTGGATGCACCAATCGCAGCCCTTGCATTGCTTCTCTTTAACCATTAAAATGCCCGATTTTTCTGACTGCGCCAGCGCTTTTTCAGGGCAAGCTTTCACGCAGGCGGCGTCCTCGCAGAACCTGCAGGCTAACGCAAAATTAAACAGGGGCATCATGCGTACAGTTCGAATCCGCGATCGCAATGGATTTGAGACTGCTTCACCCTTTTCGAGTGTGCAAGCATACTCGCAAATTCCACAGCCTGTGCACTTGCTTGGGTCGACGGAAACAAACTTTCTCTCAGTGAACTTCTGCGTCATAGTTCCAATAGCTAGCTTCTCTAAGTATCTAAATATTTCTGTGAACAAACAAGGAATAGTTCATGCCGCTTCGATGTTACCCCTCGAATCCCTTTAAGAGAGAATCGATGCCTTTACCTACTTTTTCACCCATGTAGCCCCCTTCCAATACGAAAAAGGTTGGCTTCCCTATTGCTCCTATTCTTTTTCCAATCTCTAGGTAGCTGTGATCCGACAATCCAAGCGAAGCTAAATCGCCCGCATAGGTGTCAAAACCGGCAGAAACAGCCACTATATCGAACGCTTCTTGAGCAACCAAACTCAAACCTTTGTCCAGCGTCTCCAAATATCGTTCTTCACCCACATCGGCAGGCAAAGGGAAATTCAAACAATTCCTCTCAGAACGAAAACCAGTCCCCGGATAATGTGGATGTCGATGCACCGAAACATAAAACACCTTCGAGTCGCCTTGGAAAACTTCTTGTGTGCCATTTCCGTGGTGCCCATCGATGTCGAGAATCAGGGTCGGTTTTTTTAGGATTTTGACTGCGATGGCGATGTTGTTCACGTAGCAGAAACCCCGGGTCGGAACGCCTAAGGCTGCCCCAAAAACACCCGCATGGTGTCCGGGCGGTCGCATAAGCGAGAAACCCCCGATTTTTGCAGCCAACACTGCTCCACCAGCGGAGAGCCGCGCGAATTCGTAGATGTTGTCGTAGGCTGGCGTGTCCGCGTCTTCCACCATGCCTTTTTTCAAGTTCCACAAGTAGTCTCCATCATGCACCCGCAGCAGTTCATCTTCCTCTAAAGGTGTGGGCTCCAGGAAATCGTAGCCTTTTGCCATCAAAATTTCGTGTGCCAGCTTGATACGCTGCGGGCCTTCGACGTGCCAGGTACCGTAGCGCAGGCATTTCTCGGAGAAAACAATCTTCGTCTTCATCACGTGCTTCGCCAAACGGTTTGCACATTAAAATACAACCTCCTATTAACGTTTACCGCATCTCCAAAAAAGGGCTTGAGTAATGACTGCCCAAAACCCGTTTGGCGAATTCCGGAAGGAATGCGAAACTGCGCTACGCTACGCGCTGAAGAAGACAATTCCAGAAATCAAGCTCGACATTCTGTCTTTTAGCAAGCCACCAAACCCGGAGTTCGGTCAACTCGCTTCTTCTCTGTGCTTCGAGCTCGCAAAGAAGCTTGGCCAGAAGCCCATGGTTCTGGCAGAACAGTTGGTGAAGGCGTTGGACAACTACGAGTGGAATCTCGTTGAAAGGGTTTTGCCTGCCGGTGGCTACGTGAACTTCCACGTCAACTATCCAAAATTCTCTCTCTTGACGTTGGACTCAGTGAGTCAGTTGAGTTCTGAATATGGTTTTGTGAAAACCGACAACCCCGTCAAAACCATCGTAGAGCACACGAGCGTAAATCCACTGCATCCAATCCACATTGGACAAGCACGAAACCCGATTCTGGGGGACGCTTTGACGCGGATCCTCACGGTTCGAGGGCATACCGTCTCTAGACACTATTACATCGACGATGTTGGAAGGCAATCGTCGGTTGTTGCTTATGGTTACGCGCTGCTGGGCAAGCCAAAACCGGATGTGAAGTCAGACCTATTCGTGGGCAAAATCTATACCGTAACAAGCTGTTTGGTGGAGCTGAACCGCTTAAAGCGCGCTGTTGATTCGGCAAAGGGGGTTGGAAACGTCGAAGAAGTTACTCGGCTCAACAAGGAGATTACCGATTGGGTAGGCATCGCGGCTGAGTTGGAAGCCAAGTTTCCTGTACTTTTCAAGGCATTGCTGGAGAAGGTCGCTGAAGCGGAAAACCCTGAAGAGGAGATTAACCGGCTGAACCGAGCTTACGAGGATGGCGAACCTGAAGCGAAAGAATTGATTCGTGAAGTGAGCGACCTTTGCCTAGAAGGTTTTCAGAAGACGATGGATCGGCTGGGAGTCTGTTACGACTCTTGGGATTGGGAAAGCGACTTCGTTTGGAGTGGGCAAGTAAGCGAAGCATTGCGAGATCTGAAGAAATCAGGCTTCGTGGAGAGCGAAGAAGGCATTTTGGAGTTTAATCCCGAAAAAGTGGCTCGCGTATATGGCTTGAAGCGGAGACTGGGTTTGGGGGATGATTACGAGATCCCTCCTTTGACGTTAATGCGGGCAGACGGCACGACGTTATACACGACTCGGGATGTGGCATATACATTGTGGAAGTTCCGTCGAGCTGAACGTGTTGTGAACGTCATCGGAATGGAACAGTCCTTGGCGCAGTTACAGTTGAAGATTGCCCTATACGCGTTGGGCTGCGAACAGCAGGCTGACAATCTTGTTCATTTCGCTTACAACTTGGTGGCGTTACCGGGTTACAAGATGAGCAGCAGACGTGGACGGTACATCACTTTAGATGAGGTTTTGGACGAAGCGGTTGATCGAGCTTTCGAAGAGGTTTCGAAGCGCTCACCAATGTTGAGCGATGTGGAGAAACGGAAGATTGCGCGGTTTGTGGGATTAGGTGCAGTGCGTTACGCGTTGGTTGATGTTGACTCTTCGAAACCGGTGGTTTTCACTTGGGACAGGGTTTTGAACTTCGAGACGAACGGCGCACCCTACGTTCAGTATACACATGCGAGAGCTTGCAGCATCTTACGCAAGGCAGGAGAATCCAAGGTTGAGGCGGATTTCGCGCTGCTGAAGGAACGCCTTGAACGTGAACTCGTGATGGCATTGGCAAGTTTCCCTGACATATTCATTGATGCTTCGGAGTACCTGAAACCCAACTTAATCGCAGACTATACGAATGGCTTGGCGGACAAGTTCAATACGTTCTATGGTGCATTACCCGTGATCAAGGCAGAGCCAAAAGAGCTTGGCCAAGCAAGACTTGAGCTAACCGAAGCTGTACGAACGGTGCTTAACAACGCCCTGACATTGATTGGGGTTGTAGCACCCGAGAAGATGTGAGTCCTTCCTGAATCTGCTGTTTCTAAGTGAACCGTGAAATCCCGACGGACGATTTCTGAAGATCGTTGACGCTATATTTCAGTCCTAAGGATACTGAACAGTGCCTGCTTAAGAAAGGGCGGTAAATCAACTCTATCCAGTTCGCTTTTCGCTTGAGGTTTGTGTTCTGATATTAGGTTGCCAAATCGTTCGCTTACCCCCTCAACGTCTCTCAATTCTGAGGGCACGAGTCCTTTTCTTATGTCGTCGTCCAGTTTGGCGGCTGCCAACAAGAACGAAGCGTACAGCGGATCAGACAGGATCGAATTCAACTTGCTAACAAGCGTCATGTAATCCACATTAAGGCTCTTTATTCTTGCAAACTCCGAAGCCAGTTTTTCCACCGGCAATTGTCTTGCCTTAAGTCTCATGGCCACCGATCTTGATGGGAGAGTGCCATCTTGTTTCTGTATTGCTTCCTTCACTGCTTCTCGGACACAGGCAGCCACAAGTTGACCCAGTTTTGAAGCTGGTCCACCCAGCTCAATTGTGTCTCCTGCGTTTGTCGTTGCCACAGAGAGGCTATCTGTGATCGTTCCAGTTGCTGTTTCGCCGCTATAGCGACTTCGGACATCCAAGTCATTTAGCGCTGCTGTCTTGGCTTCGGTTGCAGTCACAAAAGCCGCAACAAGGCAGCTGTCGGTTGGATTACCATGAATCACGACGATAACGTTTATGGTTCCTAATGCATGTTCAGCATCGATTGGCTCGCCTGCGGATTCGCCGTGGCTGGCACCAGCGGTTGCAACAACATTTACAGTTAAGTTTCCGTCGCTCTTTACAACGTGGTGCATGTTCTTGATTTTGGCGGCAGTGATCATGGCAAGATAGTTGTTATGTACGCCAACTTTTGCCGATGACAACTTGACTAGGCGCATGGGGTCTTCATGTAGATCAATGTCGCTGTAGCCTTCGGGAACTTGGATGTTAAGAATAGCGTTAACTATTTTGAAACCGCCATTGAATATGGCTGAGCTAACGGTTGTGAGACCTTTATCGGACGTTATCGCGATTACGTTGTCTTCTACTATTAACTTGGCTGGCGTATTCACAAGGTCGGTTTGCTTCATGGGTGTTCCTCACAGTTTTAGAATGAATATGTTCGAGTATTTTAAAGCTAACCAACTTCGGCGTATTTGTTCTGCGTTGGAACCTGTTCTCCAACAGTTGTTTAGTATTATGACGGTTTAGTGTCCATATGGATAGACTTAAATAGTTTAGAAGCGACAAACTCTGTTATCACGAGGAATTCAAATGACACTTGACGAGGAGGACTATGCGAGTTATTTGCCGGAAGTCCGAACCCTTGTAAACCGGGTCGTGGTGCGAAACATGGCTGAAGGCATCCTATTCTCTGCTGGGACTGACACCCAAATAATAGCCTACGAGGCCATAAAGTACATGCCTAACATTCCCGCTTTGACATTGGCCTTCAAACACGGCGACCCTAAAGACACAGAGTACGTGAAGAAAATGGTGGCTTTCCTAAAATTGAAAGACCACAAGACTCACGTGTTCGAACGCGACGAAGTCCTTGAGAACGCTCCCAAGGTTGTTGCGATTCTCAGGTCTTTTGACCCGATGGAAATTAGAAACAGCATGCCAGTCTATATTGGATTAAAGATACTGAAAGCGAGGGGAGTGAATAGCGTGTTTACAGGCGACGCGTTGGATGAATTATTTGGATATCCTTGGATGTTCCACTTGTCCGAAAAAGAACTGACTCAGAAGTTCCAGGACATGTGGGGCGAAATGGGCTTCTCTTCCCTGCCATTGGGAAAAGCTGTTGGCGTAACTATCAAACCACCTTATCTCGATCCCGAGTTCATGGAGTACGCGAAGAAGCTTCCCATCAGACTGAAGATAAACTTCCATGAAGGAATCAAGTACAGCAAGTGGATAATGCGTAAAGCCTACGAAGATGTTATTCCCAAAGAGCTAATTTGGCGTCCGAAAGCTCCGCTCGAGCAGGGCACAGGCACTGCTGCCTTCAGAGAATTCTTAGCGAAAGAAGTTTCTGATGAAGAGTTCGAAGAGAAAAAGAAGCACATTCTTGAAGAGGACAACGTGAAAATCGGTGACAAAGAACAGCTAATCTACTACGAGCACTTCAGAAGACTCCTCGGCAAACCAGGCGACGTCTTCAACGACAAATCCAAAGGCAAGCAATGCCCATACTGCCAGAGCTATGTGAAGACCAAGATTGCGTTCTGCAAAGTCTGCGGCGCCTACCCAATCTAGCCCTCTTTATTTCAGAATATCATTAAGGTCCCTTAAGGGGGCCGCCAGACCTTTTCATTGTCTTCGAAAGATTTAATTCTCGATGCAATCGTTTTGTGAAGGAACAGGGGAATCAAAGGAATGGCAAGGCTTTCCGATCTTAAAGTCGCGATGGGCACTTCCATCCTAATTGTCACCTTTATCTTCGGCTTATTCATATTTGCCATACTATTCCTCCTCGAACTTGACCTAGTTACAGGTTTCATAGTTTCGTTGGGCGCCACAGGTTTATTCATACTATTTCAGTACTTCCTGGGACCCGTAATCGTGGCTGCAACAGCTAGACTGCATTATCTCAAGCCGGGCGAAAACCCGTGGCTGGAATCAACGGTCAAGGAACTTGCAGATAAAAGCGGTTTGCCTATGCCTAAAATGGCAACTGTTCCAAGTAACAGTCCGAACGCCTTCACTTTTGGGAGAAACGCAACGGATGCAACGTTAGCGGTGAATGATGGTTTACTGAACAACTTGAACAAGGACGAGGTTCGAGGCGTAATAGCTCACGAGCTCGGACACCTTAAACACAAAGACTATATCGTCATGACCGTACTCTCAGCACTCCCCCTGATTGCATACATCGTCGCGCAAACTGCGCTACGAGCGGGAATGATGAGCTCCTATTCCAGACGAAGAAGCAAAGAGGGCAATGCAGGCACTGCTCTAATTATCATAGGCGTTGTCTCCTTCGCAGTTTACCTAATCACTTTTCTTAGCGTGATGAGGCTCAGCCGTTTACGCGAACACTTTGCGGACGCCTACTCCGCATATCTAACTGGTTCACCACGTAGTCTAGAAAGCGGACTCGCAAAAATCACTTACGGTTTATCCATTTCACCCAACTCACCGGAAGGCGCCCGGGCTTTCTACATAGGTGACCCCGCAACCGCGAAACAAGAAATCCGCCAGATTATGGAAAACAAAAACGACTGCGACCTAGACAAAGACGGTGTATTGGACGAGAGAGAGCTTCAACTAGCCATGACGAGAGAATCAAAGTCAACTTGGAACCAACTCAACTCGTTGTTTGCTACACATCCCCCAACGTTTAAACGCATTCTGCTGCTCCGAGAAATTGAGACCGAAATGAACACTGGGCAGTACACGACAGAAAAAATCTACAGACACGTCTGAGATAGGCATTAATACCTGCACGTAACGATTTTGACGCTACAAGCTGATCTGTTCCAGAAATTGTGCCTGCTCCATCTGTGGTACTTGACTTTTCCTAAAGAAAGCTACCACAGCCAGGACTAGCACAATAGCCCCTAAAGAAACAGTTATCGTCCCGAAGCTCATCCCAATGGGGGATAAGCCAAGAAACAGTCCTACCAATCCAGCGAGACCAAAACTCAGAGCGACAGACAGAACAACCATCTCCACGGGATCAAGACGGTTTTTTCCCAGAAACAAAATGTTGATCAAACAATAGCCAGGAACAAAAATTACAAAAACAAAACCAACCACGAAGCGGACGGCGACAAGAGGCGAATCTTCAGGGACGGCATAAGCAATTGCTAACGTAACTAACGTGTAGAGAATGATGATTGCGAGCCATCGGGTTGGCTTCACCATTAGCACTCATGTTAATATTTATCAAAAAATAAAGATGGAGGATGTTTAAGAGAAGATCTTAACGATCGGGTGTGTCTCTATATCAAGCGGTCGAATGTCTAAGTCGCCCATTGCAGAGGCAATATATGTGTCTACTACCGCAACAGCTGGGAATACCCAGTCAGCTTGTTCTGCGGGTCCGAACATCAGCCAGTTGGCGCCCATTGTCTGCATTATTGCGTTGGTTGCTGTTGTGCATCCTTTGCGGAACTCTTTCGGAACGTTAGCTTTCACCCATCCCATAGTAGTGACCACGTTTCCCGTGCCTAAGCCTGTTGGATGACCGAACTTTTCCTTTATGAAATGTATCGCACGTACAGCTGTGCCCATGTCAGGCGCGAATGCGGGGATAGCCGTGTCGATTAGTGGTTTCGTGATTCCAGCTTTGTCTGCCATAGCAAGTGCTTCTTCCAAAACCTTCATTTTTCCTTCAAGGCTGTTGTCTTTCGGGTTGTCTGCCAACACAATAGACATCTTGATTCCGCTTTCCTTAAGCTTCGCAAGCTCCATATCTGTGACGCCTTTATAGACTGAGTTGTATAAGCATCTGTCTTGCAATCCCATCTTCTTGACCATATCTGCTGCAGCCATGCGAGTTTTCGGACTCATGGCATCCAACATTAACGGTGCTTCAGTGTGATCCGCCATGAAAGGAATGTATTTTGAGAAAGCTTCTTCGGTCGTTCCAACGATGTCATAAGCATGTGGAACGCCTGAAACGTCGGTCCACATCTGCATTTTGTTGATTATTTCTTCAGCTACCTTTGCGTCGAAAAGGCCTTTGTTGGCATCCTGTACCATCTTTTGACCAAGCCAAAAGATTGAGCCTATCAGGACAGTTGGCAGTTCTCCTGGTTGACCGCCGATCTTTACCTTCCCTACATCATATATATTTTGTTTTGTATTGAACTTTAGCATCTTGCCTCATCCGAGTGCAGTCTACTTCTTCTTCCCAGCCATCGCTTTCTTGGCGATTTCTACGCCTTCTTCCTTGTTCTTGCCGAAGATGGCTCCGATTGCTTCTGCGTCTTCTTTCTTGACTGCGGCTCCGCCCATTATTATTGTAACTTTTTCCTTCAATCCTGCTGCTTTCAACGCTTCGTCGAGTTTTGAAAGGTTGTTCTTTGCCGGTACAGTGTTCACCGAAAGCGCAATGATGTCAGCATTGCTCTCTTTTGCTTTGTCAACGAAAACTTGGGGCGCAACGCTTTTTCCGGCGTCAACAGTCTTGAATCCAGCTCTCTTCAGTGATCTGCGGACTGCTTCTTTTGCTGTGTCGTGCATGTCAGGTTCAATGTTGCCAATAACTACGGTTCCTAGCGGGTTCTGCGGTTCGGGAGGCTCTTTTTCCATCATAGATTTTAGCCACGACATTTAAACACCTACTTTTCTTCAGGTTTCTATATACCCGCGCTTTTTATATTCGAACTCCATATTTAACTTTAACTCTTCAATCTCCCTATGCATTTGAAGGAGAAACTGCCAGTCCGAGAAGACGTGAAATGCCCGCAAACTCAAGAAAATTCCTCTTGCTGTTCGCAATCCTGGCTTTCGCATTTGCCTACAGAATTATGCTAATTCTCTGGGAGAGTTATCCACCCGGAGCCGACATAGGTCTTCACAACAGCGTCATGCACTCGATTAACCTTTCAGGCAGCACCGATTTTCTTTGGAACAATTATCAAATGGGCGGCGGATTATCCTTGACTTTTCCAGGCTATCACATCTTCCTTTCTCAAGTAGTTTTTTTCACTGGTTTGCCTGATTTCTTAGCTCATACTGTCGTTGTGGCGTTTTTCTCAACGCTCATTGTTGGCTGCGCTTTTCTGATCACTCGAAAGATGTGGTCAGAATCGGCAGCTTTTGTCGTTGCCTTTTTGTTTGCAGCCTCGCGCTTTGACATAGAAATGCTGTTCTGGGGTGGCTACCCTAACGTGGTAACGCTGGCATTAATTCCCCTTATCCTTTACCTGTTCTTACAAAGGGAACGATTCTCCATGCCGATTTTTCTGGTTACTACTTCTCTTTTGTCGGCCGCGTTGTTCCTAACTCATACGCTCAGTGCATTAGTCTTCGATGGCACTGTGCTGATTGTAGTGGTTTTCGCGTCCCTTTTTAGCAAAAAAATTGGTGTGACAAAAACGAAATTGGCGTTGTGGTTTGTGCCTCTGTTTCTGGGAGCGTTATTTGTTTTGCCATTTCTAGTTAATGCTGCGCCTGCATTCTTAGCAAACGCGCGAGCTACTGCAGACGTTGCGGACATTAACTCCGCCTTGTTATCCACGCGAATTCTCCCTTGGGAAATCCTCTTACCCTTGGCCGGTTGCACAGTTCTCTTCTTCTTGTACTCTAAGGAGTACAACAGAAAATTTTTAGCTCTTCCTGCAGTGCTTCTAACTCTTTGGATTCTGGTTCCTGTGGCTTTCACGCAGGGCTACTTGGTCGGTTTTTACACTGACTACAATAGGTTTCTCTATTTTGTCATTTTACCCGTTATTGTCCTCATATCCGTCGTGATCGATCACGCTGCAACATTCTTCTCGAGAGTCAGCGACACCTACTTGTCAGTCACAAGAGAATCCTGGCTAACAAGCAAAACAACTCGGCAATTGGCACCGCATTTAACACGCAAAAACCTATACGCAGGGTTCGCGCTTGCCTCGCTGCTTTTCTGTTTCTTAATTGTACCCTTGTTTGTAACTCCTTGGCAGGCAGAGCCTATGCAAAGTTTCTACCAAGTAATGAACGATCCAGGATACGAAGCAATTGAATGGGCAAAGCTTAGCACATCAACGGAAGCAGTTTTCGTCTCAGACGCTCTGTACGGTTGGTGGCTCGGAGGTTTTGCCCAGCGACCCACACTAAGCGCAGTCGATCCGCAATTTTTGTCTCTTGCACGAGAGTTCGACCCCGGCAAAGCCGCCAAAAACTTGCTCGACACAGACTACGTAATAGACAATGGCTTAATCCAGGTGCGGGAAGACGGGGGCTACATCGGAAGGCACAATCCCATGCTCCTTGCTAAGTTAAACTGGACGTATTTCCCTTATGATTTCTTGAATTTCAACAATGACGAGACAACCGTGTTTTTGACTGAGGGCAAAGTTAAAAGATCATTTGATTTGTCTCAACTCCAAGTGACGGATATGCACATTGAAACCGAGCCGGACAATTCCAGCGCTTCAATATACGTTGTTAGAGGCAACTATCTTTTTAGTTGCATTCAGATCGCGACCGTTTACAAGGGATCACAGTTCGTCAACCTTTCGATAGCCTTTGAACCAAGCGCTGAAAACGTTGGCTTGAATTGGGCAAATGTTATTTTTAAGACGAAAGGTGATCCAATAGACCGAGGCAATACCGTTGGGTTCTTTGATGCAGGGGGAAAAGTGCTGGGACAATTGATATTTAATGAAGGGCAACCGAAGTTTTACAAGGGTGGACCGAGCTTGCTCTACACTTTTTCAAACAACTCGGAAGCAAAGTTTGAAATCTGGGCATCGGCTTTTTCAGTGTCGGACACTCTGACCACCCTTAACGATCAGCAGACATTGGCGAGGCTAAGCACGACAATGTCGGAAAATCTTGCCTCCTACTTAAAGAAGGCGCAAGGTCTGGATCTGGATGTTTTTGATTACAAGGCAACGTTGTCAGAATGGAACATCTCCTACGTCGCCATCCGTAATTCTGAAATAATCCCCAAGTTTGCCAGTGATCCTGCCTTCAGCTTGCTGTTTATTAACAATGAAGTTGCAGTATTCAACGTAAAATGAAGGAGGGAACACCATTTATCACGCTTACACTGCCGCGTGACAAAGCCCGCGCCGCAGAACTCGGTTTCGCCGTGGTTTTCTCAGGTGTGGTTCTGGTTGTTTTCTACTCACTCATATCGATGAACGGGCTTGTCTTGGGGAATGATCCAGCTGTGCACTTGGAACGAGCTCAGATTTTCCTGCAAACTGG
>Ga0079037_100000952_pt1 | contig 14324 bp, 9 predicted proteins | sample Mud3Dept4metaG_FD_71479 | JGI IMG/M metagenome (GOLD analysis project Ga0079037, IMG submission 71479) | Freshwater wetland microbial communities from Ohio, USA, analyzing the effect of biotic and abiotic controls - Mud 3 Core 4 Depth 4 metaG | ecosystem: Environmental > Aquatic > Freshwater >... | reverse complement strand
TCATTTTTCCATCCATATTGCTTTTACCGGTTCATCCCTGGATGCCTTTATGAAATCGTTCGGTCCGAGATCTATTTTCCCGGACACCAGTTCCGGCCTGTTAAATGTTTTCTCCATCCTTCCGTAAAGGGAAGGATCTTTTTGTGGAAGTACAAATGGTTTTCCAACACTATCGCCCGATACAAAATAAGCAAAATATGGCCGGGCCGTCAATCCGTCTCCGCGCTTGCTGCTGAAAACCAGCCACCGGCCGTTTGATGACCAGGAGTGATAGCTTTCAGCCTCATCACTGTTAATTTTCAACTGTTCGACCTTCATATTTTTCAGGTTGATAAGACATAGGTCGGCTTCTTTGTGCCATATCGAAAATGTTCCGTAGTCATGAAGAGTGAAAACCAGAAACTGACCATCAGGAGATACCGACGGGAAAGAGACCGATTTATCTTCTCCATGCGCATTAAAAACAACCTCAGCCTGGCCAAATAAACCTGACACTGGATTAAAAGATCTCCTTACCAGGTCATACTTGACCTCTCTGAAGTTATATCCTTCCTCTACTTGAACAGTCCTGCAATAATAAAGATAATCACCTTCCGGTGACCAACATGGGTATGTTTCCATATATTTAATGGTGTCATCAACCGGGCAGGCATAAATCCAGTTCTTCTCAACCTCGTAAATAATAAGTGAAGAGAACATGTCAGAGACTTCAATGTTCTTTGACGGATGCATATGAAATGACTGTATTGTCTTGTTGGATGAGAGAGCCACATACTTCCCTGACGGGTGCCATGAAGGATATACAGCATTGGCGGCCATATTATCAGTTTTGAGAGTTCTTCTCGTAATTTTCTTACCATCAGCAAAATAGGTACCACCCCGTGAACCCCTTACATGAATTAAAAATCTGTCGGGCTGGTTTTGCCTGAATGAGTGGCAATTCATGCAGTCGTAATTAAGTAATTGATTCTCAATTAATGATGACTCTCTAAAATCCTCCATGGATCGCTGTACAATTTTCATTTCAACCCATGATTCATAACCCGGATAAAGTAACCGATAACATAAATAAGGGTCAACCAGTGATCCGGAAACGTTCATGCAGACAGGATCATATTTCTGAAATTTCCCGTCATCATTCTCAGATATAATTTCAATCTCAATCTTTCCCCCTGCACTTTCTGCAAGCAGGTTTTTCCACGATTTAACCGGAAAGCGAACAATACCATCGGAAGATTTTATCGTCAGGGTGGCGCTACTTGCTGATTTAACTCTGATAATGAAGGAATTTCCATCTTCGAGTACCATAAAATTCATCGGAGCAATATTCTTTGGAATAGTCACTGCTGAATAGTCAGGTTCAATCAGGGGTTCCCTGCCAGCCGATGGAATGTTTTCGTAATCAGATTGTTTACAGCTGCTAATGCCTATAGTCGCTGCAATTATTAACAGTATTCCTGCCATGAGGCCCGGGGTATTCATTTGCCGCCTTTCTTTAGCCGGATCAGCCTGTCGATCATTTTACCCATTCTGATCCTGTTCTCATCCCATGCCCGTGCATCATAACTCCATACATCGAGGTTTCCGATTGAGTGCGGGCCAAAAGGCTGTTTGATGATGCTGTTCACCACAGAGTCTGCCCGTACGGTATTACCGTCAATATCTGCAAGTAACCTCAAATATTCATATTCCTGAACCCCGTCACGCATTGCTTTTAACCTTATGGAAGGACATGGTCCGGTGATATTGGGAACTACACCCGGGGCATATATCAGCAGGGCATTGCCGTTAAGCTTTTTATAGGTGAATTCTGCCCCTGATTCAGGTCTTTCCTTTGACGCATCTTTCCATGATTCAGGATCATACCATCCGTTTATCCACCCGGCACCGGCACCCCAGCTTAACCACGAAAATGTCCGGTATTTCCAGCAACTCCAGCTTATGGCACGATCGTTAACAAGAGGGAGATCAAGAAAAGTGGAGCTTCCGACCCAGCTGTTTATCTTGCTCTCATACAGCATGGGACCGTAAAGCCAGACTTTGATACCCATATCCTGATACTTTTTGATGGTTTCAAAATCATATTCTATGGTATGGGATGCCCATGAGGTGATTGAATTCTTTACTATCTGCAATGCCTCTTCGCTATAACCGCCATCAATCCTGAAAAGCGCTTCCGGGTAATATTCACGGAACAGGTCACCATAATATACCATACGGCTCCATGCTTCCGGGAAATACGATTCATCAAGCCCGTTCAGATATACTGTTATGTCAGTTCTGGAAGGATCTATCAGCGATTTAAAATGGCTTCTCACCTGCTTTATGCATTCAATATATACAGCCCTGTTTTCAGGATTCCGCTCAACATCGGGCTTGCCTATATCCGGCCAACCTCGTGTACCATGCTTCCCGTAAACATCAAACGGCAGTACGAAAGTCTCAATCGGTTCCCCGTAACCAGGGCCATATTTATAACCGAACTCACCGGTGAAAGCTTTTCCCGAAAAATACTTAATCAGACGCTTATTAAAATTTTCCCAGTTAAGATCTGTCTTCCCGTTATCCATTATCTTCAATTCTGGTTCGTATGTAGGATCGAGCATGGCAATCCTGTTACGCTTAAGAAGCTGATAAACATCTAGTTCCTGTTTTTCTGTCATGCTCCTCATAAACCCTTCGTGCTGGAGGCCTGCCTTGAACCTGTTCTCATTCGGAACAGCAAAATCCCATATGATCAGCTCCACGGGGATCTCCCGTTTCTGACCATTTATTGTAACTGAAAGGCTGGTGGAGTATTTACCGGGCCCGGCTTCTTCCTCTTTAAAAGGTACATACTGATCAATCCATACGATCAGGGATTTCTGATTGCCGATCCTGTTATTGAAATCGGGAAGCCATAACGGGTATGTCCAGCGCCATCTGACCTGTGCCGAATCATCCTGAATGTAACTGAAAGGAATAAGCGCATCAGGATACCAGCCATTGCCAAGTGACGCTTCCGGATACCCGGTACTGGGCGTTTTGACCTCCACCGACCATTCAAGAAAAAACTCCGGCTTTATGCTGAACCGCAGTTGATTTCCTGCAAATTCCGGCATTTCGATCCGGATGTTCTTAAGTGTCTTTCCGGTATTATTGGTTAAAACAAGCTGAAACGAGATATATTCTCCTCTCGCGCCATGCAGTGATACCTGCTTTCCGTCATATATAATATTCTCTTTAAGTATATTGGAATTTCCGGCTTCCCTGCTTCCCTGTAACAAAAACCTGTGATCAATTATTTCATTGCTGGCTGGATCCAGCCTTACAGACGACGGGATGACTGATATACTCCATCCTGTACCATTATTGCCGGAATCAACTGATTTACACCCGACCAGCCATAAAATAACAGAGATAAGAAGAATCCATTTTTTCATGAAGGAGTTTATTAATTGTTAAACAAGAATTGCGTTTCAATCAAACCTCTGAAAGAATGCCTTTCATGATACATTAAACCTGTCAAGCTTATAGAATCTGAAAGCATTATCCCAATATAATTTCTTAAGAACACTGCTATCCAGTCCGATGCCGTCAATTTTCCAGTTTCCCTGTATTGGAGTAGGGTGGTCAAACTGCCTGTCGCGTGTTTGAAAATAACGCCAATGTATTTCATAAAATTTCCGGTGTTCTTCGATTGTGAAATCTTTACAGGGTCCGGCACCCTGTACATCACACCCCGACCAGAATGCCATATCGGTTCCGAACATTATACGGTCCTGGTATCGTGTAAAAAATTCATGACCCTCATCAGAAGGATGTTTCCCAAGTTCACCTACACGTGCTGCCGTATCCACGGAGAGATTTGGCAGTTCATCAAGCCAGGTGCCGACAGCCTTGATATTTTCTGAATACCCCGCCACATGAACCGCTACAAACTTAACCTTTGGAAACTTCCTGTATACATTTTTCGCCTGTTCGAATAACGTTTCAAGAGGAGGATATTTTGTACGGTCGGCAAATGACCATTCAGGATGAAGTTCCAGTTCAGCCCATCGTTCATTCCCGGGTTCCCACGGCTGGAAGAAAGCAACAGGATCACCTGTGTGAAATGCAACTGTAATTCCAAGCTTTTCGGCACGCTCCCATATCGGGAACAACCTGGGATCATCAATCGCAATAAGCTTGCCCTCGCGATCCCTGGCGGTAAGGCCAAGCTGTTTCAGGTTTTTAAGTGCAATTGCTCCGGCATTAACTGCTTTTTCAAGCATATCCGGCGCTTTGCTGAAGAAATCAGGATCAGTCTCAGCCAGTGACCAGTCATAAGTATAATGAAGGCCTAAACGGTTCCTATAAGGTTTTATGGCTTCCATGAGTTCATAAAATGCCCTGTCGCCCATATACATTTCATGGTCGTCACCTGAAATCGATGCAATCAGCAGGGCGTAACGTATGTCATTGTCATCCATTACTTCCAGGGCTTTTTTGATCTTCCCGGGAGTTATGTGGACATGAGCATCTATGACCCGTCCGCCAACAGGTTTAACACCTGTCCCGGCTCTGCCTGATCTGCATTCTGTCATGCCTGACAGAGAAATTACTGTTGCTCCCATACCTGCTCTTCTAATAAATTCCCTTCTGCTTATCATGTTATTACTGTTAAATTTTTTTTTATTAAAGTTATAAAAGTATGACAAACCAGCTTAATCGCCTTCTTTTACAACCCTGTAGCAGTATCAATTTCAAACCATCCGTGCCCGGTATATTTAATCCCTCCTCCCCTTGCTGACACGGAAACTGAAGAAAGCAGTGAATTAAAGCCGGTCTTTTCTTCCCAGACACCTTCATTTGCAAATCGTATTGAATATTCAGGACTTCCGGTCAGGGCGGGTACCGGATCACCAAGATGAAGAAGGACTTCATAATTGCCGGCGGGCATGCCGGAAGGTATTCCCGCCTTAACGTTCAGAGTGACAGTGGAGTCCGGAAGCCAGAAACGGGGATCATAACCTGTCGGTACCCTGTATTGCCTGCCATTGAGATTATTCCTTAATATTAAATCACACCTTCGCTTATTGTAGGGACTGGCAAATCCGTCATTTTTTATCGTGACCTGAACATTCAGAGTCCTTCCGGGAGCAATTGATTCAGGAATCCGGGAATTGACCATTCTGAAACGGTAACCAAGACGGCGCTTCACCTCATCCATGCAGGTCCATGAATCCAGGACCTTTTTGTTATAATCACGGTTTAATACACTGAAATGCAAATACGCCATCTCATTGACCGCTGAAGGACATTCAGATTTTGGCGCGTATACCCTGCATGTTTCACCTCCCATTGGGACAAACAGGTTATCCATATTCAGGAAACGCCTCTCCTGATCCATCCTGACGGGGGAGTAGGTTCCCATATCATCTGCCCCTGCCAGAAAACAATCATTATGGGCACCGGTCCTTGTACGGTAACTTCCAGTAAAGGCACTGTCGGGGGATATCCAGTCTGTTACACTCAGATTAAAAATATCCATTTTATATTCCGGAGTCCTGACAACCACCATCCTTTCCTTTGGCAGAACCGATAACAGCTTAAATAAAACCGCCCGCCGGTTTTCAGTATTATTAAGATTGTTCGTACTGTAATACCACTCTCCCCAGGCACCTATCAGACCTGCTTCCACATAGGCGATTACATCATAATTGGCTTCCAGCACGGGTTTTAACTGATCCAGATGCATTTTAATAATATCGAGAGGTGCATCTTTCCCGGTTTGTCTTGAAGTATAGCTGAAACGGACAACAAGCTTCACTCCTGCTTTACGGGCAATATTCATGTCATTGTGAATGTTTTGAAGGTAAGAGTCACTAATTAATGTATCGATAAAATTCTCCAGGAGCCATATACGCTGAACAACCGTGATGTTCCCGGCACGAAGTGAATTAACGATGTCTTCAGAATAATTCCTGCTTAATTGTGTGCAGAATCCTCTTTCAGGATTGGGAAAGATTTCATCTGAAGCCCTGTAAGTGATGGTTTTATTACCTTTAAATCCAATGCCGGTAATCACCAGAAGAATTAATAGAATTTCTTTCATATAATCTACCTGTTATAACAATTTTAATACTGCTGTTTATTATCCCTTACTTCAATTTTTCCCATCGGATACCACCCTTCTTTATTTATCCCTTCAATTGCTAATTTCACTGTTGGTTTAAATGAGACCGGGGCAACAATTGCTATTTCCAGTTCATATACACCGACCGGCATATCAAGAGGAATATACAGGTTTTCATCATGCAAAATATCACCCGGCAACCAGTTAAGCAGATTTGCACTGGTACAGAAAACCTCTGTTTTACGAGAGTTCTTAAGCCGGATGGCAAACCTGTAATCTTTATAACATGGTGCCACTCCTTTGTTGTCCCACCACGAAGTAACTGGCAGCTGACCCTGAACAGTCACCACTGACGGATAAGTAAACCTCCGGAGAATGTAACGGTAGCCCATTCTTTTTAACCAGTTATCCACCAATGGTCTCCATTCATCGGGCACCGGAGAGCTTTTGGCATTAAAAGATGAACAGTGCCATTTGAGGGCTTGTTCAAATGCATATTCGACCATTTCCTTGCTATACTTTTGCTTCTGGAGCCAGCTTGAGAAAGTTCCGCAGATCTCAAGGGTAACGGGTGCTTTTCTCCATGCCTCACTCATACCGCTCTTTATTATATCCTGCGGATAGACATCGGTCATGTGGTTCCACCCGCCTGTTTTCATATCGCCGAGACAATCCAGGCGCCAACCCAGGTTGCGCATCTGTGGTCCGATACCATTGTTTCTGCCATCCGGCCAGTATGCTGCTATGTTTGTACCTCTGACCAAAACCCCGGCATCGGGTGCATCGCCATTAAGGGGTTGAAACGTCAACCAGGTTTTTTTGAAATTATCAAGATAGGTATTTATAAGAGCGATTCTTGTCTGGTCACTGAGCAGATGGGTCCCGTCTCCCTCACCCCAGTATCCTACAAAGGAAATATCAACAGACTCTAAATCAGGATGTCCGTCATAACGCTGCCCCAGCGCTTTTATCATGCCTCCGAAATATTGAATGAACCTTGGATCTTCAGGATCAACCCTCCACTTCTTCGATTTCAGCGGTGCCTCATTTCCTGTCATTTCCCTGTACCAGCCGGGAACATCTTTTTCATCCCCGGCTTCATAAGGCGAAATCCTCAGCATCAGAGTCTGTCGCCGTTCCGCTGCAGACCTTAAAGCCTTGTCAATCATAGGCCAGTTGTACTTCAGAGGTTCAGGTTCCAGAAATCGCCAGTTTACACGAAAATAGGCAATAGTCGTCTGAGGATAGTTTTTGTTTGTAAGATCACCATCAAAATCCTGATATACAATAGGCAGTCCTTCAGTCCAGCCTGAACCTGCATTTAAATCATCTCCGTTGAACCGCTGGAAAGTCGTAAATCCAATACCCGGATTAATCAGTACATCGTCAATTTCTTTCGGCAGGACTTTCACAATTGCACTCTTTTCCTGGGCCATCATGGAAATCTGACAAAGAGATCCACAGATCAGAGAAAATAAAATTGTCTTCATTGAAATAATTTTAAGTAATCAGAAATAACAAGAAAAACCTCTGTCCTTCCACAATACATGTATTAAAGTGAATTTTTAACTTTCATGCCTCAATCATAATCAGGTGCAGTGAACTGAACTTTAATAGGCGGCAACCGGAGTAATGATATCTTCCACTGCATCGGGATCTCCTTTGGCAGGACCATGCCAGGTACCTCCGCCAAAGGTTATGATGAAAATCTTTTCAGGATCTCTTGGATCAGGATCGACCCTTTTTCCCCATTTGAAATTATATCCTTTTATTCGATTCCATGTCTCCCCTTTATCATCCGAACGATAGGCCGAACCTTCGAAACCACAGGCATAATATGTATTGGTACGAGGATCAAAGGTAATATCATGGATATGCTGATCCTTGCCAAGAACCTGCTTCCATGTTTTCCCGTCATCCGCTGAAAGGAAAATTCCTCCTCCGGTATCAGGCGAGGATGGCTCTTCTGCAGATCTTCCCCAGGCTGATAAAAGCAACCGGTAAGGATCAACAGGATCAAATTCCAGACTCATCGGTCCATTTGTCCCTTCCGGAAGAGAAATTTTCGTCCATGATTCCGCTCCATTATCTGACCGGTAAACAGCTCCATCCTGATCATTTCCTATACTCCCGTCTTCACTTCGCCTGCACACAACCAAAAATAATGTCCCGTCTTTCTCCCTCTTCCATATTCTCCAGGCGAATGGTTCTTTCCCCCCGATCCCGTTATTTTTCTGCTTCCAGGTTTTTCCGCCGTCGACAGATTTATAAACCCCTTTCCCGAAAGCACATGCATATAAAGTTCTTGATTCCTTATTGCTTTGGGGGTCAATCAGTACATGTGTAATTGCAGCTTCTCCGATATCTGCGCTGACTGATTGCCATGAGTCCGCTCCGTTTTCCGTCATCACAATGCCACCTCTGTACCCTGCCGTACCCTTCCCTCTGAACATCTTGGGCCTTGGTAAATCGTGTGTTCCGCTCATTCCGGCCCATGCCTTCCCTTTTACCTCAGGATCGAAAGTCAACCAATAGGTACTGTTTGACCATCTGCGCGGAATGCCATTATCCTTCCTGCTGGCAGGCATCCAGCTCTCTCCTCCGTCCTTGCTTTCCATCAGTCCGACGTCAGTATTCGCGAGAAATACATGGCTCATATCAAACGGATCAAAAACGACACTGTAACCTGTGTTCACTTCAAGCCCGCGTGAAATCCAGCCGGCTCCCTGCTTTCTTCTGGTATATAACTGCTCCCAGCTCTTTCCTCCATCTGTAGTTTTTATGGTACGCCCGAAATCGGTTCCATAGCATATATCAGGATCAGCCGGTGATACCCCAAGGGCAAATGGATTTTCCCCCCATGTTGGTCCGAAGTGTTCCTCAATCCAACCTCCATTCAGATTGGCTGAGGTAAAACTGCCTTCTTTTGTCACAGCATCTTTCCAGGCAAGTCTCCATGTTTTCCCAAAGTCTTCACTTCTGGCCACTCCGAGACAGGAAGTATCATCGTCGACCCTTAGTTCGTTATACGAAACGTAAACTACTTCAGGATGGTCTGCGCTTGTTCCAATACTTCGCCATTCCGGCAACGCAGAACCCTCGATGCTATACTTTAAAAGGCCATCCTGCCTGTTTTCCCAGGTTTTACCGCCATCTTCCGTATAGAAGATCCCTGATATTTCATCTGATGGATTAAAATACGATCTGCCCGATATGGCATAAATTATATATCTCTTACTTTTTTTATCAAAACCGCCTGTATATTCAGTCAGGGTCCTGATTTCAGCCGGTCCGCTATTGGTGGTCCAGGTGCCATTTTCCCTGACAGTGATTGTATTTCTTCCTGTAAGGTATAAGGTCCTGTTATTTTCAGGGGATGACGGGACAATGAAAATATTCTTTGCCGCTTCTTCAAGGAGCTTATCTTTTGTCCAATGGACGCCAGAGTCATCAGATATGTAAAATGCAGTTGTTCTGCCAGCTGTTATACATGCATAAAGTTTTTTTGAATCTGCCGGATCGACAGCAAGGGCATTTACATTTTTCCTTATACTGTCACGGGTTATGACAACCTCACTTGCATGATCACCTCTGCAAATAATACTGCTTATCTCAGAGGGATCCGGATACAGTATATTCCAGGTTTTACCTCCGTCATTGCTCCGGTAAAGAGCTATGGAATTTGCATAAATGACATCAGCATTCCCGGGATCGAAAACAAACCAGCGGACAGGGCTCCGCAGGTTGAACATCCTCCAAGACTCCCCTCCGTTATAGGTGACATAAGCACCGGTCATATCGCACCTTACATATGCATAATCAGGATCATGCGGGCTGACTGTCGGATTGAACATGGCACCGCCGCCGCCGGCTCCTGCAAAACCCCATTCATCAAATCTGCCGTTAGGATTCGGGGCCTGATCAGTTTTCCCCTTGGGCAGATCGCCGCAGCTCATCAGAATTCCTGCAAGCAAGACCAGACAATAAGACATTAAGGATATGCCTTTTGTAATAAACAATTTCATAAATAATCTGCTGTTTTTCATGACCCGTTTTTTTTGTTATTACAAACCAGCCCAGGGAACGAGTGCGGAAGGATAAAAATCGATACCCATGGCTTTAAACCTCTCGCCGTGTTTTCCAAGCCTTATCTTGTATTCCTCCCAGCTCCTTGACGCGGCAGGGGTCCATCCTATCTCGGCATAACCCGGAAGACGCGGAAAAACCATATATTCAATTTCGTCCATATTGGTTATCGTCTCTGTCCATAAGGGTGCTTCTATTCCGATAATATTGTCCCTGACTATCCCGGGGGCCAGTGCGGCAGGATCCCAGATATAACCGGTATCCACTTCAATATAACCTGCCCAGGCTAATCCCAGCTTCGTGGATTTATCATATTTCATGTCGATATATGCCTTGCTTGCAGGTGACATCAGGATCTTTACTCCCTGACTTACTGCCTTGTTTGCATTTGCAACATCAGCCCAGTGCTGGGCGATACTGCTGGGTTTCAGTGTTGCCGCGGCGATATCATCCCATCCAATAACCTGCTTGCCATGTTTTGCAACTATATCCTGCACCCTGTTTACAAAAGGTATATAATCTTCTATTCTGGTAACATGCGATTCATCTCCACCGATATGTATATACGGTCCGGGAGTCAGGGCTGCCAGCTCACGGATAACATCGTCAATGAATTTATAGGTTATTTCGCTTGTTGTACATAATGTGCTGAATCCAACTTTAGTACCGGTATATAACTCCGTAGCTTTTCCGTCGCAGTTCAGTTCGGCATAAGAGGCCAGCGCTGCATTTGTATGGCCCGGCATATCTATTTCGGGAACTACAGTAATGTAACGTTCCTCTGCATATTTAACTATGTCGGAATATTGCTCCCGGGTGTAAAAACCGCCCTTGCCGCCACCCACCTGGGTGCTTCCTCCATGTAGCGCCAGATTCGGCCAGGAGCTTATTTCAATCCTCCACCCCTGATCATCGGACAAATGAAGATGAAGCATGTTCATCTTATAATAAGCGAGCAGGTCTGTAAAGCGTTTTACGTCATCGGCACTGAAGAAATGACGTGCAACATCCAGCATGGCTCCCCGGTATGAATAATCTGGATAATCCGTTATAGTCCCGGTCGGTATCTCCCATGGACCCTCCTGCTCGTTCGCCGATTCAATTTTTGCAGGCAATAATTGCCTGATAGTCTGTATACCCCGGAACAATCCGGCTGGTTTTGCAGCTGTCAGGTAAATGACCCTTTTTTCAATGTCAAGCTCATACCCTTCTTCTCCGAGTGAAGTCTTCCCCGCATCCGTAATTAAGGCAATACATCCGGAATGTGGTTTTTTACCGGTCACTTTTAAATCCACCCTGAAGCCTGTCGGCGTCTTCAGCTTATCAGCCAGATATTGTCCTATCTGTATAAGCTCATCCGGGCCGTCACTGATATAAATATCAGTTCCGGGTCTGAGCTTAAAATAATCTCCTGTTGATGTAACTGAAACAGGTTTGGGAATAATGCTTTCTCCTGAAAGATCTGACGGGATCTTTTCCGAGCACGAAACTAGGAATGACAGCATAAAAGTCAGTATTAATCCTGTCAGGGTCCGGGTTTTTCTGTTATATATCATGGCCTAATAAATTAGTTTTATGTTAAGTAATTGATTCAGACAAGATCACACGCCTCCGGAGGCATCCAACTTGATTGTCACAGGGCAAAATCTTTTATAATTAAGATAGTATCTACGTATTAATCTACGTAGTTTAATACGTAGATTAATACGTAGATAATTTCCGCAAGCAAGGATTCTTACTGGATTATTTCTGTACCGGGGCTTCTGCTTTTTCATAGAACTCTTCCTGCAGATGTTCAATCGTGTTATTATTCTTTAAATATTTCACCAGCTCAGCCAGCTGACCGCCCCGCTTCAATATCAGGAGTTCCCCCAGCTTTTTATCAGGCTGGGCAACATCAGAAGCATAGTGATTCGGATACCTTGCATACCACCAGATGCCGGTTTGGCCGTACCGTAAATCTTTCAGCCTTCCCTGGTCGAGACCGGACTGACTTTTGATCGACTGCTGATCAACAAGGTCGGGACGCATGAAATACATCATTGAGGTTTCTCCTTCACCTGCATGGCCATCCAGTTTTGCTTTCTCCAAAGCTTTTATCTGCGGATCGTACACCGGATCTGCTCCTTCCTGGAAGAGTACTACTATATAGTCTTTCCGGTTTGCAAGTTGCGACTGGCAGAAATACTCCAGAAAGCTCGTGCTGCCCCCATGGCCGTTTGCCAGTATGATCTTTTTCAATCCGTTCCTTGAAAGTTCGTCGCATGTCTCTTCAAGCATTTTCCACATAAGCTCAGTACTGTATGCTATTGTTCCCGGCTGATGCCTTGCCTCGAAGATCTGCCCGACAAAATAAGGAGGATAGACAACGGCGTATTCTTTCCTTGCTGCTGTAAAGGAAGCCTCCCTGGCTTCAAAAAGATCCGTACCGAGTGGCAGATGCGGTCCGTGTTTCTCAATAATACCAAGCGGTATTATACAAACACCGCCTGCCAGTTCAACTGCTTTTGCAAATTGGGGCGATGTCATCTCTTCCATTTTAAAGGGAATTCCGGTGTTGCCTGATTGTGCTGTAATAACAGCACTCAGGATAACTGCAGATAACAGAGTCAATAGTTTCTTCATAATTCTTGTTTTATTTTTCAATTTTATTATGTATTAATTCATTTATTACTTTCTTCAAATTTAAAACATAAAATAACAGGGTGGTTATCAACCGGATCTTTTAAATTAGTGATCCATTGCGTATATTTGTTAATATGACAACGTTGAAATCCAAATTCAGGATGTTTGGCCTTTTCCGGGATCTGAAAAGAAAGGATCACCCCCATGTTTTCGGGGCAAGGGATATTTTCAAATATATCGGACCCGGCTTGCTTGTGACCGTCGGATTCACTGACCCGGGGAACTGGGCTGCAAATATTGCTACAGGTTCAGGTTATGGATATACCCTGTTGTGGATAGTGACATTATCAACACTAATGCTTATCATCATTCAACATAATGTGGCGCATCTAGGCATCGCAACTGGCTATTGCCTTGCTGAAGCGGCGACGGTGTACACCAACAGGAAGATCTCAAGGATCATGCTTTCATTTGCCGCCCTGGCTTCAGTTGCAACTTCGCTTGCCGAGATCCTTGGCGGAGCCATTGCCCTGCAAATGCTTTTTGATATCCCGATAAAAACTGGTGCCGTGCTGGTGACAGTTTTTGTTATTATAATGCTTTTTTCCAATTCCTATCAGAAAATCGAGAAGTGGATAATTGCATTTGTATCAATAATTGGTCTCTCATTTCTTTATGAACTTTTCCTGATCGACGTAGACTGGCCTGCTGCAGGAATTGCCTGGGTAAAGCCATCCATACCCGAAGGCTCCATGCTTTTGCTGATGAGTGTCCTGGGTGCCGTTGTAATGCCTCATAACATTTTCCTCCATTCTGAAATCATACAGAGCCGCCAGTGGAACCTTGAGGATGAGAAAATCATAAAAAAACAATTGAAATTCGAATTTGCCGATACATTGCTTTCCATGATCGTGGGCTGGGCGATCAACAGTGCAATAATCATACTCGCTGCAGCAACATTCTTCAAAAATAACATAGTGGTAGAAGAATTGCAGCAGGCAAAAAGCCTTCTTGAACCGCTTCTTGGTTCAAATGCTGCAGTAGTTTTTGCCATAGCATTGCTTTTCTCCGGTGTAGCCTCATCCATTACTTCCGCTATGGCAGGAGGTTCCATAGTATCAGGAATGTTCACGGAACCATACAACATCAAGGACAGCCATACCAGAACAGGGGTGCTGATCTCTCTTCTGGGAGCCATGGTGGCTATCTTTTTCGTTGGTGATCCTTTTATGGGACTCATTCTTTCGCAGGTATTCCTCAGCATCCAGCTTCCTTTTACTGTAGCTATCCAGGTATATCTTACATCGTCAAAAAAAGTAATGGGGAAATTTGTCAACAGGCCTTTCATAGTTGTTGTATTAATCGTAATTGCAGGAACTGTGATCTTTCTCAACCTGAAGCTGCTTTTTGATTTGATATTAACATGATCCAATGTATCCATGTCAGCTGAAAGTTACAATATAGGATTGGTCCTCAGTGGCGGCGGAGCAAGAGGATTTGCCCATCTTGGTGTATT
>Ga0079037_100000950_pt1 | contig 14341 bp, 9 predicted proteins | sample Mud3Dept4metaG_FD_71479 | JGI IMG/M metagenome (GOLD analysis project Ga0079037, IMG submission 71479) | Freshwater wetland microbial communities from Ohio, USA, analyzing the effect of biotic and abiotic controls - Mud 3 Core 4 Depth 4 metaG | ecosystem: Environmental > Aquatic > Freshwater >... | reverse complement strand
GCAGAACGGGCAGAAGCCGGAGAACGGTCCCGTCGTCGTCACTGGCGCGACCGGCGGAGTCGGCAGCCTCGCCATCAACATGCTGGCGGGCCGTGGCTACGAAGTGGTCGCCGTGAGCGGTAAGCCCGAGGCGGACGCGTACCTGCATGAGATCGGCGCCTCGCAGATCCTGCGGCGACAGTCGCTGGACCTCGGCTCGAAGCCGATGGAGGCCGCGCTGTGGGCCGGCGCCATCGACAACGTCGGCGGCGAAGTGCTCACCTGGCTCACGCGCACCATGGGTTATGGTGGCAACATCGCCAGTGTCGGGCTGGCCGCCAGCCACGAACTGCACACCACGGTGATGCCGTTCATCCTGCGCGGCGTGAACCTGCTCGGGATCAATTCCGTGGCGACGCCCCGCGAGCTGCGCCTCACGGTCTGGCATCGCCTCGCCACCGACTTGCGACCGACGAAACTCGACCGCATCGCCGGCAGGCACATAACGTTCGCCGAGCTGCCAGCGCAGTTCGACGATTACATCAAGGGCCGGGTCATCGGCCGCACCGTCGTAAGGATTGAAGAGAACACATGACTACCAACATCGCTGCGACAAAATCGTTCGCTGCGCCTGCCAAGGACAAGCCCTTGGTGACTCCAGAGCGGCTGACGCACCTGCAACGCCTGGAAGCCGAGAGCATCCAGATCATGCGCGAGGTGGTCGCCGAGTGCGACAAGCCGGTCATGCTGTATTCGATCGGCAAGGACAGCGCCGCCATGCTGCACGTCGCGCTCAAGGCTTTCTATCCGGGCACGCTGCCGTTTCCGCTGCTGCACGTCGACACGCTGTGGAAGTTCAAGGCGATGTACGAGCTGCGCGCACAGATCACGCAGAAGTACAACCTGCAGCTGATCGTGCACACGAACCCGGACGGTATCGCGCAAGGCATCAATCCGTTCACGCACGGCTCGGCCATCCACACCGACGTGATGAAGACGCAGGGGCTGAAGCAGGCGCTCGACATGCATGGCTTCAATGCTGCGTTCGGCGGCGCGCGCCGCGACGAGGAAAAAAGCCGCGCCAAGGAGCGGGTGTTTTCGTTCCGCAGCGCGCAGCACCGCTGGGATCCGAAGAACCAGCGACCAGAGCTCTGGTCGCTCTTCAACACGCGCATGCACAGGAACGAAAGCCTGCGCGTGTTCCCGATGTCGAACTGGACCGAACTCGACATCTGGCAGTACATCTACCTGCACGACATTCCGATCGTGCCCCTCTACTTCGCGGCCGTGCGGCCGGTGGTGGATCGCAACGGCACGCTGATCATGGTCGACGACGACCGCATGCCGTTGCACCCGGGTGAGAAACCGATGCTGAAGAAGGTGCGTTTCCGCACGCTCGGCTGCTACCCGCTGACGGGTGCGATCGAGTCCGAGGCCGACACGCTCACCGCGATCATCCAGGAGATGCTGCTCACCACGACGTCGGAACGGCAGGGCCGCATGATCGACCACGACCAGTCGGCGTCGATGGAAAAGAAGAAGCAGGAGGGGTATTTCTAATGGCACACATCAGCGACCTGATCGCCAGCGACATCCATGCGTACCTGCATGCGCACGAGCACAAGAGCCTGCTGCGGTTCATCACCTGCGGCAGCGTCGACGACGGCAAGAGCACGTTGATCGGGCGCTTGCTCTACGATTCCAAGATGATTTTCGAGGACCAGCTCGCCGCGCTCGAAGCGGACTCGAAGAAAGTCGGAACGCAGGGCGGCGAACTCGACTTCGCCCTGCTGGTCGATGGCCTGGCCGCGGAACGCGAGCAGGGCATCACGATCGACGTGGCCTACCGCTTTTTCTCGACGGACAAGCGCAAGTTCATCGTCGCCGACACGCCAGGACACGAGCAGTACACGCGCAACATGGTCACTGGCGCTTCCGGCGCGGACCTCGCCGTGATCCTGATCGACGCGCGCAAGGGCGTGCTGACGCAGACCCGGCGGCACAGCTACCTGGTGTCGCTGATCGGCATCCGCAAGGTCGTGCTGGCGATCAACAAGATGGACCTCGTCGGCTACAGCGAGGCGACCTTCAACAAGATCGTCGAGGACTACACGGCGTTCGCCAGGCAGATCGGCATCGAGGATTTCGTCGCGATCCCGGTGTCGGGCCTGCGCGGCGACAACATCAAGGACCCGAGCGAGCACATGGACTGGTACCACGGTCCGACGCTGATGGGTTACCTCGAGACCGTCGACATCGAGGACGTCGCCCAGCATCGTCCGCTGCGCATGCCGGTGCAGTGGGTCAACCGCCCGAACCTCGACTTCCGTGGTTTCGCCGGCACGATCGCGAGCGGCATGGTGAAGCAGGGTGAGCGTGTGCGCGTGCTGCCCTCGGGCCGCGAAAGCACCGTGGCGCGGATCGTCACCATGGACGGCGATCTCGATCACGCGATCGCCGGCCAGGCGATCACGCTGACGCTCGCCGACGAGATCGACATCAGTCGTGGCGACGTCATTGCCCGGCCGGACGACCTGCCGGGAGTCGCCGATCAGTTCGAGGCGGTCGTGGTGTGGATGTCCGACGAGCCGATGCTGCCCGGGCGCCCGTACTGGCTGAAGATCGGCACCAAGCAGGTCTCGGCGACGATCACGGAGCCGAAGTACAAGGTGAACGTCAACACGCTCGAGCACCTGGCGGCGAAGAAGCTCGAGTTGAACGAGATCGGCATCTGCAACGTGTCGCTCGACCAGTCGATCGCGTTCGATCCGTACCAGCAGTGCCGCGAGACCGGCTCGTTCATCCTGATCGACCGGCTCACCAATGCCACGGTCGGCGCGGGCATGATTCACTTTGCCCTGCGGCGCTCGCAGAACATTCATTGGCAGGCGCTCGACGTGAACAAGAAGTCACGCGCGGCGCTGAAAGGCCAGCAGCCCGCGGTGTTGTGGCTGACGGGCCTGTCAGGCGCCGGCAAGTCGACGATCGCCAACCTGGTCGAGAAGCGCCTGCTGGCCCTCGGCAAGCACACCTACCTGCTCGACGGCGACAACGTCCGCCACGGCTTGAACCGTGACCTGGGCTTCACCGATACCGACCGGGTCGAGAACATCCGGCGTGTCGCCGAAGTCAGCAAGCTGATGGCCGATGCGGGCCTGATCGTGATGGTGTCGTTCATCTCGCCGTTCCGGGCCGAGCGCCGCATGGCGCGCAGCCTGTTCCAGGCGGGCGAGTTCCACGAGGTGCACGTCGACACCCCGCTCAGCGTGGCGGAAGACCGCGACGTCAAGGGCCTGTACAAGAAGGCCCGTCGCGGCGAACTCAAGAACTTCACCGGTATCGATTCACCGTACGAAGCGCCGGAGAATCCCGAGATATACATCGACACGACGAAGAACACGTCCGAGCAATCGGCCGAGGCGATCGTCGAGTATCTGCAGGCAGCGGGGTTGCTGGGGCCGGCGGGGTAATGCGCCTCTCCCGCTTCAGCGGGAGAGATAGTCGAAGCCCAGGTACGGACCCTGGCGTCCGATCCGGCATGTCCCGTCGCGATCGGAAAGGCAGGTACGAATTGACGTCACAAGCGGTTGCTCCGGGGTCTTTCCCCGAGCTTGGAAAGGCGGACACGCATTGACGTCACAAGCGGTTGCTCCGGGGTCCTTCCCCGAGCTTGGAAAGGCAGACACGCGCTCGGGGAAGGACCCCGGAGCAACCGCTTGCGAGACTGCGCCTGCAACGTCGATTTCGCACCCTCACCCCAACCCTCGCCCTCAAAGCGGGAGGTCGGCTGCAGGCCGGGTGAGGGTCTTGGCGTCCGGCCCGGCATGTCCTGTTAGCATCGGGTAGGCCGACACTCGATGGTTGCGGGCGGCCGATTCGGTAGCTTGACCCGAGCGCGTGTCTGCCTTTCCAAGCTCGGGTCAAGCTACCGGATCGGCCGCCCGCAACCCGCATATGTCTGCCTTTCCAAGCTCGGGGCAAGCTACCGAATCGGCCGCCTGCAACCCGCATGTGCCTGCCTTCCGATGCTCGGGAAAGGTGCCTGATCGACCGCTGCGGAAACTTCACTCGATCGAAAACGGCACGATGCGCCGTTCGTTCGTCCGCACGGTGAGCTTGCGCCCGAGCGGCGGGAACGCGCGCTGGTGGCAGTCGGGCCGTTCGCAGATGCGGCAGCTGACCCCGACGGGCACGGCTGCGCCATCGAGGCTGAGCCCTTCCGAGTAGACAACCTTGTCGGCATGGGCAACTTCACAGCCGATGCCGATCGCGTACTGGCGGTTGGGGCGCAGGAAATTGCCCGAGCGTTTGACGATGCTGCGCCCCACGCACAGGTAGCGCACGCCGTCCGGCATCTCCGCCACCTGCACCAGGATGCGGCCTGGATGACCAAAGGCCTCGTGCACGTTCCACAGCGGGCACGCACCCCCGAAACGCGCGAACTGGAAGCGCGTCGAGCTGTGCCGCTTGGTAATGTTGCCGGCCTGGTCGACGCGTACGAAATAGAACGGCACGCCGCGCGCGCCGGGGCGTTGCAGCGTGCTCAGGCGATGTGACACCTGCTCGAAGCTCGCATTGTAGCGGTGCTGCAACTGCTCGATGTCGTGGCGCAGTTCCATGGCGGACGCTGCAAAGCGCCGATACGGCATCACGAGCGCACCGGCCGCGTAATTGAGCAGACCGATGCGGGCGATGTCGCGCGCGGTCGCCGACTCGAGCCCGGCGGTCGCCAGCACGTCGTTGCAGAGGTCGGTAACGAGCAGGTCGGCCAGCTGTGTCGCAAGCTGAAATGCGCGTGTCGGCTGCGCCAGGTCGCGGTCGAGCGTCAGCACCTTCGTTGCGGGATCGTAATGACGGATCAGCCCGGCATCCGCCTGGGCCCGCACGACCCGGATGCCGAACCGTTCCGCGAGCGCCCGCTCGAGCGTGGCTACCGCATTGCCATCGCCGTCGATGCCAATGTCGGCGGCGAGCGCCTCGGCCGCGACGTCCAGTTCGTCGACGTAGTTGTCGCGGTAATGAAAAAAGTCGCGTACCTCCTGGTAAGGCACCAGCGAGTCGGGCGCGTCCTCGGTTCGCATCTTCACCGTTTCGTCGAAGCGCAGGATACGTTCGTCGAGGGCACGGTAGGCCCGGTGGAGGGCGAGGTACTGGCGAGCGAGCGTCGGCGTCGTCGCGGCCGCCATCTTGAGTTCGGACAGCGCGGGCGACGGCAACCCGAGGCCCAGGTCGGCGCTGGCCTCGCGCAGGTCGGCGATCAGCCGGGTTTCCTCGTCGCTGTCGAACTCACCCGGGCCGACGGCGAAGATCCGCGACAGTGCGATCAGGACCCGGGCCGTCACCGGCCGCTGGTTCGTCTCGATCTGCGACAGGTAGCTGGTGGAGAGCCCCAGCAGTTTGGCGCACGCGTCGAGGGTGAGGTTCTGGCGTTCGCGCAGGGCCCGGACCTTGGGTCCGACAAAAAGTTTGTCACGCATTTGCAAGTTTGCAATTTCGCAGAATTTTGCAAGTTTATACGCCCTTTTTTGCAGGGCTCACAACGTCGAGTTGGAGCAAACTGGCCATCCTTTCGTCTGTGCACCGCCGGAGCACCCCCAAAACCCATGCCAACGGCCAAGAGTTCCGCATCCGCCGGCGCGAGATTTCGCACGGCCCTGGCCGCAGAGCGGCCCCTTCAGGTTGCTGGCGCCATCAACGCCTACTCGGCACTGCTCGCCGAGCGCGCAGGCTTCAAGGCGATCTATCTCTCGGGTGCCGGCGTGGCCAACGCGTCGTTCGGCTTGCCGGACCTCGGTATCACCAGCCTGAATGACGTCTGCGAAGACGTCCGTCGCATCACCTCGGCAACCGACGTGCCGCTGCTCGTTGATGCGGACACGGGCTGGGGCGCGGCCTTCAACATCTCGCGCACGATCTCGGATCTCATCAAGTCGGGTGCTGGAGCCTGCCACCTCGAAGACCAGGTGCAGGCCAAGCGCTGCGGCCACCGTCCAGGCAAGGCGCTCGTCTCGGCCGACGAGATGGTCGACCGCATCAAGGCCGCCGTCGACGGCCGCACCGACGAACAGTTCGTGATCATGGCGCGCACGGATGCTCATGCCGTCGAAGGCCAGCAAGCCGCGATCGATCGCGCTTTGAAGTACGTCGAAGCCGGCGCGGACATGATCTTCGCCGAGGCGCTTACCACGCTTGACGAGTACCGCCAGTTCACGGCGGACGTGAAGGTGCCGGTGCTGGCCAACATCACCGAGTTCGGCAAGACGCCGCTCTTCACCGTGCAGGAACTGGCGGGCGCCGGCGCACAACTGGTGCTTTATCCGCTGTCTGCATTTCGCGCAATGTCGAAGGCCGCCGAGATCGTCTACGGTGCATTGCGCCAGGAAGGCACGCAGAAGAGCGTGCTCGACCGCATGCAGACCCGAGTCGAACTGTACGAAGTGCTCGGCTATCACGACTACGAGCAGAAGCTCGACGAGCTCTTCGTGCGCGAAGGCACCGTCAAATAGTCCATACCGGGAACACAGCCATGAGCAGCAACGAGACTTCTCCCGTCGGCTTCAAGCCGAAGAAATCGGTCGCTCTGTCGGGCGTGACCGCGGGCAACACCGCGCTCTGCACGGTGGGCCGCAGCGGCAACGACCTGCACTACCGCGGTTACGACATCCTCGATCTCGCGGACAACTGCGAGTTCGAAGAAGTCGCGCACCTGCTGGTGCATGGCAAGTTGCCGAACGCAGCGGAGCTCAGGGGATACAAGGCCAAGCTGATGCGGCTGCGCGGATTGCCGGAATCCGTGCAGATGGCGCTGCAGGCATTGCCCGCAGCCAGCCACCCGATGGACGTCATGCGCACCGGCACGTCGGTGCTCGGTTGCACGCTACCGGAAAAAGACGATCACAACCTCGCGGGTGCGCGCGACATCGCAGACCGGTTGCTTGCCAGCCTGGGCTCGATGCTCTGCTACTGGTACCACTACAGCCACTCCGGCCGGATCATCGAGGTCGAAACCGACGATGACTCGATTGGCGGGCACTTCCTGCACCTGCTGCACGGCGAGCCGGCGCCCGCCTCCTGGGTGAAAGCGATGCACGTGTCGCTCAACCTGTACGCCGAGCACGAGTTCAACGCCTCGACTTTCACCGGCCGCGTCATCGCGGGCACGGGTTCCGATCTCTACTCTTGCATCACAGGAGCGATCGGTGCGCTGCGCGGACCGAAGCACGGCGGCGCCAACGAAGTCGCCTTCGAAGTGCAGAAGCGCTACGAGACTCCCGACGAAGCCGAAGCGGACATCAAGGCGCGCGTAGAGCGCAAGGAAGTCATCATCGGTTTCGGTCACCCGGTCTACACGATCAGCGATCCGCGCAACAAGGTGATCAAGGACGTCGCGCACAACCTGTCGCGGGAAGCTGGCGACCTGAAGATGTACAAGATCGCCGAGCGTCTCGAGACCGTCATGTGGGACATCAAGAAGATGTTCCCGAACCTCGACTGGTTCAGCGCAGTCTCGTATCACATGATGGGTGTGCCCACAGCCATGTTCACACCGCTGTTCGTGATCTCACGCACAGCCGGCTGGAGCGCGCACGTGATCGAGCAGCGCATCGACGGCAAGATCATCCGGCCGAGCGCCAACTACACCGGTCCGGAAGACCGCAAGTTCGTTCCACTCAAGGAAAGGGGTTAGGGGATGGGGGTTGGGGGATAGTCGGAGGACCGCCATCGCCGGTCCCTCCTGACGAACGTTCCCGATCCACCATTCCTTTCAAATGGCATTCCGACTATCCCCCAACCCCCAACCCCGATCCCCTGCACAGTGAACACTGCCCATCGCAAACCGCTGCCCGGGACTTCGCTCGACTACTTCGATGCGCGCGCCGCTGTCGACGCCATCGAGCCGGGCGCGTACGAGAAGCTGTCGTATACGGCGCGTGTGCATGCCGAAAATCTCGTGCGTCGTTGCGATCCGGCGATTCTCGAGGCCTCCCTCCGCCAGCTCGTCGAGCGCAGGCGCGACGTGGATTTCCCGTGGTATCCGGCGCGCGTCGTGTGCCACGACATCCTCGGCCAGACTGCGCTCGTCGATCTGGCTGGCCTGCGGGATGCGATTGCAGAGCAGGGCGGAGATCCGGCCCGGGTCAACCCCGTGGTGCCGGTGCAGCTGATCGTCGACCATTCGCTCGCCGTCGAGTGTGGCGGATTCGATCCCGATGCGTTCGCAAAGAACCGGGCGATCGAAGACCGGCGCAACGAGGATCGCTTTCACTTCATCGACTGGACCAGGCTCGCGTTCAGGAACGTCGACGTGATTCCGCCGGGCAACGGCATCATGCACCAGATCAACCTGGAGCGAATGTCGCCCGTCATCCACGCACAAGACGGCGTCGCCTTCCCGGACACGCTGGTCGGCACCGACAGCCACACGCCGCACGTCGATGCGCTGGGCGTGATCGCGGTTGGCGTCGGCGGCCTCGAAGCTGAAAGCGTCATGCTGGGCCGTGCTTCATGGATGCGGCTGCCCGACATCATTGGCGTGCGGCTCACCGGCAAACCGCAACCCGGCATCACCGCCACCGACGTCGTGCTGGCGCTGACCGAGTTCCTGCGCCAGCAGAAAGTGGTGGGTGCGTACCTGGAGTTTTTCGGTGACGGCGCCTCTGCGTTGACGCTGGGCGATCGTGCAACCATCTCGAACATGGCGCCGGAGTATGGTGCCACGGCGGCGATGTTCTTCATCGACGAGCAGACGATCACGTACCTGAGGCTCACTGGCCGAGAAGACGCGCAAGTGCAGCTGGTCGAGACCTACGCCAGGCACACGGGCCTGTGGGCCGACAGCCTCAAGACGACCGTCTACGAACGCGTACTGCAGTTCGACCTCTCGAGTGTCGTACGCAACATGGCCGGCCCTTCGAATCCGCATGCTCGCGTGGCAACGAGCGATCTTGCTGCCAAGGGCATCGCAGGAACGTGGACGGACGAGCCGGGCAGGATGCCGGATGGCGCAGTGATCATCGCGGCGATCACCAGCTGTACCAACACCAGCAATCCGCGCAACGTGATTGCAGCGGGACTGCTGGCGCGCAACGCGAACCGCCTGGGCCTGCAGCGGAAGCCGTGGGTGAAAAGCTCGCTGGCACCCGGTTCCAAGGCGGTCGCGCTGTACCTCGACGAAGCGAAGCTGACCAAGGAGCTCGAACAGCTCGGATTTGGCGTCGTCGCGTTCGCCTGCACCACGTGCAACGGCATGTCGGGTGCGCTCGATCCGCAGATCCAGCAGGAGATCGTCGAGCGAGACCTGTACGCGACGGCCGTGCTTTCGGGCAATCGCAACTTCGACGGCCGCATCCACCCGTATGCGAAGCAGGCGTTCCTCGCGTCGCCGGCGCTTGTGGTCGCCTACGCCATTGCGGGCACGATCCGCTTCGACATCGAAAGGGATTCCTTCGGCGTCGATGCGGCGGGCAAGCCGATCCTGCTCAAGGACCTCTGGCCGTCGGACGCGGAGATCGATGCGGTGGTTGCCGCAAGCGTGAAGCCCGAGCAGTTCCGCAAAGTCTACGAGCCGATGTTCCGGATCAGTGTCGAATCCGGCCCGAAAGTGAGCCCGCTGTACGACTGGCGTGCGCAGAGCACGTACATCCGGCGGCCGCCGTACTGGGAAGGCGCGCTGGCGGGTGAGCGCGCCCTGTTGGGGATGCGACCACTCGCGGTGCTCGGCGACAACATCACGACCGATCACCTCTCGCCGTCCAACGCGATCATGCCGGACAGCGCGGCAGGCGAGTACCTCGCGAAAATGGGCGTGCCGGAAGAGGACTTCAATTCGTACGCTACCCATCGCGGTGATCACCTGACGGCGCAGCGCGCCACCTTCGCCAACCCCACGCTCAGGAACGAGATGGTGGTCGTCGACGGCAAGGTGAAGCCGGGGTCGCTGGCGCGCATCGAGCCCGAAGGCAAGGTCACGCGCATGTGGGAAGCAATTGAGACCTACATGGCGCGTAAGCAGCCGCTGATCATCATTGCCGGCGCCGACTACGGGCAGGGCTCGTCGCGTGACTGGGCCGCCAAGGGCGTGCGACTCGCGGGCGTCGAAGCGATCGCCGCGGAAGGCTTCGAGCGCATTCACCGCACCAACCTCGTCGGCATGGGCGTGCTGCCGCTCGAGTTCAAGCCGGGCGTAAACCGCAGGACGCTCGGCATCGACGGCTCGGAAACGTACGATGTCGTCGGCGAACGCAAGCCGCGTGCCGAACTTACGCTGGTCATTCAGCGCAAGAACGGCGAGCGCGTCGAAGTGCCGGTGACGTGCCGGCTCGACACCGCCGAAGAAGTGTCGATCTATGAAGCGGGTGGTGTGCTGCAGCGCTTCGCCCGCGACTTCCTCGAGTCGTCGCGCGTCGCTTAGTGTCTTCCCTTCCGCTGGCGGGAGCGGGTCAGGGCGGGGGTCTCAATGTCACACGCACCACAAATCGCAATTCCCGCCACGTACATGCGTGGCGGCACCAGCAAGGGAGTGTTCTTCCGCCTGCAGGACCTGCCCGTTGCTGCGCAGACGCCGGGCGCGGCGCGCGATGCATTGCTGCTGCGCGTGATCGGCAGTCCGGATCCCTATGGCAAGCAGATCGACGGCATGGGGGGCGCGACGTCGAGCACCAGCAAGACGGTCATCGTGTCGAAGAGCACGCGCGCGAATCACGACGTCGACTATCTGTTCGGCCAGGTCTCGATCGACAAACCCTTTGTCGACTGGAGCGGCAACTGCGGCAACCTGTCGGCAGCAGTAGGGCCGTTCGCGATCAGCAGCGGCCTGGTCGACGCGAATCGCGTGCCCAGGGCCGGTATTGCGGTCGTGCGCATCTGGCAGGCGAACATCGGCAAGACAATCGTCGCGCACGTGCCGGTCACGGACGGTGCGGTGCAGGAGACGGGTGACTTCGAACTCGACGGCGTGACTTTCCCCGCGGCCGAAGTGCAGCTCGAATTCATGGATCCAGCCGCAGATGAGGAAGGTGCGGGTGGCGCAATGTTCCCGACCGGCAACCTCGTGGATGACCTCGAGGTGCCTGGCGTCGGCGCGCTCAAGGCCACGATGATCAACGCGGGCATCCCCACGATCTTCGTCAACGCGGAGGCGATCGGTTACACCGGCACCGAGCTGCAGGACGCGGTCAACGGCAATCCGCAGGCGCTCGCGATGTTCGAGACCATTCGTGCGCACGGTGCACTGCGCATGGGTCTCATCAAGCACCTCGACGAAGCGGCCAGGCGGCAGCACACGCCGAAGGTTGCGTTCGTCGCGCCGCCAGCCGATTACACGGCGTCGAGTGGCAAACGTATTGCCGCTGCCGAAATCGACCTGCTGGTGCGCGCGTTGTCGATGGGCAAGCTCCACCACGCGATGATGGGTACGGCCGCGGTCGCCATCGGCACCGCTGCAGCAATTCCCGGCACGCTGGTGAACCTCGCAGCTGGTGGCGGCGCACGCACCGCGGTGCGCTTCGGTCATCCTTCCGGCACGTTGCGTGTCGGCGCGGAAGCCACGCGGGTCGACGGCGAATGGACGGTGACCAGGGCGATCATGAGCCGCAGCGCCCGGGTACTGATGGAAGGACGAGTGCGAGTTCCCGTAACCTGATGGAAGTCGCTGCGCACGATCATGCGCCGCGTGTCATCGCGGCAGCCGCGTACGAAGTCGCCTTCCTCTCGCTCATCGATTCGCTCGCGTGCGCATTCAAGGCGCTGCAGGATCCCGCGTGCACGCCGCTGCTCGGTTCGCTCGTGCCCGGCGCAACGATGGCCTTTGGGGCGCGTGTGCCCGGCACGTCTCATCAACTCGATCCGGTGCAGGCGGCGTTCAACATTGGAACGATGGCCAGCTGGCTGCAGGCGAACGACCCCGCGCTGGCAACGGCTTCCGGGCCTCTCGCCGACAACTTCGGCGCGATTCTTGCGGTGGCTGACTATCGTGCGCGCATGGCGATCGCTGAAGGCGAGAGCCCACCGCGGGTACGCGACCTGCTCGCTGCCTTGATCCGCGCACATGAGCTCGCGTCGCTCGAATGGACTTGGTCGATCCACCGCAACGAGGCCGCATGGGTGACCAAGGGCACCCAGACGGTCGCGGGCGCCACGGCGCGCTGCGCGCTGACGCGAATTGCATCTGCGGCGTGCGCGGTCTCCCTGCTGGGTGGCACGCGGGATCAGGTTGCCGCTGCGATCGCAATCGCACGCAGCGAAATGCAAGCGACCGGACGCCAAAGCACGGCGCCCAACCTCGACGGTCATGAACAATGGCGAATCGGCGACGCCACCAGCCGGGGGGTGCGTCTGGCGTTCATCGCCCTGGCCGGTCAGACGGCACCTCGGTCGCCGTCGCCGCCGAGCGCTGAGGTCACAATGCAGCTGGCCGTGATGGCGGAGCTCGACCAGAACTGGCGGGCCGTTGCGGCACTGCCAGCCGTCGCAGGCCGTGTCCGCGACCGGTTTGCCGCCAGTGTGGCTGCTAATTTCCCAGCGGTGCAGGCCGGCAAGCTGGCCGCGATGTTCGCGGACCGGGCAAACCTCGAAGCCATACCGGTCAATGAGTTAGTGTCGATGACGGTCCGTAACTGACGACCAACGGAACGGGCTTCCGTACTTCATCGGCGACCCGCACCTCCCCGCAGGTCAGAGTCGTCTGACTTGGTGATGTAGTTGACTACTACACCAAAATCCTTCTAGGATGCTGCAATCAAAGGCCGGCCCAGACCCGGTCCGGGAGGGATCCACCATGCTGCGCATCGACAACTTGACCCACGTCTATCCCAACGGCACGCGTGCGCTAGACGGCGTCACACTCGAGGTGCCGCGAGGCATGTTCGGCCTGCTCGGTCCCAATGGCGCGGGCAAGTCGTCACTGATGCGCTGCATCGCGACACTGCAGATCCCCACGCAGGGCGCGATCCGTTTCGGTGATCTCGATGTGCTCGCGAGTCCCGACGCATTGCGCCGCACCCTTGGCTACCTGCCGCAGGACTTCGGGGTGTACCCGCGCGTCACCGCGCTCGACATGCTCGATCACCTGGCCGTGCTCAAGGGCTTCGCGAACGGCAAGGAACGCCGCGAGACTGTTGATGCGCTGCTGCACCAGGTCAACCTGTGGGACGTGCGCAAGAAAGCGCTCGCTGGATTCTCGGGCGGCATGCGGCAACGCTTCGGCATCGCGCAGGCGCTCATTGGCCAGCCGCAGCTGATCATCGTCGACGAGCCCACCGCCGGCCTCGATCCCGAAGAACGCAACCGCTTCCTGAACCTGCTGGCCGAGATCGGCGAGAACGTGGTCGTGATCCTCTCGACGCACATCGTCGAGGACGTCGCGGATCTGTGTCCCAGCATGGCAATCATCGCCAACGGGCGCATCGTCAAGATCGGCGCCCCACTGCAATTGATTGCCTCGATGAACGGGCGTGTCTGGCGCAAGACCATCGCCAAGGAAGAACTCGGAGCGCACCAGCGTGACCATGAAGTGATCGCCACGCGACTATTCGGTGGGCGCACCGTCATCCACGTGCTGGCCGACGCGAATCCCGGCGACGGCTTCGAACCGATGCAGGGCGGCCTCGAGGACGTTTACTTCTCGACCCTGGTTGGCACGCGCCGCCAGGCGGCCTGAGGCCAGGCGATGTTCAAATCCGTCGCTGCATTCGAGCTGCGCTACCAGCTCAAGTCGCCCGCGTTCTGGGTGACCTTCGCCATCTTCCTGTTGCTCACGTTCGCCGCCACCGCATCCGACAACGTCCAGATCGGTTCCGGCGGCAACGTCTGGAAGAACTCGCCATATGCGATCGCGCAGACACTGATGGTCATGACCGTCTTTTCGGTCTTCATCCTGACCGCGTTCGTCGCCAACGTCGTGGTGCGCGACGACGAGACCGGATTCGGCCCGATCATCCATTCGACGCGCCTGTCGCGCTTCGACTACCTGTTCGGTCGCTTCACCGGGGCGTTCTTCGCAGGCTGCCTGCTGTTCCTCAGCGCGCCGCTCGGCATGATTCTCGGCGCCGCGATGCCATGGCTCGATCCCGAGGTGCTCGGGCCGTTCAACCTGTGGCACTACGCCTACGTCTACCTGCTGCTCTGCGTGCCGACGCTGTTCGTCACCGGCGCAGGGTTCTTCGCGATCGCGACCGCCACGCGCTCGATGATGTGGACGTACGTCGGCGTCATCGTGTTCCTGGTGCTCTACCTCGTGGCGACCAGCTTCCTGTCGCGGCCGGAATTCATCAATACGGTCGCACTGGTCGATCCGTTCGGCCTCGGTGCGTACGACCAGGCCACCCGCTACTGGACCGCCGCCGAGCGCAACACGCAGATCCCC
>Ga0079037_100000949_pt1 | contig 14342 bp, 7 predicted proteins | sample Mud3Dept4metaG_FD_71479 | JGI IMG/M metagenome (GOLD analysis project Ga0079037, IMG submission 71479) | Freshwater wetland microbial communities from Ohio, USA, analyzing the effect of biotic and abiotic controls - Mud 3 Core 4 Depth 4 metaG | ecosystem: Environmental > Aquatic > Freshwater >... | reverse complement strand
CAACGTGCCACTCGGTCCTTTCCTCATTCTCAGGCCAAACAATCAGTTCGTAGAATCTATTCCTCAGCCCGATGGTGGCCGCATACTCCTCGTGCTTCTTATCCTCCGTCCTGAACTTCGTGAACGACAGGTCCGCTTCGCTCCCCGCTCGCACGAGTTCGAGGCCCTTCTTCGCTTCCTCCAAGTCGGGAGGAACCAACTCGCCGCTATCCTTCTTCTTCTCGATGAGGCTTTTCAGCGCCGCCTGCCCAACCTCGCCATGACCCTCAGCGTCTATGCCTCTATCGAAGGCCGCAGGCTCCCGTTCGTTGACGTTGTATGCAACGCCATCCGGCGTAAGGTAGAACTCGTCTGTCGGGTCAGTGGACTTCTCGTAGTATCGTTCCAGCCACTCGGCGATGCGCTTGGGGTCCTCCGTCTGATTCCAGAGCGTCGCAGGAATCTCGGTGTGCTCGGAAAGCCAAGTTGTGTCGATTGGTTCTAGCGGACGGCCTGCGGCCGAATGGAAATCTCCGGGCTGTGACCCGCCGACCTGACCCGGACGACCCTCATGCCCGAAATGCCCGCTACCGGGGCCACCGCGAGGGATGAGCAGGCGCAAGGCCCACGCCGGGAGGTCGGCTGACGAACGCTCCACCCAGTTCTCCACGTCCTGCCCTTGGAGAGCGGCGGTGAACTTGTTGTTGGGCAACTCGCTGAACATCCCGCCCGGTCTATCCCCCCAGTTCTGGCGCTCGATGTCGTAGCCCTTCAGCCGCTCCCACGCCACCCGCCCGTCCCGCTTGATGGTATCCCTCACAACCCTCAGGGCAACCCCCCGCTGTGCGTCAGTCAACCCGGCGGTCCGGTTCCAAGAGATGCCGATTTCCGGCGCGGAGTTGGATGTCAAGCCGCCTCTTGAGATGCGCATGAACCCCATCGAGAGCAGGGCGTTCTCGCCGTCCACTCCGCCCATCCCGTAGTTCGGTCGATACGCCTCTCCCGCTGGTCTAGCCCGGCCCGAAACATACTTCCTCAGTTCATCGCTCGCTTCCTCAACGCTCGATGCAAGGAATGGCGGGAGTCTGCTGTCCGTCCAGTTGTAGTCCGGCACGATGTTCTTGGCGGGGTCCAGCCCCAATGACTCCAGCATCTCCGGCGGAAGGCGCGTAAATCTGTAGGAGCGCCCCTCGCCCGGCAACCCGTAAACGTCGATTGAAAATGTCGAGACCTTGCCAAAGAGTTCGGCTTCGAGATACTGCTTGGCCTGCTCCTCAGTGTCCCATGCAACGAATGGGTCGCGCCCCGACAGTTCAAGGGCATTCGTCGCGACGTTTCCAAGCATCGAGGCACGAACCGAATCCCATGACTGCGAAACCATCAGGTGCAGTTTCCCGTCGTCCTCGTTCCTCTCGAAGAAATACTTGATAGGCGAGAGTTTGCGTTCTCCCGGCATGTGCGACAGGAATTGGAAGGTCAGTTCGCCCTTCTCGTTTCTATCCCATCCGTCTCCTTCCGGCCCCACGCTCTCGTCGTAGGTTTCGATGTCAAACTCGCCTCCCTCAACAGGCTTGAGCACGATTTCGACGCCGCGCTCCTTGCTCAGAACAGTTCCAAGCGCGGTGAGCGCGTTGTCGCCTGCGCTCTCGTGTCCGCCGAATGGTTCAACGTCGAATGCCTTGCCCGAAGGCCCGACCACCACTTCCTTCTCCAAGGGGTCGGCCTCGGCCTTGCGGTCAATGAACCAGTTTTCGAGCCAGTCGGCATCGGTAGGCACGACCGTAAGGCCAGCAAGGAACACTTCCATTGCCGCGGCGTCGATGCCCTTGCCGTAGGACCCCGGCTCCGCCGAATGGAAATCGCCGGGCTGACTGCCGCCAACCTGACCGGGACGCCCTTCGTGACCGAAGTGCCCGGAGCCGGGACCGCCGCGCAGAACCAGACGCCGGGTGCGGCCGTGCAGGACAGGCCCCACCACTTCCTCGCCCGTCACCGGGTCAACGGAAAGCGTGTCGTCCACCAGAAGGTCACGAGGGTCGATGTCTGTCATTTCCCCACCAGCCTGCGAGAGTAGCGAGCGACGAGGCTCTTGGCGACGCCGGGCTTGGGCTTCTGGAAGTAGTATCGCTTGGCCTCGACGAAGCCCTTGACGCCATCGGAGCCGACGGCGATGTAGCCCTCCGGCCCGTTCACCAGATAGTCGCTCCCGGTCATCGCCGTTGAGGGCGTGTACGAGCCAGCCGTCAGGACCATCCGCTCTGTGCCCTCGGCTAGAATCTTGCGGGCGATGCTGACGGCCTGCTCCTTGCTGTATTCGTTGTAGCGGGACGTGCTCCACTGCAAGACATCGCCGACGGCCTTCTTGGTCGGCTTCTTCGCCACCTGACGGATGGCGAGTTCTCGGTCGGTCTCCGGCATGTCCGGCTGGTCGCTGAACATCTTGCCGAGTTCGTCTGGCCCATACCGCTTGTCCCCAATGCGGAAGCCTGTCGGCGCTCCCCAGTAGTTGTCTTCCTCGCGCTCGATGCTGAAGGCTGGCATCTTGGCCGAATGGAAATCGGCGGCGGCAGGCGGGGCCTTCTCCATCGCCTCGACTATCTGCCGGGCCTTGGCTCGGTCCCTGTAAGCCTGCGGGTCCTTGTCGCCGAAGTCCACCCGGTCGATGACGCCCTCGACGTGCGTGTAGAGGTCGTCAAGAACCTCAACCCCGGTGATGGTGTTGCCAGCCTGCAACTGCTTCCAGAGTTCCGGGTAGTCAAACTCGGTCGAGCCGCCCATCTCGCGCAGGAGGAAGTTTCTCTGCGCCCGGCTGAGTTCGAGGCTGTCAACCTTGATGCGCTTGTACGGTATCCCAGAATGGAACATGCCGGGCTTCGGAGTGTAGCGGCCCGTAGCCATCCACTCGTCCATATCGGCCTGCGCCGCTTCCAGCCTCCGATACCATCCCGTTCCTTTCAGGTCTCCGTTGTCGTCTATGAACTGCACGCCGTAGCCCTCTCGCTCCAACTTCATCTTGACATTGCGCTTGAGGGGCGACGCTCCGCCACCGCTCGGCAGGCTCCCGCCCTGCTTACCCGGTCGTCCGGCGTGCCCGTGGTGGCCGCTACCCGGACCGCCGCGCTCGACCGCCTCGGCCTTTGGCTTCTCGTCTTCCGCGGCGAACTCTCTCACCTTCTTTCCGGCCTGCTCCGCCGGATACAGGGAGTTGATTTTGTCCTGAAGCGAAGTCCCGGCGAAGGCCTCACGCATCTGCCCTAGTGTGAGGTCGTTGGGGTCCATGACCTTGTTGGCTTCCATCGCCGTCGCGAGTTGCAGGTTGAAAATAGCCTTCTCCCGCCCGGTGAAAACCGCATCCTCTGGGTCCACAATCTCGATGGGTTCCCCGGTGTATTGGTTCGTGTAGTAGTTCTCGTAGCCGAGTTCCTTGGCCTTGGCGTGCGATGCCTGAATATTGGCCTCCCTCGTGTTCAAGGAGCGAACCGTTTTCACCACGGTATCCGACAACTCCGGCAAGTTCTCCTTGAGAATCGCCGTCGCCTTCTGCCCGGCATCTTCCTCGCTCGCCCCCTTGCCCACGAGATTCTCAACGAGCGCCCTGTGCAGAACCGAATACTGCGCGAGCACGTTGCGTTCATATCCAGTCAACTCGACCTCGTACTTGTCGTTCAGGCGATTGCCTTCTTCTTTCAAGGCGTCGGGCAGGTCCGCCAATCCCGCCCACCGGAGCGTTTCAAGTTTCTCTTGCCGCTGTTCCGGCGTATCGCCCTTAGCGGGTTCGGTCCCCGGCACGAACATTCCGGGCTTCGGGGCCTGTGCCTCACCGCCCGCCGCTGGCTTCGCTCCCTGCTCTCCGCCGCCCGCCGGGGCCTTGGCCTCGCTCGACGTGCCGCCCTTCTCACTCGCAGGTGGCTGGTCGCCGGGCTGACTGCCCCCGACCTCTCCCGGCCGTCCCTCATGCGAGAAGTGGCCGGAACCCGGTCCACCGCGCTCGGTCAAGGCCCGCGTTCCGCCCGTTGCGTGTGGGCTGGCGTCGTGCCCCGCCCCGTGGTTCTGCCCGCCGCACGAGCACTCGCAGTTGGACCCCTTGGCATAGAAGCAACGGGCATCGCAGGGGATGGTGTCCTTGTAGACTCCCTTGAGTTGCCCGACAACCTTCAGCGGGTTCCCGGTCTTCGGATTGACCATTCGCGGAGGCTCGCCCGTGTTCCCGCCAGCGCCATAGGACCTCCGGTACATATTGGGGCCTGCGTGCGGCTGAGGATACAGGAAGCCCATCCATTTCGCTTCCCGTCCTTCGTAGTGGCGCTTGTCGGTGATGTCCGGGACCGCGCCGTGCCTACCAAGAGCGACGTAGAGTTCGGGCCAGTTGATTGTGACTGGCTCGCCTGTCACCTTGTCCTTGTAGAACCATCGGCGCGAGATGACGAACCGCTGTTGGCTCCCGAAGGGCGTGTCGATGAGTTCGCCAACGGGATACGGCTTGTTCGGCTCCATCACCGCCGGGAGTTCGAGATACTGGTCCGCGGCCCACGACGGCTCCGGCTGGACAACAGGCGCGGTTGTAGAAGGCTCGGCAGGCTCATCGTCCGCCCGCTTGACGACCGTGACTACCCTTGGAAATCGTCCAGCGGTCAGTGTGGGTCCGTGATTAGCCATGTCGCAACCTCGCTCTCTGCACCGGGAACAGGTACGCTTTCATCGGGTCTCTGCTCGCCATGAGCAGGTAGGAAAGCCAGCGTCGGGACGCCGGACCAGTCTCCCAGTTGCAGAACACCATGCCCGCGGGCACGTCCATCGCCATCAGGGAACCGCGCCCGCTTTGCCGGGTAGCGTACTCCGCCGCCACGCCCGGCGAGAACGTCCAAGGCGACAGATTGGAAATCTCGACGTTCACCCAACCCCCGTCCATGTCGGCAGGCAGGATGTCGGACGGCCGCTCGACCAGCCCCCGATACAGGCGTAGGGTGCTATCCTTCTCGAAGCCCTGCCTCGCCAGAACGTCCTGCGTGTCCGAGTACATCACCCGCACGACATCCGGGAGCATCGAGGACAGGCCCCCGGTTTCCAGCCCGGCTTCCACCATGTAGTATTCGCCGAGCAAGGCCCGCTTCTCTGCATCGCCGAGCGCCGTCCACTCGTTCAGGCTCATCTGGCCGAGCACCCCGCTGATGGTCTTGCCCTTCGCCAGCACCTCAATCGTGGCGTCCGGGTCGCCCTGAACGAGCATGTGCCGGGGGATGGGTTCCCCACCGAACATGGCGGTAACGGCCTCGGACAGCGCCACCATCTGCGGGCCGAGGGTTGTCCGCTCCAACTCCGAACCCACGGCGTCCAGCCAGTCGATGCGCTCCCGCATGGCAGGCGTCGGGATGCGGTTGATGACGCCAGCCCTTTCGCCCAAGTCCCGCAGGTCCCAAGCCTCCGGCTCGTGATACGCCCGGAGGTTGTAGGCCAGCCACCGGGTCAGGGTCGCCATGTCCCCATCGAGCGGATTGGAAATCTCCGGCTTCCAGTCCGTCGGGGTCTCAACGTCCGCCACCACGAACTCCGGCGGCAGGTCCAGCGTGAGATACATCGAGGCGCGGTCCACCTCGACATCCGGCAGGCGCTTGCCCGTGCGCCAGTCGGCCGTCTTCTTCGGCTCCTTGCGCGGCGGGCGGTCATCGGAGAGCGGGGCCGCGCGCTCGACAAGGCCCTTTGGCGTCCTGCCCGGCACGAGATGGATGGGCCACATATCCGCCCAGTCCTCGTCGTAGATTTTGGTAATCGCATTTTGGAGCACAGCCTTGTCCCTCTGCGTGCGGACGCCGAACCCTAAGAAAGCGGTGTCTTCCGAGTCAGCCGGGTTGATGTCGATGTCCTTCTTGGAGACGACTTCCCACTCCTCCCACGGAACCTGCTTCTCCGCCGGAAGTTGCTTCACCTTCGACGCGTCAAACACCAGCGCGAATCTCGCCTTGTTCAGCCTGTCGAAGCGATAGGCCGGATTGCGTGTCATGCTTCCCGCGTGCCACGTCAGCCTGTCGAGGATTCCGTCCAGACCATCGCGGTCTGTCCAGTGATAGAGCAGGTCCGCGTCCGGGTTCCATCGACCGCCGACGACGAACTTCTTGCTTGGAGGGGCGTAGTGGAAGTCCGGGGCCTGTGCGCTGGCGTACCAGTCCTTCGCCAGTTGCGAGGCTTCATCTTCTGACACGGCCTCGCCATGCTCCACGTCCTCTGGATACCAGACAACCAGTTCCCGGCCATGCTCCGGGTGGCCCGGCTCAATCTCGCCCACTTCGGCCCGGTAGCCCAGTTCCTTATACCCGATATGGTCATCCATCCAGTCGTGAGCGCCGGTCTTCATGTCGTTCGCCCGGTCGTAGACCTCATCCCATGCGGCCCTCGACTTCTCGACATCCGTGCCGAACTCCGAAAGCAGGTCACGGGGGTCAAGAATCTCGGATGGCTTGAGGCGAATGGAAACCCGCTCATACTTGCCGGGTCCCTGAAAGAACGGGCGGTCGAGAGCGATGTAGTATCCGTTGCCCCGTTGGGCAAAGCGCAGAGGGTTGTCGAACGTCGTGTGGAAGCCCTTGAACGTCACCGGCTGGTCGGGGGCCGAATGGAAATCGCCAGCGTCGATGTAGGCTTGGAGGTAGGCAGGGAGTTTCTCGTCCGCAATCATATTCGCCAACTTCTCGTTGATGTTCTTGCCGCGATACGCACTCACCACGCCATCGTCAAACAACGTGGCTTTGACCTCTGGCGGAATCTTCGCTTCGAGGAAGTGCGCCCGCTCATGGGCAAGTATCTCAGCCTGCGTTTCCGGCGGATGCCCGAAGAACTTGTCGGGGTCTACAGAGATTGTGCCATCGGGATTCGCAATGGCAATGTCTTCTCCGCCCAACTTCTCTATCCGAACACCATCCGGCAGGCTTCCACCGACCTCGCCCGGCCGACCCGCGTGACCGAAGTGCCCGGAGCCGGGTCCGCCGCGTGTCACGAGGTCATCAACGGCCTCTTTCGGGGACTTCCCGTTTCTGGTAGCGGCCAGCCAGTTAGCCCCGGCTTCCGCCGCTTGCGGCAGGGTGTCGTAGTAGCCGCCGCTCCACTTGTCGTATCCGTATTCGAGCGTCAGGTTGAACCCGCCCTTGGCAGATGGTCTGATGCGTGCCAGCGTGTAGTAGGTCTTCGGCCATCCGGCCATGTAGCCGATGCGCCGCGACCCCTCTGTGATGTCGCCGTGCTCTGTGGCGGAGATGCCGCCCTTGCCATCCGCGGCGTGCCCGAAGAAGTAGCCGCCGTGCTCGATGTTTTCCAGCGGGGGCAACTTGGGCTTCGGCTTTCTCGGCTTCTTCTCCACGGCCGGGGGCTTGTCGATGGGCTTCCCCTGCTCGTCTCTATCGTAGCGTTTGCGCAACTGGGCCAACTGCGCGTTGTACTGCTCCTCGGTGATGTATCCGTCGGCCAAGGAGTTTTCCAGCCCGGCTTCCTCGAAGCAGTAGGCGCAGAGTTCGACGCCTTCCTCCGACTGCCCGGTGGCCCGCGTCATCTTCCCGCATATCTTACAGGGGTAGACCCCAGACCCTCTCTGGAAGCGCCTGCTGTCCGGCCTTGCCGAATGGAAATCCCCCGGTTGACTTCCCCCCACCTCGCCCGGCCGTCCCTCGTGACCGAAGTGGCCGCTTCCGGGGCCACCACGAGCCACCAGCCGACGGGTCAGGCCCCCCACCTCCACGAACAGGCGGTCGCCCGCTTCCTTCGGGAGCCGGGCGGCGTCCACCACCCGGTAGTCGCCGTTCCAGACCACGAGTTCATCGAAGTAGAGAGGGTCGGTTGGAAATCCGTCGAGGCCGTCCAGCGAGCCACGCGGGTAACTGCCGAGCGTGACGTGCGGCTTGTAGACTGAGGGCGGAGTGAAGTCCGAGATGTCGAGGCCCAAGCCAAGGCCCCGGTTGAAGATGTCGGTCTGGATGCGCAGGAGCGCAGGGCGGGCGTCGAGCACGAGCACGAGGTAGTCGCCCCATGCCTCGACCTTCACGCCTTCGGTTGAAAATGCGAGCGGCAAAGCCAGCCCCGGCAGGAGCCGCTTCGCCACGTCGTCGTCAACCACGTCCGAGGTCAGGAGCGTGCAGTGCAGTTGCTCCCGTGGAGTCCACTCGGCGCTGACGCCTTGGGCCTTGAGTGCGGACTGCAAGCGCGTGAGCACTCCGGGGTTCGCGACCCGGAGTGCGACGCACGAGACATCCGCCCCGCGCACAGTAAGTTCCATCGGCCTCTCACTCCAACACTTCGACGCCCCACCGGACCTTCCACCCAATCTTCGTCAGGTGCGCGACGAATGAGAATACGATGCCCGTGACCACCTCGGAGACCACCGGGACGTACACCGGGGTCAGGACGTTCACCGCCAGCGGCCACGCGAGTAGCGCGTACACCCAACAGCCCATGCAGAAATCGCATCCCCCGAACTCTCCGAGAAACGGATGCAACTGCCAGATGCGGCGGGTCGGCCCGCTGGTCTGCAATGTCCAGACCAGCAGGCCACCCACTGCGCCGAGGGCAAGCCAATTCATCGCACCAGAACCCACATGAAGGGAATCCCGCCCGATGGGTCGAGGCCCAAGGGTTCCGGGAACTTCAGTTGGAAGCCCTGTGCGATGTAGGCGTCCAGCAAGGCATCGGCCTGAAAGCCCGTGACCGAATCGGCCCCACCGCCCGCAGACAGCCTCCGGGTGATGTGCTTCGCCTCACTGTGCCCCTCTTCACCAACATCGAGACGCCGGAGAACCCACAGCACGTTGACGCCTTCCGGCCCGTAGCCGAGGGAGCGGACAGCGAGCAGGTCATAGCCTGCCTGCAACCAGCGTCCTATCTCGGCGTCGGCCTGAGCACCACTCCACACGGCTACGCCATCCCCGAAGGAGGCGAGGGTGCGGACTATGTGCTTGACCGAAAAACCGGAATCCCCTGTTGGGGTCAGTGTCGCCATGCCCTCGCTGGCGCTCGTCTCGGCCGTGGGCGCGAGTGCGTTGACGGTCTCCACTGGGGATGACCCTTGGGGTTCTCCGGCGCTCGACTCTTCCTTGGGAACAACCGTTCTCCTTGCCACTTTGGTCTCCTGCCCGCTCACTTACCAAGCCACGGCATGTAATCGCCCGAGGCCAACTTCGAGAGAAGTTCTGTGTCGTCGAACTCGATTTCACAGTGACAGACGTTTGGATGGGCTGGCGGCGTGGGCGACTTCTCGCCCGTGCGCTTCGTGAACACCGTCTCGTATTGGAAATCGACGGGGACGTAGCCCAGTTTCTCGTTGGCTTCGCAGATGGGGCAGGGATGCACGTTCCCCGCCTCCGTCACGCCCGTCTTCCCGCGGTGTACCCACGCCTTCTGCGTCAGCCCGCTCCGCACGAGTTGACCCAGACGCCCCATGTTCTCGGCCCGATTGACTTCAGTTTCCACGATGGACTCGGTGCGCCGCTTGCTCATGTCAGTCAGGCCCCGGCGCACGAAGTCCTGAACGTCCTCCATGAAGTCTTCTTGGGAAAGCACCCACTCGGCGGACATCCCATCGCGCAGGGCACGGGCGATGGTCGGCCGGGAAAGGCCCTGCCGGACGCCCGCCATGACCACGCGCTTGATGTAGTAGCGCGTCCCGTCATCAATCCAGCGCACGAGGTCCGCCGCGTAGTCCGCCAGTTGCTTGAGCGTGCGCTTGTTGGTCAGGTCGAAGGACAGCCCGATAAGTTCAGGGGTCGAGCGCAGGCCCTCTTCGTAGAGCGCCCGCACGATTGCCAGCGCCATGTCCTGCAAGCCGACGGCGTAGGACCGGGCGAGGACCGCAACGATGCGGGTCTTCTCGACCTTGGACAGCGTTCTCCACCACGGGTCGTCCGCCAGATGCTTGTCCAACTCCGCCTTGATGTCTTCGTTGGCCCGGACGACCACCGGGTTGTCCAACTGCGACGGCTCCCCGGCGTCCAGCGCCTCCATCTCCGGCAGGTAGAACGTCTCCACCTGCTCGTCGTCCATGCTCTCGAAGATGCGGGAGACCGTCGGGACCATCGCCCGGACCGTCGCCTTCACCAGCCGCCGGATGCGGATGTCCTCAGCCTTCGTCACGATGGCGTCGATGCCCGGCTTGAAAATCGCCTCCATCTCCGCCAGCAGTTCTTCCTTCGTCTTCTGGTCAGGGCGCTTCTTGCCTTCGGGCTTGGCTCGGGTCAGGAGCGGGGTCAGCCCGCCGCGCCCGCCCTGCGACGGCGGAACCTTGTCCTCGTCGTCCCCGGAGAATGGAAATGCCGGGCGTCCACCTTCGCCTTCCCCCTGCCCGCCGAAGGGGTCAGCGCCGCCGAACATCCCGGCCAGCGGGTTCGCAGGCTTCGGCTCATCGGGAGCGGCGTTCGGGTCAATCTCGGTCTTGAGGAGTCCCTGCGCCACAATCTCCTTCCGACTTTCTTCACGCGTCAGGATTGCGGCCGTAACCAACTGTGTGAGGCCCTGCCCGATAGCCACGAGCGCCTTGCCCGAGGCCAACTTCGCCTCGGAGTCGTCATCGACCCAAGTGAAGCGGATTTCCGCAGGCAAGATGGAGTTGAAGTGGTTTTCGAGTTTGGTGCGGACCATCGCGAAGCCGTTGCGCCGGGTCTGGCGCTCGCCCCGGATGACACCCGCCAGCGTCTTCTCCCCGCCCATCTCGTCCATGCCAATATCGGAGAGGCGCATCCCGTAGCCCGCCGCGACAATCTGCGCGTAGCGCAGGGTGATGGCGTCGTACATCATCTCTAGCGGCGGTCGGTTGAAGGGAATCCACTTGGCTTCCTTCTCGTGCTCGTAGAGCACGGGGACCTTCATCCCGTCGATGCCTTGGAACAGCGAGCGGAAGGAGTCCAGCCATTCCTCGGCCGATTCCTTGTCCATGTCCAGTAAGTCAAGGATGCCAGCCTCGGGAGTATCGAGCAGGAGGTTCGAGTAGTATTTGTCGCCCCGGAACAGCATCTCGATTGCTAGGTAGACCTTCTCAGGTGGAGCCATGCCCCAACCCGTGCGCGTGATTTCCGGGCGCGGCGACATGAACATCCGGGCGATGCTGTGCTTTGGAAATACCACGGTTCGGCCCGGCACTTCCTTCACGGTCTGCATCACCGGGAAGTCGGGGTTGGCCGTCGGCACGAGCGTCCCGCCGTCGATATGCTCCATCCAGAGCACAGCGCCTTCCGGGTCGTCGTTCTCGCGCCCCAACTCTGCGGCCGCTCCGAAGGGCAGGTCGAGCATGTCCTGAAGCATGAGTTCGATGTAGGTGTCGAAGTCGCCTTCGGCGTGCTCCAAGAGGTCGGTGTAGAACTCGATGGCTTCCTTCACGTCCGCCCGGCCCATGTCATCGGACTTGCGCGCGGCGAGCGTCCAGTCCATAGACAGGACATTGGAAATCAGGGTGTCACGGCAGATGGTGGCGATGCTCTGATTGCGGACGAACTGCCGCCAGCGGTCAGCCTGCAACCACTGGGGAGCGCCCCAGTAGGGAACCCAACGGTAGAGGTAGTGTTCGAGTTGAACGGCTCGCTGGCGCTCCGGCTCCTTGGGTTCTGCCGGAACATCCAGCGCCTTGCTTGGCTTGTTCTTAGCCATGAGGAGCCTCCGCCGCAGGTAGACGCGATGAGTCGGAGGTCACAAGTCCTTCCGACAGCATCAGGATAGGCCAATTTCGGGGCAGATGGAAGGATAAATGCACCATACCCCCGGTCTCAAACATGCTTGAAACCAATCTTGCGGAACAGGCGGGTGATGCCCGTTTCGACATTGAAGCCCCCGGATGAGGCGTCCGCCATGTCGTCGTGCTTGGCATACGGGAAGTTGGCAATCTGGTCAAGGAACATCTTATTCCACGGCCCCCTGAGCATGACCACGTTCCCGGCGTTGACCTGAGCGGCGAAGGGCGAGGCCCGCACCCGCTTGTCGCCGGACGAAGGGAAGCCCTCGACCTTGAAGCCCTTGAGCAGTTTGATAAACGAGCCAATCTGCCATTTCCCGGACTGCCCCGGCTCCTGTTCGATTGCGACCCGCACCCGGACGCCATCCACCTCGGCCGTCTGGCGCATCAGGCGCTCCACTTGGTCGGGTTCCAGCCGTTCGTCGCTCACGTCGAGAATGTAGGTGATGTCCCCGAAGACCCGGATGAGAGCGGAAGCCGTGTGGTCGGGGTCCGGCTTGTCCACGTCCTTCTCGGTCCCTGCCAAGTCCCAGAACCGGGTCCCGCCGTAAACGTCGGTGAGCATGGGGTAGGCCGCGGGGTCCTCGGCGTCCCACTTGACGCTGGCAACCTCGGCGGGCAGGGCGTTGACAATCTCGATGCGCCCAATCTTGAACATCGAACCCTTGGGCGGGGTGGGGTTCTGCTGGTACTCGGCATTCCAGACGTACTCGCCCAACTTGCGCCGGGTGTCCTCCAAGTGCTTCTTGCTGAAGCGGGACGGGGCCAGCGGCTCGCCGAACGGCCGACCCAGAATGTCGCCTTCGCCCTCGGACAGCGCCGTATAGCGGAGCACGCGCCAGTCGCCGCCCTCTTCGACCCGGCCTTCGCTCTCCAAGATGCGCGCCGCAAGGTCGGCTTCGTGCCATCTCGTCATAATGAACAGGAGGCTCGCGTTCTCCCAGAGCCGGGTGGTGAACGTGCCGAGCCACCACGCCCAGATGCTCTCACGCAGGGTCTCGGACTGCGCCGCCGCCCAGTTCTCCACGGGGTCGTCCACGATGCCCAGACCGAAGCCGTGGCCCGTGATAGCCCCGCCGACACCCACGGCCAGACAGTAGCCCTTGCTCCCGGCAAGATGCCAGTCGTCCTGCCGCCAGTTCAGCGGGTCATGGCGGTCGGTGAAGATGTCGATGAACTGCGGGCTGGTCATCACGTCGCGTGCCGCCCGGCTGTTGCGGTGGGCGAGGCTGGCGGCGTAGGACACGAGGCCGACCGGGAGGTTTGGGTTCTTCGCCAGCCAGAAGGACGGCGTGCGGATGCTGACGAGTTCGGACTTGCCGTGCTGAGGCGGGGCGAACACCATCAACTTCGTGGAGATGCCCTTCTCCGCGTTCAGGACGAGATTGGTAATCTCCTTGGCAAGACTTTCGTGGAAGGGGTCCGCCCGGTAGCCGGGGAACGTGACCTTCGTGAAGGCCAGCAGGTCCTCGGTCGCCCTGTCTTTCTCAGTCTGGATTCCGGCGTCCTTCCGGGCTTGGGGGCCAAGGCGCTTGATGGTCCCGCTCCAATTATCGCGGAGCGCGGCGTTCCTTGCGGCGGCTTCCTGCAAGTTCCTGACTGCGAAGTTGCCTCTACTCTCAAGGCCGGACCAGCGGGACTCTTGGGACATGGGCGAGCGCGGGGCATCCGGCAACTCCAAGAAGCCCTCGGGGTCGTCGAGGTCCAAGTCCTCTATCTGGCGGAGTACAGGGCCGGGGGAACTCACAGGCGTCAGGCCTCAACCTCGCGGGCGACGGCATCCACCGTCACGGCCGCTTCCTGCTCGCCCAACTCCTTCGTCCGGGCTGGTGAGAGGCGCGGCACGTTCTCGTTGGGATGGCCGGGCAGGATGCTCGATGCTTGCTGGTAGAAACGCAGGCGGTCTGATGGGTTGGGGATGTAGGTCATGCAGAGTTCGAGTATCCACGAAACGCTCTCGACGAACTGGCCGGGCGTGATGACCCCGGAGTTCTTGGAAATCCACTCGCGCTCGGACTCCACCAACTTCTGATGAATCATGAGGTTCTGCCGGATTTCCGACCACGACTCCCGCTCAAGGGCCAGCGGGCCGATGGCTTCATCCAGCATGGTCAGGACCCGCTGGACGCGGCCGGGGTCATACTGCATGGCCGTAGCGAGGCGGAGGATGGAAATAGCGTCCTGCACCTTCTTGACGGCAACATCGTGGTCCACGCTGTCCAGATGGACCTGCAACTGGGATGTCCGAGCGCCGAGCATCGCAATCTCCATCGACACGCCAATCAGGTCTTGGGAGTTGAGAATCCGGTTGTAGTCTTCGGCGATGCGCTTGGCGATGTAGTATTTGCCGCGCTTGGGGATGCGCCCGACATCGGCCCCGTGCATCCGGCAGACGGGCCAGCCCGTGACCGCGTTGTTCTTGCACCTGCGCTCGAAGCCGCAGACCGGGCACTCCATCGACTTGTCGCCTCGCTTGTAGCGATACTGACAGCCGTTGGGATTCCGGCAGACTTTGTTGCGGGCCGTACAGCGTATGGGGTCGCTTACTTGTTCGAGGGCGAGGGCGAGGCGTCTCGGCATCGTGAGAATGGAAATGCAGTCTCACGTCCAGCGAAGCGCCTTCGCATGGTCCGTGCCCCCGTCGTGGAGCGGGGAGGCTTCATCGTTC
>Ga0079037_100000948_pt1 | contig 14343 bp, 13 predicted proteins | sample Mud3Dept4metaG_FD_71479 | JGI IMG/M metagenome (GOLD analysis project Ga0079037, IMG submission 71479) | Freshwater wetland microbial communities from Ohio, USA, analyzing the effect of biotic and abiotic controls - Mud 3 Core 4 Depth 4 metaG | ecosystem: Environmental > Aquatic > Freshwater >... | reverse complement strand
ATACCTTCGAACATACGGGTCGTAGGCCTGTTCCCGGTCGGCTATCCTTTTGAGGAAAAAACAGGAGGTCCTCCCCGGAAACCGCTCATTGAGATCGTCTATCAGGAGCGGTGGGGCGGATAGAGTTGTGACATTTGTTGCACCCGGTATTGCGACGCTGCCGTAATGAACCTTATCCTGCTCTTTGAAAGTGACTTTATCCGCCCGAATATTGTCCGCCTGACGGACAGAAGGCTGGGGCACGTGATCAATGTCCTCAGACCGCTGCATGGCGACCAGCTGACTGTCGGGCTACTGAACGGCCCTGTGGGACACGGAACCGTCATTGATCTTACGTCCGAGGCCCTTGAGATGGATGTGGCTCTTGACCGGCAGGCCCCTGCACCGCTTCCGGTGACACTCATCCTAGCGCTGCCGCGCCCCAAAATGCTGAGACGCGTACTCTTTGCTGCGTCATCCATGGGCGTCAAGAAGATATATCTGATAAACGCTGCGCGGGTCGAAAAGAGCTTTTGGAAGAGCCCCCTGCTCAGCGATGAGCGTATAAAGGAATATCTGCTTCTTGGCCTTGAACAGGCGTGCGATACAAACATGCCTGAGGTTTTTCTCAGACCCCTGTTCAAGCCGTTTGTGGAAGATGAACTGTCTGCGCTGGCAAAAAACACTCTTGCCCTGGTCGCACATCCGGTTGCTGAAAAGAAATGCCCGTGGCAGGTGGACCGCCAGATCACGTTTGCAGTCGGCTCCGAAGGAGGGTTCATACCCTATGAGATAGAGAAATTCGTCTCACTGGGGTTCACCCCGGTAAGCATGGGTAGCCGCCCGCTTCGGGTCGAAACAGTTGTCCCTGCAATGCTCGCGAGGCTGTTCTAAACGATGTTTACCCTTTCGGCATATTTTCAGCCCGCGTCACCAGCCAGAAGACAACACCGAGCACAAGGATGAGGGCAATAAATACATAATGTTTCTCCATGCTTGCGTGGCTCAGGGTCATGATCAGGGACTCCCTGATAAAGGCAACAAGGGCAACGCCGATAAACACGCTGATATAGAACTTTCCCCCCTTGAGATGTGCTATTTCGGTGTTCATCAGTTCGATCATCACCCAGAGAAAGATCAGAGAGCCAAGGGCGGTGACAATACCGTGCTCCGGATGTCCTGTTAGAAGCTTGCCGATATCGCTCACAAAGAGCACGATCACCCCGATCGTAAGTCCTATGAGCGAGAGTATCAGAACAAGATTCATGGTCTGGGAAAACCCCTGGGCAAAGGTGACAAGGGCGTTCTTCACACGGTACGCGCCGGAATAGGTCTTCAGGCCCTCTTCAATATACGAAGAGGTAATGACGTCGAGATTGATGTCAAGCATCTTCTCGAGAGAGACAAGCGTCGCTGTCCGCTCTTCCGCATCCTCAATATTGGCGCTTACGATACCGATACAGTAAGTCCGCAGGATGTTGATCGCCCGGATCATCAGGTGAGCCTCTACCTGCGCTCTCACATGCACCTGGCCGATGCGGATAAGGCGCTCGTGATAGCGGACGTCGTAGGTGCCGGAGAAAAGGTCCACAAACCAGCTGCGGTGAGCAGCAAAAACCCTCTTCTTCTTGCTTTCATCAAAAAAGAACAACGCCGTCTCCTTCGTCTTTATCATCCAAGATTCAAGAGAATCCATGGCGCAGTCGGTGTATTCAGCCATGAGGGATCGAAGGGAACTGAGGCGGTGCTCGTCCGCTTCGGTAAAATCATAATGCCGCTTGACGTCCCTGAATGATTTCATGCCTCACCTCTCTGCGCGTTATCGTATTGAAAAAAGTATATCAAATACAAAACTGATACTCCAGCCTGTTTTCTGGCTTGTTTTCTGGCGGCAGTGCCGTGATTTCGGATATAGTAAATGATACGCCCATGAAGATCGACCTGCATGTACATTCCGCAAACAGCGGAGACAATCCGACTGACCCCGAAGAAGCGATCATCACAGCCATTGAACGGGGCCTTGACGGCATTGCCTTTACGGAACATTATTTCTACGGGGCATCCGAAGGGGTGGAGATCCTGCGGGAAAAGTACGGGAATGAGATCCTGATCTTCAGGGGCGTCGAGTTTTCTTCTGAAGAAGGACATTGCCTCGTCTTCGGCGCGGACACCGACAGCCTTTCTGTTAAGTATGCCCCAATATCGGATCTGGTCAGGATCGTGAACAGTCGAGGTGGGGTAGTGATACCCTCACATCCCTATCGCGGGATGAACAGCATCGGCGACAGGGTAAAGGCCCTCGAAGGACTGTGCGCAGTTGAAGGATACAATGGATGCAACATGCATTTGTTCAACGCAAAGGCTGTGGAAACAGCACAGGCACTGAGCCTCCCTTTTACCGGGGGCTCAGATGCGCATGCTGCCAGGGAAATCGGTTCATGCTATACGGAATTCCAGGACAAGGTCACCTATAGGAATTTCATCGAGCTCCTGAAAAACGGCAGATACCGCGGTGTGGATACCCGCAGGATAAGCAGGATGTGGCCGTTCTGAGCATTTCCGCCCGGTCTCACCGGACAGTTGCCGCAAGTTCGGCGTCCGCCTCAGCGTATTCTTCCGCTGCCGGGTTCTTCAGGATGAGATACAGTCCCAGGTTGCCCTTCTCATCATAATCATACCCCACGGTTTCCTTTACCAGGACCGATACCGTGTAGGCCAGATCTTCGAGCTTCTCCTCCAGTCCGCTCCGGTCATGACTGTCCAGGTCATAGATCTCGAGGATATCGATAATCTCATCGATATCGCCGGTGTTGTACGATTCAAGGACCAGCTTCTCTCCCGGAGGGATAAAGCCGTCAAGCCGCCTTTTCGCATTCGTGATCTGGAACTTCACCCGCTGCAGGCATACGTTGTATATCTTTGCTTCATCCATGGCCCTGTCTCCTCATCGCAATATGTAATGTTTGTTTTGTTATCGTCTTAATTGCAACGGCCATGCCACAGGCGAATTGTTTATAAAACAACGGGTTATCCTCCGGCCCAAAAACTCAATTGATTATTTTTTTATCAGCATGTATATTATATATACAGAAACAGCCATGGAAAAAATCGTGCTGCAGACAAAGGATGCATCCCTGAAGACTGAGCTTATGGATGCGCTGCCTAAAGGCTCAAAAATCCTTGCCCAAATGCCGGCAGAGGAAGGTACATGCGTCTTTTTCGATATAGATACCATGCGGCCGGGGGCCATCAGAGAATTCAGTGCACGACATTATGTCGTTGCCGTGACGAAGCAGGAGCGCACCGGACCGGTGATGGAGGCGGCCACCTTCGGCGCCTATGAGGTACTTCACCGTCCGCTCAGCCCGGACACAGTGTCTCGTCTGTTACAAGAGCTTCGGGAATTCAGCGCGGAAATTACGGACAACCTGCCCATAGCACCCCTACCTCCGACCCCGACCTGCGCGATCGTCGGCCATTCGCCCATCATCATGGATGTCTGCAAGAAACTGGCGCGCCTCTCGCAGGTGGACGCTCCGGTGCTGATCACCGGTGAGACAGGCACGGGCAAGGAACTGATCGCCGAGTCCATAGCACAGCTGTCGTCGCGTTTCGGGAAACCCTTTGTTGTCGTCAACTGCGCGGCAGTTCCGGAGAACCTTCTCGAGTCGGAACTCTTCGGCTTTGAGAAGGGATCCTTTACCGGGGCAGTTGCATCTAAGGAAGGCATACTGAAGATCGCAGACGAAGGGTGCGTATTCTTTGACGAAGTGGGAGAACTTCCCCTTCCACTCCAGGCAAAGCTCCTCCGCTTTCTCCAGACCCAGACATTCTACCCTATCGGCAGTACCAAAGAACTGCAGGTGAATGTGCGGGTGCTTTCCGCAACAAACCGGGACCTTACGTCAATGGTAAAACAGGGAGTGTTCAGGGAAGACCTCTATCACAGACTCAGCGTAACGACGATCCATATCCCGCCGCTGAGGGAACGCAGGAAGGACATCCTGCCGCTCGTTCAGTTCTTCCTGAACCGTTACAAACATACTGCCCCGCGGCAGACAAGAGGGTTTACCCGGCAGTTCCTGAAACGGCTTGTTTCTCATGACTGGCCCGGCAATATTCGCGAGCTTGAGAACACGATCCGGTCCGCGCTCGCCCTCGCAAAAACAGCGTATCTGACAACGCATGAACTAAGGGAACTCGGCAGCCATGCTGCGGCGGCGCCGGACGAGAAAGAGGACTCTCTTGCGCCGTCGGTCATCTCCTCTGTGAAGCATGCCCTCGAAAACAGGGAGCGGAACATCTATGACAAGGTCCATCAGGAAGTTGACAAAGCCCTCTTCTCCTATGTGCTGACGCATGCAAGGGAAAACCAGTCTGAAGCGGCACGGCTGCTCGGCATCAGCAGACTGACGCTCAGGAAGAAGCTGAGGTAGAAGAGGCGTACATCCCTTGTCCCGCCTCTTCTGGAAAAAGCGGCGCTTCTGCACTATACTGATAGCGATGAAGCGAAAAACTGCGGTTGGCGGCGCCGGGTCAAGGAGCGTCCGGAGCGAATGGCGGCTAAGCCGACTGTTGACAATCTGCAGGAGGGCATATGCATATGGTGCGATACTGGTCTTCATATCACTGCTTTCGCCTTCGAATGATCTCAGCGCCAGGGAAGCCATGAAGCCGAATGTTATCGAAACAGTACGGCATCTTTCCGAAGGGATCGGACAGAGGAGCTGGCGCGACCTTGATAAGCTTGCGCGGGCCGCCGGTTTTATTGAGGAGAGGCTCCGCTCCTACGGGTGCGTGACGGAACGGCAGGGATTCACGTACCGCAGCCATTCCTACGACAACATCATCACCGAAGTGAAGGGAACAGACCCGTCCCTCGATGATATTTTCGTCATCGGCGCACATTATGACAGCGCGGAAGGGACTCCGGGTGCTGACGACAATGCCAGCGGCGTCGCGGGCCTTCTCGAACTTGCCCGGCTCACCTGCAAGAACCCGGCGAAACGGACTGTCCGGTTTGTTGCGTTCTGTCTGGAGGAGCCGCCGGTGTTCATGACCAAACATATGGGCAGCTACATTCACGCGGAGAGCCTGCACGATCATGGCGTAAAAGTGCATGGCATGATCTCGCTCGAGATGCTCGGCTATTACCGTGCCGATAAGGGAAGCCAGTACTATCCGTCCTCACTTTTCAAGCTCTTCTATCCAAACACGGGGAATTTCATCGCCTTTGTCGGCAACTTCTCTTCGCGCCGGTTTTCCAACAGGGTAAAAACCGCTTTTTCGAGCGCTTCGACAATTCCTGTTGAGTCCCTGAACGGCTTCTCGATCATCCCCGGCGTTGATTTTTCCGACCACCGGAACTACTGGAAGTTCGGGTATCCCGCATTCATGATCACGGATACGGCCTTTTACCGCAACCCCAATTATCACGACTCCGGGGATACGGCGGACACGCTGGATTATGACCGGCTGACGCTGCTCATTGAAGGGCTTTACCGTACCATTCAGGTTTTGTGACCGTATGGCGATATGTCATGCCTATAGGGATGTTCACCTGCATAAGTACCGACACTGCTCTACAATCTGGAGCCTTAACTCCCGGTTGTTTCTCACAGAAATCGAAAGGACTATTGATCCTGGGATTACAACAGGTTACAATCGCAAATCCTAAGGAGATTACAAAGTAAGTTTAAGTCTACTCAGGACACAACAAGTGCCGAATCAGACATTAAAAGCAGACTGGCGGTGCCCAGTTTTCACGTTTTGTGTGTAATTTTTCACGTTTTATGTATACTAATAAACAGCTCTCAATCAATATTTATAAGATGGAAACTCCGATAAAAGCAGATTTTGAAGAGTTCTCCCTAGAGGGGATTAAACCGCACGATTCCGCAGTAGTCATTCCGACCGTAGCTAGCACAAAACATTCCAGGTTCGGAACGCACGCTTATTACTTTCTGAATTTCAAGACCGGAAAGGGTGTCTGCGTCAGGATCAGGCATACTGATATTATTTTGCCCGGAATCAGAGGATTGTCTGAGGCTTACCACAAGCAGTACCGATTATTACATGGGTTACGTCTTTTGTTCGAAACTTTTCATTATAAATTTAATTACTTCGAACAGATCATGCTAATGACTGTCCCTCACACGGTGACAGAGGCCGGCAACGGGCGGTTCATAATCAGCCTTTGGTCCTACTTTATGTATTTTATTGTCGATCTCAGGAATAAAACAGTAGTCCGCCGGTCGGCCGATTCGAATTATCAAAACCATGTCTTTGGGGCAAAGCAGTGGTTCCTTCCCGAGTCAGATTCTCACTTATATATGACGTATTCGCTGAAGGATTCAATGAGGAAAGTGCTGAATCCAATGGAGAGAGTTTATAGCCATATTCTGAAACGTGAAAACAGGACCGACAGGGTCGAAGAAATCTGGTCAGGTTATTTTGCGGATTATATGCATGATATTCTTCTGAGTAATGATAATAATTATCTTGTCGTATGCGAACTTGGAAGGTTTTCGGACCAAAACGGTAGCTTGATCCCTTCAAAGGCGCTTATACTGGATTTGCAGAATAAAAAAAAATGGGTCATCTCAAGCGTACCGAATGCGGCCCACGCACAATTCGATCCGGATGACTCCGGAATCGTCTATTTTTCAAACCATAATTTTCAGTTCGAGCATACGCCTTTCAAAGATCTTTTTAAGAGGGGAAGCTACACGCTTAAATTTTTCGGACCCGCTTCGGTCCATAAATACCGCCTTACACCAAACGGCCCGGAAGAGACCTCCGCCTTTACTTCCCCCGACCTGTTCAGGCTCACGAACTTTCACGTTTTTAAGCACCGCGGCCGCAAAATCCTTGCGGCTATGGGCGCTCCGAATCTTATTTTTATAGCCGATACCGAAGAGATGAAATTCATCCGAAAGTTTGAAATAGTAAACCCTGACAGTGATGCGTATATCGGCACCTTTACGCCTTCATTCGACGGTGAAAAGCTTTATATACAAACAACGAGATCATTTCAAATTGTCGACGTCTCAAGCGCTAAGCGCGAGTTCATTCGTTCTTATAAGTGTAACCACACCTGTTCAAACCATTCGATCACATCGAGAGACGCCGATTGGTAAATCAAGTCGTGATCAAATACGTGCCCCTGTTTGAGAAATGAACGGCAGTACGATCAAACTCGCAGCACGCCGCAAGGCCCCGCTATTGTGGGCACTGCTGTTTCTTTTCATAGTGAGAGTAGCCGGACAACTGCTTGTTGCAGCTGGCTTTATGAAGGGAGTTCTTCCACCTATGGAAGAATGGCATTCGGGTGTGCTGCCTTATCCATTGCTCGTTTTCTTTCAGATTCTGATAATCATTCTTTATGGGAAAATATGCCTGGACTTTTCCAGGGGTGAAGGTTTCTGGGCCACTCCAAGAAAGCGTATGGGGAAATGGCTTCCGGTGGTCGGCTGGATTTATTTAGTAGCTATGGCACTCCGATATATAATTCGAATGTCTCTCTACCCAGAGGAAAGATGGTTTGGCGGGATCATACCGATATTCCTTCACTGGGTTCTTGCGGCTTTTCTGTTGATACTCGGTTATTTTAACCGGAATCATTCAACGCAACGCACTGAATCGGGGAACTTATTGTAAATTCATTTAAATATTGCTACGTTTCATAAGAAAATGTGGCAAGGAGGGCTGACAGATGGAAACAGGCATACTGAAAGTAAACGGCGCCGATATTAAATACAGCTTTCTAAAAGATAAAACGGGAAACTGGATGCAGTTTTGGTATTCCATCATCCCGGAAAAACCTCAGCATATCTCACGGCAGATAGCTACCATCGAGCAGGCTGAGGACAGACTGTATAAGCAATTCGGTATCGGTCATGACAGCGCGGCAATTAAGCGTTTTTTCTCCAGCGACCTGATTACGCACTATCCTGAAATTCTCAATTTCAAAAAGAGACAGGGCTCAGATTTCTTTATGTCGGTAACAGAGCAAGCCCCGGCCCCGAGTGTAAAAGCGGTATTGCTCGGAATGTGCCTGAATAATATCAAAGCAGGCACTAAATCCAGAGATGGCAATTTATTCTATTTTGATACCACATCCAATGTAAGGCATATCTTTGCCGAACACCTGATCGATAACGAAGCCGACGAACATGCCGATTCGGAAAAACAAACTGCCAGGATATTCAGCTATTTGAAGGACAGGCTCGCGAAGCTGGATGCCGTTATAGAGGAAAATGTCCTGAGGACCTGGATTTATACCCCCCATGTGGACGCGGATTACCCGGGAATTGTAAAGGCAAGGAAGGAACTCTTCGACTCAATAAACCTGACCAAAGATACGCATTATATCGCCAGCACAGGGATCCAGGGGGGAACCGGCATTCGGTTCGCCCGTGTATTCATGGACGTATATGCCGTTACCGGCGTCACGAGCGACAAGATTCGGTACATACAGGCCCCGGAATATTTAAGTCCGACACATATTTACGGCGTTACTTTCGAAAGGGCGACTGCCGTGGTACTGGGCACGACCGACTTCCTGTTTATATCCGGCACAGCGAGCATAGATAAAAACGGCGAGATCGTGCATCCCGGGGACATAGAAAAGCAGACCGAATGCACACTGCAGAATATTTCTGCCCTTCTTGATTCCGCCGGTTTCAAAAAGGAAGACCTCTCCAGTTTCATAATCTATCTGAGGGACTCCGCGGATTACGATTTCGTGAAACCATTACTTGATGGTTATTCGGAAAACCTGCCAGCGATCTATGTAAAAGCGCCCGTCTGCAGGCCCGGATGGCTGATAGAGATCGAAGCCACGGCCGCGAAATTCATCGGCTGAAGTAACGAGACAATAGTGAAAATCGTTGAAGCCAATATATACCTCCTGTCGATTCCGTTTAAGTTTTCTTTCGGCCATTATTTAAAGAAGCATTCTTTTTCCGATTCTATTATCGTGGAATTGATATCCGATGCGGGAGTGCGGGGATACGGCGAGGGCATCGCACGCGAATTCGTTACCGGAGAAACCGTGAAAAAGAGTGTTAACCATATTAAAACAGTATTGTTGCCAGCCATACTCAAGAAGGTACTGCCTGCGCCGGATCGTCAAAACCCCATGAAAATACTTTCAGAAATAAAGCGTATGTTTCCAACTAACAAAGAGCCTGGCATACTCGCATGGAACGCCTCGCTGTGCGCAGTCGAATTGGCGACGGTAGACTGCATTTTGAAAGAGATGAAAGAATCCTTAAATTATGTCCTGCCTCCGTCATCGAAAAATGTTACCTACAGCGGCGTACTCACCTCTGGCAGCCCTGAAAGTACGGTCAATTTTGCCAAACTGTTTAAAGGTGCCGGGTTGAGACACATCAAAATAAAAGTCGGTGGGACTGACGACCATAGACGCATCGGGATAGTGCGGGAGATCATGGGGCCTTCGGTTTCAATCAGGCTCGACGCAAATGGAGCCTTTGATGTGAAAACTGCGATCAGTTTCATTAATTCTGTTGCGGGTTTCCGTATCGACTGCATTGAGCAGCCGGTAATGAGAGGTGGAGTTAAAGACTTGGCGGTAGTCAGAAGCAGCACATCAATACCCATCATGGTAGATGAATCGCTGGTCACTTTACATGATGCAAAGCGGCTAATTGAAAAGAAGGCCTGTGATTATTTCAATCTTCGGATTTCAAAATGCGGAGGTTTATTTAATACGCTTGCTATTGCGGATATTGCAAAGAAAAGCGGAATCAAAATACAACTCGGCTGCCATGTCGGCGAGACCGCTGTTCTCTCAGCAGCAGGCAGGCACCTGGCTGCATATCTGCCCGATGCCGAATTTGTTGAAGGTTCTTTCAGCACGCTTCTGCTTACGGATGACATTTCAACGGAGAAAATTGAATTTGGGAAAGGCGGAAAGGCGCCATTGCTGACAGGACCAGGTCTTGGGGTAAATATCCGGAGGGAAGCACTGTTAAAGTACGCTGAAAATATTATAAATGTCTCTTAGCACCTGATCATTAGCGTCGAGGACAGGAATATGGGAACACTCCTTCGATCACTTATAAAATTGGAAGGCCTTTTTTCAAAAAAGGCCTTCGATGCTTTAACAAAAGATCCTTATTCGATCCAAAGGAGTTATCTTCTCAAGCTCCTGAATAGGAACAGATCTACGGAATACGGTCAGCGATATAATTTTGCGAATATACGTAGCGAAAAGGATTTTCAATATTACGTCCCGATCAATCAGTATCAGGACCTGGAACCGTATATCGTCAAGATCGTAGACGGTCAGGAAAACATACTGACTTCAGACAAGGTCATTATGTTCAACTTGACAAGCGGCACCAGTGACAAGCCTAAATTTATACCGGTATCCGATGTGTCTATGAAATCAGCGTCCGCACTAATGCGTCACTGGATGTATCGGACATTGCTTGACCACCCAGCTTTTTTGGATAAATTCCTTTTTTTAATCTCCGGCTCCTCAAAGGAAGGAGATACCCCTTCCAAAATTCCCTATGGCTCATTTTCCGGCCTGATATACAATAATTTGCCCCGGCGCACTTTATCTTCATATGTTCTGCCTTCGATAGTCTCTGACATCAGGAACTACGATTTGCGCTATTTTGTCATGGCACGGCTGGCGCTCGGTAAGGATATATCATTCATCGCTACTCCGAATCCTTCGACGCTGATTAAGATTGCCGAGACGGGAATAAAATATCAGGACGAGATCATCCGTTCGATTCACAACGGTTGTATATTCAACAGCATTGATTTTCAGATCAGCGCCGTCGATAAGTTGACGATTGATCAAATCAATGCTGCATTGAAGCCTGATCGGGCCAGGGCCGTATTCCTTGGCAATGTCATGTCAAAAGACAACAGACTGCTGCCAAGTCATAGCTGGCCCCATCTTAAAGTAATCGGATGTTGGCTGGGGGGCAGCATCGGTTATCATGCTGATAAATTATCAGCTTATTATGGAAACGTACCGAAGCGGGATCTCGGATATTTGGCCAGCGAAGGTTGTATCACTCTGCCATATGAGGATTCTGCGGCGTCCGGGATTTTAGCTCTGCAAAATAATTACTACGAATTCATACCGGCGGAATCGACTTCGGACGCTTCTCCTGAAGTCTTATTGAGCCATGAACTGCAGGAGGGAAAATATTATAAAATCATCCTTACCAACGAAAATGGGCTATACAGATACGATATTAACGATATCGTTAAGGTGGAAAAGTTCTATAATGCAACACCTGTACTTGCTTTTGTCCGAAAAACCGGTGACATCCTGAATATCACAGGTGAGAAAATACATGTAAACCAACTGCTCATGGCTATGGAAAGGATAAAATCCGAATTTAATATTTCTATTGTCCAGTTTCGGGTGGCTCCAAACATATATCATGTCCGCTATGATATTTTGCTCGGTTTGGGGCAAAAGGTCCCGTTGCAGAAGCTCGCAGATTCGATTTTGCCCGCATTTGATTCAGTCTTGCAGGATATCAACATCGAGTATGCTTTAAAAAGAAAGTCTGGACGACTAAATCCGCCGTGTCTGTATATTATGGACCCCTTGTGGGAAGATAATGTGAAAAAGAAATCAATTGAATCCGGCAAGCGGGACATACAATATAAGTGGAATGTGATATCACACGAACTGTCTGAAACTGACCGAAAACACATTTTTCAAACGATACAGATGTGAGCTCGAAAGAGTGCAATTTAAGAGCTTGCGCGGGGGACGCAAGTAGGGTCGTTGCCGGGTCAGGCAACATACGGTTTCAAGTTTTGCATCCCTAAGCCATTTCGCTTTCGATCGGTCATCATCACTTCTGTGTCGATCTCAACAGCGCGGGTTAGCAGGTGCTATTCTCATTGCTCCACCCAACTCGGGGCTTCTTTTCAAGACCCCACATAATGCAAGAATATGTTATTTGGTTCGTTAATTATCTAAATGGATATTTTTAATATTATTGGTGATTTACAAGCACTTAATTGATGTAGAACCCCGAATTATCTAAAAGATATATCTAATAGATAATTCCAACTGCGGTAAGAAGCTGAGCAGAAAGTAATAGGAAGAACTTCAGATAAGCCTGGGCCAGTCGCCACTTAAGCGCCAATTCATTTTGCTGTTTACAAGCGGAAAGTATCTGTTCCGATTAACTGAGTGAATGATGCGGCCAATGTTGCCTTCAGACGAGAGGTACCCTGCACTTCTTGGCTGCCATAGTGAGCGCCTTGTCCTGCGTGGCGAGAGGCAATCCGAGCCTCATCGCAAGATCAAGGTAGGAGGCATCATATGTCGAAAGATGGTGCTCCCTCGCAAGCGCAAGTATTTCCGTAAGCATTCTTTCCGGGCCTTCCTGCTCCACGTTAATAGGCAGACTCTGCACAAGGGAGAGAAACCTTGCGACATCAGCTTTGCTCAGAATTTTTTTTCTTTCGGCAACCAGCAATACATTGCCAACCTCAAGAGGCCAGATGGCAGGTACATAGGCCTCTGCTGTTTGAAGTCTCTCGAGAGCCGCCTCAGTATATTTGCTTGTCTGGTCCTGAAAACACCAAGTCATGACGACCGAGTTGTCAATAACGAATGGACCTGTCATTAGGCTCGGCCTTCGTCTATCATATTCCTGAGCGATAGCTTGCCGAGGCTATGCCCGCGGCGAAATTGCCTCAGCTGCTCAATAGTTTCATGCACAGGCTTTTTCTTTGAAATATCCGCCGGCTGCAAAGTCGCCACGGGAACGCCGTGTTTTGTAATCGTGATCTTCTCTCCCCCAGCCACGCGCTCCAATAACTTGGGAAGATGGGTCTTGGCTTCATAAGCTCCTACGGTTTTCATGCAACGCCTCCTTAGGATCTAGTCTGGTACTAGTCTATCTTTTCCTGAATAAAAAGGCAATCTACTCAGTCGCATCTTTTTCCTCACCTCTTTTCGGCCGGGCACCACCGGCACGTATTTTTTTCGGTAATCCACGGCTGTTTAGACAGTCTGAAACAATCGATAAGCAGGTGTACCTTATGTACCAAAAAGCCCGTTTTCTCCCGCGAACTCCGCTTCGTGCTATAATCCCCCATGCGTTTTATCGCCGACCTGCATATCCATTCAAAATATTCCCGGGCAACAAGCCGGGACCTGAACCCCGAAAACCTCTGGAGATGGTCTCAGCTGAAAGGTATCACCGTCGTGGCCACGGGGGACTTCACCCACCCCGAATGGCTGAACGAACTCAGGGAAAAACTTGAACCTGCTGGAAACGGATTGTTCGCGCTGAAAGAAAAGTTCAAAACCGGCGCGGTGCCCAACACCTGCAGGGCGGATGTCCTTTTCATGCTTTCCTCCGAGATCAGTTGCATCTATACAAAGAACGGGAAGACTCGGAAGATCCATACGATCGTCCTGGCCCCGGGCTATGATGATGCGGAAAGGATCAATACGCGCCTTTCGGCAATCGGCAACCTGAAATCCGACGGCAGGCCGATCCTCGGACTCGATGCTAAGGAACTCCTGAAGATCGTGCTCGATGCCTCGCCCGAAGCCATGCTGATCCCTGCGCATGCATGGACCCCGCATTTTTCCGTTTTCGGCGCTGCTTCAGGATTCGACAGCCTTGAGGAATGCTTTGAAGACCTGACACCCCATATACACGCCATAGAAACAGGTCTTTCCTCGGACCCGCTTATGAACTGGCGGCTGTCTGCGCTCGACAGGATAACGCTCGTGTCGAACTCGGACGCCCACTCCCCCGCGAAATTGGGACGCGAGGCGAATATCCTCGATACGGATATTTCGTATGCAGGGATCATGCGTGCGCTGAAGACCGGCAAGGGTTTTTCCGGCACCATAGAATTCTTCCCTGAGGAAGGGAAGTACCACTACGACGGCCACAGGTCCTGCGAAGTGAGTTTGCCGCCCAAAGAGACCCTCCGTTACAACGGCATATGCCCGGCATGCGGGAAAAAGCTTACCATCGGCGTCATGCACAGGGTGGAAAAACTCGCTGACAGGGTAGAGGGTTTCAGGCCGGCCGATAAACCGCCCTTTTATTCCATCATTCCTCTGCCCGAGATCATTGCCGAGGCGCTGAATGTCGGACCTATGAGCAAGAAGGTGGATGCCATGTACCAGGGCCTCCTGGGATCGATCGGCAACGAGTTCAGCATCCTCATGGATGCGCCGCTAACAGACATAGGGACAGCCAGTTCCCCCAGACTTGCAGATGCGATTGAGAAAATGCGTGCCGGCGATGTCTCGATAGCACCGGGGTATGACGGCCAGTTCGGCAAAATCAGCATCTTCCGGAAATTTGAGAAAACAGGGCC